>ERZ1106932.2-NODE-2-length-343390-cov-18.949067_pt1 | contig 343390 bp, 332 predicted proteins | sample MGYA00403665_ERZ1106932 | MGnify/ENA primary metagenome ERZ1106932 (study PRJEB35170, sample SAMEA104062448) | human gut metagenome | biome: human gut; feature: human-associated habitat; material: faeces | place: Denmark | collected 2012-08-24 ... | reverse complement strand
TACTCCTCGGGAAAGTAAACGGTCGTAAAATCCTTGCGTAAATGTCTGAATGAAAGGACACTAAAGCAAGGATTTTTCTTTTGCCCGCTGACTTTCCCGAATAGATGTTAAAGATACTTTCCTTTACCGTCCTATGCTCCCTTTTGCCTGCCGAAAGGCAATCAAATTTCGGAGGTAAAAGACAATGGAAAAGATAAGAAAAGGTTACGAAATATTAGACGAGAATATCTCGCCAGAAAACGTCATGCGCATTGGAGAACTGCTTGCACTCAGCGCATTGAAGTTTATGTGCGGACACAAAATGCTGCACAGAATGTATGCCAATCTTGCAAGGGATATCGATTACAAAGACTTGGACGGATACGTCCTTACGGACAGTTACGACCTTGCGCAGGAGGCGGCGTTATTCCTATGCGGATATATGGGTAAATCGGTATTCGACACCTGTATCGACCCGAAAAGCGGAAAGGCGTATGCAATAAGACGAATGTGCAGTAAGATACTCTGTCATAAACTGTACGAGGAATGGAAAATCAAACGGTATACCGAAAGTGCAGAAGATTTATACAGAAGCAAAGAGCCGTTTACGGACTTCGAACAGGACAAAGAAACGGACTATACAAAGTACGATGAGATAATGGAAAAACTCAACCTGAACAAAGGCGAAAAAGAAACGATCGAATGCTATATGGCAGGAATAGGCTTTACCGAACAGGCAAGAATGTTTGCATTGAATCTTTCCACTATATGGCGCAGAAGAAAGAGCGCGCAGATGAAATATCTTGCAATAGCGGAATCGCTGTAAAGTATAACAAAATAACAAATTTCCAAGGCAATCCTAAAAAGGTTGCCTCATTTTTTTGCCCGGACCGTGGACTTTTGCTTTTTTCGAGGCTTCTAAGTAGGAACATTTATTCAAGGGGGTTAATTTCCGCCGTTTTCATGGCTTCTAATTGAGGGGGTCCATTTCAGTAGTTTTCGTGGCTATTAAGTAGAGAATGTTCATTCAGGGGGTTAATTTTCGTCATTCCAATTCCCTTATAAGTGGGGATAACTTTACAAGAAAATTTCGTAAAGTCGCAAAAAGCTTGCGAGTTTACGGGATATAAAAGCAAAAACAAAACAAGGAGGTAACGCCTATTGAACAAAGAAACAATCAAGGTAGTAAACATCGGAAAGCCGGATATCGAGGCGATGAGCGGAAGCGAACAAGCTACATTCTTTTCTGAATTGCTTTCAAAGATATCTTTACTTTCCCAACGACAGCGAGCGGAACTGTCCGTTCAAAGGAGGTAGCTATGCCGTGCATAAGCGCAAAAGTATACAACGACGGAAGTCACTACATAGCAATCCCTCAACCCAACAATTCGACCAAACAAAAGAAAAACCCGACAAAGACGGTCTGCACGGGTACGGAATTGCAGACAGCAAAGAATAAGACCGATAAAACGGCTACGGAGATTCTCACTCCCAAGGAAAGATTTGAGAAGATTTACAGAGAAAACAACGGCAAAAGAAAAGCCGATAAGATAGAGATATTAACTAAAGAACTGAAACAGGATTTTAAGACGGCAGAACAGACAAGAGAGTTTATCGAGAAAAACATAGAACGGTTACAGCGAAATAAGATCGTCCGAAAGACAAGGCTTGCAAGGAAAATTAACCTTAACGAATGGAACTGGTTTTGCACTTACACGTATTCGAATGAAAAACATACGGAAGAAAGTTTCAGAAAAGGACTAAGCGAAGTGTTGAAACGAATGGTGCACAGAAAAGGCTGGCGGTATATCGGCGTATGGGAACGTGGCGTAGAAACGAACAGGCTGCACTTTCACGGTATATTCTATATCCCCGAAAACGATATGCCGGGAAAGCTTGAAGAAAAGAAAGATTACAGTTTCGGCTCCCGAAAACGGCAGATGATTATGCAAAACACATACTTTAACGATAAATTAGGACGAAACGACTTTAACGAATTAAGCGTCAAACGAAAGATAACGGACTCGGCAAGATACCTGATGAAGTACATAGAAAAGAGCGGCGAAAAGCTGATTTATTCACGGAACATACCGACGTATTTCAGATCGGACATAATGGACGAAGACGTTCTCTGTACCATAGGACAGGAAGATAAAAAGCTGTTGCTTTCGGACGACTTCAACTGTTGGGACGAAGGGTGTCTGATCGGAAAAGTCAGTCCGGAAGTAATACGAGAGATGCCGAAGTGCAATCAATCATTGTCTTTCTTCCGTAGGAGCTTAAACGAAAAAGGTTTTGCCGTCAAGGGTAAAGTGCATTGCTTTGCAACCCTTGACGGCAAATAAAGATATAACAAACCCAAAAGCAATCAACCCTTTTCCGTTTGTTTCGCTCCCGTCGAAAGACAAATCTAAATCAAATATTAGGAGGTATAACCCAAATGAAATCTGCAGTGATATATGCCCGTTACAGCTCTGATAACCAATCCGAGCAGTCTATTGAAGGGCAGCTCAGAGTGTGTAACGAATATGCAAAAAGTCACGATATAACGGTAGTAAAAACGTATATCGACCGTGCCATGACGGGTACGAACGATAACCGTCCGGATTTTCAAAAGATGATAAAGGGCAGTAATCGCAGGGAGTGGGAACTGGTACTCGTTTATAAATTGGACAGATTCAGCCGCAACAAATACGAAATGGCGGTACACAAGAAAACATTGAAGGATAACGGTGTGAGAGTTATATCCGCAACGGAATATATCCCCGATTCGCCCGAAACGATCATTCTTGAAAGTATGCTCGAAGGCTATGCGGAATATTACAGTGCGGAACTGTCGCAGAAAGTAAAACGCGGTATGAAAGAAACAAGACTCAAAGGCAATTTTACGGGCGGTACGATAATATACGGCCACAAGGTGGAAAATCACAAGGTAACAATCGATGAAGAAAAAGCCGAAGTCGTCAGATACATATACGAGCAGTATGCTATGGGAGTATATGTAAAAGACATTATTTCGGCTTTAACGAAAAAAGGTATATTCAATAAAGGAAAACCGTTTGCTAGGAATACGATTTACAACATACTGAAAAACGAAAAGTATTTCGGAATATACAGACATAACGGTGAAGTGTTCGACAATATCTATCCCGCAATCGTGCCGAAAGAAGTATACGAGAAAGTCAGACAAAAAATAGAAACAAACAAATACGGCAAACGCAGTGTGGAAGTAGTTTACATGCTCCGCAACAAAATGGTATGCGGATATTGCGGAAAACCTATCAGCACGGAAACTGGAACGTCCAAAGGGGGCAAAAAGATACGGTATTATAAATGCCTCGGAAGAAAGCATAATAACGGCTGTACTAAATCAATGGTGAGAAAGGAGCTTCTCGAAGATTTTGTCGTAAACAATATCGTGAAGCTTCTCTCCGAAAAAGAAGTCAAGGACAAGATGATATCTTCTCTTATGCGAATGCAGGAAGAGTTGATAACGGATAACGCCGATTTACAAAGGCTTACAAAGGAACGCAAGACGACCGAAACGCAGATAACGAACATAATGACGGCGATAGAAAACGGCGGAACGAGCGTAACGGCAATGAAACGATTGAGAGAACTCGAACTGAAAGCCGCAGAACTTGAAAAAGCCATTGCCATACAGAAAGCCAAAATGGCAGACAGATTCACGGAAGAAGAAATGCGAGCGTATTACGAGCAGGCTTTGACACTTGAACCGCAGATGCTGATAAACGCTCTTGTAAAGCAAATAACGCTGTACGACGATAAGATAATCATTCAATACAACAGCCCCGTAAAAGCAGGTCCCGATGAAAGTCGGGATTTTTCTTTTTACGAAAAACAACTTAAAATGCCGTATGTAAGACAAAACAAGAAGGATTTGCAATACCGAAAGCTTACAATAGTGCTCGCTATCTAAACATAATTTAGAAAACTTTTCAACTTTTTAAAATAAAAAATTGAACATGTAGGCAACGCAGCATAGGAATAATGGCTTTGCAAGTAATACATAATTAAGTGCCTGATAACCATAGCATCATAAGATGAGGTAAAATAAAAAAGAAATTATCTCAAATTACACTCTTCCTTAATCACTAATATTAGCTATTATCTGAATTATGAGTTATTTTAAAGTATAATAATTATATAGTTTTATAAGATTTTAAAATTTCCTTTAAATGTTTAAACCTATTATCTATTTGATAAGCCACATTAACACAACCCTTTAATGACTTAATTTCACTATTATCTATACTCTTGGATTTTAGTTTTAAAATTTTAAGGTGAGTTTTTTTTATTAATTTATTAGATGTGCGCATTTCTCCGTTGATATTTATAACAACTCCTGTAATTTTTTTATTATTATTCACTTTATAGTATTTTACCTTTCGGTTCGAAACTATGTGACCATATTTATTTGTTATCTCTATAATAGCTTTTCGGTCTTTAAAGGAGATAGGTTCTAAAGAAGAAATAGTTACATCATCAGCATAAACAGTAAATATATATTTTTTCTTTTTGCAAAAAGAAAACAACTCTTCAAACATATCCTGATTAGCTAAATAAGACAGTATCATGCTAGATGGTGCGCCAGTGGATAAGTGCGCAATTTGTTTGATTTGTACAACTTCTAAATAATCTATAATCTCATTATAATTTTTATTACAACGATAATTGCGTATATCCACTGTAGTGCAATCTGTTAATATTTTTGCCACATCAGCAGAAGTTTGCAAGTTTTTTTTGAAAAAATAATAAACTTTATTCCTGCTTGTATTGGGAAAAAATTTCGAAATATCTATTTTGAAGGTATAATATTTCCCTGAATGCATCTTTGCATTATCGATAAATGATTTTCCTTTTAATCCTGAATATAAATATTCAGGATAATCGAGATTTCTTAACATGCCTAAAATTTTTGTTTGTATTGATTTTAACTTTTCAGACGAAGCCTCGATTAATCGCTTTTTGTTGCCTTCATTTTTTATGTATGGGAAGTAATTTTTTGCAATATTTTTACTGCTTAAAAAGTTTGGATCATCAATATGGAGCCAATCACATAATGTTTTCTTAGATTTAAGTTTGTATAATCTGCATTTTATATAAGTCAACGGCTACCTCACGCCTATAATATTTAGAATGCATTTTGGTATTACACTCTCGGCAGAAACATAGCTTTCAGTATGCTAACAATGCTTGCTATGAATTTGCCTACTTTGTTAAATAGTTCACCTAACGCACTTTTTTTCTCAATCGCCTTATTAGATTGAGAGTCATTTTCAGCAATGGTGTTTCCATTACCGAAATTAACATTACCGCTAATATTGATGTTTAGCGTAACATTGACAACAACTTTGTTGCCTTCAGTTGTTTTGTTAGCAGTTGACATTTTTTCACCTCCTTGTTATTAGTGTTCTCCCAATAGGGAGCCTCTCGCTTACTTCACACCAATACAATTCAGTTGTCAATGCTAAGGCTTGAACTATAATACCAAAAGTCTACCTGATAAACCTCTCGCTACAGAAGCTTATCAAGAAGCAGGAAAGGAGCCTTGCAAAAAACTTATTCCTGCCAAAATACATCAAATGATGTCCATCTGCAAAGCAGACCTTGCGAGAGAGCAACCTGCCTATGCGTTAGTAGATATATTCTACCACCAAATTTTAGCACTGTCAACAGGTGAGTGCTAAAAAACAAAAAATGATGTAAAAATTTGTATTTATCCAAGAAAAAATCCTAAACCGAATTTAGGTGTTCGATTTAGGATTTGTGTGGCGGAGAGTTAGGGATTCGAACCCCAGGATGCTCTCACATCAACGGTTTTCAAGACCGCCGCATTCGACCGCTCTGCCAACTCTCCAAATATATCAGGCGGATATTTGTCTTTTCCCAATAGCCGCAACGATATTTTAGCAGGGGAAAGGTTGTTTGTCAATCGCAGGACGGATTTTGCCGAATGAGCCAGGCGCCGCCGTCAATGGGGCAGCGCCTTTTTGTGTATAACCCGCTCCACGAAAAACAAGGGCCGCGCAAACTTATTCAGTTTTGTTGACATCTTACAGGGGGGTGGGTAACATAACCTTGCGTTACACAGGATTCCGTCTTTACGCGGAGGGTTTTGTGGATACGTAATATTCTTAAAAGGAGAAAGACAATGAAATCTAAAAAATTCTTGGGCATTGTGCTCGCGTTGGCAATGATTTTTTCATTGGGAATTTTTGCCGCGTGCGGCAACAACGTGCCCGCGACGGATATTTCGATTAACAGTTCAAGAGTCGAACTTGTCGTTACAGGCAGCAAGGCGACAAGCGCTCAGCTGACAGCCACTGTCGAACCCGGCGACAGCACCGACGAAATCACATGGACGGTTGACGCCCAGGGCTCAGGCGTGATAAGCCTCAGCGCCAATAAGGGGGCGATCGTTACCGTGACGGCTGTTTCGGCGGGCACCGCCACGATAACCGCCGCCGCCGGTGAGCAAACCGCCACCTGCACGGTAAACGTCAGCCCTGCTGACGTGACGGTCGATACGGCGGCTGAACTGCTTGACGCCGTTGCCGATACCGCCAACGGTTCGATTTTCGTGGAAAACGGCACTTACAATCTGGCAAGTCAGGTGTACATCGGCCGCAATCTGACGATAATCGGTGAAAGCGAAGAAGGCGTTATTTTGCAGCCGGAGAGTAAAGACGGATTTACCGCCGGCACTTCGCAAGGAAAAACTTCCATAATCACCGTTACTAACGGCGCTGACGTCAACATCAGCAATCTCACCGTCAAAAACGGCAAAACCGCTTCCATGGGCAACGGTGGAAGCGATACCGCGCATGGCATAAACATCGCGCAGGCGGGCACTGTTGTCGTTTCGAACGTCACCGCTTCTGACAACAACGGCGTGGGCGTGCTTGTCAACGACTCAGTCGTTACGCTCAACAACGTGACTACCAGCGGCAACGGCTGGGGCGGCGTCAATATCGACGTAGTAGGCAGAGACTGGGCTGTTCCGTCCACAGTGCTCACCGTTGACGAAAACTGCTCGTTTGCCGAACAGCTGCAGATATACTGCGATGAAGAAGTAGAATATACCACGCTCAGCGGCAAAGTTAAAGTTCCTGAAACATTCAATCAGGAAGCGATAGTCATGACAATGCCTTTTGTGAACAATGAGGGCACGCTTACACGTTATATCTGGACGGCGGACGCTCAGTTCAACACGGCGTCGAAAATTGTCGTGGCAACGCCAACTAACATCAGCAAGGCAATTGCGGAGATGACTGATACTGAAAACGCGATACTCGCATTGTTTGAAGGCACTTATAACACCGATATTATACTCAGCAATGCCGTAGGGGCGACTATAATCGGCATGGGTGATGTTACTGTTAACGGCACAGTGGAATTCGGTGGCGGTAGTGTCAAAAATGTTACATATACGGTTAAGGGAATAAAATTGGTTGCGACCGCCACTTCTAACTATCAGGCGATAAGATTGAGCGGTAATGTTAACGGCACCGGGATAACCCTTAATGTTGAAAATTGCGTCATAACAAATTACAGATGGGGCGTACAAATAGGCGGCAGCAGAATGAGTGATTCGTCTGTAACGCTTAAAGATGTTGCGTTTGAAAATGTCTGGTGTGCGATCTCGGTCGGTTATTCTTCTACTAATGATTATACCGCTGAAAATTGTGTTTTCGAAGGCGGAGTATATCAGCTGCAACTTTTCGATTTTGACGAAACGGGCATGGTTGATGTTAATGAATATTACACCGAAATCGGCGGCACACCTGTTGCCGAAGCGCCTAGCGGTCCGCCGTCAGATTGGTTTACTCAGGTAACAACTTCGACTGATGACGTAACCGAATAACTTGCTTTTTATTAAGAAGAGCGGAATTTTCCGCTCTTCTTTTTTTGCAGCGATGGAGATTTTCGCGTAAATATTGAAAACGGCGTGTTTGTGTGATATACTGCGGGAAAGGTGGGTTATGAAGGAAAAAGAAAAGTATTTTCAGCAAAAAGACCCGATGCGCAGCAATGATATCGACGACATATTGACAAGCGACGAAAAGGTGCTGTGGCGCGGCAAACCGAAAAAATCGGCTTATATCATTTCAGCCGTGATGAAAATGCTGCCTTTCGTCATTCTGTGGCTGGCGATAGACGTCACCATAATAGTGTTTATGGCGACGCGGCTTGAAGGCGTACCTTGGTTTTTGTGGCTGTTTTTCGCCGTGCATCTGGCGCCTGTGTGGATATGGATTTTCAATATCGTTCATTCGGCGGCGGAAGTCGGCAACATACGGTATGTTGTCACCGACAAGCGCGTTATTATACGCAGGGGCGTTATTATCGACCTTAAGTTTATGTATTTCGCCGAAATCACAAACGTTACCGTCAGGGTGGGGCTGACAGACAGGATGCTTAAAGTTGGCGACATATACATAACCGCCGAAACACAGCGTGCCGTGCTGTACGACATAACCGACCCGTACTACATCGCCAACGAATTGCAGGCAATCGTGCGCGATATCAAAGCGGACACGTTTTTTCCAAACGCTTTGCGTCCGGAGGTCAACAGGGGATACAATACGGAATATGAGGGAGAGCGCTTCAAAAAGACAAAATAAATGTCAAAAACACGCCGAAAGGCGTGTTTTTTGTTGTTTTTTTTATATAAAGTTATTGAATTGGCAAAATTCGTGTGCTATAATAAAGAAAATAAACAATCGGGAGGAGTTTTTATGCTGGGTTTGCAATTTACCACCAACACCATCGTCGGTCTTGCGATGCTGGTTGTTACCATTGTTTTTATGGTTGTGTTTTTGTGCCTTAAAAAGAACATAGACGACGGCGAAGACGTCGCCAAACAGGAAAATCCGCAGGTTCAGGCTGACAGCGACGCGCAGGAAGTGGCGCAATCGGCCGATACGTCGGCGTCAATCGGAGCCGAAGTGACCGACGGCGCGGCAGAGGCGGAAGAAGAGGTTTCCGCGCAGACGGCCGTGGAAGAGGCCGCGGAACAAGCGGTTGAGGAAGAACAGCCGGCCGTGGAAGAGGCCGCGGAACAAGCGGTTGAGGAAGAACAGCCGGCCGCTGAAGAGGAGGAACAACCTGCCGCCGTTGAAGCGGAAGAAGCGCAAGCCGAAGAAACGGTTGCTCCGGCGGAAGAATCGGCCGCAGCCGTGACGGAAGAACGTCCTGCCCTGAATATACCGATAGGCAAAAGACGTACTTTCGCCGAAAAGATTCTCGAAGCGGACGATGACAACAAGGCTATCTACAATATGCTTAAAAACGAATTGATGAGCTACAAGAAGGTCAACAACAGGCTCACCAAGACGATAGACATATTCAAGTTCAAGAGCACATATCTCGCTAAAATCAGTATCGCGGGCAAAACGGTGAAACTGCACCTGGCGCTCGACCCGAAAGATTACGCCGAGACGAAATATCACCAGAAAGACCTCGGTGAAAAGAAAAAATACGAGTTCGTGCCGCTGGCTCTCAAAGTCAAATCAGACCGCAGCAAAAAATACGCGGTGGAACTGATTGCGGAAGTCATGAACAAGGCGGAACTGGTCAAAAACGACAAGTATCAGCCTGTCGATTATGTGGCGGTCATGCAGGCGGCTCAGGAAGAATAAGTTTTTTGAAAGCCCTCTTTAAGAGGGCTTTTTTTTGATTGACAAAGCGGAGAGCGACGCTCTCCGCTTTGTCATAAGGTTTGTTTGTATGAGGAACTTGTGAAGTTTGCTGTTTTGCTTACGCCGCCGAATCCAGATTGAAGCCAAAGCCCTGGTCGGAATCGGACGACGCGCAGTTTACGGTGTATTTATAAGCGCCGTCGGAGACCGAAACGTTGACTGAGCCGCTCAACCCGCCGATTTCGCAGGCGATGTCAAACGAACCGGCGTTTTTGTCGCAGGTCATTGAAAAGCGCGCTTCGGCGCCCATAATTTCCGTTTCCATGTCCAGAATTGTTTTTCCGTCGGAAATGGAAAGAGTCATCGACATTTCGTCGGCAAGCGCGCCGTCGTCGTAAATTCCGTAAGAAATCTGTTGCCCGCCGTCTGTCGTCAGACAGCTGAACTCTATTTTGTCGTCGCCGTTTGCCGTGACGACGGATACCGCCGTGCCGCCGCCGTCAATCAGGGCGGTTTCGCCCGTGACGGTATAAACGCTGCCGTTCGCCGTTATTTCGCCGCGCAGCGCCGACGAGCCGCCGTCGGAGGTTTCGCTGTAAAGCAGTTCGCACTCGACGGTTTCGCCGCCCAACGTTTTATACGACATCGTCATTACGGAAGAAAATTCCGAATCCGCGTCCGCTTCGGCTACTGTCGGCGTTTGTCTGCCGACGACACATTCCGGCACGATTATATATTTGTTCAGCCCGACGGCGATTTGTCCGCCGTCCGCGCTTTGCGCCGCCCCGCCCGAAAGCATGGCGGCCGACGTCGCCGCGGCGAAAGAATATACGTCGCCCGGCGTGTCAAGGGTGTAACCGCCGTCGGACGAGCAGCCGGCGAGAGCGCCGCCGCATAAAACCAGACCCGCGGCCAGTGATAATGAAAGAATTTTTCCTCCGTTCTTTTTCATCGTTTTGCCCTCCTTTAACATATATACAAACGCGGAACGCGTTTTATTGGAAAAACGGTCAGAATTACACAAAACGGAGAACCTTTCGGTTCTCCGTTCTGCGGTGTGTGTAAAGATATGTGTTGTGAAGAAAATAGCGACTATTTGTCGGTCATGCGGCCCGGCATACGCGGTCGCGGGGGAGGAAAGGGAATTTTTGTCCCGCCTGCCGGGCGCTTGTCGCCGACATATTATCTGCGGAGTTTACGGGGTATGACGGCGGCAGTCTCCGCGTGGCCTGCTTCGCCGTGAAGCGCAATAAATTCGTCAAACGGTAAACTCTTGTAACTCTGTGCGTTTGCTTCCTTTGTTGTCTTCACCTAATATACAGCGACAAAGACTTTTTTGTTGGAAGAAAAATAATTTTTTTATTTTTAATTCTATTGTTTTAATTTTTCCGCCTGATAAAATAAATCAAAGGAGGGGACATAATGAAAAAGGTGAAAATCACTGTGCTCAAAACAACTCTCGACAAAGAACTCGCCGCTGAATACGGGACGGAAGGGCTCACCGCCTGTCCGATGATGAAAGAGGGGCAGGTCTTTTACGCCGATTACGCAAAGCCCGACGGTTTCTGCGACGAGGCGTGGAAAGCGGTTTATCAATACGCCTTCGCTCTGGCTCACGGCGCCGCGGGCGGATTGTTTTATTACGGCGACTGGATAAGAAAACCCGGTGTCGCAATTTGCAGTTGCAACGACGGACTGCGGCCGGTTATATTCAAACTCGAAGCGACGGACGAAGAATCGGAAATGGATTACGTCCCCGTGAGATAATGGTGTAAAAAAACCGCTCCTCATGGAGCGGTTTGCTTTTTCAGCCGAAAATATAGTCGATTACCGAAAGTTTAATGTTGTAAAACAGCATTTCCAGCCAGTATTCTTTGTCCGCCAGCGCCTTTTCTATTTCCGAAATAAAATCACCGCGTCCGCTGTTTAATGCCGTGTCAAGGTCGTCCATGCCGTCAATGCCGCCTATTACGTTGTCGCCGAAGAAGGTGCCGTCTTCTTCGCGGATAAAGGCGTTGATTTCGTTTTTGATTTTATCGCAGTTCTGCGGGTTGCCCTGCAAATCGTAAATTTTGTCGCAAATTTCCGAAAGCTGGTACATGTTGTCGTCGAAATTATCTTCTCCCGTTTTGAAGCGGTCAGACAGCCTGTTTTCGAAACTGTCCATGGCGTTTTCGTCATAGCCGTAAGCCAGTTCTATAAGCCGCGGGGTGGACAGGTTAATCGTTTCGTTGAAAGGGGTGTCCGAAACGGCGCTCGCCGTTTCCATGAGATACATTTTCGATTTGTTTACGCCGTATTGCTGGGCGTTCAGCGATGTTTGCGAGTCAAAATCGTTTATGCTCAGCGAGCAGTAGCCGGCAAGGGCGCCGAAATGTTCTTCCAACTCTTCGCACAGGCTGGTCTCTTTGGCGGGGTCGTCGTCGAAAATCATTATATCGACGGGCGAGCGTCCCAGCAGGTTCAGCCGACCCGAAAGAAGAATGATTTCCTTGCAAGCGTCGGCGACAGGCACTTTTTGATAATCGTTGCCCATCAGCACGACCGCGCCCGATTCGCTGAGCGCGCGCTGCGAACTCACGTTGTTGTTTTCGTCCAGGGTGAATTCCACAGCGGTGCTTTCGTTTGCCGCGTAGGCGTTGTTAGGCGTCAGGTTGATTGTGAGATACGTCACGTTGTCGCCGCCCGTGTCGCCCGACGGGGCGAACAGCAGCAGCGTGAGGGCGAATACGCAGCAAAGCGAAGCGGCCAGTGTCGCGAGGCGCCATTTTCCGCGCTTCGGCGGAACGGAGCGCTCCCGCGCCGTGACGGCGGGTACACCCGCGCGGTTTTTGATTTCAGCCAGTATTCTTTCGTCAAATGAAGTTTTGTTTATTTCATCGCGCAATTTTCTTTTTACGCTTTTCATGAATTTTCCTCCTTTGACAAAATTTCTCTCAGTTTTTTCAGCGCCCGGTTATAATGCCATGTTACTGTGCCTATCGGCATATCCAGCATCTGGGCGACTTCCCGCCGCTTGTAACCTTTCAGTTCGCACAGCGTCAGCACGTTGAACTCCGTCTGCGACAGGTTTTTCAGTGCCATGTCTATAAGTCCGTTGTCCCGCATGGTGTATTGCGCGTCCGGCGCGACCAGCGACGGGTCGGTTATTATTTCTCGTTTGTTTCTGTTGTAAAGATTTATCGCGAGATTTTTCGCCATCGTGAGCAGCCAGTTCATGGCGTTTTTGCCATCGTCGAAAGAGTCGAGGTTTTTAAGCATGCGGATATACGTTTCCTGCATTATTTCCTCGGCCAGTCCGCGGTCTTTCAGGACGGAAAGAGCCATAAAGTATACGCCTTTTGAGGTTTCGGTATATAATTGGTCAAAAGCCGACATGTCGCCGTCTTTTATACGCATTATGTATTTGTTTATTTTTCTTTCCATCACACACCTTTGCCAACCGAAACATTATATCACATATCAAAATATATACATACAAAAAAGACGTTTTGTTGGCGATTTTGTCACAAAAAAACATCATGATTTGACTTTTTTCCGTTATTGCTTTATCATTAACGCCTATGGAAAAGACAAACGTGATGCGCATTCTGGATAAAAGCGGCATTGCTTACTCGGCATATGAATACGACAAAACGCTGACCGACGGCATGTCCGTCGCCGAAACGCTGGGTAAAAGCCCCGAAACTGTCTTCAAAACTCTTGTTACGGTGTCGGGCGACAACAGGCATTTCGTCTTTGTCATACCGGTGGAAAAAACCCTTGACCTCAAAAAAGCGGCGAGAGCGGCGGGCGTGAAATCTGTTTCGATGCTGAAACAAAAGGAACTGCTGCCGACCACGGGTTATATACACGGCGGGTGTTCGCCCATTGCCATGAAAAAGAAATTCGCCACCGTTATTGACGAAACGGCGCTGCTGTCTGACGCGATATGTTTCAGCGCCGGCAAAGTAGGGTATCAGGTGGAAATGTCTCCGCGCGTTCTGGCGGAGTTTATCGGGGCGGACTTCGCCGACATTACGGAAAGTTTATGAACAAAAGATACGGATTGATGACGGCCGTCACCATGATTGTAGGCATTGTGGTGGGCTCGGGCATATTTTTCAAAAGCACGGATATTTTGCAAAAGACGGAGGGCAACGTAACGCTTGCCGTGCTTGTTTTTATTATAGGCGCCGTGTCGATTGTTTTCGGCAGTCTCAGCATGAGCGAACTGGCTCTGCGCACCGACAAGCCCGGCGGCATAGTGACTTATTTCGAGGAATTCGTCGGCGGAAAAACCGCCGCGGGTTTCGGCTGGTTCCAGACGTTTGTGTATATGCCGACGATAGTCATCGTCGTCGCCACTGTGGGGAGCAGATTTATCGGGGTACTGTTCGGCGCGGATTTTACCGTCGGGCAGGAAATTCTGGTCGGCGTGGCGTTGGTGACGCTGCTTTTCGCCTGCAACATACTGTCCGCGAAAGCCGGCGGATGGATGCAGAACATTTCCACCGTCATAAAATTTCTGCCGCTGCTTCTGCTTGCGCTCGCCGGTATTTTCTGGGGCGACCCGCAGGTGTTCACGCCTGAACTGGCGCAGCCCGCCGTGCGTTCCGCCGGCTGGCTGACGGCGCTCGCGCCCATGGCGTTCAGTTACGACGGCTGGGTCATCACCACGACCATAGCGCACGAAGTCAAAAACTCAAAAAAGAATATGCCGCTTGCGCTCAGCATAGCGCCGCTGCTTGTGCTGGGGATATACCTGCTGTATTTTCTCGGGCTGACAAACATGCTGGGCGTCGATATCATTTTGAGCATGGACGGTTCTTTCGCTGCGATGCTCGCAGCCGAACGCATTTTCGGCTCTCTGGGCGGCAAACTTATAGTCATTCTCATCATCGTGGCGATTTTCGGCACTGTAAACGGCTGCGTGCTGGGGTGTATACGCATGCCGTATTCGATGGCGACAAAAGACATGTTTTTCAGGTCAGACCTTTTCGAGCGGCAGAACAAAAAACTCGGCATGCCCGTCAATTCAGGCATATGTTCTTACATCATATGCCTTGTGTGGTTCGCCGTGCATTATCTGGCGTCGGAGTTCGCGCTGCTTCCCGGGTCGGACGTGTCGGAAATAGCCATAATCACGAGTTACGCGCTGTATGTCGTTTTGTATGTCAAAGTGATTTTGCTCAGGCGCAAAGGGGAAATAAAATCGTTCGTCAAAGGGTATGTGTTTCCCGTTCTGGCGATTTGCGGCTCGGCGGTGATTCTTGTCGGCGGCATCGCGATAAACCCCGTTATCTATTCGCTCTATATCGCTTTTTGCCTTGTCGTTATGCTGTGCGGCGCCGTTTATTACGGCAGAAAACGCAAAAAGAAGGGTGCTTCGGCAGCAAAAGACGCCGATACTGTTTAGTTTGACAAATCAATCAAACGCTACTATAATATATAACAACCTTTTTGTTGTGTGTATGTGTAATCGATATTTTCGATAGAGTATTTACGAGAGGTGGTATCATGGAAAAAATCAAAATAACCAGCGACAGTTCCGCCGACCTGAACGGGTTGTTCGCGCAAAACGACGTCGGCGTGCTTCCGCTTACGGTTAATCTAGGCGAAAACGAGTATATCGACGGTGAAAACATAACTCCCGACGATATCTACGCCTTTGTCGATAAAACAGGCAAACTGCCTAAAACCGCCGCCAGAAACGCGGAGGACTGCAAAGAATTTTTCAAGCAATATACCGACCAGGGGTATAAAGTAATTCATTTCAGCATATCCGACAAACTTTCGCTTATACATAAAAGCGCCTGCATGGCGGCGAAAGAACTTGACGGCGTTTACGTTGTGGACAGTAAAAGCCTGTCTACCGGCGTGGGGCTGCAAGTGCTCAGCGCCGTAGATATGGTGAAAGAGGGCAAAACCGCCGAGGAAATTTATCAGTCGGCTTTGCGCAGGGCGGAAAAAACCCAGGCTTCTTTTGTGGTGAACACCATAGATTATCTTTACAAGGGCGGCCGTTGCAGCGGCGTGGCGGCGTTTGCCGCCAGCACATTCAAAATCAAACCGTCGCTTGTGCTGGAAGACGGCGAAATCGTGGTGTATAAAAAATATCTTTCAAAAACCGGCAGAAGGGCAATCAGAAAGTATCTGGAAGATATTCTGGAAGACTTCGACAACCCCGACACCAAAAGGGTTTTCGTGACGCATACCAAAATGGAAGACGGCATTGTGGACGACGTCAAAAAGTATCTCAGAGAAAACACAAAGTTCGAAAATATCATCGAAACCGTTGCCGGCTCGACAATTACGTCGCATTGCGGACCGGGCACGCTGGGCATACTCTACATCAACGACGGCGGCGCGAGATAACAAAAAAACAAGTCGGCTCAAACGCCGACTTTTTCTTTTGCCGCGGGTTTTTCATTGACAACATCGCGTTTAATTTGTATAATTTAACGGCTGAAATCAAACGGAATATCTGGAAGCGTATCGAAGTGGTCATAACGAGAACGACTCGAAATCGTTTTGTCACGAACGTGGCACGTGGGTTCGAATCCCACCGCTTCCGCCAAGATAAAAAGTCGACATTTTCTGAAAACAGAAAGTGTCGACTTTTATTTATGTAAAAAACATGTTATAATGAAACAAAAGAGGGGAAATAAAAGTTAATTATACAAAGCAAGTAAGAAAGTATTGTGGAAAGCACAGTAAAGGATTAATAGATATTTCAGTTGTTCGTAATACCGTATTTGCGGATATTCCTTATAAAACATTATTGAAAATCTTTAATAAAGTTGCACGAACTTTTGACTCGGTTAAATATTAAAAACGCGTGTTTGGATTTTTTCGGCTAATTAACCTATAAAAGGGGTTTTATTCTCATGGTAAATAATTTTGAAAAAGAAATAGAGGTTACTTACAAAGGTGAAACATATTCTGTACGCGATAACGGGGCAGTTTTGCGTCACCCTCATATTGGCAGTAAGTCTCGTCCTTTAGATAATGTTTGGACTTTTGGGAAATATAATACAAAAACAGGATATGCAGAAATTGGGGGCGAACGTGTGCATAGAATAGTCGCTACTGCTTTTCATGGCGTAGCACCTACGCCGCAGCACGTTGTTGATCACATAGATACAAACCGCAGAAATAATCGACCTGAAAACTTGAGATGGATAACAAAGCTTGAAAATATTCTATTAAATCCTATTACTGTAAAAAGGATAGTATTGGCTTGTGGAAGTATTGAAGAGTTTTTGAAAGATCCTTCAAAATTACAACAAAGTTATGTTGATCCAGATTTTGAATGGATGCGTGCAGTTAGTAAAGAAGAAGCCGCTATAAGTTTAGAAAGAATGTTAAGCTGGGCGAAAAGTGATGCGCTTTATTCGGGCGGCTCGCTTGGCGAATGGATATATAAAAGAGGCTTACCTAAAAAGATTTTAGAGCCCGATAAAACAACGGTAACTATTCCCAATGATGCCTTGAAAGTTGTTTTAAGTGAAAATGCAACAACAAAACAACAGGTGCAAGAAGCAAAACCTTTGCAAAATACAAGAAGTAATCCGTTTAATTTTCCTAGACCCAATGAACAAAATGCAGACAATATGGTATTAATGCATAAAACACGTGGAGAATTGTATGCGCTGCTAAAATCACAATTTGTGATAGATAAAAAAATAATGTTGCCGAACGTTGTATGCCCGACAGCGGGCAAAGGAATGATTATCAAAGGGGCTTGGACTGAGGAATTTTTAGAATTTGAGTATCGCTATGAAGGGAGAGCTCGCACTCCAAAAGCCATAATTTTGCATTGTAAAAATAATGATATTGCTGTATTGATTCGTATAAAATCAAACATGGATAAAGAAGAAATAACAAGGCTAAAAGACGATGGATTTAATATAGTAGAAATTGATTTATCGTGGGCTAAAGATGGCATAACCGAAGAGGAAATGAAACATATTTTACGGACAGATGTAACGAAAAAGAAATGGTTATACCACGAGCAAATGCCAAAAACAAAAGAAATGTTGTTGAAAGTTTGTGAGCCTATCAGGGAATCAGGGCAAGGTGTTTTACACTCTTATGTTGCATGCCCGTTATATTCAGATAGCGTTCAAGATATTGATTGTTGGTATTGTGACTACCGTATAAACAATGAAATAATCGTTGAAGGTGAATTGTGCAACTGTGACTATTGTTTTGGAAAATCCAAAGTCAAAACATATCAAGATCTTTTATCGATAGTTAATGTTGAAAAAGAAGGAGAATGGATAGTAAGTATCACTTATAATAAAAACGGTCAAATGGTTACAGAAAAATTTAGTAAAGAAGTTCAGCTTCCGGGAAAAACTTTATTTCAGCTATGGGACGAAAAGACGGGAGATAAATTGATAGCGCATAATATTTATAGTGACTGGTACGTTTTGCTTGAGTTAGATCCTCAAAAAAGTTTTGAGGAAAATGGTAATGTTTATGGTAAGCTTGGTAGAAGTGTAATGGAATTAAACAGGGATACAACCAGATCTATTTTTAGTTTTGATAGTTGTTGTTGGGAAATTGTCAAATAAATATTAAAGAAATTGATGCGCCTGTGGCAATCCAATCCAATATGGTTGAACAGCGATAGTTTTTTGCCAAATAATAATGTAAATCCAAGTATAAGTTACTATATTTATAAGGTAGCATTTTTATCCACTAAACCCAATGAAAAGCCGTGCGCGAAGAAATTCGCGTCCGGCTTTAATTTACGGCGATTGTTTTATTTGACAAACAAGCGGGGTGTTGATATAATCCCGTGGAAATGAATAACAAGCCGCCACCGGGTGGCACAATGCACTGCATTCGTCAGGCGCGTCGTTAGGTCTAAGAAGACGCGTCCAGCGGGTGCTTTTTTACGTTTACGGAGGTTTTATGAAAAAAATCGGGCGGTGGATGTCATATTTCACAAAAGGGGAAATCATGCTTTATCTGTCGTCGGTGGCGCTCATCGTTTTGTCTTTTTGCCTTTTTGACAGAACAAACTGGCTTACGCTGGCGGCGTCGCTGGTGGGCGCCACGTCGCTTATATTCTGCGCCAAGGGCAACCCGACGGGGCAGGCGCTGATGATTGTGTTCAGCTTGCTTTACGGCATAATTTCATTTACCTTCGCCTATTACGGCGAAATGATTACATATCTCGGCATGACAATGCCGATGGCGGTGTTCGCTCTGGTGTCGTGGCTCAGAAATCCGTATAAGGGCAACAAGGCTCAGGTCAGAATAAACCGCATTTCAAAAACCGAAACCGCGCTGATGTTTGTCGCTGCCGCGGCTGTGACCGTGCCGTTTTATTTTATTCTGGCGGCATTCAACACGGCGAACCTGGTGCCCAGCACGATATCCGTTACCACGAGTTTCATAGCGGTGTATCTCACCTTCCGCCGAAGCGAGTTTTACGGCCTGGCGTATGCCGTCAATGATATGGTTCTTATAGTGCTGTGGATAATGGCGGCGGCGGAAAATATAGGGTATCTGTCGGTGGTGGTGTGCTTTGTTATGTTTTTTGTCAACGACATGTACGGTTTCGCCAACTGGATGCGTATGAAAAAACGGCAGGCGGCGGAGGGCTGAGCCGTTCAACCGCTTTGACAGCGGACGGCGTTAAAGTTACAATAAAACAAAAAGGATGAAAGGTGAAACATGAAAGAAGAGTGCCTTATCTGCGCGAAACCGCTGGAATACCTGGAACATGACGAAATCATGGAATGCGCTCTGTGCCACAAGAAAGAACTCAGCAAAACGCGCTGCGTGGGCGGTCATTATGTGTGCGACGACTGTCACACGTCCGGGATGGATTCCATAATAAACCTGTGCCTGCGTGAAACGTCCCGTGACCCCGTGGAAATCATAGGCAAAATGATGGCGGAGCCGTTTTGCCATACTCACGGCCCCGAGCATCATGTCATGGTGGGTTCCGCGCTGCTTACCGCTTATAAAAACGCCGGTGGCGACGTCGATTTGGAAAGCGCTCTGGTTGAAATGCAGAACAGGGGCAGAAGCGTGCCCGGCGGCGCTTGCGGCTATTGGGGCGCCTGCGGCGCGGGCGTCAGCGCCGGAATGTTCGTGTCGATAATTTCCAAATCAACGCCGCTCACGGCGAAACCGTTCGGCTTGTCAAATCTCATGACGGCGGAGGCGCTCAGGCGGATAGGCTCGGTCGGCGGTCCGCGCTGCTGCAAGCGCGACTCCTATCTGTCGATTCAGGCGGCAGTAGATTTCGTAAAAGAGCGTTTCGGGGTGGAAATGGCAAAGAGCGGCATAGTATGCCGTTATTCGTCCGAAAACAACCAGTGCCTCGGCTCGAAATGTCCGTTTTCGCCCGCTGTCCGCGGACGGAAAGTATAACTTTTGTTTATGCCACGGTATGCGTTATAGGTCTTTGACAGCGCCGCCCGCCACGGCTATAATTCAGCCGAAGTTAAAGACGGCGGCAGTGTGTGGCTGAGATATAAAGTAAAATAAAGTTTACGGCAAAAGGAGAGAATCATGAAAAAAGTGCTTGTAATTTCTTCGTCGCCCAGAAGGGGAGGCAACTCGGATATTTTGTGCGATGAATTTGTAAGAGGGGCAAAGGAAAGCGGCAGCGACGTTGAGAAAATCTTTCTCAAAGACAAAAAAATCGGCTATTGCACGGGCTGCGGCGTGTGCAACAAAACGGGCGTGTGCGTGCAGAAAGACGACATGGCGGAAATTCTCGGCAAAATGGTCGCCGCCGACGTAATCGTCCTTGCCACGCCGGTATATTTTTATTCGATGTGCGGACAGCTTAAAACAATGATTGACCGCACAGTGCCGAGATATACCGAAATGAAAAACAAAGAGTTTTATTTCATCGTTACCGCCGCCGACACGGAAGTCGGCAACATGCGCCGCACGATAGAAAGCCTCAGGGGCTTTACGGAAGACTGTCTTGACGGCGCGGTGGAAAAAGGCGTGATTTACGGCGTCGGGGCATGGAACGTCGGCGAAATCAAGGGCACCGCGGCGATGGAACAGGCGTATAACTGCGGCAGAAACGTCTGACGGGCGCGCGGTTTCGCACGGACGTAGGGCGTCGGCGGAAAGAATAAAAATCAAAAGGACGCGGCGCGTCCTTTTTTGATTTGCCAAAAATATTTTGTTTTGGTACACTTTAAACATATATACAACAGAGGAGAAAGGGAGTTTGTCGTTCAGGACTTTTTTGCGCATTCCGCTTGCGGCTTTGTTGCTGATTATATGCGCTTTTTTCACAAGAGGATTGTTTCCCGTGCCGTTTTGGGGCGTGGGCATTTGTCTTGTCGTTATGACGGCTGCAACGCTTGTTTCTCTCATCGTCAGGCGCAGACACCTTGGCGAGGAATACATTTCCGCAAAAGCGACGTCGTCATTCCGCATGTACGACGCCATGCAGTTGTTCACGAAAATGGCGTTTTACATGGCAATATTGTGCTTTTTCAATTCCGTTCTTCTTGACGGCAACGTTGGCGCTCTCGACACGGTGTTTTATCTTTCGCTCAACGTGATGTCGGTGCTTGTCGCCGTTATCCTTGTTTATTTTTTGTTCGGTAAAAAGGCTGCCGAGCGCTTTGACAGGACAAACGTGTTTGTTCTCGGCGCGGCGATTTGGATGATTGCATCGATATGCATGTTTTACAAAGTGTTCGACATCACCGCCGTGGGTTATATCTTTGTTTGTCTCGGTATAGGGCTTATGCTGTCCGCGCTGAGGCTCATCACCGACGATATCAAAGAAGCGATGTCTCTTGTCGTGAATATAGACGGCGACAGTTTCGCCCGCTTTAACGCCTATTCCGACGTAAAAGCGTTTTTCTACGCCGAAATTGATATAATAGCCCTTATGCTGTTGTTTTCGGGCAGGGAACTTGTCGGGTTTTTCTCCGACGCGGTACTTATCGTTCCGGGTGTGTTTTTGATTCTCGCCTGTGTTTTTGCCGTGCTTCAACCGCTCGACAAGCGCAATCTGGACAAAATAGTGATATACCGCACCGCTGAGGGCGAGGAAAAGCAAAAGCAGATTATCAAAAACAGTCTGGCGGCAAGGCTCACCGAAGAAAAAGACAAAGCCGGCATAAGAATAATGACGTGGTTTGTCAGACCTTTTTTCCGCAGCAAATGCGTCGGCAAAGAAAAACTCAAAAATCTCGGCGGACCGGTCGTGTTCGTCGCCAACCACTATGAAATATACGGTCCGATTATAGCCGTGCTGCGAATGCCTGTGCGTTTCCGCCCGTGGATAATTTCCAACATGCTCAGCAGCGAGCAGATAGAGGCGCAGATGCGTCCGGGGTTTGACGGCGTCAGGTGGCTGCCCGGTTTCATAAAAAGAGGGCTGCCGCGGGTTATTAAAAACTTTATACTGTATATCATGAAAGCCATGAAACCGATACCCGTTTACCGTGGGAATCTGCGCGAAGTAATCGCCACGATAGACATGACGGCGCAGGCGATGATGGAAGGCGACAACGTCATGCTGTTTCCGGAAAAACCCGCCGAAAAATACAGGCATGGCGGCGTGGACAGATTTCACTCGGGTTTCGCGGAAATCGGCAGCGCGTATTATAAAAAGACGGGCAAGAGCACGACATTTTATCCCGTCTATATCAGCAAAAAGAAACGTAAAATGTATATAGGCGACGGAATAAAGTTTGACCCGACGGCGCCGAAGCCGGAAGAAAAACGCCGCATTTCCGACGCTCTTTACAGGGCAATGGCAAGCATGGCGGCTGCCGCGGGCGCGCCTGACGCCGCCGACGGCGGAGAAGGAGACTGAAATGGAGCAAAATAACGACGAAAAAAAGGAGTCGGGCGGTCAGAACCGGCCTCCGGAGGATGAAACCAAAATCAAGTTCGCCTGTGTGGCGGCGTATTTCTGGATATTGTTTTTTGTGCCGCTCATTGTGTGTCCCGATGACGCGCGCGGCAGGTTTCACGCCAACCAGGGGCTCGTGCTTCTGGTGGTTATGGCAGTGCTCAACGCCGCCGTCTCGCTAATCGGCATTATCCTGCCGGGATTTGTCAAAACGATTCTGTTCGTCGCGATAGAACTCGCCGGCGTGGCGCTTACGATTATAGGCATACTCAACGTGTGCGCCGACAAAACCGAGCCGCTGCCCGTCATCGGCAAAATAAAACTCATCAAATGATTAAAAACAGTTTGCTTTTTCGATGATTGTTGATATAATTGTCGGGTAAGCAATCGAGGTGTGGCTCAGTTTGGTAGAGCGCTGCGTTCGGGACGCAGAGGTCGCAGGTTCAAATCCTGTCACCTCGACCATATATAAAAAACCGCTGCGTCAGGCGGTTTTTTTTCTTATTTATATGCCGGTTTACTTCGCGTCCGGTAGGTTGGGTGCAAATCGGGTACAGATTATCGTTAAATAAATAAACTTATTTTAAATTTTTGACGAAGTATACCATATCGACAAGCCGGACTCCGCATTCGTAAATCGGGCGCTCGTAGTTGTCTGTAAAGAAGTTTTTGACCGCGTGCGAACGCTTAAAACCGCAACTTTCGTAAAACGGAACGGTAAGCGGGCTGTCGTTTGCGAAAGACGTCAGCCTCACGGCAAACGGCGGTGATATCGTATGCGATATGCTTGGCGTAGGGGAGGCCGTCAGTCTGGTTTCCAAAAACGGCGGCATAAGCGGCACAATCGTCGGCGGCATGGACGACTTTTCCATTGCCTGCCGGATAAAGAAAGGCGAGTGCAACCTGCCCGAATCGAAAGAAGGGGGAGAAAAATCGTTTTCAGCCGACTGCAACAACGGTGATATCAATATAAAGTTTATAGGCTGATTTTGTTATATTAAATATTTGTTGCGTATAAAGGCAAAACACGTTAAAACCGCCGCGGGTATAAAAAAACCCGCGGCGGTTTTGTCTTTTCATTCTTTTTGCTCTGAAACGAAAGCGCTGACTATGTCGTTTACCGCTTTTTTTATGTCCGGCGGCAGACGTTTGTAGTTTTCAAAGAATCGCGCCTCCTCGGGCGTAAGCCGCACCACGACTTCGTCCTCGCTGAAAAACTGCGCCAACGTAAAGCCCATGGCGGAGCACACCGCTTCCAGAGTGTGGATTGACGGCACGGTGCCCCGTGAAAACGTGTTTGCCAAAGTGGATTGATTTATGCCTGAGAGTTCCGCCAGCCTGTAAACGCTCATGTTGCGTTCAAGCCGCAATCTGTTTAGTTTGTCGATGATGTCCATAATACCACTGAATGCAAACTGTCCGAACTGACGGATTGGTTTGCCTGACGTAATACCCAACCGCGCCGATAAGCGATTGCCGCGTTTGTTTTTTAACGGTATTTTCGGCGAAAGGGGAATATTTTTATAAATGAAAAAATATTTTTTATTATCATTTTTGACCTTCCGTCCCGATACGTATTAAGTTTACTACAACTTTTAACTATAACTAAAACATTTTTGAGTTGATAATGAAGTTAAATTACGCTATACTTGCGTGTAAATAAGAGATTTTTGACAAAACGGGAGAGTTTATGGAGAAAAAAGGGACAAAACGTGGCAGGATAAGCCTTGCCGTGATGATAATCGTGTCCGTCATACTCGTACCCATACTTATCGTAAATCTCGTGCTTATCGTTAAGGGCAGCGTCAATAGCGAGATGCCGCCCGACGTGTTCGGCATCGCGCCGCTCGCCGTTACTTCCGGTTCGATGGAGGGCGACGAAGACGGGAGTTTTTCCAAAGGCGCGCTGATATTCGTGAAAATTCTGTCCGATGAGGCGAAAAATGATATCAAAGTGGGTGATGTGGTGACTTTCCGCTCGGGAGACGCTTATGTGACCCACAGAGTAATAGGGCTCAATATGGGCGATGACGGCAAATTGAATTCCGTGACTACCAAAGGCGACGCCAACAATATTTCCGACGGCGCCATTCCGCTGTCCAACGTGGTGGGTATGTGCGTAGGCAGCGTGGCTGGTCTGGGCGGCTTCTCCATGTTTTTGCAGACTCCCGCCGGTATATTGGTCTTTGTGGGCGTGCCCGTGCTGGCGTTTATAGGCTATGACATATTGCGCATTTATCTCTATAACCGCCGTGTCAAAGCCGAAGAAGAGGATGTGTCCGGCGCGTCGGCAGAACTCGCCCGCAAAGATGAAGAAATAGCAAGACTCCGCGCGATTGTTGAGCGGCAAAACGACAACACGGAGGAAGAAAACAGCGACAACTCTGATATCTGACCCGACTATTGTTTTTTTTTTTTTTTTCCCCCCCCCCCCCCGATTGTCGGATGCTCGACAAAACGTTAACAAATCCGCGCGGATAAAACGCGGAGGCCGCGCCTGTAATTTCGGCGGACAAGTCATACGCGCGCGGTTTGGAATAATATGGTGTATTGCGGCGGTGTGCCACACACGCGGTCGTCGTACATATAAAAAACTAAAAGGAGGAAAGATATGACTCAAAGAAAGAGTATAGGGGCAAAACTGTTCATCGCTCTTATCGCGCTGACGCTCATCAGCTGCTGTTTTCTCGGCAGTACCTTTGCGCGCTACACAAGCGGCGGCAACGGTTCGGCGAGCACCGGCGTGGCGAAGTGGAACATAGCGGGCAATTTTATAACGGGTACTGCTGGTTCTGACAGTATTACCGTTCATTTTGATGGCCTTACCCCGAGTATGGAAGGTTATAAGGAAAATACTAACAGAACGAATAGCACCGGCAGAATTCATATTGCTACAATAGCGAATAATGGTGAAGTAGATGCCAAGATAACTTTGACTGCAGGTGAAGCGTCATTTGTAGACAGCGAAAAGATTGCGGTGACTTTTGAGAGCGGTTACTCATTCAGCGACGGCGACGGGCTTACGGGTGACGGCGCCAGCCGGGCGCAGGTTGAAGCGCTGTTCAGCATTAAATTGACTTACGGAACCGAGAATGGCGCTTCTAATGCGACCAACTCCGTGAGCGGCGCTATTGACCTTGCCGTTGGGGGTACTATTTATGTTTACGCGGAAGTAACCTGGACGACTCCGTACGCCAGCAGCACAAGCCAAGGTGTTCTTGAAGATGCAGTTGACACATGGGTTGGTCAAAATGTCTTTGGCGTAGCGTATGATATTTCTTATGTGGCTGTTCAGGCAGAACAGAGTACGCCAAACGCGTAACTGACTACTCGGCCGTTTGAAACGGTTTTGTGAAATGCCGTGCCGCCGTTGTGTGGCATAGGAGGCAGGGCGTTTTCAGGGGCGGTTGCCCTGTGCGTCCTACCCCGTTCCGACAGGAGCGGGGCACAGGACGGCATACTGTGTATTGTGTGTCCGCCGAGGCGGATAAAGGTTAAGACCTATGGCAGAAAAAGAACAAAATCAATTGGCGGCGGAAGAGATGACCGCGCCGTCCGATTTGACGGAATTCAACGAAGAAACTCAGACGAAACCGACGGAGTCGGCTGATTTTGCCGTGTCCGAAACTTTGTCGGCTAAACAGGGCGAAGACCTTTCGCCCGACAAAAAAACAACGGTGCCTTCCGCCGTTACAGGCAAGGCTACCAAATTTGCCCTGCGCATGGGCGAAGCGGGATATATCACGGGCAGGCGTTATGACGCGATAAAAAACGCCTTTTTGAGTTATCGTCCCGCCGAAAAGCGCAAAAAGCCGCTGCGCGCCCGTATAACAGGCGGGGGCGAAACTTTCAGCTGCGGCAAAAAACTGTTGGCTAAACTTTGCATCGTGGGCGGATACCTGCGCTTGTTTTTGGCGCTCAGCCCTGGTGAATACAGCGAACAGAAATATCACCACAAAGATTACAGCGACGTCAGGCGTTACGCCAAAACGCCGATGATGATAAAACTTTCGTCGGACAGACAGGTGAAAAACGCCGTGAGTCTTATTGACGACGTCATGAGGCTTAACGGTTTTGTTCCCGATGAAAACTATGAACCGAAAGACCAGGCGGGCATATTCAAAAAGCCGCGCAAGACGGCGCCGAAAGTGGTGTACGTTGAGCGTGAAGTTGCGGTTCCGCCTATTGTACATACAGAAACGGAAGACTCCGCCGCCGCAGAGCCTGCCGTGGCGGCGGGGGTTAAAGCGCCGGCGCGCGGCATCGTGTTTGACGGCGAGGGCAACCGCATAGGCAAAGTGCGCCGCGGCGTGTGGTACGACGCCGAAGACAAGGCTCTCGGCGATTTCCGTGAAGAAGACGAAAGCGTCTATTTTTACGGCGACGGCGTGAAGAGCGCCTATCTCGACGGGCATGACAACGTGCTTTCAATGCGCAATACTTATGTCGCCACTCTGCGCCGCACGCCTGTTTTGCTGCTGGTGCTCATCATTTTGCTTGTCGTAATGACGGCTCTGTCCGTCTGTCTGGGGGCGTATTTTCTCACCAGGTCAACAGGCGGCGACTACGCGCCTACTCTGTTTGTTGCCGACGCCGACGGCAGGTCGTGGGACGACATGGAAAACATCCCCGTGTTTATGAACGAAGTGTTCGGCGACACGGTAATCGCGCCGGGGCAGGACGGCACTTACGCTTTCACATTTGAAAACAGAAACGACAACGCGCTTGTGTTTTCGTTCACTTTCACCGAGGCGAACGATTACGGCATCGACATAACTTACCGCCTCAAACGCGACGGCGCGTATATCGTCGGCGCCGACGGCAATTATGTCGGCGTAGAGCCGCTGAGCGTCGGTGCGGGCGGACTTACAATCGAAGCCAATTCGGATTCGGTGTTTGAACTTGAATGGAAGTGGGCGCACAATGACGCCGTGGATACCGCCGCGGGCGAAAACGGGGCGACTTACACGCTCAACATAGGCTTTTCCGCCTATGTCGCTTAAATGGGAAAAACATCTCGAATCGTCGGGTTCGCCGTAAAGGCGCTGCTTATATTTGTGATGACCGTCCTTGTTGTTTACAACGCGTGGATGCTTGCCGCGAAATACATTCTGCGGCAGGACAGACCGACGTTTTTCGGGTATTCTTTCGCGGTGGTCACGTCCGGCAGCATGGAACCCGAACTTAAAATAAACGACCTTATCGTTACCAAAGCCTGCGACACCTATTCTGTCGGCGACGTCATTACGTTTTTCGACAGCGACAGGAACGAGTACGTCACCCACAGAATCATTCTTACGGCGGACGGCACATACACGACAAAGGGCGACGCCAACAACTGGCAGGACCTGTTTGCCGTCCCTCGTGAAGCGGTGGTCGGCAAAGTGGTGGCTTCCGTAGGGGGCATTGGAGGCGCCGTGCTGTTTCTGCAAAGTCCGGCGGGGTTTTTCGCCGTGCTGGGCGGCGGCGCGCTTATATGGCTTGCGGCCGATTTGCCGTCCCTCGTGAAAAAGAAAGAGAGAAAAGATGAAAAGACAAACTAAAAAAATTCCGTTGGTTTCATATCTCTGCTATCTGCTCGCCGTGAGCGTGTTGTTCACCGGCGTGACTTTTTCACGCTATTCGACGGGCACCAGCGGCGACGTGCAGTCTACTCTCAGCCGCTACATCGCTTCGTATGAAATAGACGACATTTCTTCCACGTCTTTCACCAACGCCAACTACTGGCTGGAATCGGGCGGCGCGCAGGGCACCGCGCGCACGGTGCGTTTTACTTTGCGCAATTTTGAAAAGAACGCCGACGGCGGCGTCCGGCGCATTAGCGACGTGGGTCTGCTCGCCACATTGCGGCTGTATATCCCGAGAGAACTCGCCGACAACATGGTGCTGCAAGTCGTGGCGGTAAACGACGACGACACCCAGACGGCGGTTACTCCGCAATATGTGCTGGGCAACCTGGTTTATCAGGTGGCGGATGCCAACGGCGATAATATTTACGAATACGTCGAGACAAACGGCGTCAGGCAGCCCGCTTCCGGCGAAAGAACAATCGAAACGGCAAAGTCCGTTGATTATAACTCCGTTCCGGGCGCCGCTGACGAAACGCTCAGCGTGAACGGCTCCGTTTCGGAAGACGGGCATGTTTCCGCCACGGGCGCTGGCGGCAACGGAATAACCATTTCCGCCTCAAACGAAACGGTGAGTTATTCCGTCGGTTTCCGCAGGGGCGAAAACGACAGCGATTTGCAGACGCAGTTGTATCTCGACCTTGAAAAAGAAATCACCTTCTACACGATAGATATCAATCTCGGCGGCGGTTTGCTTGACTTTGCCGCCGCGCGTGACAAAGAACAGACCCTGATTTTGTATATGTCGCTTGCCGAAAAGGTCGACAATATAGATTACGGTCAGCAGTGGTACACCGAAGGCGGCTCGCGAAGCGACGGAAACAAGGATAATTACGACGATTATCTTACGCCTGTTGCAGGCGAAGACTGTTATACTTTCAACGGCGCGAAAGTGCTGGGTTATCATTTCGACGCCGAAGCGGCGACTTACGTTTTTAACGGCGGCGGATTTACAACGCGCGACGCGACGACCACCGTGCGCGTCGTTAAAACCTTCGGCGTCGGCGCCGACGGAAAATATGACGGCAGCGTTTCGACGAGTTATTCCCACGTCGCCCCGATAAGCGAATCCACCGTGAATTTCGTGCATGAAATAGAAAACTATTTCAGCGGCGACGGCTCGGCTTACGCTTTCGACGGCTCGTCGCTTGGCGGAAACGACGGCGTTTTCGGCATATGCTCGAACTATTACCAGTCGCTTGATATCAACGAAAACGGCGGCATAAACGGCGGTTATGAGGGCGTGTATTTCATTTCGTTCGCGGAACTGCCGGACAGCCCGTTTTATGATACTTACGACAAACAGCAACAAGGCGGGCAGCATGTATATAATATTTACAACTCGCTCAGCAAAACATATTACATCGATATGACGGTGGTGTTTACCCAGGCGTCTCAAAGCGGTGAAGGGGGTGGCGTATGACTGTCGGAAAAAGAAACGCCGCGCTTTGCGCGCTGATATCTCTGCTTATTGTCACGCTCATGAGCGTTTCGCTGACGCAGGGCAGATATTCAAAAGAGTTGACCTCTGGCAGCGAATATTCCGGCAGTCTGGAATATATCGTCTCCGAACAGGTTGAAATCAACTCGGTCGACGAGTTTTTCTCCGCAATCGAAAACGGTTACAGCAATATCAAAGTGTCTGACGACGTCGACAATCCGCTCATCATCACTGGCAGTGTGTCCGACGTCAATTCCGATTTGACGATAGACCTCAACGGCCATGAATTGCAGCGAAACAACAGGGAGCCTATGCTCAACGTGACGGAAGGCGTCAGACTCACTATTATCGACACGTCGGAAAAGCAGACCGGCAGTTTTTATAACCCTGTCGGCAGCGTTCTGCGCATAAGCGGCGGCACGCTGACTGTGGCGGCGGGGCTGTTTGAAAGCGGCCCGAGAGACGGCGAAAACCTCGCCGGAGGCTCGGCTGTCTATTCTTCCGAATACGCTTACCAGGCAGGCGGCGTTTGGCGCAATGCAGCGGGCGCCGAAATAAGCGGCACGGCAAGCGTGGCGTATCATCAAAAAAACGGCGGCGGATATACCGAACGGCAAAGAAATATGCCTGTCATTATTCCCGCGGTAACCAATGTGGGTAGCGCGCCGTCAGACGGAGGCATGCCGCAGCACAGCGTAAACGGCAATTTCTATTTCGACGCCGACGCGTCATCGATATGGATTTCAAAGGACGCTTATCTCTATTTTACCGTGTCGGACGGCAGCGTTTCCAACTCGCTGATAGCGGCGGATAACGGCAGCGCGGATTTTTATTATACCTACACTCTTTACCGTTCTTTTACCAGCTCGGGCGTGGTGTACTCCGCCGCTGAAAGCAGCGGAGCGGAAGAGATTGAGGTTACCGTTTACGGCTACAACGACGTCATGAGCGCCGCCCAAAGCGCGGCGACGTACGCCGCCATTCAGATGAACAGCGGCAACCTGTATGTGCGCGGCGGCGATTACGTTTCATATTTCGGCAATGACAGTACTTACTGCGTATACGCCACGGGCGGATACATGGCGGTTGAAAACGGCGTAGGCAGTTTTCAGGCGCACGGCGCGGGTAAATGCGTGAGCATTTCTTACGGCTCTGTTTCGGAGGATGAATATCTGCGCGTCGCCAGCGGTGCTTTTTACTCGCAGACGGGCGACACGATAGCGGTGTCGGGCGGGCTTATGCGTGTGTCGGGCGACGTGTCGTTTACAAAGAAAATAACGGCGGAGTTTGCTTCTTCGCAGGACAACGGTTCGGCAATCGCCATGACCGGCGGCGAACTGTACGTCTCTTCCACGTCGTCGGCTATCGGATTTAACCTGACCGGAAATTATATGAACGGCATTTCCGTCAGCGGCGGTACGCTGTCTGTCACGGGCAGCAAGCAAAACCCTATAAAATTCGATATTAACGGCTCTTATGTTCGCGGCATTTCATCGGAAGTGTCAGGAGGCGCGGCAGGCTCGGTGACCGTTTCGGACGCGGTTTTTAATATCAGCAAATCCGGCGACGATAGCAATGGCATTTACGGTATCTATTCGGGCGGCGGCACGATAAAGGCGACAAATTGCTCGTTTGAGATGGTCGGCAGTTACGCGCGCGGCATTTACTCCGCGGGCGGCACGGTCAAATGCGGAGGCTCAACCGAGATAGACGTCAACGGAACGTATTCCGCCGGTATATTGGCAGATGGTGGCGACATCAATGTCAGCGGTATGTATAAAAGCGAGATTACCAACTGTGTGGCAGCCATTGAAGCCAACGGTAATGTCTCCAACAGCCTGTCAAGCACGGCAATCAGTTCCGAGGGGGGCAACATTTCCATTGCGGGCGACAGCGCGGAAATAGAGACCTACGGTCTCGGCATCACCGCCAGAAGCGGCGCCAGTATAAATATTTCGACGACAATGTTCACGCTCACGTCGAAAAACGGCACGGCGATTTACATCAACGGCGGCAATCTGACGATAAATGAAGAAACAACGGCGTATATCAAAAGCAAAATAACCGCAGATTATGGCTGGGTGACTCCTCCCGACGAAGAAGGCAATCAGGCGGGCGGCAACGCTAATGTCAACATATACAACGGCGTGTATATTCAGGGCGGCTCGCTGACGGCAAACGGCACGTTCAACGTAACTCATACCGGCGTGGCGACGAAGAATCAAGAAGTCGAGCACGAAGAGCACTCTATTTTTGGGTATACCTGGTATGACCCTGACGGAAGAAGCGCCGGCGACGGGTTGATTACGAGTTTTGAAATCATAAGTTTCGCCGTGCGCGTCGAAGGCGGTGACGGTACCGAAGTCGTCATAGACCAAGGAAACATAACAAACGCTGTCGGAGGCGGGCTTTATGTCAGCGGCGGCAAGGTTACTCTGGGCAAAGACTCGTCGGCGGACAACATAAAAATTTCCACGACGGGCAATGAGTTGCATAATAACAGCCTGAATAAAGTGGTTAGTGGCTTTATTCCTACCACAATGGGCGGCAACTGGCAGTATAAGCTGAATAGAACCGGCGGACCGGCAATACAGGTCAACGGCGGCGAAATCACTGTGTATAACGGCACATATACGGCGGAGCAGGGCGACGGACTGCGCGTCAACGGCGGCACGGCAAATATTTACGGCGGTGTGTTTGCCGGCAACGACCACGGTTATAAAGCAAATGACGCGACAAGAGCGGGGCCGGCGGCGTCATACGCGTTCAAGATGCAGGGCGGCACGGCAAATATTTACGGCGGCGCTTTCGGGACGCAAAACGGCACAAGCAAGCACGACGGTAGCGGCGCGTTCGTAATGGGCACCGCTGCAAACGCCAAGGGCGTCGCCAAAATTTACGGCGGCACTTTCGAGGTCAAAGGTCAGGCTGGATTTTCCGTTTATCAATACGCCGACGTGACATTTAAGCAGCGCGGCGGCGAAAGCGGCGTGGGCGGAGACATTCTCGTCAGCGGCACCGCGGCTGGCATGACGGTGGAAAGCGCTTCGGGCGATTCGACAATCACTATCATGAGCGGTACGTTTAAGAGCACCCGAGAGCCTGCTATAGACGTCGACGGCAGCGGAATATGGTACAGCAACGCCAACGCTAAACTGACAATCAGCGGCGGCACGTTTACGGGGTCTGTGATATCGGGACTCCGCTTGGCAGTCGATCCGGGTAGCAATGTGCAGATTTCCGGCGGCACTTTTACTGGTGTGCAGGCGAACGCGATATCCAGCGACGCTACCGTGTATTATAGCGACATTCTCGTAAGCGGGGTAAGTACGAGCGACGGCGGATACACTTCTTCCTCAAGAACTAACGTCAATACGGGTAACCATCGTTCGTACACGGTTTCGTAGTAAAAAATCGCTTCAAAAGCGCGGAGAATTTCTCCGCGCTTTGTTTTTTGTCAAAAGGCTTGCCATAAAGCCCGCCAGCGGTTAAACTTAAACCATACGAAAGAATTTTCGGGGGACTTATGAAAAAGGGCAATTTCTGGGCTTTGCTGCCCATAGGGGTATTTCTCGTTTTGTTTCTGGGCGGCGGAATAATCGCCGGGGATATGTACGCCGTGCCGACGCTGCTGTGCTTTTTGCTGGCATTGGTTGCCGCCATGCTGCAAAACAAAAAAATGCCGATGGGTGAAAAACTCGGCATATTTGCCAAAGGCGTGGGCGAAAAGAACATCATTATCATGGTGCTCATTTTTCTTTGCGCCGGCGCGTTTACCGGCGCTGTGGGGAGCATCGGCGGCGTTGACAGCACAGTCAACTTCGGCCTTTCGGTGCTTCCGCCGGAGTTTGCCGTCGCCGGGCTGTTTATAATAGGCTGTTTTATTTCCACGTCGATGGGCACGTCGGTGGGCACAATCACCGCGCTGGCGCCTATCGGCTACGGCATATCGGTGGCGACAGGCTTTTCGGCTCCGCTGTGCCTGGCTGCCGTGGTCAGCGGCGCCATGTTCGGCGACAATCTGTCCATGGTGTCGGACACCACAATCGCCGCGGTTACCACCCAGGGCTGCAAAATGAAAGATAAGTTCAAGCAAAACTTTTTCATCGTTTTGCCGGCGGCGGTCATCGCCGTTGTCGTTTTTATTGTCCTGACGCCGGGGCAGGCGGCGGACATAAGCAGGGACATGTCCTACAACTTCTGGAAAATCGTGCCGTATCTCTTTGTGCTTGTCAGCGCGATAGCGGGGTTAAACGTGTTTCTGGTGCTGGCGGGCGGCACGCTGTCGGCGATAGTCATAGGGCTTTGTCTTGGCGACCCCGCAATAACATTCTGGTCGATTTTGTCTGGCATAGGGTCCGGCATGGTCAGTATGTATGACATTTCGCTGATATCGCTGGTCGTCGCCGGCATTGTGGAAATAATCAAAGCCAACGGAGGCATAGACGCCATTATCTACGCCATAAGAAAATGCGTAAAAGGCAAAAAAGGCGCTCAGGCGGGCATTGCCCTGCTGGTAACGCTGGTGGACATCTTCACCGCCAACAACACCGTGGCGATTGTCATTTCAGGGCCGATCGCCAAAGACATAGCGACTGAGTTCGGCGTCGACCCCAAAACGTCGGCGTCGTTGCTGGATATATTCGCTTCTTTCGCGCAGGGGATAATTCCTTACGGGGCGCAGCTGCTGGCGGCGGGCAGTTTTGTTTACGACGGGCTGGCTGTGCAGGTGTCGCCTGTAAGCATGATGCCTTATCTGATATATCCTTACGTCATGGCGCTGTGCGCGTTGCTGTTTATTGTGTTTTTCGGCGGAAGAAGCAAAAAGAACAAACAAGAGCCTGTAAATAACATTAAGGAGACGGAAGAAGCATGAAAATAATTTACAAGTCCAAATACGGTGCGGCGGAAAAATACGCCGAAATGCTGGGCAAAACGCTGTCATGCGAAGTGATTGACCTTAAAAAAGCGGCAAAGGGCGAAACCTACGTGATTTTCGTTGGCGCGGTTTACGGCGGCGAAATCAGGGGATTCGACAAACTCGTCAAAAAAGGCATACGTCCGGTTGCCGTGTTCTGCGTCGGCGCGACGGCTCCGGCGGACGGACTTGCCGAAAGCATCAAGCGCGATAATTTCACCGCCGACATGGACGATATACCGCTCTTTTACGGCAGGGGCGCGTGGGAAGAAAGTTCGTTCTGCTTTTCCGACAGAATGCTCTGCAAAATCGTCAGGTCAATGGCGAAAAAGAATCCCGACGGCATGAACGATTCAATGAAATTCATGGTGTCGCTCATGGGCGAGGATCACGACTGGACAGACGAAAAATATCTGCTGCCGCTCGAGGAGTATATCGGGGCGACGTCAAAATAATTTCGTCACGGCGATTATCACGAGCACGGCGCCGCTTATCCATGACAGGTTGATTCTGCTTTTTGCCGCCGCTTTTTTGCCGGCGGCTGTGCCGCACAGAACCGCGGCGAAACTGACCAGCGTTACGGCAAGGGGCAGCAGCCATACGGGAGCGCTGCCCAGCCCCGCCGAAAACCCGACCGCCAGACTGTCGAGCGACGTCGCCGCGGCGAGCGAAACGGCCTCGGCGGAAGAAAGAATTTTGTCTTTGTTTTTGTCGGCTTCGGTTTCGTCCTGAAAAACTTTGAGTATCAGCCGAAATCCCAGAAGATTAAGCGACAGTTCTTTGCGGGTTGTTCTGGCGAGAAGAGCGCGCAGAACTTCCTCGAAAAGTTTGAACAGGCCAATCGCCAGCAGAACGGCGAAAGAAATATATTTTACCGCCCGCGCCGAAATATATGGGCGTATGATTCCGCCTATAAAAGAGGTAAGCCCGAGCGAGAGGCCGCATATTATGGATATTACCGCGGCGGATTTTACGGGGATTTTTATTTTACCCGCCCCGTAAGCCAGCCCGCAGGCGAATATATCTGTTGAAAGAATAACGGCGACGGCAACCGCCCGCGCGGTTTCAGCGAAAGTGAGGTGCATAATCCGGTATTGTATCTTATGCCGCGCGGCGTGATAGTGTTTGCCTTCGCTCACGGAGGTGCGTATGCAGTTTGAAGACGTTTTGAACAAAAGATATTCTGTCAGGAAGTTTGACGGAAGAAAGGTGGAAAAGGAAAAAGTCGACGCTATACTGAACGCCGCGCGAATGGCTCCACGGCGAAAAACAACCAGCCGCAGCGTATTTTCGTGCTTGAAAGCGGCGACGCTCTCGAAAAACTCAAAAAAAGCACGATTTATCATTTCAACGCGCCGTTGGCGTTTCTCATCTGTTATGACAACACGCTCAGTTGGACGAGGCCTTTCGACGGCAAAGACTGCGGCCAGGTCGACGCCGCCATTATAACGACTTATATGATGCTTGAAGCGACGGCGCAGGGGCTCGGCACCACATGGGTGGGGTACCTGGACCCCGAAGTCGTGCGGGAAACTTTCGGTCTGCCGGAAAACCTCATGCCCGTCGCGTTTTTGCCTGCGGGATATCCGGCCGCGGACTGTGTGCCGAGCGAAAGACACGCGCTGCGCAAACAACTTGCCGACACCGTAACCGTTTTGTAAAAAATCTCCGCTTAAAGCGGAGATTTTTATTTCTTTTGGCATATTTCCCTTGCTATTTTTCTTGATTGAGTATATAATATTCAAGTACATTTTTGGATGGGTGGCTGAGTTGGTCTAAGGCGCACGATTGGAAATCGTGTGTACGCTAATACCGTACCAAGGGTTCAAATCCCTTCCCATCCGCCATAAGGGGAGCGGCAGCGGAGTATGTCCATACTCGCCTGCCGCTTTTTGCAAACACGGGTTTTTTCGTGTTTGAAGGGAGGTTATTTTGGAATATCACAGCAAGGACAAAGCCGACGTCCTGAAAGAACTTAATTCCGATGCGGAAAAAGGTCTTTCGTCGGGGCAGGTAGCCGCGCTTCGCGAAAAGTTCGGCGAAAACAAACTTGCCGAGAAGAAAAAGAAAAGTCTCGCCGTCAGATTTCTGGAACAGTTTAAGGACGTGATGATTATCATTCTGCTTATCGCCGCCGTGATTTCTTTCGCGATGACGTTTTTGCAGGATGAAATTCAGACAATCGATTTTCTGGAACCGGTTCTCATCGTGTTTATCGTGGTGCTCAACGCAGTGATGGGGCTGGTGCAGGAGAGCAAGGCTGAAAAAGCGCTGGACGCGCTGAAAAACATGTCGGCGCCGCACGCCAGGGTGATACGGGACGGAAAAGAACAGATTGTCGCCGCTTCGGCTCTCGTGCCGGGCGATATAATACATCTGGAAGCGGGCGACTTTGTGCCGGCCGACGCCAGACTGCTCGAAAGCGTTAATCTCAAATCGGAAGAATCGGCCCTGACGGGCGAATCCGTGCCGTCTGAAAAGGACGCCGACGCTGTCGTTGACTCCAAAGCCTCGGTGGGCGACAGGGACAACATGGTGTTTTCGGGCTGCTCGATAACTTACGGAACAGCCACCGCCGTCGTCACCGCCACAGGCATGGACACCGAAATGGGCAAAATAGCCGACCTGTTGTCCGGCGAAAGCGAAACCAAAACGCCTTTGCAGCAAAAACTCGCGCAGCTGGGTAAATATCTCAGCATCGTCGCTCTGGCGGCGTGCGCCGTGGTGTTTGCCGTCGGGCTTATTACAAACGGCGTATCCACGCAGAATATCATGGAAATGTTCATGACAGCCGTGTCGCTCGCCGTGGCTGCCATTCCGGAAGGACTGCCGGCGATTGTCACAATCGTTTTGTCCATGGGCGTTACGAGAATGGTCAAAAAGAACGCCATCATACGCCGCCTGCCCGCGGTTGAAACTCTGGGCAGCGCCTCGGTAATATGCAGCGACAAAACGGGCACGCTCACGCAAAACCGCATGACGCTTGTCAGAACATATCTCGACGGCGGCGAAGAAACAGGGTTCGACGCTTCTTCCGCCGACGATAAAGTCAAAAGGCTGCTTGTGTACGGCGCGCTCTGCTGCGACGGCGCCGTTAACTTTGACGGCGGCAAAGAAGAACACATAGGCGACCCGACGGAAACGGCAATCGTCTACGCCGCCCACAAAGCGGGATACACCAAAGACGACATAAACAAAAAATATCCGCGTCTTGCCACGCTGCCGTTTGACTCCGACCGGAAACTCATGAGCACCGTCAACGAAATAGACGGCAAAAAGGTGGTCATCGTCAAAGGCGCTTTCGACATGATGGCGAAACTCTGCGTCAAGGGCGACATCGAAAAGGCGCGCGCCGTTACCGAAAGAATGAGTTCGGAGGCGCTGCGAGTGCTGGCGATAGGCTACAAGACGGTGGATGAGATTTCCGAAGAACCTACTTTCGACGAACTTGAAAATAATCTGACTTTCATGGGGTTGGTGGGCATGATAGACCCGCCTAGACCTGAGGCCAAAAAGGCTGTCGCCGTGTGCCGCCAGGCGGGTATCAAGCCTGTCATGATTACAGGCGACCACGTCGTCACCGCCTCGGCAATCGCCAGAGAACTCGGCATTATGCAGGAGGGCGACAAGGCAATAACCGGCGCGCAGCTCGACGCCATGAGTCAGGAAGAACTTGACAAAGAAGTGGAACATATAGCGGTTTACGCCCGCGTTTCGCCTGAAAACAAAATACGCATAGTCAAAGCGTGGCAGAAGAAAGGTCAGGTCGTGTCCATGACGGGCGACGGTGTTAACGACGCGCCGGCGCTCAAAGCGGCGGATATAGGTTGCGCCATGGGCATTACGGGCACGGACGTCGCCAAGAGCGCCGCCGACATGACGCTTACCGACGACAACTTTTCCACCATCGTCGACGCCGTCAAAGAAGGCAGGGGCATTTACGACAACATCAAAAAAGTCGTGGGCTTCCTGCTCGGTACAAACATAAGCGAAATTATAGTGGTATTTCTCGCTATGGTCATATGGCAGCGTTCGCCGTTTATATCCATACAACTGCTGTGGATAAACATGGTTACCGACTCGCTGCCTGCCGTGGCGCTGGGCATGGAAAGGGTGGACGACAACATAATGAGCCGCAGACCTAAACCGAAAGACGAAAGCATTTTCGCCAACGGCTACGGGCTCAGCATTTTGTTGCAGGGCGTGATGTTCTCCATTCTGACGCTGGGAGCGTATTTCATAGGCGAGGCGATAAGCGGCTCGGCAAGGGGCGGCAGCACATTGGCTTTCATGACGCTGACCCTCGGCAAAACGCTGCACGCTTATAACATGCGTTCAGACAATTCGCTGTTCAAAATCGGCGTGTTTTCCAACGGCAAACTCAATGTCGTGACCGTCATTTCAATGTTGCTCATCGCGTTTGTGCTGTTTACGCCTGGCGTGGTGACGGCGTTCAATATGATGTATATGCCTTATTACGCTTATCTCATCGTCGTTGGTCTTTCGCTTGTGCCGCTTGTGGTTATGGAAACGGCGAAAGCCATCAAACGAGCAAAAAACAAAAACTGAAATTCCGCCCGTCAAGGGCGGTTTTTTTATGGTATAATTTATTTATGGCTTATTTCGAATACGGCAAAACCGAAATGGATTTTCTTTCCGCCGCCGACGAAAATATGCGGCGTCTGATAGAAAACACAGGGCATATTTACAGAAAAACGTATGACGACTTGTTCCAATGCGTCGCTTCGTCCATAGCGGGTCAGCAGATTTCCGGCAAGGCGCTGGAAACGGTGTGGCGGCGGCTCACGGGGCTTTGCGGCGGCGAAGTCACGTCGGAAAAGGTCTCGGAACTTTTGCCCGGAGAAATAAAATCCTGCGGAATGTCAATGAAAAAAGCCGCGTGGATTAAATCTTTCGCCGACGCTTTGGCGGGCGGAAAGTTCAACGCGGATTCCGTAGCCGGCATGAGCGACGGCGATGTCGTGGCGGCGCTGAGCGCCTTTGACGGCATAGGGCAGTGGACGGCGGAAATGGCGCTGATATTCGCACTCAAAAGACCCGACGTTTTCAGTTACGGCGATTTGGGTATACGGAAGGGGTTGATGAAATTAATCGGTTCGGAGAGTATTGACAGAAAGATTTTTGAGGTTTACAGAAAAAAATTTTCTCCTTACGGAACGGTGGCGTCATTTTATCTGTGGGCGCTGGCGTCCGGCGACGCCGTGATATAAGGGCAAAAAAAAGACCGGCAAAAGCCGGTCGATTTTTTGTTTTATCTGTCCATTACGCAGGCGGCACCGTTAATCACGCCGCACACGGCAAGCAACCACGCGCCCACCGCCGGAGCAACGGTTACCGACATCTGAATCAAGTCGCCGCCGTCAGCGGAAGCGGAATATTCGCTGCCGAAAATAAACACGCACACGACGGCGAAAATCGCGAGCAGAACAGTCACCACGCCAACAATCATTTGCAGACTGCCGAATTTTTTGCCGCCCATGTTTTTGAGCACCGAAAGCACCAGACCCAGCGCGCAGAACACCGCCGTGGCGATTGCCGCTATGATGGAGAGAGTGCCCCAGGTTTCTTCCATATCGAAGAGCTTTGCGTATTCAGTGTGGCTTGAACCTGAACCGACCAGCCCCGAAGAAACCGAGCCCGTTATGCCGACATAATCTATGAAAAGACCGATTATCACGCCGACAAGGGTGGCGAGCAGCACGATGGTGCAAACAAGATTCGTCATACGCATTTTCTTTTTGGTTTTTGCCATAAGTATTGATTCCTCCTCCTTGAAAGGTTATAATTATTATAGCAAACACGGCATTCGGTTTCAATAGCTGAAAAATAATAAAAAATATTTCTTTTTATTTTTGAACTTGTTTCCGTATGGTGCCGTATACTGTTTACGTTATACCGTTTTGGAGATTTATGACATGACGGAAAGAGAAAAGATGATAAACGGCCTGCCTTACGACCCGAGAGACGCCGAGTTGGCGCGGCTCAGAAAGGCGTCAAAAACGGCGTGCGCCGCGTATAATTTACTGCCGCCCGACAGCGAGGGGATGGAAGCGGCGCTCATGGCAATGCTGGGCGCCGTCGGAAAAAACCCGTGGATAGAACAGGGGTTCAGGGCGGACTACGGGTTCAATATTTTTCTGGGCGATAACGTGTTTATAAACTACAACTGCGTCATGCTGGACTGCGCGCCGGTAAAGATAGGAGACAATGTGTTTATCGGCCCTAACTGCGGGTTTTACACGGCGGTTCACCCGCTGAAAGCGGCGGAGCGAAACACGTGTTTTGAAACCGCAAAGCCGATTACCGTGTGCGACGACGTATGGCTGGGCGGCAACGTCACCGTGCTGCCCGGCGTAACGATTGGAAAAGGCGCCGTGATAGGGGCGGGGAGCGTCGTGACAAAAGACGTGCCGCCCGGCTGCGTCGCCGTGGGTAATCCCTGCGCGGTGATAAAGGAGTTGTTATGAAAGTTGCCGTAAAAGAAGCATTTGACTGCCTGGACGAAATAAGAGCGCTGTTTCTGGAATACGCGGCGGATTTGGAGTGCAGTCTGGATTTTCAGGATTTCGAGGCGGAAATAGCAAACCTGCCGTATAAATACGCCAAAGAAGAAGGCGGCTGTCTTTTCGTCGCCAAAATCAGGGGCGAAGCGGTGGGCTGCGTGGCTTATAAAGACAGGGGCGGCGGCGTGTGCGAAATGAAGCGGCTGTACGTCAGGCCGAAATACCGTCGGTTCGGCATAGGCAAGAAACTTGCGGAAATCGCCGTGTCGAGAGCAACGAAAGCGGGATACGCCGTGATGTATCTCGACACGCTGGACACAATGACAAACGCCGTGAGTCTTTACGAAAAACTCGGTTTCGAGCGGACGGAGCCGTATTATCTCAATCCGCTGCCAAACGTGATTTATATGAAAAAGACATTGAAAAAAGACGCCTGAGGCGTCTTTTTTTTTGCGGTGAATCAGTTTTTGTTTGCCCATACAGGCGCCGGGATTCTGCCGCCCCTTGAAATAAATTTAGAAGGCGAAGCGGTGTTTATCGGCATTATAGGCGCCGTGCCCAGCAGACCGCCGAAATTCACGCTGCCGCTGTTTTTGCCGTACACGGGGATTACTCTCACCGCCGTGGTTTTGTTGTTTACCACGCCTATGGCGCATTCGTCGGCAATCATGGCCGACAGCACGTCGGCAGGGGTGTCGCCGCCCACGGCGACCATGTCCAGCCCGACGGAGCATATCGCCGTCATGGCTTCGAGTTTTTCCAGTTTGAGACAGCCTTTGTTTACGGCGTTTATCATGCCGATATCCTCGCTCACGGGGATAAAAGCGCCGCTGAGCCCGCCCACGTGCGAACTCGCCATTATGCCGCCTTTCTTGACGGCGTCGTTGAGCAGGGCCAGGCACGCCGTCGTGCCGTAGGCGCCCACGCATTCCAGACCCATTTCTTCCAGAATATGTCCCACGCTGTCGCCCATGACGGGAGTAGGGGCAAGCGAAAGGTCGATTATGCCGAAATTGGCGTTCAGTCTTTTGCTGGCTTCCTGCGCCACGAGTTGCCCGACGCGGGTAATTTTGTACGCCACTTTCTTGACCGTTTCCGCCACTTGCGTCAGGTCGCCGTCTTTAATCTGTTCCAGCGCCACTTTTACGACGCCCGGGCCGCTGACGCCCACGTTGATGACGACGTCCGCCTCGCCCACGCCGTGAAACGCGCCCGCCATGAAAGGATTGTCCTCGACGGCGTTGGCGAATACCACGAATTTGGCGCAGCCTATGCTTCCCTGCTCTCTGGTGAGATATGACGTTTCTTTTATGATTTCGCCCATTATTTTTACGGCGTCCATATTTATGCCGGTTTTTGTGGAGGCAACGTTTACCGACGAACACATTTTAGACGTGCACGCCAGCGCCTGCGGAATGGTGTAAAGGAACTCTCTTTCGAAATCCGTCATGCCTTTCTGCACCAGGGCGGAATATCCGCCTATAAAGTCAACGCCGACTTCCTCGGCGCATTTGTCAAGAGTTTTCGCCACTTCTATGCTGCCGCCCGTTCTCGCCGTGATGAGACTTACCGGGGTCACGCTTATGCGTTTGTTGACAATCGGAACGCCGAATTCCGACTGTATGTCATTGCCGACCTTAACCAGATTTTTGGCTTTGTCGGTTATTTTTTTATACACCCGCTCGCAGGTTTCCCGCGCCGTGTCGCCTATGCAGTCCAGAAGGGATATGCCCATTGTGATGGTGCGCACGTCAAGGTGCTGCGAACTTATCATGCTTATTGTTTCGAGTATTTCGTCTTTTGACAGCATGTGGCACCTCAGATTTTATGCATGGCGTTGAATATGCTTTCGCTTTGCATTCTTATGTCCATGCCGATTTCTTTGCCGAGTTTTTCCATTTCTTCCGCCATTTCGGTAAAAGACAGGCCGCTTTTGGAAGTATCCACCATCATAATCATGGTAAAATAGTTTTGCATGATTGTCTGCGAGATATCTTCGATGTTGATGTTCATCTCAAACAGTTTGCCGCTTACCTTGGCAATTACGCCCAGTCTGTCCTGACCAATTACGGAAATAATCGCTTTCATATCTTTCTCCGTGTCATTATAATGTTTGCGTCCATTATAACATCAAAAAAGCGTTTGAGCAAACAAACACGGGCGGCGGCGCCGCTTTTGTTGGCTAAAACTTTGTCGTTTTCTTTACTTATCGGCAAAATTATTTTATTATATGCGTAGGTGATAATTATGAGCAATCTTACTTTTTCAATCGAGGTTTTTCCGCCGAAGGACAGTACGGCGGTAGGCGAAATTTACAACACGCTGGAGCAGTTCGCGGCTCTGTCGCCCGATTTTATCAGCGTGACTTACGGCGCCGGCGGCACGGCAAGGGGTCTGTCCGCCGAAATCAGCGGGTATATTTCCGGCAGCCTTGCCATACCTGGCGTGGCGCACCTGACATGCGTCGGCGCCACAAAGGACAACATCAGGGACACTCTCGCCGACTTCAAGGCAAGGGGCGTAAAACGGATACTCGCCCTCAGGGGCGACCTTCCCGAAGGCGAAGCGTCGCTGGGCGACTTCCGCCACGCCGACGACTTAATCGCGTTTATAAACGATTTCGGCGGTTTCGAGGTTTACGCGGCGTGTTATCCGGAGGGGCACAGCGAAAGCAAAAATTTCGCCGCCGACGTGGAAGTCGCCAAACGCAAATACGATATGGGCGTGACCCGTTTCGTGTCGCAGCTGTTTTACGATAACGAGGATTTCTACCGCATGCGCGATGCTTTCGCCGCGGCGGGCGTAAACGCTCCGATAAGCGCCGGCATCATGCCGATAACAAACGCCAAACAGATTTTGCGCATCGTATCGCTTTCGGGCAGCAAACTGCCCGCGGCGATAACCAAAGCGGTCGCGCGTTTCGAGCACAACGCCCAAGCGTTTTATCAGGCAGGCATAAATTACGCCGTGTCGCAGATAACCGATTTGCTGTCAAACGGGGCGGAAGGCATACATCTTTATTCCATGAACAGGCCTAAAACGGCGGAAGACATTTACAGAAATATCGGCAGTTTGCTTGAAGGTGCGAAAGAGTGAATATAGACATTAACGAAGTAAAAAGATATCTGCGCGTAAAAGGCGGCGGATACGAAGGGCTGGACGAAACTATTCGGCGCGTCGCCGACAAGGCGTCCGCCGAACTGTGCCCGAAGAGCATAATAAACAAATTCGCCGTCGAATGGACGGAAGAAGGTCTGCGCCTTAAAGGCACGGATATTGTTTTCGGCGGCAATCTGGTCAGAAAAACTTTCGACGGCTGCGACGAAATTTATATTTTCGCCGCCACCCTTACCCTCGAGTCGGAATTGTTCATGAAAAAGCAGGCCGCTCTCGGCGCGGTGGAGGGCATTGTCAGCGACTGCGTGCTGACAACCATGATTGAGAGCTGCTGCGACGACATAGACGGCGCAATAGCGGCGAGAGAAGCGGCGAGAGGCAGAAGCGTCACACGGCGCATAAGCTGCGGCTACGGAGATTTTCCGCTGGAATGCCAGAAAGATATTCTGGATATTCTCGGGGCGGGAAAAATACTCGGCGTCAAACTCAATGAAAACAATATGATGTATCCAAACAAAACGGTCACCGCCTTGATGGGCGTAAAAGACATGTCTTTCGAAACGGTGGGCGGCGGCGAGGCAATGGCGGACAAATGTTCCTCATGCTGCTCCTGCTGTGAGTTCAAGAGGTGATATGAGAGAGTTTATAAGCCGCAGGATACGCTGCGGACGGTTTTATCAGGACGGCGGCATGGGCAGCACCCTGATATCCATGGGGTATTCCACAAACGGCGCGGAGAAACTCAACCTTTCTTCGCCGTCCGCCATAAAAAAGATTCACGACGGTTATTTCGCCGCGGGAAGCGACATTGTTTATACAAACACTTTCGGGGCCAACAGGCTCAAACTGCCGGGTGAAAACCTCAGACAAATCATTACAGCCGCCGTGAAAACCGCGCGCTTGTCGGCAGGAGATGACAGATACGTCGGCTATTCGTGCGGGCCGCTCGGCGAACTGCTGGAACCTTTCGGCTCCATGACGTTTGACGAGGCTTACGACTGTTTCAGGGAGCAGGCGGAAATAGTGGCGAATCTCGACGTTGACTGCGTCGTGCTTGAAACCATAACCGATTTGAAAGAACTTAAAGCGGCGATTCTGGCTTTCAGGGAGCATACAAACCTGCCGGTCTGGGCGAGCATGTCTTTTGAGAGCAATAAACGCACTTACACTGGCGTCAGTATAGGCGGTTTTGTGCTGACGGCGCAGGGGCTAGGGGTGGACGCGCTGGGCGTCAACTGCGGCATGGGGCCCGACATGATGTACGAAAACGCTCTGGAACTGACCAAATACGCTTCCGTGCCGGTGTTTGTCAAACCGAACGCCGGCATGCCTTATTTCAAAGACGGAAAAACTTTTTACGACGTGGACGCCGACCTGTTCGCCGAACAGATGTCGAAAATAGCCGACCTCGGCATATCCATGCTGGGCGGCTGCTGCGGCACCACGGCGGAATATATAAAAAAGACCAAAGAAGCGACGGAGGGCAAACCGTACAGAATTTTCGGCAACATAACCGACGCCGTGTGCAGCGCGTCGAAAGTGGTGCCGCTGAGCCCGACGCTTGTCATAGGCGAAAGGATAAACCCGACGGGCAAACCGCGCCTTAAACAGGCGCTGACGGACGGGGATTTCGACTATCTCGTGTCGCTCGCCGTTGAGCAGACGGAAGCGGGCGCGCAGATTCTGGACGTCAACGTCGGCATGGGCGGCATTGACGAAAAAGAATGCCTTGTCAAAGCGGTGGACGCGGTGCAGGCCGTGTCGGAACTTCCGCTTTGCGTCGACACCAGCAGAAAAACCGCGCTCGAAGAAGCGCTGCGCCACGCCGTGGGCGTTGTAATAATAAATTCCGTCAACGGTGAGGAACAGAGCATGGCTGACGTTTTTCCGCTGGCGAAAAAGTACGGCGCTTATGTGATAGGTCTGTGCCTTGACGGCGACGGCGTGCCCGAAACGGCGGAAAAGCGCCTTGAAATCGCCCGCCGCATTCTGGACGGGGCCGAAAAATACGGCGTCGAAAGAGATAAAATTCTCATCGACGCTTTGACCATGGCGGTCAGCGTCAACGACAATAACGCCGCCGTTACCGCCGAAACGGTCAGACGTCTGACTGAAATGGGGGTCAAGACGGTTTTGGGGCTGTCCAACGTGTCTTTCGGCCTGCCTAACCGAAACGTCATCAACGGCGAGTTTCTGCGGCAGATGATTGAAATGAAACTCACCGCCGCCATCATAAATCCGACGCTCAAACCGCGCGCCGATAAATACGCGCGAAAAGCGCTGGCGGGGCAGGACAAAGGCTGCGCCGATTATATAGCCAACGTGGGCGGCATAAAGACGGAAGAAACCGCCTCCAAAGAAGTGGGCGTGTTCGACGCCGTGCTCAAAGGGCTCAAAGGCGAGTGCGGGCGGCTGTTTAAGGAAAAGATAAATAAAGACAACTTTATGTCCGTCATAGACGGCGACATTATACCGGCGCTCAACGAGTTGGGGCGCAGATACGAAGAGGGCAAAGCTTTTTTGCCGCAGCTCATCGCCGGCGCCGAAAGCGCAAAAGTTCTTCTTGACGAAATTAAAGCGTCGTACATGACGGAGTCGTCGGCGGCAAAGGCCGTCATGCTCATCGCCACCGTAAAGGGCGACGTCCACGACATAGGCAAAAATATCGTCAAAGCGGTGCTGTCCAATTACGGATACAAAATCATAGATTTGGGCAAAGACGTCGGATTTGAAAAGATAAAGGAAAATATCGACAAATATAAACCGTCGATAGTGGGGCTGTCCGCGCTTATGACCACCACGCTGGACAACATGGCGGATATCGTGAAAAAAATCAAGGCGTACAACAAAAACATAGTCGTGGCGGTGGGCGGTGCCGTCGTCACGCAGAGTTTCGCCGACTCGATAGGCGCCGACGTTTATTCAAAAGACGCCCAGGAAGCGGTGCGCAAACTCGAAGCCGTTTTCGGCAGGTAAGCGGAAAACAAAAAGACGGGGGTGATCCCGTCTTTTTTTATCCGCGTTTGAAAGGCAGCAGATCGTCGTCGCCGCATTGTTTGTCGGTTATGAAGTCAGAGCCGAAATAGTTCGCGCGCGAAATGGCGGCGAAGCCGTATTTTTCTCTTATCGTGTCTACGGCGTTTTCGAGTTTTTCCGCCTTCCTGCCGTCGTCGTATAAAAAGTCCTGCTGTTCTCCGCCTTCGCTGCTTTCCAGCCCCGAAACCGCTACCGTAATGGTGCGCAGCGGCAAATCGCTGTCGGGACGCCAGTTTTCTTTGAGCAGCGCGACCGCCGCTTTGGCGATATCTTTGGTGACGAAACTGTGCTTCGGCATGGGTTTCTGTCTGGTCAGGTGGTTAAGGCTGATGTCCCGCATATCCAGCGACACTGTTTTGCCTTTAACTTTATATCTGCGCATTCGTGTGGAAATCATTTCACACAGAAAATATATGATGTTCGACGCGTCTTCGTATGTGCCGACGTCTTTCGCCGCGGTAGTGCCGTGACCCACGCTTTTGATGTCCCTGTCTTGGTGGGAAAGGGCGACCGGCGTAAAGTCTCTGCCGTTTGCCGCGTCCAGAATTTTTATACCGTTCACGCCGAACAGGTCTTTCATCAGCCAGTCATCCGCTTTCGCCAGCTGGCCTATGGTGAATATATTGTATTTGTTGAGTTTTTCCGCCGTTTTTCTGCCTATCATAATCATGTCGGCTACGTCCAGATTCCACACCGTTTTGCGGAAGTTTTCCTTTGTTATGACGGTGGTGGCGTCAGGCTTTTTCATGTCCGAACCCAGTTTGGCGAATGATTTCGTAAACGACACTCCGACGGAAATTGTGAGTCCCGTTTCTTTTTTTACCGTTTCCCTGATTTCGTCGGCGGTCTGTTTTCCGTCCTTACCCAGAAGCGGCAGCGTGTCGGTCACGTCAATCCAGCATTCGTCGAGGCTGAACGCTTCCACCCTGTCGCTGTAACGGGCATAAATCTCCTTGACTTTTTTGGAATACTCCACATAGGCGTTGTAATGGGGCGGAACGCATATCAGGTCGGGGCATTTTTTGCGCGCCTGCCATATGGCTTCCGCCGTTTTGACGCCCATGGCTTTGGCTTCGTTGCTCTTGGCAAGCACTATGCCGTGACGCATGTCCTGGTCGCCGGTAACCGCTACGCAGTAGCCTTTGAGACACGGGTTGAGCAGGCACTCCACCGAGGCGTAAAAATTATTAAGGTCACAGTGCAGTATGCACCTTTCTTTTTTATCCACGTTAAAAATTGTAGTCATATCCCGCCAAAAGTCAACGGTATTCGGCGCAAAACACGCCGTTTGGTTTGTCAAGGATTTTCAGACAAAAAAAGTTGAAAATATTTGGCGCGCATCCCTTGACTATCGGCTTGCCGTTATTTATAATGAATTACAACTTTTAGTGATAAAAGATGTCATGGCACACAATATATTGTGTATTTGACTGTTTTTTAACATAGATTGCTCAATTATCGCCGCAGGAGGAAATTTTATGCTTCAGGTTATCAAAAAAGACGGAACTCACGAGGATTACGACGTACGCAAAGTCGTCGTCGCGGTAAATAAATCGGCTTACCGCGCGCTGGTGTCCTTTACCAAAGAGGAAGAAGACGAAATATGCAGGCTTGTCGACGGCAAGGTTGCCAGCCTCGGCATCGACAAAATCCCTATTGCCACCATGCACAACGTGGTGGAAGGCGCGCTGGAACAGATTAAGCCGGAAGTCGCTAAAAGTTACAGGGATTACCGTAATTATAAACAGGACTTTGTCCGCATGCTGGACGACGTGTATAAAAAGAGCCAGGCCATTATGTACATAGGCGACAAGGAAAACAGCAATTCCGACAGCGCGCTTGTGTCCACAAAGCGCAGCCTTATATTCAACCAGCTCAACAAAGAACTGTACCAGAAGTTTTTCCTCAACAACAACGAGCTGCAGGCGTGCAGAGAAGGCTATATTTATGTCCATGACATGTCCGCCCGCCGCGACACCATGAACTGCTGTCTGTTTGATATAGCGGCGGTGCTCAAAGGCGGTTTTGAAATGGGCAACCTCTGGTATAACGAGCCCAAGACGCTGGACGTCGCTTTCGACGTCATAGGCGACATCGTGCTTTCCGCCGCCAGCCAGCAATACGGCGGTTTCACCATACCGCAGGCGGATAAAATTCTGGCGCCGTACGCGGAAAAATCTTACGTCATGCTCAAAGACAAATACATGAAACTCGGGCTGGGCGAAGAAGCGGCGGACAAGGCGGCTTTGGACGACGTTCAGGAGACGTTCAGGCAGGGCTTCCAGGGGTGGGAGTATAAATTCAACACCGTCGCGAGTTCCCGCGGCGACTATCCGTTCATATCGGTCACGGCGGGGCTTGCCGCCGACAGGTTCGGCAAAATGGCGACAATCACCATGCTTGACGTGCGCCGCGGCGGACAGGGCAAAAAATCCTGCAAAAAGCCGGTGCTTTTCCCGAAACTCATTTTTCTTTACGACGAAAACCTGCACGGCCCCGGCAAACCGCTTGAAGACGTGTTCGAGGCCGGTATAAGATGCTCCGCAAAAACAATGTATCCCGACTGGCTTTCGCTCACGGGCGAAGGCTATGTGCCGAGCATGTATAAAAAATACGGCGAGGTCATAAGCCCGATGGGCTGCCGCGCGTTTTTGTCCCCGTGGTATGAAAGGGGCGGCATGAAACCCGCCGACGAAAACGACAAACCGGTTTTCGTGGGGCGTTTCAATATCGGCGCCGTCAGCCTGCATCTCCCGATGATTTACGCCAAAGCGCAGAGGGAAAGCAGAGATTTCCACGAGGTGCTCGATTATTATCTCGAACTTATCAGAAACCTGCACCTGCGCACTTATGCCTATCTTTCGGAAATGCGCGCCAGCACCAACCCGCTGGCTTACTGCGAGGGCGGTTTTTACGGCGGACATCTCAAATACAGCGACAAAATCAAACCTTTGCTGGCTTCCGCCACGGCGTCTTTCGGCATAACCGCGCTCAACGAGTTGCAGCAACTTTACAACGGCAAGTCGATAGCGGAAGACGGCGAGTTTGCCCTTGAAACGCTTAAATACATCAACGACAGGGTCAACGAGTTCAAAGAAGCCGACGGCAGGCTTTACGCGATATACGGCACGCCGGCGGAAAGTCTGTGCGGTCTGCAAATAGAACAGTTCCGTAAAGAGTTCGGCATAATAGAAAACGTGTCGGACAGGCCGTATGTTTCAAACAGTTTTCACTGTCATGTCAGCGAGGACATCACGCCTATCGAAAAACAGGACAGGGAAAACAGATTCTGGAATCTGTGCAACGGCGGCAAAATCCAGTATGTGAAATATCCTATCGATTATAATATCGAAGCCATCAAATCGCTTGTGCGCAGGGCAATGCAAATGGGACTGTACGAGGGCGTCAACCTTTCGCTGTCCTATTGCGACGACTGCGGTCACCAGGAACTTGACATGGACGTCTGCCCGAAATGCGGCAGTAAAAATCTCACAAAAATCGAACGGATGAACGGCTATCTTTCTTATTCCAGAGTCAAAGGCGACACAAGGCTCAACGCGGCGAAGATGGCTGAAATCAAAGACAGGAAGAGCATGTAATGAGATATCACAATATAACCAAGGACGATATGCTCAACGGCGACGGGCTCAGAGTCGTGCTGTGGGTGTCGGGCTGCACGCACGCCTGCCCCGAATGCCATAACCCCGTGACGTGGGACATAAACGGAGGGCTTCCTTTCGACGAAGCCGCGAAAAAAGAACTTTTCGCCGAACTCGCGAAGCCGTACGTTTCGGGCGTTACCCTGTCGGGCGGCGACCCGCTTATCCCGCAGAACGTTGACGACGTATCGGCGCTGATAGACGAAATAAAGGAAAAATTTCCTCAAAAAACCATCTGGGTGTACACCGGGTACGAGTGGAAATACGTCAAGGATTTGCCGCTCATGAAAAATGTGGACGTGCTGGTGGACGGGCCGTTTGTCAAAGCGCTCAAAGACACCAAACTTTATTGGCGCGGCAGTTCCAACCAGAGGGTTATCGAGGCAAAGAGAAGTATCGAGGAGGGCGGCATAGTGCTGCATTGCGACTGATATGCAAAAGATAGCGAAATTTGAAAAAGTCAGCAAAGAACGTTTTGTGAAAGATTATACAGGGTGTTTCGGCTGCGGAGAGGCGGAAGCCGCGCGCGTGTACGACGCCATAAAACTTCCGAGACGCGCCACAAAGGGCAGCGCCGGATACGACTTTTTTTCCACGGCGGACGTCGCTCTGGAGGCGGGTAAAGGCGTAAAGATTCCGACCGGCATAAGGGCGCTTATAGACGACGGCTGGGTGTTGCAGATTTTTCCTCGGAGCGGTCTGGGGTTCAAATACAGACTGCAACTTGACAACAGCGTCGGTATAATAGACAGCGACTATTCTCAAAGCGACAACGAAGGGCATATATTTATAAAGATAACCAATGACGGCAAAGAGGGCAAAAGCCTGACAATCGCGGAGGGCGACGGGTTCGCCCAGGGCATATTTCTGCCTTACGGAATCACCGTTGACGACAGCGCGGAAGCGGAGCGTAACGGGGGGTTCGGCAGCACCGGTAAATAATAAAATTTCCGCGGCGTACGCCGCGGTTTTTTTGTAAAGAATGTGTAAGTTTTTGCCCCGACGGCGCCAAATTGTTTGCCTGACCGTGAAAAATGATATAATAAAAGAAAAGCATTATACGGAGATTTTATGATTACGCTGGAAACACTCAAAAAGAACGTGGAAGTGCAGACACTGCTCAAAGCGGAGGAAAAGCAGTTGCAGGTGCTGGGTTACACCGAACACAGCCTCAGGCATATCACGCTGACGGCAAAGCGCGCGTGGGAAATTCTGACGAAACTCGGCTGTCCGCAGCGCGAAGTGGAACTGGGCGAAATGGCGGCTTATCTGCACGACATCGGCAACGCCGTGAACAGGATGAACCATCCGCACAGCGGCGCGATACTCGCTTACCAGGTGCTGACAAAACTCGGCATGGCGTACGACGAAGCGGCTGAAATAATGCTGGCAATCGGCAATCACGACGAAGGGTCGGGGCTTGCCGTCAGCAAAATTTCGGCGGCGCTGATTATAGCGGATAAATGCGACGTGCACCGCAGCCGCGTCAGACAGTCAAAACTGCTGCCGAACAAGCACCTGAAAGATTACACCGACATTCACGACAGGGTCAACTACGCCGTCACCGAAAATCAGTTGATAGTGGACGAAAAGAAAAAAGAAATTCTGCTTAAACTCACCGTCAACACCGATATCTGCTCGCCTATGGATTATTTCGAGATTTTTCTCCAGCGTATGCGCATGTGTCTCGGCGCCGCGCAGTTTATAGGCTATGCCTTCAAACTGGAAATAAACGACTATATGTTGCTGTGAGCCGCCGCGACAAAAAATAAAAAACGGTTGTCAAAACCGCCGCTTTGTGATATCATCAATCAGTACCGTGCCGAAGTGGTGGAATGGCAGACGCGACGGACTCAAAATCCGTTGTTGGCGACAACGTGCGGGTTCAAGTCCCGCCTTCGGCACCAAAATAAAAACGCCGCAATATTGCGGCGTTTTTATTTTGGTATTGGAATTTGAATGGTTTTTAAAGATTATGAGTTACCGTTAGTCTTGTTATAACCATGCGTGAATGCGGCATAAGCTTCAATCAAATCCTTTTCTGTTTTGTCTAATTCATCTTTTGTTGATAACGGAATGATTTTAAATTCAAATAAGCTTTGTCTTTCTTCTGGGGCTGTTGAAAAATAGTCCTCGGAGAAAATAATATTTTGTGGTGATGTGCCTTTGAAATGTTGCCGTAGTCGTTTTAATACATCCTTGGATTGTCCGACATAACACTTACCATTTTTTCTGTTTCTAATGACATAACAACCAACAATTTTTTCCTGCTGCATTCCAGCGAGAGATGATAAAGGGATAAATTGCTCGGCAGGTATATTAAATGGCAGGGGAATTACTTTTTGTAAAGCAAGACCTAAATTGTCAAACAGGTTTTGTTTATCTCTTTCTATGGATGATATATTGTTGTCTAAAACAAGTTTTTTGTCAGCAACGGTTTGCTGCTCTGAAATTTTTTGCACTGTCAAATTTTTGATACTTTTCGAATTGAAACTAACACTTTCCTGAAGATTATTTTTCCGTGTTTCCAATTTTTCAATTCGTTTTTGTGATGATAGTGCGTTATAAATGTTGAACGTTATTATATTAAGAAAAGTAGATTTTTTTCTAGTTCGGATTCTCTCGATTTTTATATCGTATTTTTTTATTTGTGCGCAAAGAATGGTGTTATCAGCATTCTTATGTGCGATTTCTTTATCAATATTATCAATATTTTTTTTTGTGTTTGAGACGAATGCCGCAAAATCTTTTTTCAATTCATGAATTTGCGCGTCTAATATTTTGACTTGTTCTGAATATTCTTGTTTAAGCCACTTTTTATGCAGCCAAGATGGTATGAGAGAATTATCGCCGATACTCAGTATAATATCTTCGGATAAAAGACTTATTAATTCATCTTTTGAATTATTCAATTCTTCAAGATCTTTGTTCGTAAGCTTTATTGTTTTGAAAATGCGTTTATTTCGTATTTTCCACTCAGAGTAGATTGGGTATCGGGTGTAGTTTCGAGTTATGTATTTTTCTATCGTACGGTATTTTTTGGTAATATCGATTGTAACTTTTGCTACACGTGTTTCATTATTAAATGCAACATCTTCTAATGTATATTTTGGCTGCAGCTCTTTCTCGATATTTTGTTGTGATTTTATTAAGTCTATACGTTCTTGCTCTCTTAAGTTGGCGTTTGCATGAGCAAATAAACGATCCAGTGAACTGAATGAAAATCCTTTCAAGTTGTTTCTCCTTAGTCAGTTGTATTCATATGTTCTCATAGGGACTAACTGGAATACAATAACAACGTAATTTGTTTTAATAAAAATAAACTTTTTAAATAATATATCACAATTAAACGTGTTTTACAATAACAAACGATATATTTGCGTGGCAGCCTTGCTCGGCGTCTGACACGGGGGAAAGATATAAAAAATTTTGCGGCATAATAGGCGGTCTGGGGTGGAGTTGCATGTTTTTGTTCGGCACCATTGTCAACGAACTGTTCGTGCGCAAAAAAGGCGTGTGGATTGTGCTGGGCGTCAGCGCGCTGCTGACTGTGGGCGGGCTGCTTTTGGACTCAGTCATTCCGTTTTCAAAAAGGGCGGTTTCGCTGTCATACGTCGTCATGACGTGCGGCGTGTCGGGGCTGGCGTTCATCGTGTTCTTTCTGCTGGCGGAAGTGTGGGGCGAAAAAACCAACTTTATGATTTGGGTGGGCAAAAACGCGATTTTGTTTTTCCTTTGCGACCAACTGCTCGCGGCGGTGCTGGGGCTTGACCTGCTGGCGTTTATATATCCTACGGCTACGGTGTTCACGGTTGCGCTTGGCGCGGCGATAAACATTGCCGTGTGGTCGGCGCTGGCGTACCTGCTCAACAAAAAGAAAATATATCTCAAAATCTGACACGACGGGGCGGCAAAACCGCTCCGTTTTTTTTCGTTAGCCCGCGCTAAACGTTGTGCCGCTTTAATAACGGTGTTATTATAACGATGTTATCAATATGAAGACGAAAGACCAATCAATCAACCTTAAAATTCTCCAATGCGCCAAAAGCGAGTTTATGGACAAGGGTTTTGCCGACGCGTCCATGCGGCGCATCGCCGAAAAAGCGGGCGTGACGACGGGCATGCTTTACAGCAGGTTTGCCGACAAGGAAGAAATTTTCGCCGAACTGGTGCGCGATGGCGCCGACAAACTCTACGGCTTTTTTATGAACGCTCAAAACGCTTTTGCCGCTTTTCCGCCGGAAAAACAGCACAGCGAAATGCATTCGTATGTCGACAAAGAGATGGACGTCATGATTGACATCATTTACGACAATTTTGACGCGTTCAAACTCATTATCTGCAAAAGCGGCGGGTCGAGATATCACGACTACGTCGACAAAATGGTGGAGGTTGAAACCAAAAACACAAAGCGTTTTATAGAGTGTCTGCGTGAGTCCGGCGTGAAAATCAACAACGTGCGCGCAGATCTGAGCCATATGCTGTCCAGCGCCATGTTTAACGGCGTGTTTGAAGTGGTGGCGCACGATTTGCCCAAAGAAGACGCCGTTGTGTATATCGGTCAGCTTATGGAATTTTTCAATGTGGGCTGGGATAAACTTTTGGGATTGTAAAAAATTTCGTCATATTGTTAGCATATACTAACTTAAATATCAAAGGAGGTATATATGGGGAAAAGAGGTAATTTATCCGAACTGATGCGTTACGCCGGCAGGCGCAGATATCTGACATACTCGTCGTGGCTGCTTTCCGCCGTCAGCGCTTTGCTGGCGCTGGCTCCGTTTGTTTTCGTGTGGCTTATCGTGCGCGAAGTGCTGTGGGCGGATGGTGATTTTGCCGCGGTTGGCGGCGCGCTTGCCGTTTATGGCTGGTGGGCTGTCGGCAGCGCGCTTTTGTCAATGCTCGTCTATTTCGCCGCGCTCATGTGTTCGCATGTGGCGGCGTTCCGGGTGGCGGGCAATATGCGCAAAAGAGCAATGCGGCACATAGCGTCGCTTCCGGCGGGGTTTATGAGCGGGCTGGGCAGCGGCAGGGTTCGCCGAATCGTCAACGAATCCAGCGGAGCCACGGAAACGTATCTGGCGCACCAGCTGCCCGACATGGTTGGGGCGTTTGTCACACCGGTAGGCATGCTCGCGCTTTTGTTTGTGTTTGACTGGCGGCTGGGTCTGTTGAGCCTTGTTCCCACTGTGCTGGGCTTTATTATCATGTCGAAAATGACGGGTAAAGGCATGGCGGAAAAAATGAAAGAATATCAAAGCGCGCTGGAAGACATGAACAACGAGGCAGTGGAATATGTGCGCGGCGTGCCCGTCGTCAAAACTTTCGGGCAGACGGTGTTTTCTTTCAAGCGGTTCAAAGGCTCGATAGACAGTTATCACAAATGGGTCATCGCCTACACCAAAAGCCTTATGTGGCCAATGGTCGCTTTCACGACGGCGGTCAACTGCGTGTTTGTGCCGCTCATTATAGCGGGGCTTTGCTTCACCGCCGGCGGCGTTGACGGAAATTTTCTGCTCAACCTGATTTTTTACATTATCTTTACGCCAATCATATCCGTCACGCTGATGAAAGTCATGTTCATGAGCGAAAACAGTCTTATAGTAAGCGACGCGCTGAACAGAATACATTCAATTATAAATCTCGCGCCGCTGCCTGAAACCGGAAACCCGATTGAGCCGTCGGATAATTCCATAGAATTCAAAGACGTTGCGTTTCGCTACGCTGACGCCGTCGGCGACGCGCTTAAAGGTGTTTCTTTCAAGGTTGAGGCGGGGCAGACTGTCGCTCTCGTAGGGCCGTCTGGCGGCGGGAAGACTACGGCGGCGGGGCTTATCGCCAGGTTCTGGGACGTATCTCACGGCTCTGTCAGCGTGGGCGGCGTCAATGTTAAAGACATAGCCAAAAAAACTCTCAGCGACACAGTCGCCTATGTTTTTCAGGACAGCCGTCTTTTGAAGACTTCCATATACGAAAACGTGCTTATGGGCAGACCTGACGCCACAAGGGAAGAAGTGCTCACGGCGCTGCGCGACGCGCAGTGCGACGATATTCTTGCAAAGTTTCCGCATGGCGCCGACACGGTTATAGGCGGCAAAGGTGTGTATCTTTCGGGCGGTGAGCAACAGCGGATAGCCATTGCCAGGGTTATGCTCAAAGACGCGCCGATTGTGGTGCTTGACGAAGCCACCGCTTTTGCCGACCCTGAAAACGAGGCGAGGGTGCAAAAGGCTTTCGAGCGGCTGGCAAAGGGGAAAACCGTGGTGATGATTGCGCACCGCCTTACTACAGTGCAGAACGCCGATATGATTTATGTGTTAAAGGACGGCGAAATAGCGGAGCGAGGCACGCACGCGCGGCTGATGGAACAAAACGGGTTGTATCGGGATATGTACGACCAATACAGAACTTCCGTATCATGGAAGGTAGGAGGCAGGGCATGATAAAATTTCTGATGAAAAAATACGCTCTCTCGCGGCAGGGCGCGAAAGACCTTATTGTTGCCACGGTTTCATGCGTAGTGCACAACATTACGCTGATGCTGCCTGTAAGTCTTTTGTACATGCTCGTGTCCGACCTGACGGGCGGCGGCGTTCCGGACGGCCATATTTGGATATACGCCGTCGGGATGATTGCCGGGGTTTTGCTAATTATGTTTTCTTACCGTTGGGTTTACGGCGCCACATATTACGCGACATATAAAGAAAGTTCGGTGAGGCGCGTGTCCCTGGCGGAAAAACTCCGCAAACTGCCGCTGTCGTTTTTCGGCAAAAAGGATTTGAGCGACCTGACCACAACGATTATGGCGGACTGCACCACGCTGGAACAGTCTTTTTCACACTGGATACCCGAGTTTTTCGGCTCGATGATTTCCACCGTCATTGTGGCTGTCTGCCTGTTTGTTTTCGACTGGCGCATGGCGCTGGCGGCGCTTTGGGTTCTGCCCGTGTCGCTGGCAATCGTGGCGTTTTCGGGCAGGGTGCAAAACTATTTTACCCGCAGGCAGAGCGAAGCGAAACTCGCCGTGGCGGAAGGCATTCAGGAATGTCTCGAAACCATGCGCGACTTAAAGTCAAACAACGCCGAAGAAAAATATCTCAAAGGACTGGATAAAAAAATCGACGCGCAGGAAAAGCGTATGATTGCGAGCGAACTCGGCGCCGCGCTGTTCGTCGTGCCCGCCGGCATGATACTTAAACTCGGCATCGGCACCGTGGCGCTGGTGGGCGGAATGCTGCTCGCGAACGGAACGCTTTCCGTACTGACGTTTTTCATGTATCTTCTGGCGGTGTCCCGTCTTTATGACCCGCTGAGTACGTCGCTGCAAAATCTTGCCGCCATAATTTCCACCAATATCCCGATTGAAAGGATGAACGAGATAGAAAATTATCCCGTCCAGCCGGGCACGGCGGAGTTTTCGTCAGACGGCTATGACATTGAGTTCAAAGACGTGCGCTTTTCCTACAATCGCGGCGAAACAGTGCTCGACGGCGTTTCGTTCACGGCAAAACAGGGCGAAGTCACCGCTCTCATCGGTCCGTCGGGCGGCGGAAAATCCACCGCTGCGAAACTCGCCGCGCGCTTCTGGGACGCCGACGGCGGAACCATCACCGTGGGCGGCACCGATGTAAAAACGGTGGACCCAGAAAGTCTGCTGTCGGCGTATTCAATAGTTTTTCAGGACGTAACGCTGTTTAACAATACGGTTATGGAAAACATACGCATAGGCAGGCAGGGCGCCACCGACGCGGAAGTGCTCAAAGCGGCGAAAGACGCCAAGTGCGACGAATTCGTGTCGCGGCTGCCGCATGGTTATGACACTATGATAGGCGAAAACGGTTCAACTCTTTCGGGCGGCGAAAGACAGCGCATTTCCATTGCCAGGGCGCTGCTGAAAGATTCGCCGATAATTCTGCTTGACGAAGCCACCGCCTCGCTCGATGCCGAAAACGAAACGGAAATCCAGCAGGCGATTTCAGGGCTTATCAAAGATAAAACGGTGATGATTATAGCGCACCGCCTGAGAACGGTGGAGGACGCGGACAAACTCGTGCTCATTAAGGACGGAAAAATAGCCGAACAGGGCACTCCGGCTGAACTGAAAGCAAGGGGCGGAATATACGCCGGAATGCTGGCTTTGCAGAAGCAAAGCGCCGACTGGCGTATCTGAAAAGTCAAAAGTTTTTCAAGAGCCGGCGCGCGGGATATCCCGCGCGCTTGTTTTTGCGCGAAAAGCGAAACCACGCGTTTAATTTACGGCGTAATACACCGATATAAGGTCGGCGAGAACTGAAATGAATTTGAAATTTGACATCTGTTTGCCCTGTCTGAAATAATCCACGCCGAAACGGCTGTTTAGATTTCCGATTTTGCCGCTTTCCCACGCTGTTTTCAGGGCGTGGTGAATGCCGCTGTTGACGTTGTTTTCGTTCGTGCCGAACTTTTCCGCCGCGATGCGGAACATCTCTTTGCTTTTATAGTTCGGGTTGACTCGTTTAAGGTTCACGCACACACGCAGAAAGTTGTATCCCTTCAAATGCGCCGAAATGCCTATGTCGTTCAGCGTGTGCGAAATAAAAGCGTAGACATCGGCGTCTGAAACGCGCTGTGTGCCCAAAAATGCTGTTTCTGTTATCATTTGTACCTCGCTGGAAATTTATGGCAATATTCTAACATATTTATTTGTACAATAAAAGTATTTAAGGCGAATTAAATTTGATTTTGTACAAAAAAAAACGGACGGCGTTTGCCGTCCGTAATATTTATGTAGTCTGTCATTCAGGCGCTTTGTCTTTGACCCTTTTTTGGTTCGGCTGGATTTCACCCGCTTTCGTGAGAGCGATTTTGGTTATAATCGGGCCGATGATGGCATAGACGAATATCGCGCACAGCACAACGGTGTTGATTTGCGCGCCTATCGCCGGCAGCGCCGCCATCGCGACCTGCGCCATGCCTATTTCCACGCCGGCCTGGGGCAGCAGCGTCCAGCCGAGATATTTCGTGACAACGGGGTTGGCTTTTGTCAGTTTGCACCCCGTATACGCTCCGACGTATTTGCCTATGGAGCGGGCGAGAATATATATAACGCCTATAACGCCTATCGACGGTATTACAGAAATATCCAGCTGCGCGCCCGAAATAACGAAAAACAGCATAAGCAGCGGGGTGGACCAGGCGTCGCATCTCGACAGCACTTCCGTTTCGTCGACGCACATATTGGTAAAAGTGGCGCCGACCATCATGCAGACCAGAAGTCCCGACATGTCTATTCCCCAGAGCGAAGAGACAAGCTGCACCAGCCCTGTGGCGGCGAAGACCACCAGAATCGCCGAAATAAGTTTGTTTTCGCCGAGTTTGAACCATTTGTTCAACAACCAGAGCGCGGCGCCCAAAATCAGACCCAGCGCGAGCGAGCCGATGATTTCAATGAGCGGCGTAACGAGAATCGACTGTACGGTCAGTTCCGCTCCGGTGGAAAAAACTCTCGCCAGGGCTATGGACACCGAAAACACGACAAGTCCGACGGCGTCGTCGAAAGCGACGACGGGCAGCAAGGTTTCGACGACAGGGCCGCTCGCCCTGTACTGTCTGATGACCATGAGCGTGGCGGCAGGCGCCGTCGCGGCGGCGATTGCGCCCAGCACCAGCGACAGACCCGTGTCGGCGCCGAATGCGATGAGCGCCACGTCGACGAGAGCCACCGCCAGCAGCGACTGGAACAGCGTGATGACGATAACTTTTCCGCCGAGTTCTTTAAGATGGCTGAACTTGAATTCCACGCCGATTGAAAAGGCTATGAACCCCAAAGCGACGTCGGAAATAATTGAAAAATTCGCCACGTCTTCGGCTGAAACAAAACCGCAGACGCTCGGACCTATTATAAGACCCGCTATCAGAAAACCCGTCACGTTAGGCAGGTTGAAAATCTTCATTGCCTTTGTCGCGAGCAGACCGCCGACAAAAGCGATACTCAGGCATAACAGAGTGTTCATAAAAATCCTCCGAAAAATATTTTAGTACCGGCTAGTTAAAAAGGCAACAAAATAGACCGTAAAAACCAAAGCGATTTGCTTTTTTTTACGCGCATAGTATTGCTTATAAACCGAAATTGATGTAAATTATTTTACGGGAAGGTTTTTTTATGACTGCTCGTGATTTCAGAAAAGATTTGCACAGGATACCTGAAATAGGGTACCGTGAAAACGAAACAAAAAAATACATTCTGTCTGTGCTGGACGGGCTCGGCTGCGAGATTTTTCACATCAAAGAAACGGGTATCGCCGCGTTTTTCGATTTCGGCCGCGACAGCGCGCTGTGTATAAGGGCGGATATGGACGCTTTGCCGATAAAAGAAGAAACAGGTCTGCCTTTCGCTTCCGCGCATGAGGGATTTATGCATGCCTGCGGTCACGACGGACACATGGCGATGGCGCTGGAAGCGGCGCTTTACACGGCGGAACTGAAAAAAAGCGGGGCAAAACCGAAGCGTAACGTCGTGTTTGTGTTTCAGCCGGCGGAAGAACTCGACGGCGGAGCGAGGTACATTGTGGGCAGCGGGGTTCTGCGCAAACTGAACGTGACCTGCGCTTTCGGCATACATCTCTGGCCGGAACTTACCAAAGGCGAAATTTTTTCCAAGAGCGGCGCGATGATGGCGAAATCGTCCGAAACGGACATCGTGCTGCGCGGCAAGGCAAGCCATATAGCCGACATGGGCAAGGGTGCCGACAGTCTTATGGCGGCGGCGGAACTTCTGCTTAAACTCAGGGATATCGAAGCGAAACGCTGCGGACAGGAAAAATGCGTCGTGAAATTCGGCAAGATGCGTTCGGGAAGCCTGCGCAATATAATAAGCGACAATACCGTCATGCAGGGCAGCGTCAGGGTGTTGTCGGAAAATATGTTTTCTTTAATCAAAGGGGATATCTCGGCGGCGGCGGAAGAAGTGTCGGAAAAATACGGCGTGACAGCGGAAATAAACATGGGCGAAGGATATCCGCCCGTTATAAACGACGGCAAACTGTTTGACATGGTGCGCGCTGTGTGCGATGTCAAAATCCTGCCCGACGCCGTAATGCAGGCGGAGGATTTTTCTTTCTACGCGAGAGTATGCCCTACGGTATTTTTCTTTCTGGGGCTTGGGAGCGGCATGAAACTCCACAGCGAAAAGTTCGATTTCGATATGTCGGTGCTGGACGTCGGCGTGAATCTTTACAAACAACTGATATCGTCGTTATAAAGGAAAACAAAAAGACGGCTTCCGCCGTCTTTTTGTTTTATCGTTTTGCCAGGTTTTTCACGAAAATTTCTATCCTGTCAAGCGCTTTGACGAGCACATCGTCGTCAACGCAGAAACTTATGCGCACGTTGCCTTCAGAGCCGAACGCCACGCCTGGGATTATGACCACGCTTTGTTCTTCCAGCAGACGTTTGCAGAATTCGTAAGAATCCAGCCCGAATTTTCTGACGGAAGGGAAGATATAAAACGTGGCGTCGGGTTTAATGACGTCAAAGCCCATTTTGACGAGTCTGTCGTAAACGTAATCGCGCCGTTTTTTGTACACCGCCACGAATTGGCTCGGGTCGAAGTCCAGCGCGGCAATGCCGGCGTACTGCACGAACGTGCCCGCCGAAACCGTCATGAACTGGTGCGCTTTCATGGCGTGTTTGATGATGTATTCAGGCGCCATCATGTATCCGAGACGCCAGCCCGTCATGGCGTAAGGCTTTGAAAAACTCTGACACACGATTATTCTGTCGCGCATGTCGCTGAAATTACAGAAACTTTTCGGCTTTTCGTCGGTAAAGACAAGTTGGTTATAGCACTCGTCGCATATGACGAAAATGTCTCTGTCTTTCACGGCGGCGCGCACGTTTTCCAGCGTGTCGGCGTTGAAAATCGTGCCCGACGGGTTGTTGGGCGAAGTGAGTATGATGGCCTTTGTTTTGTCGGTTATGTATTCGTCCAGCATTTTCTTTGAAATCTGGAAGTCGTTTGCCGACATATCCATATACACCGCCTTGGCGCCGGTGTAGGTGATAATCATTTCATACAGCAGAAACGCCGGCGTCGGGATTATCACTTCGTCGCCCGGGTTGAGTATGGTGAACAGGGCGCATGTCAGCGCCTCGGTGGAGCCGTTGGTAATCATCACCTCGTCGGGGGTGTAGTCGAGATTGTTTTTGCGTTTTTCGAATTCCGACACCTTTTCCCGCAGTTCTTTTATGCCGGTGTTTGGGCCGTAGTGCGTTTTGTTCTGAAAAAGAGCGTCGACGCACGCCTGTTTCACGCTGTCGGGCGTGTTGAAAGCCGGTTCGCCCAGCGTGAGAAAAAGTTCGGCGTTTTGCCTGACCGCCATATCGTTGAAACGGCGGATAAGACTTGTTTCGATTTTCTGGATGTTTTCATTGAGTTTAATTGACATTTCCGTATCACCTCGTATATTGAAACAAGCAGATTATAGCATAAACCGCGGCAAAATAAAATAATTTGCCGCGAATTTGCCGTTTATTGTTTACAATTCCGGAGTTTTGGCATATAATGTCTGTAATTTAATATGATAGAGGCAGCGGTGCGGAAGATTAACCTGTCGAGACGGCAGTCAGCGAAGCAGGCGAAAGGCAATCACCGCCGAACGGAAAGGTCGGCAGATTTTTTCCGTGGGGTTATGGGAAATACCCATGACACTCCTACCGTAAGGTAGAGGCGCTATTGGTTTTGAGAAATAATATCGTTATACGCGCCCGTCCTTTATGGTTCGGGCGTTTTTTTCAGGGAACATGAAACAAAAGATTGATTTCGGTAAACTGGCGGACAAATTCGGCACACCGCTTTACGTTTACGACGTAAACGGCATGACGGACAAAATCCGCGCTTACAAAGACAATTTCAAATCAGACAGATTCGCCACAAAAGTGCTTTACGCTTCAAAGGCGTTTTCCTGTGACGCGATGATAAGGCTCGTTAAAGAAGAGGGGCTGTGTCTCGACGTCGTGAGCGGCGGCGAACTGTACGTTGCCGAGCAGGTGGGCTTTGATATGTCCAAAGTGTATTTCCACGGCAACAACAAGAGCCGCGCCGAACTTGAATACGCCTTGCGTCTCGGCGTCGGCACGGTGATTGTCGACAATTTCGGCGAACTGACTTTGCTTGAAAAACTGGCGAAAGAAAGCGGCAAAAAAGTCAAAGCGCTGTTCCGTCTCAACATAGGCGTGGACGCGCATACCCACAAATACATTTCCACCACGCTGTTCGAGTCGAAATTCGGCATGATGCCTGCGTCGGAAGAATTCAGAAACTGCGTCGCCCTGACAAGACAAAGCGGCAACGTGGAGTTTGACGGGTTGCACTGTCACATCGGCTCGCAGGTTTTCGACACGGCGGCGTATAAACTGGCTGCGGAAAAAATGGCGGCGGTGCTGAAACAGTTTACCCGTCCGCTGACGCTGAATATGGGCGGCGGCTTCGGCGTAAGATATACGGCAGACGACACTCCCGCCGCGACTCCTGCGCTGTGCCGGGATATGGTTTCTTATGTCGAAAACGCTCTTGACAACGCCGGCGTAAAAATAAAAGAACTGCTCATAGAACCGGGCCGCTCGATAGCGGGCGAGGCCGGCAGCACGGTTTATACCGTGGGGTTTGTAAAACATATCCCGACAAAGACTTTTTATTTTGTGGACGGCGGCATGACCGACAATATCAGGCCGGCGCTCTATCAGGCAAAATACGATTGCGACGTTGTCGGCAAAGAATCCGCCGAAAAGACCGTCAAGGTCACCGTAGCCGGCAAGTGCTGCGAGTCGGGAGATTTGCTTATAGAAGACATAATGCTGCCCGAAGCCGAAAGCGGCGACAGGCTGGTCGTATATACAACGGGGGCTTACGGCTATTCGATGTCAAGCAATTACAACAAAGCATGCGTGCCCGCTGTGGTTTTTGTGAAAGACGGCATGGCAAGGCAGGTCGTCAGACGGCAGACTTACGCCGACCTCGCCGCCTGCGACACGGAGGACAGCGGTTATGAGGTTTTGTAAATATCACGGCTGCGGCAACGATTTTATCATCACCGATTACGCCGACGGGGTCGATTATTCAGCCCTGGCGCAAAAGTGGTGCGACAGAAAGACCGGCATAGGCGCCGACGGGTTTATCGCCGTAAGGCAAAACCCGCTGGAAATGGTGTTTTACAACATGGACGGCTCCCGCGCGCCGATGTGCGGCAACGGCATAAGATGTTTCGCTGCGTACTGCGCGCGTAAAAATATCGTTGATTCCGACGAGTTTGACGTAAACACTTTGGCCGGCGTCATGAAAATAAAAATAACCGACAGGCGGGACTTTTCCGTGCGCGTCGACATGGGTTCGCCGGTTTTTGATAACAAGGCGATTGCCGCCGCCGACGATGAAAACTGTTTCGGCAGGGAAATTTCGGCGCTCGGCGTCACCGCCAAAATATATTCTTTTTTCATGGGGACGGTGCACACCGTGATTTTCGTTGATTCCGTCGGGTCGGTGAGCACGGAATACGCCGACGCGATATGCAACCACAGCCTGTTCACCGAAAAGACCAACGTCAATTTCGTGAAGGTTGTCGACGACAAAACGTTTGACGTCGCTACATACGAAAGGGGCGTCGGCTGGACATGCGCCTGCGGAACGGGCGCCTGCGCCGCGTTTGTGGCGGGGCGGGCAAACGGGTTTTGCGGAGACTATGTAAACGTGCGGCTGAAATACGGCACGTTGAAAATAGAAAAAAAAGACAAAAACATCTTCATGACGGGGCCGGCGAGTTTCGTCTTTGAAGGGGAAACGGAGGTATGATTTATGGCAAAAGAAATGGTAAAGGGTTCAATAGTCGCGTTGGTCACTCCTTTCAATCAGGACGGCAGCGTAAACTACGATAAACTCGGTGAACTTATCGAATATCATGTGGCAAACAAAACCGACGGTATCGTGCTTCTGGGCACCACCGGCGAATCGCCTACATTGACCTTCGAAGAAGAAGAAAAAATGCTGGAATACAGCGTCAAAAAGGCCGACGGCAGAATTTATATGATTGCAGGCAGCGGTTCCAACTGCTCGCGCACGGCCATCGAACGCAGCCACGCTTATTCCAGAACCGGCGTCGACGCCATTCTCGTCATCACGCCGTATTACAACAGAACAAACACCAGCGGCATGATTAAGCATTTCGAAGCCTGCGCCGACGCGTCCGCCGTACCTGTCATTATGTACAACGTGCCTGGCAGAACGGGCTGCTCCATCAGCGAAGAAGCCGTTGCGGCGCTGTGCAAACACCCTAATATCAGGGCGATTAAAGAAGCAAGCGGCAACATCGGATATCTGTGCAAAGTGGCGAAATATCTCAGCGACGACTTTGTGATGTATTCGGGCAACGACGACATGATAGTGCCTACGCTGTCGATGGGCGGCATCGGCGTTATTTCCGTGTGGGCAAACATTATGCCGCAGACCAGCCATAAACTCGTTATGGACTATCTGAACGGCGATGTCGAGAGCGCCAGAAAATTGCAGACGAGATATCTCGACCTCATCAACGACCTGTTCCTCGAAACCAACCCGATACCTGTAAAGGCGGCGATGAACTACCTGGGCTTCGGCGTGGGGCCTTGCAGAATGCCGCTTGACGAAATGTCGGCGGGCCCTAAGGCAAAACTCATAGCCGAAATCGACAGGCTCAAAGCCGAGATAAAATAAGGCGAAATTAAAATAAAACCAAACGGGCAGCGGTCACGCTGCCCGTGTCATAAAGGAGACAAACATGAAAATCGTTCTTGTGGGCTACGGCGCAATGGGCAAAGTTGTGGAAAACAACGTGGGTGAAGACGACCGAATCATTGCCGTTGTCGCTCCAGAAAAAGGCGTGACCTTTGCCGATATCAAAGAAAAGCCCGACGTGATTATAGATTTTTCCCAGCCTGCCGCGCTGGACGGCATATGCGCTTACGCCGGAGCGAACGGCGTGCCGACCGTCATCGCCACAACGGGGTATTCTTCCGCGCAGATGGATGAAATCAAGGCGCTGTCCGCCAAGGTGCCGGTGCTGTTTTCCGGCAACTATTCGCTCGGCGTGATTCTGCTCAACAGGCTGGTAAAGGAAGTGACGCCTATTCTCAAAGACACTTTCGATATAGAAATAATAGAAAAACATCACAACAAAAAGGCCGACGCTCCGAGCGGCACCGCCAAAATGCTTATAAATTCCGTCAACGCCGACGGCGACATGAATATCGTCTACGGCAGGGAAGGACAGTGCAAACGCAAAAAAGGCGACGTGGGCGTGCACGCCGTCAGGGGCGGAACAATCGTCGGCGAACATCAGGTCATTTACGCCGGTACCGACGAAGTGCTCGAACTGACTCATTACGCCCACTCCAAGGCTATTTTTGCCAAAGGCGCGCTCAGGGGCGCTCATTGGCTTGTCAAAAAGCCCGCCGGTTTGTATAATATGGAAGACGTTTTGTTTAACTGAAAAAAGGAAAAATTATGGACGCGATTCAAATCATCAATTTTATAAGAGATTCCAAAAAAACCACGCCCGTCAAAGTGTACGTAAAAGAAAAACAGGCGGTCGACTACGCCGGCTGCAAAGTTTTCGGCGAGGGAAAGAGCAAAATCGTGTTTGGCGACTGGAACGCGGTCAAAGACGTTCTGGCGAGCAACGCCGACAGGATTGAAGATTTCGTCATCGAAAACGACTGCCGCAACAGCGCAATTCCGCTGCTTGACAAAAAGAATATCAACGCGCGCATCGAGCCGGGCGCCATTATCCGCGACCAGGTTGAAATAGGCGACAACGCCGTCATCATGATGGGCGCCGTCATCAACATAGGCGCCGTTATAGGTGAGGGCACCATGATAGACATGGGCGCCATACTCGGCGGCAGGGCCACCGTCGGCAAACGCTGTCACATCGGCGCGGGCACGGTGCTTGCCGGCGTGATAGAACCGCCTAGCGCCCAGCCCGTCGTTATTGAGGACGACGTGGTTATCGGCGCCAACGCCGTCGTTATCGAAGGCGTGCGCGTGGGCAAAGGCTCCGTGGTCGCCGCGGGCGCGGTTGTCATCGAAGACGTGCCGGAGGGCGTCGTCGTAGGCGGAATACCTGCCAGAGTCCTCAAAAAGAAAGACGGCAAAACTTCCGGCAAGACGGAACTTATGGACGCGCTCCGCGTGCTGTAAAAATCGAAATATCCAAAGAAGGTAAGATACTTTATGTTTGTTGTTACGAAATTCGGCGGTTCGTCGCTGTCATGCGCGAAGCAGTTTAAAAAAGTCAGGGATATAGTGCTGTCCGACCCGATGAGAAAAATCGTCGTCGTTTCGGCGCTGGGCAAAAGGGACGCGAACGACAGCAAAATAACCGATTTGCTGTACATTCTCCACGCTCATCTCAAATATTCCGTGCCTTACGAAGACGTATGGAAAATTATTTACGACAGATATGTGGAAGTCAGGGACGACCTTAAACTCGATTATAAAATAGAAGACGAACTTGACCTTATAGCGGGTCAGCTCGACAAAAACATTCCGCAGGATTATCTTGTCAGCAGGGGCGAGTTTCTGGCGGCGAAACTCATGAGCAGATATCTGGGCTATGAGTTTCTCGACGCAAAAGACGTCATCGAGTTTAATTACGACGGTACCGTCAATTTCGACGCGACGGGCAGAAAGACCAAAGAAAAGGTCGCCCAACTCAAAAAAGTCGTCGTGCCGGGCTTTTACGGCGCGTACGGCAACGGCGTGATTAAATTGTTTTCCAGGGGCGGTTCCGACATCACGGGCAGTATAATGGCAAAATGCGTAAACGCCACCGTGTACGAAAACTGGACGGACGTTTCGGGCATTATGGTCACCGACCCGAGAATCGTCAAAAATCCTAAGAGCATAAAGGAAATCACATACAACGAACTGCGCGAGTTGTCTTATATGGGCGCCAACGTGCTGCATGAGGACAGCATATTCCCCGTGCAGGAACTCAATATCCCGATAAAAATTCTCAACACCAACGAGCCTGAATGCCCCGGCACCATAATCAGCAACGAGTGCAAGGATAACAGCCAGGCAATCACGGGTATAGCGGGCAAAAAGAATTTCGTGGCAATCACGGTTTATAAAGACCATATGTCCAACGAAGTTGGCTTTTTGCGCAAATGCCTGTCCATTTTCGAGAAATACGACATCAGCATCGAACATGTGCCTACCGGTATCGACAATCTCAGCATAGTGGTGGCGAGAGACCAGGTGGAAAAATGCCTTTACGAACTGATTGTCGACCTTAAACAGGAACTCGGCGCCGAGGTCACACTGTGGGAAGACATCGCGCTCATCGCCGTCGTGGGCAGAAACATGGCTCACAAATGCGGTCTGTGCGGCAAACTGCTTAGCGTTCTCGGCGAAAACGGCGTCAATATGAAAATGATTGACCAGGGGCCGGACGAACTCAATATCATTCTCGGCATAAATAACTGCGATTACGAAAAAGCCATAAAAGTAATTTACGACAATCTTATGTAAAACAGCCGCGAATTCCTTTTCGCGCGGAGAGGCAAATGAAAGTCATCGGCAAGCAGAAGAACAGCAAAATGTGCGTTATTTGCGGCATGGACAACCCTTACGGTGTCAAGGCGCAGTTTTACAACATGGAAGACGGCAGCGTCAGGGCGCTGTTCCGCTTCCGTGAAGAACATCAGAGTTATCCCGGCAGGGTGCACGGCGGAATGATTGCCGCCATGCTTGACGAAATGGGTCTGCGCTGTTGCTGGACAAACGGCAGGGAAGTGTGGGGCGTCACCACGTCGATAGAAGTCAAATACAGAAAACCCGTGCCTTACGGCGTCGGGCTTACGGCAAGGGGTTCGGTCAGGAAAGAAACCGACTTGTTCGTGACGGTGGACTGCGAAATTTTAGGCGAATCGGGAAATACGCTGGCGCAGGCAAGGATAAACTATCTCAAACTGCCGACAGATAAAATCGCCGGAAAGGTAGACGAGCACGAGGAACTGTGCTATCTCATAGACGACGGCGTGACGGAAATCAACCCGTAAAAAAACAGCAGAGTAAAACAAAAAGCACGGCTAAAAGCCGTGCTTTTACATTGTTATATGTTCGATAAAAATTTTGAGGCCTATCGCGATAAGTATCAGTCCGCCGACAAGAGTCGCTTTGTCGGACAGAATGTCGCCGCATTTTTTGCCGATGATTACGGCGACCACGCACAGGACGAAAGTGATTAAACCTATGACCGCCACGGCGAGAAAGATGTTGAAAGTTATGCCGACAAAACTTACGCCGACGGCAAGGGCGTCTATGCTTGTCGCCACCGCCTGCACGAGCAGCGTTTTCGCTGTGAGCGGCTTGCGTTCGGCTTTTTCGTCTTTTTTGCAGAAGAAATCGGCAACCATTTTTCCGCCGATAAACGCCAGAAGCAACAGCGCTATCCAGTGGTCGTACGCCTGAATGGCGTCGGCAAACAGCGAGCCGGCGAAATAGCCTATAAGCGGCATTACCGCCTGGAACAATCCGAAAGTAAAAGCGATGAGCAGCGTTTTTTTCGCGTCGGGGCGGGAAACTATGCCGTTGGATGTGGACACGGCGAAAGCGTCCATCGCAAGTCCCGCTCCTATGAGTATTATGTCAAATAAGTTCATAACGTCTTTAAATGTTATTCATGGTGAAGAAAAATCAGACATATTTTAACAGAACGGCGGCGCCGTGGCAAACAAATGGACGCATATTTATATGAGGGCGGCAAAGGTCGGTTTTGTTATTGTGAAAGTCTGCGTTTTGGGTTATAATGTAAAAAAGGTGGAATCATGAATTACAAATCTGTCATTATCGACGGCAACAGCCTGCTCAACAGGGCGTATTACGCCATACCGCCGCTCAACAACCATGAGGGCAAAAACGTCAACGCGGTGTTCGGCTTTATAAACATTTTGCTTAAAGCGCTCACCGAAATAAGGCCGACGCATCTTGCCGTGGCTTTTGACAAAAAGGGCAAAAACTTCCGTCATCAACTCTACGCCGACTACAAGGCCACAAGAAAAGGCATGCCCGACGATCTTGCGCAGCAAATGCCCGTGCTTTTCGACCTGCTCGGCAAAATGGGCATAAAAAGAGTGGAACAGGGCGGTGTGGAAGCCGACGACGTAATCGGCACTTTGTCCAAAAAATGCGATTTTCCGACCGTTATCGTGTCGGGGGACAGGGATCTTTTGCAGTTGGTGGATGAAAACACCGTTGTTCTGCTGACCAAGCGCGGCATAACCGAAGTGGAAGAAGTCAATTCCGGCAACATAAAGACGCTTTACGGCATGACGCCGCAGCAGATTGTCGAGTATAAGGCGCTGAAAGGCGACGCTTCGGACAATATACCCGGCGTCATGGGCATAGGAGACAAGACCGCCATGTCGCTGCTTGACAAATACGGCACGGTGGAAAACGTATACGCGCATATCGGAGAAATAAAAGGCAGCGTCGGGGCAAAACTGCTGGCAGGCAAGGACATGGCGTTTTTGTCCAAAACGCTGGCGACAATAAAAACCGACGTTGACGTCGATTGCTGCCTTGACGACATGGTTTTCAGACCGATTCCGGCGTCGGTCAAAGACGACTTTGAAAAACTGGAGTTCCGCAGTCTGTTCAAAAAACTCGCGGAACTCAGCGACAACGCCGAAGAAATTACTTACATCGAAGAAAGCGTGCGCGACACGCCGGTGACCTGCGCCGAAGAACTTGCCCGCGCTGTCGAAAAACTGTCGGCGTCGGAACTTATCGGCGTTTATTATCTTGACAACCTGTATCTCAGCGGCGACAAAGACAGCCAGTATGTGGTGACCTGCGGCGAAGGTTTTACCTTTTCCGACGCGGCTGAAATAATGCGCCCGCTCATGGAAGGCGGCACGGCAAAAGCCGTTTATGACGGCAAAGAACTGCGCCACCGCTTTGACAATGCGGGGGTTTCGGTCAACAACATAGTTTACGACGTCGCTATAATGCAGTATCTGGTGGAATACAGGGCGTACAAAAGTTATCCGCAGCTCAAACAGGCGTATAATCTCAAATCGGAGTCGGCGGCGCTGCTGACGCTGGCTGAAATCCTGCGCGGCAAACTCGAAGAAAACAGCACTTTGCGCCTGTATGAAGAAATCGAACTGCCGCTTTCGCTGCTGCTTTTCGAAATGGAGCGCAGCGGTTTCAAGGTGGATGTCGCCGTCATGGAAGAACTCGGCGCGAAATACAAAAAGGAAATGGAAGAACTTACCGCCGAGGCGTACCGTCTCGCGGGCGAAAAGTTCAACATTCTCAGTCCGAAACAACTCGGCGCCGTGCTTTTCGAAAAACTCGGTCTGCCCGCGGGCAAAAAGACAAAAACGGGCTATTCCACCGAAAACGAGGTTCTCGAAAAACTGAGCGGCGCGCACCCGATTGTCAACGTGGTGCGCTCCATACGTAAGATATCAAAACTGCTGGGTACTTATATCGAAGGTTTCCGTCCGCTGATTACCGCCGACCATATGATTCACACAACCTTCAACCAGACCCTGACGTCAACGGGCAGGCTCAGCAGTAGCGAACCGAATTTGCAGAATCTGCCCGTCAGGGAAGACGACGGAAAAGAAATCCGCAAAATGTTTATACCGACGCTCGACACGCTTGTTTCCGCCGATTACAGCCAGATAGAACTCAGGCTGCTGGCGCATTTTTCAGGTGATGAAAATCTCATAGCGGCGTTCAACAACCGTCAGGACATACATTCGATGGTGGCGCAGGAAATTTTCGGCATCCCGCAGGAACTCGTAACGCCCAATATGCGCCGTATGGCGAAAGCCGTCAATTTCGGCATTATTTACGGCATAAGCGAATACGGCCTGGCGCAGAATTTGGGTACGAGCGCGGCGCAGGCGAAGCAGTACATCGCCAGATATTTCAACGGCTATCCGAAAATCAGGCAGTACCTGCAAAGCAGCGTCGATTTCGCGAAACAGCACGGCTATGTGGTCACCGTCACGGGCAGACGCAGACAGATTCCCGAAATTTCGTCGTCGAATTACCAGCTGCGCACTTTCGGTGAAAGGGCGGCAATGAATATGCCTTTGCAGGGCAGCGCCGCCGATATAATCAAAGTCGCGATGATTAACGTCGCGAGAGAACTCAAAGCCCGAGGCATGACCAGCAAAATCATTCTTCAGATTCACGACGAACTTGTTCTGGACGTAAAAAAGGAAGAAGAAGAGGAAGTAAAGCGCATTTTGCAGGAACAGATGTCCGATTGCTTCGACCTTAAAGTAAAAATGGAAATCAATATCTCAAGCGGAAAAAATCTCTATGAGGCCAAATAAAGTAATAGCGCTGACAGGCGGCATAGGCAGCGGAAAAAGCGCGGTGGCGGCGATTCTGGAAGAATACGGCTGTTTTGTCGTGGACTGCGACGCCATAACGAAACAGATTTACAAAGACAGGGGCACGGCGGAAAGAGTGTCCGACGCCTTCGGCGGCGGTTTTATGACGGACGGCGGCCTGGATTTCAAAAAACTCGGGGCGTATGTCTTCCGCGACGGTCAAAGGGTGGCCCGGCTCAACGCCATCACGCACCCGCTTATTTTCGGCAGACTGAAAGAAATTCTGGACGGCTGCGGCAAAGACGTGGCGTTTGTGCAGATACCGCTGCTCTTCGAAACGGGGCGGCAAAACGACTTTGACGAAATCTGGCTTGTCACCGCCGACGAAAAAACGAGGGCGGCAAGAGTGTCCGTCCGTGACGGCATAGACGGACGGCAGGTGGCGGACAGAATAAAAAATCAACTTCCGGACGAAAAAAAAGCGCCGTTTGCGCATACTATTATAAAAAACGACGGCACTTTGGACGACCTGCGCGCGCAGGTCAAAGCCCGTCTTACGGAGTTGAAAATTGTCTGAACACACAAAAAGCAAAAAAACCGCGGCGATTTTTATCCTTATTGTCGCGGTTTTGTGTTTAATCGGGTTGTTATGGCAGAGATTTTTCTGGTTTGACATTTCGCTTAAAGAAACCGTCTCCGCCGCCGGCATCAGGTACGGCGTCGACGAGTCGCTGATTTTCGCCGTAATCAAGGCGGAAAGCAATTTCAACGAGCGCGCGGTTTCACCAAAAGGCGCCCGCGGTCTCATGCAGATTATGCCGTCCACGGCGCTGTTCGCCGCCGAAAATATGGGCATAGAAGAAATCATGCTAGGCGACGCCGGTCAGAACATAAGCATGGGGGCATGGTATCTCGCCTATCTCGCGGAAAAATTCGGCGACGAAAGGGCGGTGATCGCCGCGTATAACGCCGGAGAAAACACGGTGTCCGGATGGCTGGCGCAGGGCGCCATGCCGGACGACATTCCTTACGCCGAAACAAAAAACTATGTGGGCAAAGTGGAGTTTTTCAAAAAGGTTTACGCCGCTTTGTATAAATAAAACACCCCGAAGGGTGTTTTTTTATTTGCCGAGTCTTTTGTTGTCCTGCTCCCTGATTTGTCCGCGCTTGATTTTGCCGCTGGATGTTTTCGGAAGTTCGTCCACAAATTCGATGACTCTCGGATACTTGTACGGCGCCGTGCTTACTTTAACATGGTTCTGCAATTCTTTTTTGAGATTGTCGCTCGGGAGATAGCCTTTCGCCAGTACGATTGTGGCTTTGACGACCTGGCCTCTTATTTCGTCGGGAACGGCGGTCACGGCGCATTCGAGCACGGCAGGGTGGGTGAACAAGGCGCTTTCCACCTCGAAAGGCCCGATGCGGTAGCCGCTGCATTTGATTACGTCGTCGCTTCTGCCCACAAACCAGAGATATCCGTCGCTGTCGCGCCACGCGGTGTCGCCCGTGTTGTACATGTTGTTTTTGAAGGCTCTGGCGTTGGCTTCCGGGTCTTTGTAATATTCACGGAAAAGACCGACAGGCCGCTTAACGTCGGTATTGCGCACCACAAGGGCGCCGACAACGCCGTCTTCGCACGAGTTTCCGTTTTCGTCGACTATGTCGATATCGTAAATAGGGGCGGGCTTGCCCATGGAGCCGGGCTTGACGGGCGTAAAGTCGCAGAAATAGCCGACCAGCACCGTCGATTCACTCTGACCGAAACCCTCGTTGATTTTTTTGCCTGTTAGCGCCTGTATTTTTTCCTGTACTTCCGGGTTCAGCGGTTCGCCCGCGGTCGAAAAGTGCTTTATGGAACTGATGTCGTATTTTGACATGTCTTCTTTAAGCAAAAATCTGTAAACGGTAGGCGGGGCGCAGAATGTGGTCAGTTTTATGCGCTGAATGAGTTCCAGCATCTGCGGGGCGTGGAATTTTTCGGTATCGTAAGCAACGATGGTCGCGCCCACAATCCATTGGCCGTAAATTTTTCCCCAGCCGAATTTCGCCCAGCCCGAATCTGAAACGGTGAGATGGTATTTGTTCTCTTCCACCTGGTTCCAGAATTTGGCAGTCGTGATGTGCCCGAGCGGATATGTGAAATCGTGCATTACCATTTTCGGCATGCCCGTCGTGCCGGACGAAAAATAAATAAGCATCGGGTCGCTGTTCTGCGTCGGCATTTTCCTGAATTTTTCGTCTGCTTTTTCTATCTCGGCGCGCCAGTCGATAAACCCTTCGACAGGGTGCTTGCTCACCATGGCGATTGTGTGCACGGTAGGGCACTGCTTGACGGCGTTTGTCACGTTGCGGATGATATCTTCATGGTCAACGCCGATAATCATTTTGATGTCCGCGCTGTTGCAACGGTAAACTATGTCTTTTTCCGTCAGCTGATATGTGGCGGGAATGACAATCGCACCGATTTTGTGAAGCGCCAGCATGCATATCCACGCTTCCGGGCGCTGCATGAGCATAAGCAGCACAACGTCGCCTTTGCCTATGCCTCTGCCGAGAAAGGCGTTTGCCGCCTTGTCGGACAGACGCTTCATGTCGGCGAAAGTAAAGAGTTTTTCTTCGCCGTCGTCATTGCACCAGTAGAGGGCTTTTTTGTTGGGTTCGGTTTTTGCCCATTCGTCCACGATGTCATACGCAAAGTTGAAATTGTCCGGAACGATTATCCTGTAATTCTTTTTAAAGTCGTCATAGTCCTTATAACTGAACCTGTTAATAAATTTCTCAACCATTTTTTTCAGCCTCTGTGTTTTGCGGAAATTTCATTGATGACCGTCAGAAAAGTGGCGGTAGGGGTCACGGCACTCTGGCTGTGCCTTATCGTGCTGTTAAAATAAATGCTGTCACCCTGATTCAGTTCAAAGACCTTTGAGCCGATGTTGACTTTTATCGTGCCCTGTAAAACGTAGTTGAATTCCTGGCCGTTGTGCTGGACGATTTCCACTTCTTTGACGTCGTTTTTGAGATACACCAGCATAGGCTCCATATCCCTGCCGGCATAGTTGGCCGCAAGGGAGGAAAAGGTGTATCCCTGATGTCTTTCGAGGTCTTCGCCCTGACCGTTGCGCACAATGGTATAGAGACCCATTTTCGGCGTTTCGCCGGTAAGCAGCGCCGTCGGGTCGATTTGCAGCGCCGCCGCTATGCTGTACAGGTCGGATACTGTAATTTCAATGTTTCCGTTTTCATAGTCGCAGTACAAATCTTCCCTGATGCCGGCGAGATTGGCTACTTCCGCCGTCGTCATGTCCAGAATTTCCCTGAGTTCGCGCACGCGTAGGGCGATTTGTTTCATCTTCTCGTTCATAATATCCTCCTGACAGTAAATAAAAATTAAACTTATTGTACGCTTATCGGCGTCAAAAAGCAACAAAAACAGTAAAATTTCAGGCGGCTTTTTCAAGCGCCGCCGAATTTTCTATAAGCAGGACATATCTGTAATAATCAGTGGTGCGCTTGCCTCCGCCGCTGACCATGACCTGCTGCGTGTTGAATATGCTACCTTCGGCGTCAAGACGGAAAAGGGTCATCGCCGACGGCGAGTTGCCGTAGTTGTTAAACTCTTTTTCATACAGGCTTTGTTTTATAGAAAACTCTTTGCCGCCTTCGAAATCGGCGGCGGCGCTGTTTTCGTAACTGTATTTTATCACACAGACTTTTCCGCTGAGCGACGCCCATGAATCAATCTGCTGCGCGAACGTGCTGTCAGCGTCCGCCGAATTCATGGTGGCGAGATACACATGTTCCGCCGCCATCTGGCCGAAATACAGTTTTGCGGGTTCGGCGTCGTAAAAGATTTTGAAGTTTGTGTAAAAAAGGTTTTCGGCCGCCTGCGCGCTTTGCGACGAACTCATATCCGCGGAAGCGGCGGATATGCTTTCGGCAAGCGTATTGACAATGCAGTGATAGTCGGCGGCATTGTCGCCCAGGGCGGCGTAAACCGTGTTTTTCGCGAGCGACAAATCGGCGTTCATCGCCCCGAACAGCGCGGCCAGCGTCTGGTTTGAATAATTCTGTGTCGTGTCGAGTTCGGCCAGTTGCCGCCAGTTTTCGTTTACGCGGTCGGAAGCCGTTTGCAGCCCCGCGGTCATTTCCTGCAGCAGCGCCACGGCGTTTTTGACGGTTGTGTCGGACAATTCCTTTTCAAGCCCCAGCAATTTCAGTTTTCCGTTTGCGTCAAGCCCGTCGTTGAAAGTTTTGAGCGTGACAAAAAATTCCTGGTAAGAATCGCTGTTCATGAAATAGTCGTCAGGCATGGCGGCGAATACTTCGTCGAGGGTGGTTTCGTCGCCTCCGTCAAGATATCTGTTGAGCGCCACGCAGCACGAGTGGGGCAGTTCCAGCAGAATTCTGTCCACACCGTAATCGCCGTAAAGCATTTTTATCATGGCGAGCTGAGCGGAAGGGTTTTTTTCTGTTCCGCGCGTTTCTCCCGCGAGAAATACTTTGTATCCGTCTTCGATGATATTTCCGTATATGTTGTCGCCGTCCGATGTTATATAGGCGTGATTGTCCGCCAAATAAGAATTTATCTTGTCTTTGGTCACGAAATAGTCTATCGTAAACAGCAACAAGGCGGCAAATAAAGCCGAAGCGATTATCACGCATATGCTGATTATGTAAATTTTTCTCTTTGCCATGGAGTGATTATAACATAATTGCCTGAAATGGAAAATTGTTTTGAAACAAAAAACGGAGCGATGTGTCCGCTCCGTTTCCGTTATTTGTTTCCGCCGCAGCCGTGCTTGTCTTCGCCGCAGCTGTGTCCGCAGCCGTGGCTTTCGTCATGTTTGTGGGCGCATTGAATATCAGGCTGATATTTCAGGCTGCCGTCCAGCAATGCCTTGACGGCGTCTTCGCAGCCGCCGCTTACGCCGGGATACAGCGATATTCCTTCATCGGACAGCGCGCTTTTGGCTCCCGCGCCTATTCCGCCGCAGATTAGAGCGTCGGTTCCGTGCGCTTTGAGAAAACCCGCCAAAGCGCCGTGCCCGCCTTCCGTCGGGCGTATTGCAACGGCGGATACTATTTTGCCGTCGGTCACGTCATAAAGCATAAATTCCTCGGTGTGGCCGAAGTGCTGAAAAACTTGTCCGTTTTCACAGGTAACAGCTATTTTCATGATAATCACACTCCTTTGCATATATTATACACCCTTTGCCGCAGGTGTAAAGCCCCGAAATTATTGCGCCGCGGCGAAAGGTGGTGTAAAATGACGTCGGAGGGAGTTATGAGAAGAAAAGACAGAGAAATGGACAGAAATTTTGCTCTTTACGTCACTGACAAATGCGAGTGGGCGACGCTCGCGCTTGTCGACGGCGATAAGCCTTATTGCGTGCCCGTAACCATTGTCAGGATTGGCGGCTGCGTCTATTTTCATTCGGCGAAAGCGGGTAGAAAAATAGATTTGCTGCGCAAAAATCCGTCGGTGTGTCTTTCCTGCGTCGGGGATACATACAGAACTCCCGACAAATTCACCACCGAGTATGAATCCGCGGTTATCGCCGGCACCGCGACCGAAGTAACCGACGACGCCGAAAAGATTGAGGCGCTGCGCGCGCTTTGCGAGAGACATACGCCGACAAACATGGCAATGTTTGACAGCGAAGTGAACAGAAGTCTTGGCGTCACGGGGGTGTGGAAAATATCCATTGACGAAATAACCGGCAAACGCAAGAAATACGATAAAGACGGCGTGGAGATGAAATACGGCAGAATGTCGTAATCCGCCGTTTTTGGCTTGCGTTTCATTAAACAGAAACAGCTTCTTGTAAAAAAGCGTGTTTTATAATATAATAAATCCGTAAAAGAGGATTTACCGATGAAAGCACTGATTCTCACGATGACTTGCGGAGAAGGGCACAACAGCATAGCGCGCACGATATCCGGATTTCTGACCGAAAAAGGCGTTGAAAGCGAAATTATGGATATTTACCGCGGCCATAAATTCAGCGGTGCCTTAAACAACAAGGCTTATTTGTTTTTTTGCAGACATTTTCCTAAACTATACGAAAAACTTTGGCTCAAAGTAAAGTATGCCGACGCCGATAAGCGCAGGTATAAAAACTCGTTTCAGACCACGATAAAATGCTGCCTCAAAGACGTTGAAAAAGAAATCGCCGGATTCAAACCCGATTTTATAATATGCACCCATTGCAATGCAGGGGCCGTGGTGGACAGGCTGCGCAGAGAAAACAGAATCGACAGGAATATTACGTTGTATTCGTTTCTCACGGATTTTTATCCTCATCCCAACTGGGAAGACAGCGTCTGCGTGGACTATGTATTTTTATCGCATATATGCGCGAAACAGCAGATGCTCGACAAAGGCTTCAGGGAAGAACAGCTGGTGGAAACGGGTTTTCCGGTCAATCCGGCGTATTACGCCGAAATCGACAAAAGGCAACTGCGGCTGGAACAGGGGTTTGCCCCCGATATGTTCACCGTGCTGATTTCAAGCGGCGGTTTCGGCATCGGCCGCAATGAAAAGGTGCTGAAAAGGCTGGCGGCATGTAAACTGCCGCTGCAGATTATAATCGCTAATTCCCGCAACAGAAAAAGCCTGAAAAAATGCGGCAGGGTCATCAGAAAATACAAGATGAATAACGTGCATAATTTCGGCTTTGTCAAAGATATCGTATCGGTGATATCTTCCGCCGATTTGTCGGTATCGCGCGGCGGCTGTTCCTTTTTGTGCGAAACGCTTACAAGGCGGATACCTACAATCGCGAGAGAAGATATCATAATAAACGAAAGCGAAAACGTCGATTTTTTGCGTGCCAGGGGTTGCTGCGCCAGGCTCAAATCAATAGACGAAGTTACAAGCATTGTGGACGGACTCAACGGCGACAGAGTCAAATTTGACAAGATGAGAGCGGCGTGCGAAGGAATAATCAAACCAAACGCCGTTGAAAATATGTATCGGTTTATTATGGCCAACGAACAAAAGAAGGTGGAAAAATGATTTTTGCCAGAGCGCCTTTCAGAGTGAGTTTTTGCGGCGGCGGCAGCGATATTTCGTCTTTTTACGAAAATCACGGTGGTTGCGTTATCAGCACTACGATAAACAAGTATGTGTATCTCAGCGTGCACCCGACTTTTATGAGCCAGAATATTATACTGAAATATTCGCAGAGCGAAGTGGTGCGGGATCCGTCTGAAATAAAGCACTCCATTTTTAGACAGGTACTTTCCGATATGGATATCAGGGGCGTGGAGATAGACTCGCAGGCGGATATTCCTACCGGAACGGGGCTTGGGTCTTCGTCGTCGTTTACCGTGTGTCTTCTGCACTTGCTTAACGCTTATCGCGGCAAACTGGTGTCAAAAGAATACTTGGCGAGCGAAGCGTGCAACGTCGAAATAAACAAACTCAAAAACCCGATAGGCAAACAGGACCAGTACGCCGCGGCGTACGGCGGAATGAATTATTATAAATTCAACAAAGACGGCACCGTATATGTCGAACCGTTGCTCCTTACTGGCGACGACAGAAAATATCTCGAAAGTCATATAATGATGTTCTACACCGGCATGACGCGTTCGGCTTCGGATATTTTGAAAGAGCAAAAAAACAACATAGCGGCGGGCGGCGGCGCGAAAGAGCGAAACCAGCTTGAGCTTTGCCGGCTTACCGAACAGCTCAAAGACTATATCATAAATAAAGATTTCGACAAACTCGGCGAAATTCTTGATGAGAGCTGGCGTCTCAAAAAATCGCTCGCCAGCGGAATAAGCAACCCGGAAATCGACGAAATGTACGGCGCGGCTCTTGACGCCGGCGCGATGGGCGGCAAACTTCTCGGTGCAGGCGGCGGTGGTTTTCTGCTGTTTTACGTCAAACCCGACAACAGGGAGAAAATCAGGCACGCTCTCCGAAACCTGCCGTGTATGCGCTTCGGTTTCGATACAAAAGGCTCATGTATTCTGTATGTGGGCGACAACTTCCGCTGGGAGGAAAATCAGTGATAGCCGTAATAATGGCGGGCGGCAAGGGGACGCGCCTGTCCGCTTTGACAAAAGACGAAATACCCAAGCCGATGATGCCTGTCTGCGGCAAACCTCTGCTGCTCAGACAGATAGAAGCGCTTAAAGAAAACGGCATAAAAGAATTTGTCTTAATCATCGGGCACCTGGGCGACGTCATCAAAAATTATTTCGGCGACGGTAAGAAATTCGGCGTTAAAATTTCTTATATAACCGAAAATCAGCCGCTTGGGTCGGCAGGGGCGCTGTTTTATCTCAAAGGACGGATTTCAGATGACTTTCTCCTTGTTTTCGGCGATACGGTGTTTGACATAGACATCGGCAGAATGGCTGAATTTCACAAACGCAACGCCGCCGAAATCACTCTGTTCGCCCATCCGAATTCCCATCCGTATGACAGCGATTTAGTCGAATGTTCTCACGACGGCAGGGTCACGGCGATTATAGGAAAGGGAGAGAAAAAAGGGTTTTACCGCAATCTTGTCAACGCTGCGTTTTTCATATTAAATCCGTCGGTGCTGGATGTTATCGGCGAGCCCCGGAAACTCGGCTTTGAAAAAGACGTTGTCTGTCCGCTTATCGCTCGGGGCAGGGCGGTGTATTGTTACCGCAGTACCGAGTATATCAAAGACGCGGGGACGGTTGACAGGATAGCGGCCGTCGCCGAAGATATCGAAAACGGCGTCGTGACGGCACGAAACCTCAAAAATAAGCAGAAGGCCGTGTTTCTGGACAGGGACGGCACAATCAACGTGCATATACCGTTCATCAGCAGGCATGAAGACATCGCGCTTATCGACGGCGTCGCCGATGCGATAAAAAGGCTCAACCGCGCGGGGTGGCTTGTGTTTGTGGTTACAAATCAGCCGGTCATAGCGCGCGGTGAGTGCACTTTTGAAGAACTTGAAACCATCCACAGGGTGATAGAGATGAAACTCGGTGAAAGCGGCGCTTATATTGACGACTGGGAGTTTTGCCCGCACCACCCGCACGGAGGTTATGAAGGTGAAGTCGCCGCGCTAAAAATCGATTGCCCGTGCAGAAAACCCAAAACCGGCATGATAGACAAACTAGCCGAAAAATATAACGTCGATTTGCGGCACTGCTGGCTTGTGGGCGACACAACAATAGATATTCAGACGGCAAAAAACGCGGGTCTGAGCTCAATACTTGTCAAAACGGGCATGGGCGGCTCCGACAATAAATATAATGTTCAGCCCGATTTCGTCTGTGCCGACCTTTCAGCGGCGGCGGATGTGATTTTGGAGAAATGATTATGGATTTTACCGGTAAAATCAGGAGTTATTACAAAACATTGATAAATATAATTGAAAATCTCGATGTCGGTCAGCTCAACGAAGCGATGAACGTTTTGTACGACGCTTATGAAAGAGAAAGCGACGTGTATATCTGCGGCAACGGCGGCAGCGCGGCAACGGCGTCGCATTTTCAAAACGATTTCAATAAAGGCGTTTGTTACGATTTGCCTAAGAAATTTCACTTCCGCTGTCTCAATGACAACGTGGCGACGATGATGGCGATTGCCAATGATGATTCTTATGAAAAGGTGTTTTCGAAACAACTTGAAGGCAACATAAAAAAGAACGACGTTTTAGTGGCAATCAGCGGCAGCGGCAACAGCAAAAACATAATAGCGGCATGTGAAGAAGCAAAAAAAGCGGGAGCAAAAATAATAGGCGTTTCAGGCTATGACGGCGGCAGGCTTTACGAGCTCAGTGATTATCACATGCATTGTGGCATTAAAAATATGCAGATAGTGGAAGATGTGCATATGACGTTTGACCATATGATGATGAGCGTCTTTTGCGAATTGCTCAATAAATAAAAAAATAAACGCCGCCCGTAAAAAGGCGACGACCTAAAGCAAAAAAAACAAACCACCGTTAAAACGGTGGTTTTTTGGTGCGAAGAGCGGGACTTGAACCCGCACGGTAAAACCATACGCCCCTCAAACGTACGCGTCTGCCAGTTCCGCCATCCTCGCGCAAGTGTTATTATATGCAAAAAGATTTGCCGTGTCAACTTTTTTTGCGCAAAAATCCGTCAAATAAGGTTTATTCGACAAGCAGGTCATATATGGTGGAGTAAACCTGCGTTGCTTTTTCCTTCCATTTCTGAAAAATCCATTTTGCCGTGGTTCTGTTCGGCACATTTATGTTTATTTCCAGAATAGCCTGCGTCGGTTCGAGAATTTTAAGTTCGACGTCGTATGTTCCGTCGGCGTTTTTGTGATAGTCGGAAAAATATTCCTGCCGCCTGCGGTAACTCATGCGGTTTACTTTAATGTTTTCGGACACGACTTCGCGCAGGCTGGAAGGTATGCGGACAAAAAAGTGCGCGAGACAAACACGCCCTTCGGGAGTTATGGTGAAAAGCGGCTCCGACGAAGAGTTGTTGTTGATTCTGTAAATAAAACTCGCCTCAATAAGCTGGGCCAGAGCCTGTTTGCAGTCGATATAACTTATCCAGTTGTTGGTGTGGCAACACAAATCGAGAATCGTGTCTTCCGACAGTGGAATTTCCATCTTGTCGAAAACAAACAAAAGCAGCAATTTGTTTTGCGTGCTGTCAAGCGTCATGGCGTTGGCTCCCGTACACAAGGAAAAATGTAATCTTATTATAATACAAGCGGGCGGACAATTCAACAACAAAAGCGCAAAAAAGTTTCAAAAGTTGTCAGTTCGGCTTAATTTTCAGATTTACCGTTTCACAAACGGCGTATGTGTGCTATAATACGGTTATGGAAGAAATTACGTTAAACGCGTCGCGCGAAAACGAACTCGCCGTGTTCGACGAGCGTGTAAACGCACTTATCGAGAGCAAATACATCCTTGCCGACAAGCGCATAGCGTCGCTTCTCAAAGGCATAGTTTCCGGTTCGTATCTGATGAGCGTGGTGGAAGAATCGCTCAAAACATTTTCTTACGCGACGGAATTCGCCCGCAACAGGCTGCTTGTCTCCGACGGCGACGGCGTAAAGGCGAGAATGACACTGCCCGTTGACAAGGTGCGCCTTTTCACCTTTGTGTTTTGCCTGCTTGCCGAAATCGACGCCGGCAAAAGAGATTTCACAAAGTTTCTCACCGAATATTTCGGTGAAGAAACCGCCAACGACAGTTTCAGGCGTTTTTGCGGTGAAATAATCGTGCCTTTCAAAAAGGCGGGGGAGTCGCTGCTTAAAGACACCGACAGCGACGCGCAGGAAAAGGAGGAAGAGCGCAAGGGCGCCCTGTATTTCGGCGCCGAAACGGTTTATATCTCCGCCGCGGTGACCGACGCCGTTTCTTCCGCCTGCGCAAGGATAAAGACCAAACTCGACAAAGATTTTCAGGGCGGCGGCGAACAGCGCGCCGAATGCATGGAACTTGTCGACGCCTTTTTGAACGCCGTCATGTCGCGCAACCCGAAACTCATACGCATAGTGTGGACGGGGCTGAAATATACTCTCAGAAGCGTGAGGGGGTTCGAAAGGGAAATCGCCGCCGTCAGAAACGTCCTGGTCGACGGCAATCTTATCTGACGTTTCGCGCAACTTGCGGCGCCCCGCGCATATATTTATATAAATAAAGAGACTTCCGCGCTGTCCGCCGCGCGGATTGTGAAGTTTTTTGGCAAAAATTCAAATTATTTTTGAAATTGATATTGACAATCATAACAACAAGTTGTATGATTGTTGTGTCATATAGGGCATATTATGACGTTTTAACAAAATTGACTTTACTGCTGAGGCGTTAAATCAGTTAAATAGGTTGCGTCAAGGCATTAAAGAATATATTTTTGGAGGAACATTTATGTTCGCTAATGCTTTTACATGGCTTGGCCTTGTAATCTTGATCGTGATTGTAGCGTGCTATGTCGGCGTCTACTTCATGGGCAAGAAACTCAGCTTCGGATGGTGGATGTTCGGCGCCCTTGTTCTCGGTTTGGTTATCGGCGCGGCAATCCAGCTCATCTTCGGCGTTGGTTCTGCTGATACGCTGTTTGCGTTTGAAGTCGCGAATATCGTAAAAGACGCTTATACCAACCTGCTGCAACTTATGGTTATGCCGCTGGTTATGGTCGCCATCATCACCGGTATCACCAAAATCGGCACCGGTGACCAGGCCGGTGGCAAAAACACCGGTAAAGCGGTAGGTATCACCATCGCTACTCTGCTCATCACCTGCGCGATTTCTGCGTTGATTTCAATTTTGGTTACGTCCATTTTCAACGTGTCATCCGCAAACCTGGTTCCTGATCAAGACGTAAACAGAGAACCTTCGTATTTGACCACGACCATCGCATCAATCTTTGCCTCGAAAAACATTCTTGCTGCTTTGTCTGAAAACTCGGTACTTCCGATGATTTTCATAGCAGTTCTGTTCGCGTTCATCATCCGCGGTATGAGAACCGAAAGTCCTGAAGCGGGCGCTAAACTCGAAGGCGCAATCGACGTTATCTATGAATTCGTTATGGGTCTCGTTGATATCGTCATTGGTTTCGCTCCTTACGGCGTATTTGCTCACATTCTCAACTTTGCTGCTAACACCAGCTTTGCTGACTATGCGACCCTCGGTATCTTTGTTCTCATCTCTTACGTCGCAATGATCGTTATGTTCGCTATCCACATCCTCATCGTATTCCTGATGGGTATCGGACCAAAACGTTATTTCAGAAACGCTGGCAAAGCTCTCATGATCGGTTTCACGACTCGTTCGTCCATGGCTACTCTGCCTGTCACGATTGAATCGATGAGAAACATCGGTGTTGAAGACTCTGTTGCTTCCTTCGCCGGTACGTTCGGTACCTGCGTAGGCCAGAACGGTTGCGGCGGCGTATATCCTGCAATGCTTGCCACCATGGTTTACAATACTTTTGCGCCACGTTATTTGTTGACTCATCCAACCGAACTTATCATGCTCATCATCATCGTTACTATCTGCTCGCTCGGTATAGCCGGTGTCGGCGGCGGCGCTACGATGGCTGGTCTGATGGTATTCGGTGTGCTTGGTCCTCAATTTAACGTTGCTTTGATCGCTGTGCTCTTCTCGGTTGAAGCGCTCATCGATATGGGTCGTACCGCTCTTAACGTCAGCGACGGTATCGTTGCCGGTATCGTTGCGGCAAGATTCTCCGGCAATATGGGACCTGAAAAACACGCTGGTCACCATGACGAAGAAGGCGGCGAACCTGCTCCGGCGGCTGAATAATCTTCCAAAGATATATTCGGTAATTCTTAATTGATTATAGTGGCTCCCGGCTTTGCCGCGGAGCCATTGTAATAATTTGATATTTTTGTTATTCAAGGAGAAAATTCTGTTATGAAAATCGAAGCGTTTTATGACATAAGCTGCAGCTGGTGTCGTGTCGGTAAAGCGAACCTTCACAAAGCAATCGACAAACTTGTGAAAGAAGGCAAAATCAAAGAAGAAGACGTTGAAATCATCTTCCGCGGATATGTTATCCACCCGGAAGTGCCTGTTGAAGGCGGCGACTACAAAGCCATGAAGATAGCGGACGACGACACCGCGGATTGGGATCCGGCTAAAAACACTCCTATTCACCGTTGGGCGAAGAGAGCCGGTCTCAACTTTGAATTCGATAGAATCACAGTAAATCCTAACACCTGGAAAGCGCATCAGCTTCTGTATCTTGTAAGAGATATCAAGCCTGAAGCGTTTGAGCCGCTTCTGGCTGACATGCAGCAGGCGTTCTTTGAGGACGGCCTCAATGTCAACGACCTTGACGTGCTTTGCGCTCTGGCGAAGAAATATGTCAACGATATTTATCCGCTCAGAGAAAAAGTGCTGGCGGGCGAAAAACTCAAAGATGTCGAAAACGACACCTATGAAATCGCTGAAAAGAAATATGACATCGACCTTTGCCCAATGTTCGTGTTCGATGAAAAAGTCAAACTCGACGGCGCTATTTTGCAAAGCAAATTTGAAGAAGCGCTTCTCGGCAAACTCGAACCTAACGTTTGATGCTTGTTGATAAAGACCGACATCTGTCGGTCTTTTTTTACACTGCTTTGTAAGATGCTTTCCGCGTGGGTCTTTGCCCACGCGGATGTTTTTTATGGATGAAAAAGTCGCAGTGACACAGCGTGGGGGTACTGACCCACGCGGATGTTTAGTTACAGATGAAAAAGTTCAGGCTTTAACGTTTGATGCTTGTTGATAAAGACCGACAGATGTCGGTCTTTTTTGTTATTGATGTTTCGGAACGGAAATTATCAAAGCCATGGGGCATTTACAGTATTTTCGGTATTGACACCCACTGTGACGGCATGCTATACTCATTACGTTGATTGACAGACATATTTAATATCAGTGTCGCCGCGGAGTTTTGCGGCGGAGGTGCTGCCGCACATTTGAATTTTATTGAGATATCACAGCGGCAAGGCAATAAATGCCGTGCCGTTGAATTTGATAAAAGGAGAAGAAGAAGTATGAAAGTGGAAGTCTTTTATGACACCCTGTGCAGTTGGTGCCGTGTAGGCAAAGTCAATCTGCACAAAGCAATCGACAAGTTGGAGAAAGAGGGGAAAATCAAACACGAAGACATCGAGTTGGTTTTCCGCGCGTATGTCATCTACCCAGACCTTCCGGTTGAGGGCGGCGACTACAAGGCGATACAAATCGCTAATGACGATACGGCAGACTGGGACCCTGCAAAAAACACGCCTATTCACCGTTGGGCGAAGAGAGCGGGACTCAATTTTAACTTTGACAGAATTACCGTAAAGCCAAACACTTTCAAGTCGCATCAACTTTTGTATCTTGTGAGAGACATCAAACCTGAAGCGTTTGAACCGTTGCTCAACGATATACAGCAGGCATGGTTTGAAGACGGTCTTAACATAAGCGACCTTGACGTGCTTTGCGCCCTGGCGAAAAAATATGTCAACGATATTTATCCGCTCAGGGAAAAAGTGCTGGCTGGTGAAAAACTTGACGAAGTTAAACGTGATACCTTTGAAATAGCCGAAAACAAATATAACATCGACCTTTGCCCGATGTTTGTATTTGATGAAAAGGTTAAACTTGAAGGCGCTATACTTGAAAGCAAATTTGAGGAAGCGTTGCTCGGCAAACTTGAACCAAATCTTTAATAACTAAAAAAAAGACCGACTGACGTCGGTCTTTTTTATTTGTTGTTTGGGGCGACGGCTTTAATTCAGGGCGGCGATACGCTTTGCCGCGTAAAGATAATAACAGGCAAAAACCGCCGCGCGGGCTGGCCTTTGCCGGCCCCAAGTGCAATTGAGTTGATGCATAATACAGGCGCGAAAGGCATAAAAAAAAGACCCTCAAACGAGGGTCTTTTGAATAAGTGTGTCAGATGAGTCTGGCTCTGGCGACTCCGTCAATGGCTTCGAGGGCGCTTACAAGGCTTTCATCGGCTTTCTTGTCGATATCGAGCAGGGCTGCCGAAGTGGCTTTGCCGTTTTTGCAAACGGAGTTCACAACGTTTACGCCGGCTTTCGCGATGGCGGCTTTGATTGCGTCGCAAGGGCATTCAGCCACATTCATGAGCACGACAATTCTCTGGGCACCCGATTTTTCCATCGAAACGTCAGGGTAGTTGACACTGTTCACGATGTTGCCGTTTTCCACAAAGTCAACGAGTTCTTTGCCCGCCATAACGGCGCAGTTGTCTTCCGCCTCAGGGGTGGAAGCGCCAAGGTGAGGAATCGGGATTATGCCGTCAACACCGAGTACGTCGTCGCTAGGGAAGTCAACGACATATCTGTTGAGTTTGCCGCTGGCGAGAGCCGCTTTGACATCGGCCACATTGACCAGTTCGCCGCGGGCGGCGTTCACGATGCTGGCGCCGTCGTTGAGTTTGGCGATGGTGGAGGCGTTGATGCATTCTCTGGTGTTGTCTTTGAGGGCAACATGCAGAGATACATAGTCGCAGCCTTCCAGCATTTCCTCGAAAGAGCCCGCCAGTTTGATTCTTGGGTCAAGTTCTTTTTTGAGTTCTTCACGCACGGTGCGGTTGTAGGCCACAACTTCCATGCCGAGAGCGGCGCAGGCGTTGGCAACCAGTTTACCGATTGCGCCGAGACCGTAAATACCTATTCTTTTACCGAAGATTTCACCGCCGACAAAGTCTTTTTTGCCTTTTTCAACGGCTGGACCTACTTCGTCGCCTTTGCCTTTGAGCGACTGCGTCCACGCGATGCCCGGAATGATTTTTCTGCCGCAGAGGAGCAGGCTGAGAATAACCAATTCCTTAACGGCGTTGGCGTTGGCGCCCGGGGCGTTGAAAACCACGATGCCTTCCTGGCCGTATTTGTCGCAAGGAATGTTGTTGACGCCGGCGCCGGCGCGGCCTACGCACAGAACCGATTTGGCAGGTTCATAGTCGTGCATTTTGAAACTGCGCACGAGTATGCCGACAGGGGCTTCGGATTCGGCGACGAGTTTATATTTATCGCCGAAAACGGTGTCGATGAGCGGACTGATTGGGTTTAATCTCAAAACTTCTTTCATTTCATTTCACCTGCAAAAATTTATTTGACTTATTTGTTTTCCGCCGCGAATTTCTTCATGAAGTCAACCAGTTTCTTGACGCCTTCGATTGGCATAGCGTTGTAGATGCTGGCGCGCATACCGCCGACGAGTCTGTGACCTTTGATGGAAACGAGACCGTTCGCGGTGGCTTCTTTGACGAATTTGTCGTTAAGTTCGGCGCTAGGAGCGACGAAAGGAACGTTCATCAGTGAGCGGTCTTCTTTTTTGACAGGGGATTTATAGAAATCCTGGCTGTCGATGAAGTCATACAGGATGGCGGCTTTTTCCTGGTTGTATTTTTCCATGGCTTTCACGCCGCCGAGTTTTTTGAGATGTCTGAACACCAGCATAGCCATGTAAGTCGAGAAGCAAGGAGGGGTGTTGTACAGGCTGTGTTCTTTACCCTGGGTGCTCCATTTGAGCATGGTAGGGGTGTAAGGCAGGCACAGTTCAGGGTCGTCAACCAGCGATTTTTTGGCGATGACGATGGTAACGCCCGACGGAGCGATGTTTTTCTGCGCGCCGGCGTAAATGACGTCATAGTCGTTCACGTTGACTTCGTGCGACAGAATGTCACTCGACATATCGCTTACCAGCGGAACGCCTTTGGTGTCAGGAACCCAGTGATATTCAGTACCGAAAATAGTGTTGTTGTTGGTGATGTGTACATAAGCCGCGTCGGCTCTGATGTCGAGGTCCTTAGGGATATAGGTGTAGTTGTCTTCCTTGCTGGAGCTCGCGATGTGCACGTCGTCGCTGAAAATCAGCGCTTCTTTATAGGCTTTGTTGGCGAAGTTGCCGGTTACGCAGTAGTCGGCTTTTTTGTTTTTGCCAAGCAGGTTGAGCGGTACGGCCGCGAACTGTTGAGACGCGCCGCCCTGCACAAACATAACGTAGTAGTCTTCCGAGATACCCATCAGTTCACGCAGAAGTTCTTCGGCTTCCGTGTTGATGTCCATGTACCATTTCGAGCGGTGGCTCATTTCGCAAACGCTCATCCCGGAACCGTTGTAGTCCAATAATTCCGCTTGTGCTTGTTTCAATACTTCTTCCGGCAGCATGGAAGGGCCGGCAGAAAAATTGTAAACTCTACTCATAATAATCACCTCTTGTTTTAAGTCCCATTCGGACTTTTTTTCATTATACTTTTTTTGGAAGCAAAAATCAAGGGGCGTATAATTATTTTTTGCGCATAATGACGGTTTTTTGCAAAAATTTCCAAAAAAGAGAGGGGAATCGGCGGGCTTTTTAAGTTGTTTTTTTCATCAATCTGGGTTATACTTTAAACAGTTATAATGGTAAGTTTTTTAGTTTCTGCAAGTGAAACTGTAAAAATATTTTAAGTTGAATTATTGTGACGGCTCATTCGTGACGCCGCGTTCAGCGGAACCGCCGCTGCGGGTAAGGCAGAGTTCCGCTTTTAGGCGCGCGTAATACGCCGTCCCCGACGCGTTAAGGAGAAGAAATGAAAAAAACCAAAAATCTGAAGGTGATTTTTCTGGGCGGCGTCGGCGAAATAGGCAAAAACATGACGGCGTTCGAATACGGCGACGAAATAATCGTCGTGGACGCCGGGCTGGCATTTCCTACCGCCGACATGCCGGGCGTTGACCTGGTCATTCCGGATGTCACCTATTTAAGACAAAACAAAGACAAAGTAAAAGGGCTTATACTGACTCACGGGCACGAGGATCACATCGGCGCGGTGCCTTATATTCTCAGAGAGTTCAAAATTCCGGTTTACGGCACAAAACTGACGCTTGGCATGGTGGAGCATAAATTGCAGGAACAGCATATCACCGACGCCGAACTTATTCCGATATCCAACAAATCGGTGGTGCGCCTCGGCAAGTTTGTGTGCGAATTCGTGCACGTCAGCCACTCGGTGGCCGGCAGCGTTGCGGTGTCAATCACGACGCCCGTAGGCGTGGTGTTCGTAACCGGCGATTTCAAGGTGGACTATACGCCGCTGGGCGGGGAAATAATGGATCTCAACAGAATAGCCGAAATAGGCAAAAAAGGCGTTCTGCTCTTGCTCAGCGAATCCACAAACGTCGAGAGAGAGGGCTATACCATGAGCGAATCGGTCGTGGCGGCTTCCATCGACAGGATATTTATGGAAGCGCGCGACAGGCGTATTATCATTGCCACTTTCGCTTCCAACGTTGACAGATTGCAGCAGATTATCGATATTGCCGTCAAATACAAACGCAAGGTCGCGATAAGCGGCAGAAGCATGCTCAACAATATCGAAATCGCGAAAAAAGTCGGCGCTATAAACTATAACGAAAAAATTATTGTCGATATAGACAAAATAAACGGCATCCCCGACAAAAATCTGCTTATTCTTTCAACGGGCACACAGGGCGAGCCGATGAGCGCCCTTACCCGAATGGCAAACGGCGGCTTCAACAAAGTCAAGATAGGCAAAAACGACACGATAATAATTTCCGGCTCCACAATACCCGGCAACGAAAAGGACGTCTATTCGGTCATAAACAATCTGTACCGTCTCGGCGCGCAGGTTATTTACGACAAAATCGCGGCGATTCACGTTTCCGGACACGCCTGCCGGGAAGAACTCAAACTTATACACACCCTGCTTAAACCAAAGTTTTTCATACCCGTGCACGGCGAATACAGACATCTCAAACAGCACGCCGACCTGGCGCATATGCTGGGCATGAGTTATGACAATATGGTGATTCCCGACATTGGCGATATCGTCGCGGTAACAGGCAGAAAAATAGCCAAGGCGGGCACGGCGCGCGGCGGCGGCGTTCTTGTGGACGGGCTGGGCGTGGGCGACGTCGGCAACATCGTGCTTAAAGACAGGCTGGAACTGTCGTCGGAGGGCATTCTGCTCATCGTGCTCGGTATGGACAGGACGAGCGGCACCATTTCCAGCGGCCCTGAAATAATAAGCAGAGGCTTTATTTACACGGGGGCGGAAACCAGTTTCGAACTTATGGACGAACTGCGCTCCGTAGTGCGCAGCGCCCTTAAAAACATTGACTTCAAAGATTTTTCCATGAATCAGGTCAGGGTGTCTATTGTCAAAGCGGTGCGCGGATACCTCGGCAGAAAAATCAAACGCAGACCTATGGTGCTGCCTATCGTTTACGAAAGTTGACCATGAAAGATTTTTTTTCATCGCTGTACTCTCTTTCGCCACGCGGCGGTCGTTTTGAAGAAATGCGGCGCTATGCCGAAGCCAACGGCGTGCCCATAATGCTGCCCGACACCGAGCGGTTCATGCGGACAATAGTGGCGCTCGGCAAACCGCGCGCCATTCTGGAAATAGGCACGGCGATAGGCTATTCCGGCTGCGTCATGCTGGACTGCTGCCCGTCGGCGAAACTGTACACGATAGAAATGGACGAGGAAGCGGCATCCGTGGCGGCGGAAAATTTTTCGCTGTTCGGCGTGGCGGACAGGGTTACGCAGTTTTTGGGCGACGCGCGCGAAATCGTTCATAAAATGACGGGCTGTTTCGATTTTGTTTTTCTGGACGGTCCGAAAGGGCAGTATGCCGATTTTCTGCATTACATAAAAAACATGCTGGCAAGCGGCGGGGCGCTTCTCGCCGACAACGTGCTGTTTCACGGTTATGTGGAAAATCTGCCCGACAAAAAAGACAGGGCATACGGAATGGCAAACAACATGAATAAATTTCTGAAAAGTCTCTTCTCCGACGGCGATTTCGAATCGGTGATTCTCGATGTCGGCGACGGACTGTCGTTATCGGTGAAAAAATGAGTGTCGGAAAAAAGGCGGAACTGCTTGCTCCCGCCGGCAACAAGGAAAAATTTTATACCGCTCTGCGTTTCGGCGCCGACGCCGTCTATCTCGCGGGCAAAGATTTCGGCCTCAGGGCGTATTCCGACAATTTCACGAACGATGAAATAGCCTGCTGCGTCGATTATGCCCATAAACTCGGCAAAAAGGTGTATGTAACGGTGAACATTTACGCCAATAACGCCGACATGAAAAAACTGCCTGACTACATATCCCGGCTTGCCGACGCCGGTGCCGACGCCGTTCTGGTCAGCGACCCGGGCGTGTTCGCCGTTACGCGGAAAACCGCTCCGGGAATGCCCGTCCATATTTCCACGCAGGCCAATACCACAAACGGCGACGCTGTCGCTTTCTGGGCGGGGCTGGGCGCTTCGAGGGTGGTGCTGGCACGTGAATTGAATATCGCCGAAATAAAAGAAATATGCGACCGTTTCGGCGGCAAGCCGGAAATCGAAACCTTCGTGCACGGGGCGATGTGCATTTCCATGAGCGGCAGATGTCTTCTGTCCGACTATTTCACCGGCAGGGGCGGCAACAGGGGCGAGTGCGTCCAGGCTTGCAGGTGGGAATACGAAATAAACGAGGTCGGCAAAAAGGGCGGTGGGCTCACCGTTGCCGAAGACGCACGCGGCACTTATTTTCTCAACTCGAAAGACATGAATCTGCTGGCGCGTATAAATAAAGTGATAGAAGCAGGCGTCGACAGTCTCAAAATAGAAGGCAGAATGAAATCGCCTTTCTATGTCGCTTCAGTCGTGAACGCTTACCGCAGGGCGGTCGATTCATATTACGCGGCGCCTGACGGCTGGGCGGTTTCGCCTTTGCTGGAAAACGAACTCAGACTGACAAGCCACAGGCAATACACCACCGGGTTCTATTTCGGCGATTACGACAGACAGTGCTATGAAACGTCAAAGCCTGAGCAGACGGGCGTTTTCGCGGCTTCGGTCATTGAAAGCGGCGGCGGTTACGTCCTGGCGGAGCAGCGCAACCGTTTCAAAAAAGGCGACAGACTGCAAGTGCTTTCGCCTACGGATGATTTTCTCAAAGAATTTGTCGTGGAAGAGATGTTCGACGAAAACGGCAGCGCCGTTGACGACGCTAAAATAGTTCAGCAGAAACTCAGGATAAAGTGCCCTTATAAACTTGAAAAATACGACATTCTCCGCAAATGACCTTTCGCTTCGGCGAAAGGTTTTTTAACGTAATACCGCGCCCGTGTAAAAATTGTCTCAAAGGGTTGATATTACAGGTAAAAAATGGTATAATAACTAAAATTTCCTTATGGGAGGGGGTAAACGAATTGACGTCGGTAAGATTTCTGTTGATTGCGCTCGCGGTATTCTTCATCGTTTCCGTGGCCGACAAACATAAATCGTTATTGCGCCGCGGCGGTAACACGCTTGCCGCTGTTTTTTTGCTGTCCCTCAACGTAGTGGCGGAAATGAAGCAGATTTCGCCGATTGCCTCCCAGTTGCAGAATCTGAGCGCCGATAAACTTTCTTTCATGGTCAGAGACTGGTTTGCCGCTTTCGGTTTTTCGCAGTCTATGATGATTACGGCGCAGATGTATCTCATTTCGCTCATAACGGTTTTCGCGCTGTTCTGCAAAGACAACGCTTTTGTGCCGTTTTCGTCTGTCGGCGGCGTTTTTTCGGTTCCGCTTGACATCAAAGACAATGACGTAAGACCTGTTTCCCTGACTTCCGTCCGCGGAAGCCTTTTGGCTTGCGTCAAAATGCTTAATTAAAACAGAATAGGGCAAATCACGGCAAAAAGAGTTTTGCTTATTTTTCGCTCGCTTTGCGCATACTTACGATAAACACTTTTTGCCGCCGCAGCGCGGCTTGTGCCGGCCGAAAATTTTCGGTTTTTTCCGGCTCGTTCAGTATGCATGCCGCGCGTCCGCCTGACAGGCGGGTGATTTGCCTTTTACCGTCCGATTTTTCACCAAAGAGAAATCGGATTTTTTATTGGAGAAAATTATGGTTCAGGTTTGCGTTTTGCTTTCCGCCGCCTTGCTGGCTTTTTGCGTTATCTGGTTTGCCGACATAACGAGAAAGAAAAAAGGCGCGGACGAAGAAAAAACAAATAATAACAAAAGCACGGCGCTTAAAGTTTTGTCCGTGGTTCTGGTGGCGGTGTACGCATGCCGCTTGTTTACCGTGGACGTAATCAGAGACGTCATAGGGCTTGTCCCGACGGAACAGCTGTCCGGGTTTTCGCCCGCCGCGCTGGCGCTCATGACCGTTTTGCGCATGCTCACAAACGTGGCGGTGATTGCCGCCATGATGGCGCCGTGGTATAAAATTTCTTTCGCCAAAAACCTGGCGTCGCTGTATGTGCCGTTTGTCTATCTGCTCAACGTCGTTTTCTTCACCGCCAACGTGCAGACTTTTGTGGGGCAGGACGCCGCTTCCGGGTTTACATGGCGGGCGTTGCAGTTCGGCGCCGAATGCGCGCTGGCTCTCGCCATAAGCGCCGTGTTTCTGTATGACAAAATAAGGAAACGCGATTTCGACAAAAAACAGATTTTGACCATGCTGGGCGTGCTGCTGCCCATGATAATGGCGGTGCTGCCGCTGGAAGCGCTGCGCACCCTGTTCGGCACGCCCGACATAGTCGCGGATGATTTTTCGCTGACGCACAGAATCGTCATATACATCACGTTCATAGTGCCGGCGCTTCTTTATCTGCTGCTTAAAGACAGGGAATACGGCGTGAGGGATTTCGCTCTGACTTACATCGCCGTCTGCGGCTTCGTCACTTACTATTCGCTTGTCGGCACAAACTTCACGGTGTCCAACGTGCCGCTGCACCTTTGCCACACCGCGATTATTCTCATGCTGCTGAGTTTTGTGTTCAAAAGCAAAAAGTTGTTTTATTTCAACTACTTCGTCAATGTGCTGGGCGCGCTTGTGGCGGTCATCATACCGGACGAGGCGGGCAACTTTTTCAACCCGAGCACAATGCAGTTCTGGTACAACCATATTTACGCCGTGTTCCTGCCGATACTCGGCGTGGCGCTCAAAATATTCCCTCGGCCGAATATAAAAATGATGCGCAACTCCATTGTGGTGTTCAGCGTTTATTTCGTGTTCGCCGCGCTGATAAACACCTGGTTCGCAAACTACGACCCTAACGTCGACTATTTCTTTTTGCGGCAGGACCATATATTGGAGTTTTTCACCTTTGCCTATCCGCTCAAATATCAGTTCACCTATGTTTGGCAGGTGGGGAATCTCACGTTCACATTCTACCCGCTGTACTGGCTGGGCGTGTGGGTCGGCTTTATATTGCTGATGTTTCTGGAATGGCTTGTGTACGCGGCTCTGTTCAGGGTGTTTGACGATTGGGGGCTGCTGTACCGCAAAAAACGCATGCTCAAAATGGATATGCTTGGTCTGAAAAAGGAAATGGACGGGCGGCCGCTCAGCGAGCCGCTTCATCCAGAAGGAGCAAATATGATTAAAATTTCGCACTTCTCAAAAAAATACGGCGGCAGCGACAGATTCGCCGTCAAAGATTTCAACCTTGAAGTTTACGACGGAGAGGTTTTCGGTTTCATAGGGCACAACGGCGCCGGCAAAAGCACTACGATAAAATCTCTCGTCGGCATCCAGTCCATAACCGAGGGCACTATGGAAATTTGCGGCTATGACATAGAAAAGCAGCCTTTGCAGGCTAAACTCAACATCGGTTACGTTTCAGACAACCATGCCGTTTACGAAAAACTCACCGGCAGGGAGTATATAAATTACGTCGCCGACCTGTATCTCGTTTCCAAAGAGGACAGAACGCGGCGCATGGAAAAATACGTCGGCATGTTCGGGCTGGAAAACTTCATTGACAACGAAATAAAAAGTTATTCGCACGGCATGAAACAAAAAATCGTAGTCATAGCGGCGCTTATACACAACCCTAAAGTCTGGGTGCTGGACGAGCCTCTGACCGGGCTTGACCCGACCAGCGCCTATCAGATAAAGGAGTGCATGAAAGAGCACGCCAAAGCGGGCAATATAGTGTTTTTCTCTTCGCACGTCATTGAAGTAGTGGAAAAAATCTGCGACAGAATCGCCATCATCAGCCACGGCGAACTCAAAGGCGTGTACGACGTGAAAGAACTCACCGCTAGCGGCAAATCGGTGGAAGAACTTTATCTCGGCTTTGCCGCGGGCGGCGCCGGAATCAAAGGAGCGGCGGCAAATGTATAATCGCATTAAAACGCTCACGCTCATGCAGTTGGGCGGCAAATACAGTTTCCGCGGGATAACCGACAAAAAGAAATACGCCCTCAGGATTATGTTCAGGGTGCTGTCGGTCATCGCCGTTATTTTTGCCATGTATATGCTGCTGTCGATAATAAAAGGCGTGATTTTCCTTCCGACCGGCAGAACGACGTTTTTGTTTCTGCTGTTCATAAGCCAGATTATTTCTGTTCTGGCTTGCACCGGCGGACTTATGACGGCGCTTTATTACGGAAAGGACAACCCGATTCTCATGAGTTTCCCCGCGAGACATTATGAGGTCTTCGCCAGCAAACTGCTTGCCTATTACATCGGCGAACTGATAAAAAACCTGTATTTCGTCTTTCCGATGTTTCTGGCCTTCGGGTTTATAAACGGAATGGGCGCGCTTTATTATGTTCAGTCTGTCATACTTACGGCGCTGCTGTCCTTTATACCCGTGCTGCTCGGCGCTTTTCTGTCGATACTTGTCATGTTTGCCAGACAGCTCATGAAAAAAACGCAGTGGGTCGGCATTTTGCTCACCGTTGCCGTCTACGCCCTTCTTGTGATAGCGGTGGAAGGCATCCTCGGCGGGCTGGAAAGGCCTATAAGGCTTATAGAAGTTTACAACAATTTCGTGCAGCAGGCGGTGCTGTTTATGCAGCGGTTCAACGGTTATGCCCTTATATACGGCAATATTGTCGGCGCCGCTTTCGGCGACAACGTGGCCGTTAATTATCTCATATTGCTTGGCACAATCGTCGGTCTCGCCGCCGTGGTGATTTTAACCAGCATGCCGCTGTATTTCCGCATGGCGAGTTACGGCAGCGAGCACGCCGCCGTCAAAAAGCACAGACACGGCAAAGAAATGAAACGCAGGGGGATTTTCGGCGCGTTTTTCAGAAAGGAAAGTCTCATCGGCGCGCGCGACATAAACGGTCTTATTTCCGATTATCTTCTGACGCTCGCCTTGCCGCTCATGCTGTATCTTACCAACGGGTTCTATTGGGCGATGGCTCCGTCGGTGACGGGCAGAAACATGATTATATGTTTCAATATCATGCTCTCGCTCTTTTTACTCACTGCGGGAAATACCCGGTCGGCTTCGGCTATCAGCAGTGAGGGCGGAGAGTTTTCGCTGATGAAAACGGCGCCGGCGGACACTGCAAAAATGGCTTGGGCAAAAATCCTGGGCAATTTCATTGTGTCGGTAGTCGTCATCGCGGCGTCAATGCTTATGCTCGGACTGGTGGAAAACGTGACGGGCTATGACCTGTGGCAGACGGCGCTCACGCTTCTGCTTGTCAACGGCGGGCATATTCTGTGGTCTTTCCAGTTGGATTTGCGCAACCCGCAGTTGCAGGAATATAACGAAAAGAAAAATGGCGCGGAAAACGTCAATAAATCCCGAGCGCTTATTTCGGGCATTGTAATGGCGGTGCTGATGGGGCTGGTCGCGGTGTTTTTTCTGATGGACGGCGGCGGAGCCTGGTGGAGAATCATCGGCATCGCGGCGGGCTTCTTCGCCCTGCGTCTGGTGCTGTTCGTCAACAACCTTAAAGTGTATTTCAGAGAGATAGAGATGTGAGGCGGTTATGAACAAAAAAATTGTAATTATGCTCGCCGCCGTCGTGGCAGTCGTGTCGGTAATACTTGTCAGCATAATAGGGCAGATACCTAATTACGACACCAGCGTCATGGTCAGAGAAATCATAATAGAGGGGTATGAAGACCCGTTTGAAGGTTTGGTTCCGTGTGAAGTCAACGCCAAAGGCGACAAAATAATCTGGGTTGACGACGTGGTGCCGGAAGAAACAATGCTGCAACTGCGGTGGACGGTTTCGCCTGATAACGCCTATAACACCGAAGTGCGTTTTTCAACTGGGCTTGACGACGGCAGCGTGACCGTTTCGGCACAGGGGCTGGTCATTTTTCACAGCGCCACACGCACCAACGTTCTTATTACCTTGACGGCGGCGGACGGCAGCCTGACGTCGGCAAGAGTTTACATTATGCAAAGGTCGTCTGATTCGGGCGATTTCTGGGGATAACAACACGACGGCGAATTTTTTGCCGGCGCGTGCTGAAATATAAAACAAGAATTTTATGGAGGAAATTATGAAAAAATTCGCAAAATGGAGGGCTGCTCTGTTTGCCGTGCTGCTATTGAGTCTGTCAATGCTCTTTGTCGCCTGCAACAGAGACATCGTCATCAGTTTCGAAACAAACGGCGGCACGGCAATAGAGTCGCTGGTTGTGGACGACAATTTCGAAATGCCGGCAAATCCTACCCGTGACGGCTATGTTTTCGTGGGTTGGTTTGAAGACAAAGATTTTACCGACCCTTTTGAAATTTCGGAAATAGACAAATTTGAATCGTCTTTCACGGTTTACGCAAAATGGAGGGACGCCAGCCTTACTCTTGCCGACGTTACCGGCCTGACCTTTGACGAAAATAAGGTCAGTTGGAACTCCGTCGACGGCAAAGGCGATGAAGTCGCTTATTTTGTCAGTGTTGACGGCGGCGCGGCGATAGCGCAAACTGCCACTTCTTTCGACATGAGTTTTTACGCCGACGGTCAGCATACCGTTTCCGTGTATGCCGCATTGAAATACGCGCCTGAAATCCGTTCTCTCGAAGAAACGGAAATCACCGTGGATTCCGTTGCCGCTGCGGATGAATTTACCGATGTCGAAAACCTCGGCAACTATTCCCGAATGAAACAAGGTGGCAAAACATATTATGTGTTCTTTACCGGCATGACGCTTAATGCCGCTGAAGGCAGCGTGTGGGAGACGACAAGTTCGCTTGCCACCGCCAACGGCAACAGCATTACCGTCGGTTCCAACGTGGGCACAATGACGGCGACGCTTACAGACGCAGACGGGGTCGTGACGACATATGAAGTCTATGTCCGTCCGCGTGTCGGCACATTTAATATTCTCAACAACAATCTCGACCAGCGCAGCCATTACTATAAACAAGAAGTGACCGGCGAAGCCGACAACAGTTATCTCGTCGGCGTTGACAACGCTTTCCACTTCAATGTCGACGCGCTTGGCGCCGACGGTGGGAATATTTCCAGCATGTATCTTCCGCTGACTTACACAGTCAGTGAAAACGGACGTAGCGTGGCTTCCGCGGCAAATACTTTCTCTGTCACAAAAGACGGCATAGATTTTGCCGCCGACATGATAGGCAAAACCGTTACTTTAAGCGTGTCGCCTAAGTATTACACATTTACCGAAGCGCAGGAGAACGCTGGCGAAGCCGCGACTCTCTATACGCGCTCTCTCACCGTAACCCTTACGGACGGCGTCAATGTTTATGATAACCAAGGTTTCAAAGAAGCGTTTGGCGATTTGTCGGTGACGACCATCAACGTTCATGCCAACATCGTTGTTGAATACTCGGCGCAGCAGTTGTTTGAAGAGACTCCTGACGGAAGAGTTTCTCCGAAACACGTCAATCCTATGGATTTTAACAATGATAACTGGGACAAGAGCGCAAACGTCTACGCGCGTTACAGCGCCGAAACCGTAAACGAAACTTTTACCGTAAACGGCAACTATTTCAGTTTTGACGCGAAAGAACTGCCAAGGGTTTTCAGAGATGAAGCCAACGGCATCAACACCGGCAACGGCGGGAGTATCACGAATAATAATGACCTCGGCAAGTCATACAATCAGCAGGCAGGCGTGTTTGCCGTGTCTTACCGCAACTCGCCTGACGCGAAAGTCGTCATCAAAAATCTGTCGCTTACAGGCAATCTCGACCTCAACAATCCTCCTGCCGAAGACGCGGGCGAAGACGCCCACGGTAAATTCCTTGTAGAACAAAGCGGCTCGCTGCTCGGCTTTGTGGCAAACGGCTGTACTGTCGAGGCTGAAAATGTCCAGTTCCGCAACACCATGCAGGCATGGCAGATTGTCCACAACAAAGCAAAATTTATCGACGTCAACACTAACATTAAAACGGCTCTCGAAATGTCTTATTGCTATACCGAACACTGCTATTATTCGGCGATTTACGGTTGGGGCGCTATGGTCAGCGTTGACCACTCTTATTTCGGCAGCACAGGCGCGGCGTCAATCAATGTTCCGGATATATACAACAGCGCGTCGGGCGACGCGGCTGACAACCAAACCGCTTACCCTTATGACCCTGTTTTATATCTTGATGCGTCAAACGTCTTTGAAAACTGGGTTTCGGGCACTGAACCGTTTTATGTTGTATCAGGTCTCAGCGCGGCGATACCTGCTTTGAAAACAACGCTCAGCAGCACGCTTGGCAGCATGGGCATGGCTGCTCTTAAAAACAACGTCGAGCCGGACGGTACGCCTAATGATGTGACAACCTTCAATTTCATCTTTATGAATAACGGCGGTTCCGCAAAAAACAACAGCAGGATACGTCTTGTATTCACCGATATCGACAACGGTGTTACCGCGGAAACAGCGGCAGGAACGGCGAGAGACATTCACAGGGAAGCGAAGTACACTGATGTGACAACTGACACCAGGAAAGCAGGTGCTTATTTTATGGCTCCGATAAGCAATAACTCGCTTTGGAAGTATTTCTATGGCGAAAGCAGTCAGCCGGGTGGTTATGCGCTTGCATATAGCATAGCATATGCGACCGGACATCAAGGGAAACAACCTTCAGCTGAACAAATTTATGCTTCCACGTTTGTTAATAGTCCTGCGGATGCAAGTTATACAAACACTCTCTACACCTTCGGCGGCGGCAGAACAATGCTTGAACTTATAGCGGGCGGTGTGGGTGAAAACACACTTACCGTAATAGCCGAATTTGGCGCACTCGGACAGAACGGTTGGGTTACCGGCGTTTCTGAATAAGCGTGACATAAGCCTTAAAGGCATCAAAAAACCCCTCGGTTTAACCGGGGGTTTTTCTTTTGCGTTTTTTGTCTTTTTCAGGCGTGTTCCGGCATAGAATTTTAAGGTGAAAGGGGGTGCGCAATGCTTTCCGCAGTGTTGGAATTTCTGAGCAAGGTTTTTTGCTTTTCGTCTTATGTGTCAAACAAGGCGTCTTATCCGCAGCCGCTGTCAGCGGAAGAAGAAGCCGCCGAGCTTGAAAAGTATAAAAACGGTGATATGACAGCCCGTGAAACGCTCATTAAGCACAATTTACGGCTGGTGGCGCACATAGCCAAAAAATACAGTCATTCCATGGATATCGACGACCTTATTTCCATCGGTTCCATAGGGCTGGTAAAGGGCATTTCCACCTTTCAGAGCAAAAAGGGCACGCAGCTCGCCACTTATCTGGCGCGGTGCATAGAAAACGAGATTCTCATGGCGCTGAGGGCCAACAAGAAAAACCGCTGCGTGTTTTCACTCAGCGACCCGCTTGGCGTCGACAACGACGGCAACGAGTTTTCACTCATCGACGTTCTGTCTGTCAATCAGGACAGCGTTTTCAAACAGGTGGAAAGCGAAATTCTGTCGGAAAAACTCGACGGGATAATGCGTCAGTGTCTTACAAAAAGAGAATACGATATTTTACGCATGCGTTACGGATTGGGCGGCAGACCGGCGTATACGCAGCTCAAAACTGCGGAAATCTTGGGTATTTCGCGCTCGTACATATCCCGCATAGAAAAAAAGGCGCTGGCTAAAATCAGGGCGAGGCTTGAAAAGGAAGATTATATAATAGATTAAAGCCGCTTTGCGGCTGTGCGCCGAAAAGCGGCATAAAGCAATGAGACCGGTCTGTAAGCCGAGTTCTGTATTTGACGGCCATCTGTCTAGGCCTGACGTTACCGCCAGGCTCAAGCGATTTTGTCGGACGATGCCGGGTCAGCATTTTGCCGTCCTATCTTGCACCAAGTGGGGTTTACATGAACGCGTTGTCGCCAAAGCGTCTGTGAGCTCTTACCTCGCATTTCCACCCTTACATCATAAGATGCGGTATATTTCTGTTGCACTTTCCTTGAAGTCGCCTTCACAGGGTATTACCCTGCACCCGTGCCCTGCGGTGCTCGGACTTTCCTCGTGTTTCCACGCGGCCGTCTGGCCGGCTCATTGCGCTATATTCTAGCATAAAGAGCGGTAAAAAGCAAACGGTGAGGACGCTTGAAGCATATTTCCGCCTTTTTTGTCAAAAATCACGTTATGAAAAGCGATTATTATTTTATGCTTGACGGACCGTCAAAAAGTGTTGGGGAACTGAAATCGCACCTCATGCTGCTGAACGCGCTGAACCCGAAAGGCGTCTATTTCCGTGACGATACCGCCGGCGCCGTCGCACGGCTTTACAAAAAGTTCAAAAAAGCCGCGAGGCGCGGGAGAAACGACGCGCTGTTTTTGTCGGTTATGGACAAGTTTCAGAGCGTGCATTACGCCGCCGTCAGGCTGCGCAGGGGAGAGAGAAAAGAAAAAGCCGAAAGAGCCGCTTTTGAAATATGCCGGCATACATTGATGGCGCTTGGCGACGGCGAGATTCTGGCGCTGTGCGCCGATGTTTTCGGCAAAGACCTGCCGTTTCTCACGGCATTGCGTGACGAGCTCGAAATAAAAAAATGTCAGCTGTTTTGTCTCGCTGCGTGGCATATACTTTTCGGTTCGGAAACGTCCGCCGAAAAATATCTGTCCGCGATTCTCGGCGGCGAAGAGGCAACGGAACTTTCAGGAGCGCTCCGCTCGGCTGAAACACGGCGCGGCGAAACGTCGTGCCGGATATATTCCGGCGGAAATTTCACGCTGTCGCCAAACGGAAGGGATGTTTTGCTTGACGAAAAAAAATTTGTCATGTCAAATGGCGTCAGATTCTGCTTTATCGAAAACGGCGTAACGCTTGGCGAGAAATTCGTCGGGGCGGATTTCCGTAAAAAAAGTTTTGTCTGTGTAAAGGAATGCGGCGCGCTGTCATTCACGCAAAAGAGTTTTTTCAACGAAAACGGCTTTGTGTGCTCTTTCAGCGTGTCCAACGGCGGGCAGAAAGCGAGAAAAATAAACACGCTTGCGCTGGCGGATTTCACCCGTACGGCGGACGACGCCTTTGTGCAGAACGGTGTTTGCGTGTTGCGTTTTTCAAAAACGTGGTTTTGCGCCGCGTGCGACGTTTTCTGCCAGGCGCTTGAAGCCGAAAATCTCCGTCTGCTTGCCGAAATCAGATGCGCCGCTAAAAGCGAGGTTCGTTTCAACTTTTGTTTCGGCGTGTTCGGCACGGCGGCGCAAATGAAAAGGTTTGTTCACGGAGCGGGGCGCGCGGGGTTTTACCGCCGTGATTTTGTAACCGATTCTCCCGCTGAAACAAGCGTGATTTTCGGCAAAACGCCGTGTACGTCCGGCGGTCTGCCTTTGTCTGAAAAACTCGCCTGCGAAAGGAGGACCATTCTTTCTCGCGGCTCGCTGACGGCGGTCAGCGGCTACAATACGGACAGTTTTGTTTCCGCCGCCGGCGACGTGTTTTCCGTCGGCGACAGGCTGTTTACGTCTCCGCGTTTCGGTGGCGAAAGGGTGTTTGTCCGCGTCGACGGAAAGACGTATCTTCTTAACAACGGTGAAATCTCGCTGGCCGACGACAAAATCGTGTTTGCCAAACAAACCGCCACGGCGAAACTGACGTTGGAAATCAGCCATTTCGGCGTCAAAAATTATAAAATAACTTTCGAAGGGTTGCGGGGGAGAAAGACCGTTTCAGTGATTTTGTGCCTTGATTTGCTCGGCAACGCCGATTTTCGCAGGCGTGGCGGCGATGTCGTTATCGGGGATTACGTTCTGACATGTCCGCCGTGTTCCGACGTTACGTCTGCGTTTGACAAATTCCGACCCGATTTTTCTTTCGGCGGCGATGTGCCGAGCGGCGTGTGCGCCGTAAAGTGCGGCATGACGGCGGAAAACATGTGCGAAATTAATTTCACCCTGGCAAGAAAAATGCCGGGCGACGCCCCCGGCGATGTTTTTGCCGTGGATGACTGCGCTTTCTGGAACGGAAACGCCATGGCGCTGTCGTCGTCGCTGATTCACGCCGGGCTGAAAGAAATATCTCTGTTTTCGCTGCCGCCCGTCGCTTACACCGGCGGACGTTATCTTAAAGACATTCTGGCGGCTCTCAAAAAAGATTTGGCTTACGACGTCATGACCGTGTCCGGCGTCAGACGAGCGAAAGCCTCCGTGTGGGCGTACTGGCTGGGCGCCGCGTGGTTTGTGTGCATGTATCCCGATGACGAATTCTCGGCGCCGCTTTCAGAAACTTTCGGTGAAATGCTTATGACAAAACCCGCCACGGCGGCGGAAAAAACAGCCAAGGCGCTGGCGTGCCTTAAAATCTGTCGCCATGTAAAAGACAGAGCAGAGTGCCTGACCGTTGCGGAAAAACTGAAAGACTACGCGGCGACACTGACCGGGAGCGACGCCTTGCTGGCCTACATGTGCGGACTGACCGGCGGCAAAGTCGACGGTGTGGGTTCTCTCGGAGGGTTGTACCGTTTCGCCCGTGAAAAACTGCCGCGCGTCGACGGCGGATTTCTGTCTGTAATGATTCTGGAAAATTTTGCCGGCATCACCGCCGACGGCGGGGAAATTCTGCTTTCGCCCCGGTTCGACGGAAATATAGGCAAAATACGGGGCAGGTTTTTCGGCAAAACTATGGAATTCGATTTTCGCAAAGGGGAGCCGTCGGCGTTGCTGAACGGCGGAAAAACTTCCGGACGAATATCGGCGAAAGGGCTGGGTGACCGCAGTTTTTTCAGCGTCGGGTATTAAAAAACGGGGACTGTCGCTCAAACCGTTGAAAAAGCCGCCGTAATTTGGTAAAATATCGGCGATGAAATACCGTCAGGAAAACACATTGTTCGATTTCGAAATAAAAAAAGCGGCTCCGCTCGCGGAAAGGATGCGTCCGCAGGTGCTCAAAGATTTTGTGGGGCAGAAGCACATCGTCGCCGAAGGCTCTCTGCTTTGGCGCGCCATAAAAGCCGACAGGGTGGGTAGCTGCATATTCTGGGGGCCGCCCGGTACCGGCAAGACGACGCTTGCCAACATAATCGCCAACAGCACCGACAGCCATTTCGAAAAACTCAACGCCGTGGCCAGCGGTGTGGCTGACGCCAAAAAGATTATAGACGAGGCTGAAAAAAGGCTGGCGTCGGGCAAAAAGACATATCTGCTGCTTGACGAGTGTCACCGCTGGTCCAAAGCGCAGTCGGACTGCGTGCTGGGCGCGGTGGAGCAGGGCATAATATTGTTTATCGGCTCCACTACTGAAAATCCGTACGCCGCGCTTACTCCCGCGATTGTGTCCCGATGCCGTGTTTTCGAGTTTTCGCCGCTTGACGAAGACGACATAAAAACCGCTTTGAGGCGCGCGCTGACCAGTCCAAACGGTTTGCAGGCGCTTGGCGTCGAAATTACCGACGACGCCCTGTCGCACATGGCGTGGGCAAGCGGCGGCGACCTGCGCACGGCTTACAACGCGCTGGAACTGGCGGCGCTCACTACCGAACCGAAAGACGGCAAGGTGTTTATCGACAAAAAGACGGCGGAAGAAAGCATCCAGAAAAAGGCTTTGTCCGTTGACGAAACAAGTTATTACGACATGATTTCCGCGTTCTGCAAAAGTCTCAGGGGCAGCGACGAAGAGGCGGCGCTGTTCTGGTTTGCCAGGCTTGTGTCCGCCGGGTGCGACCCGATGCTGCTCGCCCGCAGACTTGTCGTGCACTCCGCCGAGGACGTGGGGCTTGCCGACAGCGACGCCCTGGTGATTTCCGCAGGCGCCATGCGCGCGCTGGAAAAAATAGGCATGCCCGAGGCCAGAATACCGCTTGCCGAGGCTATTATGTACGTTTGCAGGGCTAAAAAAAGCAACGAGGTCGTCATGGCGGTGGACAAGGCGTTTGACGACGCGAAAAAATACGCGGACGCTCCTGTCCCTAACCATCTCAAATACAAAGCGTACAGGCGCAGCACCGACCAGCAGGACGCCGAATATCTCTACCCTCACGATTACGGCGGTTACGTCGAGCAACAGTATTTGCCCGACGTGCTGGAAAAACGCCGCAAAGACAAAAAATAAAACTCTTTCCGCTTGACAAATTCGTCAGGGGGGGGGGATATGCTCTTTTATATAAAACAAAACGAGGAGTCAGACTTATGCTTCAACTTGAAAATCTGTCCAAAACTTACGCCAAAGGCAAAGTCAAAGCCGTAGACGGCATAAACCTGCGCGTCAACGACGGTGAAATATTCGGCTTTCTGGGACCGAACGGCGCCGGCAAAAGCACGACAATCAAAATGATGACCGGTATTTTGCAGCCCGATGAGGGCAATATAGTGCTTAACGGCGTCAATCTGCGCGCTGAGCCGTATGTATTCAAACACAATATCGGTTACGTTCCTGACAACCACGCCGCTTATGACAAACTCACCGGCATGGAGTATCTCAATTTCATGGGCAGCATGTACGACGTGCCGTCGGCTTCGCTCAAAGAACGCGCCCAGGAGTTTATAGAAAAATTCGGTCTGGCGGGCGCTATTAACGACCAGATAAAATCATACTCGCACGGCATGAAGCAAAAACTCGTCGTCATAGGGTCGCTGCTTCATCAGCCAAAGTTATGGATACTCGACGAACCGCTCACCGGGCTTGACCCGCAGAGCGCCTACGAACTCAAAACGTATATGAGAGAGCACGCCGATAACGGGCACACCGTGTTTTTTTCAAGCCACGTCATTGACGTCGTGGAAAAGGTGTGCGACAGAGTCGGCATAATCAAAAACGGAAAACTCATCGCCGTGGGCACGGTTGACGAACTTAAAGACAGGGCGGGCGAAAGTCTGGAAGAATTCTTCCTGTCGGTTACCGCCGGCGAAAACATCGGGGGCTGACTATGAAAGATTTTTCGCTGCTGTTTACCGCTCTTTGCAAACAGAGTTTCCGTTTTGACAGGTCAAAGCAGACAGGCAAGACAAAATGGTATATTTTCGCCGTATACGGTCTGCTTGTTTTGGTCTGCCTGCCTTTGCTCGGGCTTGTCGCTTACCTGATTTATCAGCTTGGCGCGCTGGCGGCTTCCGCCGACGCCGTGCCCGGCTTTCTGACATGCATTTTTTCGGCTATCCAGCTGGTCGTGCTGCTGTTCGGCATAGCGACGGTGCTTAACACCATTTATTTTTCAAAAGACAACGAAATGCTGTTGTCATATCCCGTAAAGCCTCAGACGGTCTTTGCCGTAAAACTGACTTTCGCCTATGTGCTGGAACTCATCACCAATTTCGTTCTGTCGCTTTTCGCCGTGATACCGTTCGCGATAGGCGCGGGCATGCCGTTTTCGCTGGGACTGGTGTTTTCTTTCTTCCTTGTGCCGGTGCTGCCGCTGCTTATAGCCACCATCCTGGCGATTCCGCTTATGTACGTCATCTCTTATCTGAAAAACAAGAGCGTGGTGTCTACGGTAGCGCTGCTGGTGCTGGTCACGCTGCTGTTTGTGGCGTATTTCCTTGTGATAAATTCCATCAGCATGGCGGAAGAGTCCACCGACATAGAAGGCATAATACTCGCCATGGTGGGGCAAATCAACGCCATAGCCGACATAATGCTGCCTAACAAATTTCTGGCGCTGTCAATGGTGGGTGGCCCGTTCGGAACAGCGTTGCTTAACTTTTTGTACGCCTTTCTGATCGACGCGGCTCTGGTGGCGTTCGCCTGCCTGATTTCTGCGCTGGTCTATAAACGCAGCGTGTCAAGACAACTTGAAACGCCTAAGTCGTCCGCCGCTAAAAAGCAGAAGTATGAGACGGGCGGGAAGATTTCCATGTTTATCAGAAAGGATTTCAAGGAAATCATCCGCTATCCGGCACTGGCGTTTTACTGCCTGTTCGAGATAATAATCGGTCCCGTCGTCATGCTTGTTCTGGGGCTTAACCTGGGCGGCATGGTCACTGCCGATATTGAGGAAATCGGCATGAGTTTTGCCGAACTTATGGCGCAGATGCCGCACATCGTGGCGCTGGTGCTCATATGTTTCATCACGTTTTTCGTGTTTGCCACCAACTATACGGCTACGACGGCGTTTACCAGGGAAAACCGCAATTTTTATATTCTTAAAATAATACCGATGAGTTACGGTAAGATTATCGACGCCAAAGCCATACTGTCTTTTATCGTCAACGAAATAGGCGTGGTGCTCATGGTCGCGCTGGCGCTGGCGCTCATCAAAGTGCCGCTTTTGTCGGCGCTGATTACCCTGGTAGTGTGTACGGTCATCGGGCTGGTATTTTCTTACGCGCAGGTATATATGGATTTGCGCAACCCGCGGCTTAACTGGGACAATATTTCCACGGGGCTGAAAAACAATTACGCCAGTTTGTTCTCGCTTTTGCTGTCATTCGCGCTGATTGTGGTTTTAATAGGGCTTTATTGGCTCTTTTCGCTTGCGGGAATTGAAATTATGATGTACATTTATTTTGTCGTCGTTGCGCTGCTGTCGGCCGTGGCGGCTGTGTACGCCAGAAAGGTGGCGGTGAAAAACGCGGCGGCGATGATAGAAAATATTACGTTGTGATTACAAGGGAAGTTATGGGCAGAAACGTATTTGATATTCTGAAAGAGAGAGATTTCATCAAACAAGTCGTTTTCGAAGACGAACTTTACAAAAAACTTGGTGAAGAAAGCGTTACCTTTTATATAGGTTTCGACCCGACGGCGGACAGCCTGCACGTCGGTCATTTCGTGCAGCTTATGGCAATGGCGCACATGCAGAGAGCGGGGCACAGGCCAATCGCGCTCATCGGCGGCGGAACGGGCATGGTGGGAGACCCGTCGGGCAGAACGGACATGCGCTCGCTCATGACGCCTGAAACGGTCAGGCACAACTGCGAGGCCTTCAAAAAGCAGATGTCCCGGTTTATCGATTTCTCCGACGGAAAGGCGCTCATGGTCAACAACGCCGACTGGCTGCTCGGGCTCAATTACATAGACTTTCTGCGCGACGTAGGTTCGCTGTTTTCCGTAAACAGAATGCTGACGGCGGAGTGCTACAAACAGCGGCTGGAAAAGGGTCTTACCTTTCTGGAATTCAACTACATGCTGATGCAGTCTTATGACTTTCTGGTGCTTTATGAAAAATACGGGTGCAGCCTGCAACTCGGCGGCGACGACCAGTGGAGCAACATACTGTCAGGCGCCGACCTCATAAGAAGAAAACTCAACAAACCGGCGTTCGCGCTCACTTTCGCGCTGCTTACCACGAGCGAGGGCACAAAGATGGGCAAAACGGCGAAAGGCGCCGTGTGGCTGGACGCCGAAAAAACCAGTCCTTACGACTTTTATCAATACTGGCGCAACATCGACGACAACGACGTGGAAAAGTGCATGAAACTTTTGACTTTCATGCCTGTCGAGGAAATCAGGGAGATGACCGCGCACAAAGACGAACGCATGAACAAGGCGAAAATCCGTCTGGCGTACGAAGTCACCAAAATCGTGCACGGCGAAGAAATTGCCGACAGCGTGCAGGCGCAGGTGGCGGCGTCCTTCTCTAACGACAGCGAAAATATGCCTAAGCGCGAAATATCCGCGGGAACAGACGACATCTGCGACATTCTCGTGTCAGTGGGTCTCGCCAAAAGCCGCGGCGAAGCGCGCCGTCTCGCCGAGGGCGGCGGCGTGCGCGTCAACGATAAAGTCGTTGAAGCCGGTTACCAACTTGACGACGGCGTAAAAGCCGACGGCAAATTTGTGCTCCACAAGGGCAAAAAAGTTCATTTGCTGATTGAAATAAAATGAAAGATTTTCTGACAATACGGGACGGAATATTCCGGCACGAATTCGTTGTTGAAAAATCGCGGTTCATTTCTTTTGCCTGCCGGGTTTCGACTGTCGAGCAGGCGAATTTTTTTATAGCCGATGTTTCCAAAAAGCATTATGACGCGACGCACAACTGTTACGCGTTCGTCACGGCGGAGAGCCGCAAATTCAGCGACGACGGAGAGCCGCAGGGCACGGCCGGGCTGCCGATTCTCGGCGCGATACAGGGCAAAGGACTGGAAAACGTCGCCGTGGTGGTTACGAGATATTTCGGCGGAATAAAACTCGGCGCCGGCGGTCTGGTCAGGGCTTACGGAAAGGCGGCCGCTGAGGTTCTGGAAGAAGCGGAAAAAGTGCGCGTCCTGGCGTGCGTAGCGGCAGAAATAAAATGCGACTATTCTCTCGTGTCGGCGGTGGAGACCGTCTGCCGCGACAAAGGAAAAATACTTTCGCGCGATTACGGCGCCGAAGTTGTTTACAGAGCGGCCGTTCCCGAAAAGCGGGTCGACGCTTTCGTAAAACAACTGAGCGACATGACGCAGGGCAGGGCGCTGTGTGAATTTGTTGACGCAATCATGACGGAGTTCTGATTGACGGATAAATGGCACCGCCGCGCCGGTTGCGGCGCCGGCTGTGTTAAAATAAAGGTACTTATGGCAATTGTCACGCAAGTAAAACAAAACGCGAAAAACAAAAACAAGGTTTCGGTTTACGCCGACGGCGAATTTCTGTGCTCCGTTACGGCGGAGAGCGCCGTCAAACTCGGCGTGAAAGCGGGCGCCGAAATCGACGGGGCGCGTCTGGGGCTGCTGCTGGAAGAGCACGACAGGGAAACGGCTTTTTCAAAGGCGGTGGAATGCGTGTGCCGCTCGATGAAAAGCCGCAGCCAGGTGGAAAAATATCTCAGGGACAAGGGCTTTTCCGATGAAATAATAGCGCAGACTGTTTCCAAAATGACGGAATACAGGTATATCGACGACGCCGAATACGTCAGGGCGTATGTTTCGGCGTACGGTGGCAAAAAGGGCGCGCGCAGGATAAAATACGAACTGTCGCAAAAGGGAATCGGACGCGAACTTATCGACGCCGTGGACGATATGCTTGGCGGGCAGGAAGAAACCGCCGCGGAACTCGCCCGCAAGTTTATGAAAAACAGGGCGCGCGGCCGTGACGGGGCGAAAAAACTGTTCGCCCATCTGGCGGCAAAGGGTTTTGAGTATTCCGTATGCGCCGACTGCGCTTCGAGATACCTTGATGAAGAAGACTTTGAGGTGTAATTATGATACACGGGTTTAAGATTGGGCATTATTCCGATTATGAGGGCGGCACGGGCACGACGGTTATCATTGCCGAAAACGGCGCCGTCGGCGGCGTGGACGTGCGCGGCAGCGCGCCCGGCACCAGAGAAACCGATTTGCTGAAAGGCTGCAAGGCGGTGGAGAAAATAAACGCCGTTTGCCTTTCGGGCGGCAGCGCTTTCGGTCTCGAAGCGTGCGACGGAGTCATGCTTTGGCTGGCGGAGCATGAAAAAGGCTATTTCACCGGCACGAGATACGTGCCTATTGTGTGCGGCGCGGTGATATACGACCTCGATTACAAAGCCTTTGCCTATCCCGACAAGAAAAGCGGATATGCCGCCTGCGCATGCGCGGCGGAGTCTTTTGAGACGGGGAGCGTGGGCGCAGGCGTGGGCGCCACTGTCGGCAAGATTTTCGGCATGGACAACTGCTGCAAGGGCGGAGTGGGCTACGCCGAAATCAGCGTCGGCGAAGCCGTCGTCGGTGCGATTGTAGTGACAAATTCGTTCGGAGACGTCATCGACATCGAAAAGGGCGGTTCGGTCGTCGCCGGCGCAAAAAAAGACGGCGTGTTCGTGGGTACCGCCGATTATATTCTTAAAAACGCCGTTTCAGACCTCAAAGGCGGCGTCAACACGACGATAGGCTGTGTGTTTACCGACGCCGTTCTGACAAGAGAGCAGGCAAACAAGTTGGCGGAAGCGGCGCATAACGGGCTTGCCTTGTCTGTGTCGCCGGTGCACACAATGCTGGACGGAGACACTATGTTTGTGATGGCAGGCTGTGAAAAAACAGCCGATTTCACGGCGCTGACATGCGCGGTGCCTCTCGCCGTGAGGAAAGCGGTGCTTTCGGCGGTGAAAAAATGATAGGCGTGGATATTGTCAGCGTGGAGCGAATCGCCGCTTTGGATTTATCGGCATTTACCGACAAAGTGTGCACTCCCGCCGAAAAAGAATATATATTTTCCAAAGCCTATCGGACGGAATGCGCCGCGGGCGTGTTCGCCGCCAAGGAGGCGGCCGTCAAGGCGCTCGGCTGCGGGTTTACAGGCAAAGTGACTTATAAACAGGTGGAAGTCGCCCATGACGAAAAGGGCGCGCCTTTTCTTCGCCTTCACGGCGAGGCGGAAAGACTGCTTGCCGAAAGGGGAAAGGAAATTTTTCTGTCGGTTTCGCACGACGGGGGATACGCCGTCGCTTTCGCCGTAATAAAATAAAACAGCCGTTAGACGGCTGTTTTCAGTTTTCTTTTGCTTTCGACGAGTTGTTGGTGTAAAATCCGAGACTTATCAGCAAAGCGGTGTTCACCAGATTCATTGTCTCGGGCGGCAGTTCGCCGATATAGTCGAGTAATCTGCTTTTGTCCAGCGTTCTTATCTGTTCCAGCAGGACAATGCTGTCTTTGGGAAGACAGTATTTGTCTTTTTCCAAAGCGATATGCGTGGGCAGTTTTGCTTTTGTGAGCCTGCTGGTTGTCGCGGCGGCTATGACAGTCGGGCTGAACTTGTTGCCTATATCGTTCTGCAAAATCAGCACGGGGCGCACGCCGCCCTGTTCGCTGCCCACTACGGGACTTAAATCGGCATAATATAATTGTCCTCGTTTAATCATTTCAATCACTCCGTAAATGCCGATACAGTTTATCTTATGTCGGCGCGCGGCGCCGGTGTGTATGTATCGGTATGAAGTGATTGTTGCCATGAGGGTGAAAATTAAACGGAAAAGGCGCCGTAAAGGCGCCTTTATTTTTGTGGGTTTTCAGATTCGTTGTTTTCGTTTTGTCCGTCAGGTTGGTCTGACTGTTTTTTGCGGCTGAGCCTTGCGCCCAGATTAGTCACGAAACTTTCGATTTTGTCTTTATATTTAAAAGAAAGTATAATCGCCGCGATGAGCAGCACGCCCAGCGCAATCCACACCGGAATGCCCCAGCCGCTGAAAGGAATCAGCTGACCGCTTGTAAGGAAACACATTGTAAAGCAGGATATGATTACCGTTATTATGTTGGCGGTCAGATAGAACGGCCAGGTTATCGTGGTTATGCCGGCGATGATGCAGAGGATGTCGTCTGGAAAGGCTGGAAACAGCAGCATGAGAAAGTAAGTGTATTTGCCTCGTCCCAGCACCTGCGACCATTTTTCGGCGTCGTCCTGACCGACCATCCATTTGACGAGCGGCATGCCGAATTTTCTGCCCAGCCAGAAAGCGAATATCCTGCCCAGCATAATCGCGGCTATACTCATGAAAACCGTTTCCCACGGGCCAAACACCAGCGTGCCCGCTATTGTCGTGAGCATTGCCGGCAGGGGGACGAAGGTCACCTGCAAAAATTGCAGAACCATGTATATTACCCGGCTCCACGCGCCGCCTGACAGGATAAAATCCCGTATTTTCTCGGCGGAGTCGAACTTTTCCAGAACGCCCGTGTATTTCAGGGTAAAATACGCCGCGGCGACGACCGCCATTATTATCACGGCGATGATGATTATACGCCGTATTTTTTTCTTTGTGCTGAAATTCGCGTTTTTGTTTTCCATTTTTATATATGATAATTTTTATCGTTATTATTGTCAAACAAAAGTTTTGTTTGCATATCGTCCAAATTGTGCTACAATATATGCTATGATAAATTCGATTTTGGCGGCAAATCCGCATATTACGATATTCGGTATCGATATTTATTATTACGCTATAATTATCGTATCGGGCATCGCGATAGCGATTGCTCTCTTCGCTTATTTTTTGAAGAAAAAGGGTTATGACCCTTATGACGCCGTGGATTACGCCCTGTGGATTATTCCGCTGGCCATTCTCGGCGCCAGACTTTACTTTTTTCTGTTTCCGTATGACGGACAGACCAGCAACTGGGCGAGATTTTGGAACTTCCGTGACGGCGGTCTCGGCATATACGGCGCCGTAATCGTCGGTTATGTTGTGGGCTATATCGTCGCGCGCGTCAAAAAGCAGAATTTCTACCAGATATCCGACCTGATAATTCCGGGGCTGCTCATCGCCCAGTGCATAGGCAGATGGGGCAACTTTGTCAATCAGGAAGCGTTCGGTAACGTCGTAACCGACCCGTCGTGGCAGTTTTTCCCGTTCGCAGTGTATATCGACAGGCTGGGCGGCTGGTATCAGGCGACTTTCTTCTATGAGTCGCTGTGCACGGGCATAGGCTTTGTCATCGTTATGTTTATGCTGCGCAGCAAGCATTACCGCACGGGCTGGCTGGCGAGTTTCTACGGCGTTTATTACGGCACCGTAAGGTTTATCATAGAGGCGCTGCGAAGCGACAGCCTGTATCTGTGGGTGGGCGGCTTCAACACCGGCATCAAGATATCGCAGGCGGTGGCAATATTCACGATTTTGTTCGGGCTGTACAGACTGTGTTATATTTACCGCAAAGAATTGTATGCGAAGTACAAGTCGCTGTTTTCTTCTTCCTATAAAGAAACGGTGGCGTCGCTCGCCGTGCTCGGCGGACTGATCGGCGTGTCCGTTGTTACGTCCGTGATACTCTTTGTCCTCGGCGAAGCGAATCTTGTGCTGGTCGGCATAACATTGCTTGTCGCCGCTTTGCTTATGGGGTGCGGCGTGGCAATCAATATTGACAGGCTCAGACGTTTTTGCAAAGACACGCGTGAACCTGCCGTGTGTACGCAGGAAGGCAAAACGGTAAAATGCGTCTGTCCGACGTGCGGTAAAGAATGGAGTTTTACCGCAATGGACTGGGCGCGCGCCGTGTTCAAAGACAGACAGCCGCCTGAAAGACTGCCTGTGGCGGTGGAGAAGCCCGAAAAAGCCAAGGAGCTGTAAAATGGATAAGAATCTCACTCTGCTTACGGATTTTTACGAACTCACAATGATGAACGGCTATCTGCAAAACGGTATGGCGGATAAGGTCGCCGTGTTTGATTTGTTTTTCAGACAGGGCAATGAAAGCACCTTTTGCATAGCCTGCGGACTGGAACAGGCGATTGATTATATCAAAAATATTTCTTTCGGCAAGGAAGAAATAGAGTATCTGCGGTCGCTTGGGACATTCGGCGAGGATTTTCTGTCTAGACTTGCCGGTTTCAAATTTAAAGGAGACGTCAGGGCTTTGCCTGAAGGCACCGTTGTGTTTCCGAACGAGCCGCTCATGGTCATTAAAGGCTCGGTATTCGAAGCCCAGCTGCTGGAAGCGGCGCTGCTCAACATCGTCAATTTCCAGACGCTCATCGCCACCAAGGCTGCAAGAGTCGTCAGGGCGGCAAGAGGCAGAGGAGTGCTGGAATTCGGTCTACGCAGGGCGCAGGCACCGGACGCCGCCGTTTACGGCGCGAGGGCGGCGGTTATAGGCGGATGCGTCGGCACCAGCAACGTGCTGGCGTCCATGCTTTTCGACACCGACCCGAAGGGTACGCACGCGCACAGCTGGATTATGTCCTTTGACGACGAACTTTCGGCTTTCAGGGCGTATGCCGAATTGTATCCGACAAACTGTCTGCTGCTGATTGATACCTATGACACGCTGAAAAGCGGTCTGCCAAACGCCATCACCGTGTTCCGCGAACTTAAAGAAAAAGGTTATAAGCCCGTCGGCGTGAGACTTGACTCGGGCGACCTGGCGTATCTCACAAAAGAAACCCGCCGCGTTCTCGACGAAGCGGGATTCCCCGAAGCGAAAATATTCGTGTCCGGCGACCTGGACGAATACACTATAGAGTCGCTTTACATTCAGGGCGCGAAGATAGACGTTTACGGCGTCGGCACCAGACTTATCACAAGCCACAGCAATCCTAGCCTTGGCGGCGTGTATAAAATCGCCGAATTTGACGGCAGACCGAAACTCAAAATTTCGGATAACGCCGCTAAAATCACCAACCCGGGAGAAAAGGAAATATACCGTATTTACGACGGCGCGACAAAAATGGCGGTAGCCGATTTGATTTGTCTTAAAGACGAAAAAATAGATTTCACCGCTTCGCTCACGCTCACGCACCCTACTGACAGGTGGAAAAAACTCACCCTCACGGATTATTTCGTCAGGCCGCTGCTTGTGGATGTCATGAAGAACGGCGAAGATATTCTGGAGCGCAAAAGCGTCACGGAACTGCGTAGCAGATGCAACGCCGGACTCAACGAGTTTTGGAGCGAGTATAAACGCCTTGACAAACCGCAGATTTACAAAGTGGACTTGTCGGACGAACTGTATAACCTTAAACAGGAACTGCTGGCGAAAGGCGGTAAGAAATGAAATTTCAGACAGTAAGGAAGGGCTATGACCCGTCTGCCGTGGACGAGTATATAAAAAAACTCGCCGATGACGACAATAACGTCATCACGGAACAGAAAGCGGCGATAGAGCAGCTGAAAAAACAAAACCGTGAACTTGAAGAACGTCTTGCCGGTTATGACGGCAGAAAAGAAGAGATTTTTTCGGCGTTTGTGGAAGCGCAGGAAAGTTCGGCGTCGTTGAAACGCAAAGCGGAAAGACTGTTTGAGGAAGAAATAAACCGCGTAAAAACTTTTCGCGACAAGTGGACGGCGTACGCGGCGGAAGTAGTGAAAACCATGGCGCCGTCGGAAGCGGAAAAATTCGCTTCTCTGTCGGAAAAATTCGACGCCGCTCTCTATCGGTACGCCGAAAAAGCCCCGAAAGCGCCGCAAAAAAACCGTAAAAGAGACGAAGGGGAGTTTTCGCCGATTAAAAAAGTGGCGGATTTGCTTGACAAGTTCGAAAAGGAAGAAATCCTGTCGGCTGCCGCCGATACTCAGTCCGCCCAAACCGCCGACGCTGACGGCGACACGGAAATCTGCGCGGATATCTCCCAGGCGGAAATCATCAACGTGAGCGAATCGCTTGAAGACCTTTGCAAAGAACTCGGCATTCTGGACGACTGATATATTTGCTGAAAAACAAAAACCCCGTCAAACGACGGGGCTTCTATTTACTGAAAAACAAAAACCCCGTCAAACGACGGGGCTTCTATTTGCTGAAAAACAAAAACCCCGTCAAACGACGGGGCTTCTATTTTCGGAGAAACTTCGAATATAAGAAACTTATAGACGTGTTCGTCTGTAAGAAAGGTTATCAGTACATTTCACCGCCGCCGGCAGGAGCCGCCGGAGCCGGAGGTTCAGGCAAATCCACAACGATGCTTTCGGTTGTCAGCATTGTGGACGCCACGCTCGCGGCGTTCTGCAACGCGCTTCTCGTGACTTTGGTAGGGTCGATGATACCGGCGTCTATCATGTCCACGAATTTGTTGTTGAGAGCGTCATAGCCTCTGTTCGGATTTTTATTTTTGAGCAGTTCGTAAATAATGATGCTGCCGTCCACGCCCGCGTTGTACGCGATTTGTTTGATAGGGGCCTGCAAAGCGGCAAGCACGATTTTGGCGCCGGTCTTTTCGTCGCCGTCAAGAGTTTTGACGAATTTTTCAACGGCGTTGTATGTCGCGAGCAGAGCCACGCCGCCGCCAGGGACGATGCCTTCTTCAACCGCCGCTCTCGTGGCGTTGAGAGCGTCCTCGATGCGGAGTTTTCTCTCTTTCATCTCCACTTCGGTGGCGGCGCCGACTTCTATTACGGCAACGCCGCCCGCGAGTTTGGCGAGTCTTTCCTGCAATTTTTCTTTATCGTATTCGCTGGTGGTTTCGGCGAGTTGGTTTTTGATTTGGTTTACTCTCTGCGCAATGGCTTCGCTGTTGCCCGCGCCTTCCACGATGGTGGTGTTGTCTTTGTCGACTTTAACCTGTTTGGCGCTGCCAAGCATATCGAGGGTGGCGTCTTTGAGTTCATAGCCCAGTTCCTGGCTGATTACGGTGCCGCCCGTCAGAATGGCGATGTCTTCGAGCATCGCTTTTCTTCTGTCGCCGAAGCCCGGCGCTTTTACAGCCACGCAGGTAAACGCTCCGCGCAGTTTGTTGAGAACGAGGGTGGCAAGCGCTTCGCCTTCAACGTCTTCGGCAATGATGAGCAGTTTTCTGCCGGTTTTAACAATCTGTTCCAACACAGGCAGGATTTCCTGGATGGAGGAGATTTTTTTGTCCGTGATGAGAATGTACGGATTGTCGAGTTCGGCAACCATTTTGTCAAGGTCTGTCGCCATGTAAGCCGAAGCGTAACCGCGGTCAAACTGCATGCCTTCAACAACTTTGAGTTCCGTCTTCATGGTTTTGCTTTCTTCAATGGTGATGACGCCGTCGTTGCCGACTTTTTCCATCGCCTGGCTGATGAGTTCGCCGACCGATTCGTCGCCCGCCGAAATACTGGCGACCTGGGCGATCGCGTGCTTGTCGGTTATAGGCTTGCTGATGTTTTTGAGTTCGTCGACGCATACGTCAACGGCTTTGGCAATGCCTTTTTTGAGAATGATAGGGTTGGCGCCCGCCGCAACGTTTTTGCTGCCTTCATTGATAATGGCCTGCGCCAGCACGGCCGCGGTAGTGGTGCCGTCGCCGGCGACGTCGTTGGTTTTTGTGGAAACTTCCCTGATAATCTGCGCTCCGAGATTTTCGCAGGCGTCTTCGAGTTCGATTTCCTTTGCGATGGTCACACCGTCGTTAGTGATGAGCGGGGTGCCGAATTTTCTGCCAAGTACAACGTTTCTGCCTTTAGGGCCGAGGGTTATTTTTACGGTATCAGCCAGGGTATTTACGCCTGTTTCCAGAGCTTTTCTGGCTTCCGCGCCGTATTTGATTTGTTTAGCCATATATAATCATCTCCTTATTCCATAATTGCCAAAATATCGCTTTGGCGAATGATAACGTAGTCTTTGCCTTCATATTTGAATTCCGAGCCGGAATATTTGGCGTAAAGAACTTTCTGACCGACTTCAACCTGCATGACGACGTCTTTGCCGTCAACCACACCGCCGTTGCCGACGGCGACTATAACGCCGATTTGCTGTTTTTCCTGAGCGGTGCCCGGAAGCAAAATGCCGCCCTGGGTTTTTTCATTAGCCTCGACCGGTTCGAGGACAACTTTGTCAAACAAAGGTCTGAGTTTCATATTTACCCTCCTTAATGATTATCTGAATTATATTGCTAGCACTCACTATCTTTGAGTGCTAATGTTATTATAAAACATATTTGATTTTTGTCAATCAAAATTTACCAGAAAATTCCGTTAATTTTCCGCCGCCGCGCGCGGACAGTCGATTTTTGACGAAAGATGTTTGCCGCGCCAAATTGTGTGTTGATATTTTGCCGCCGATGTGCTAAACTGTGTTTATTCAAGGAGTTTTTACTATGGATAAGTGGGACGGCAGATTTATGGACATGGCTAAACTTGTCTCGACATGGTCAAGTTGTTATCAGGAAAACAGGCAGGTAGGCTGTGTGATTGTCAAAGACAAGAGAATCATCACCACGGGATATAACGGCGCTCCCAGCGGCGTGCGCAGTTGTAAAGAAAAGGGGGAGTGCCTGAGGCGCAAACTCAATATCCCCAGCGGCACTCACCATGAAATATGCTATGCCGTGCACGCCGAGCAAAACGCCATAGTGCAGGCGGGCAGGCTCAATGTCAACATAAAAGACGCCACGATGTACGTTACGCATCAGCCGTGCAGTATATGCGCGAAACTCATTATAAACGCCGGTATAAAAAAAGTCGTGTACAACGAAGGATATCCCGACACTTTCTCGCTGGAGATGCTGAGCGAAGCGGGTGTCGAAGTAGTCAAATTCGGCGAATAAAGATTTTCAGCCGTCCGTGCGGACGGCTTTTTTATTTGCCCGCGGCATATATATAAGGATATGCGAGGCGGAAAGTACCTTTATCGTTCATACGGTGCGGGCAAAAGACGCGCCGGGCGCCGCGGCGGAAGTTTTTCGGTCGCGGCCGCGGTGGCGGTCGTCTGCGTTTTTTCGGCGATTGCGGTCAACGCGCTGTCGCCGTCGGATTTGTTGATATATATGCCGTGCCGTCCGTGTTACGCGGTATGCATGGGCGTTTTCGATAACGGCGCGGCGGCGGAAAAATTCGCCCTGCTGCTTAAAGAAAGGGGCGGCGCCGGCTATGTGTTGTCTGACGGCGGTCGTTTTCTCACGCTTGCCGCGGCGTATGGCAGCGAGGCCGACGCCGTAAAGGTGAGCGACAGACTGAAAGAGGAAGGCGAAAACGCTTCCGTAATCGATTTGTCGCTGAAAGCGGAAAATATTTCTTTCGGCGGAGAGGCGCGGCCGGCGAAACTGTGCGCCGACGCCGCCGATATGATTTACCGCGCGTTTTTGGAATTAACCGTGATTGCGGATAAAATTGACGCCGCCGCGTATGATGGCGGCGATTTGGAAGACATCGCCGCCGGAGCGGAAGGAATCGCCGGGGCGCTTACGGGAGCGGCGGAACCGATGGCGGACAAACTGCGCGGTCTTGCGGAAATCTGTTCGGGACTTTCGGGCGAATGTACGTCTTCCGATGTCAGGGCGGCGTCTTTTGACGTTTTTTTGTCGTTGAAAACCGATTTTCGTTAAAAATGTGCCGTACCTCGTTAAAAACAATATTTGCGCAAAAAATTTTTTTATTTATTGAAATGCGGCACGGGGTATGGTAAAATTAAAAAAACTATATTTACGAGGATACTTATGAAAATTTCCCGGTTGGCAGAAATTATCGAAGCCGAATTCGTATGCGGCGAAGAACTGAAAGACACGGAAATAAAAAGCGCGTTCGGCTGTGACCTTATGAGCGACGTGCTTGCTTACGTTAAAGACGGCGAAGGCGCTTTGCTGACGGGACTGGCGAATCCGCAGGTTGTGCGTACTGTCGCGATGATGGATATGCGCTGTATAGTATTTGTCCGGAACAAAAAACCCGACGACAAGACGATAGAACTTGCCCAGCAGAACAACATAGCGGTTTTGCAGTGCAAATACAACATGTTTACTGCTTGCGGAATGCTTTACGAAAGCGGTCTGAGGGGGGAGGAGAGCAAATGAACCCTCTCGAATGTATGAAATTTTCTTACATCGTGGACGGCGACAACTTTGACGGCGCCGGCGCCGCCAGCGAAGAGACGAAAGCGAAACTCAAACGCCTCGGCGTCAACAAAGACGTGATACGCAAAGTTGCCATAAGCATGTATGAAGCGGAAATCAACATGGTCATACACGCCAACGGCGGCAGGGCAGACGTGCTGCTGTGCCCGGATAAAATTACCGTTACCATGACAGATACCGGCAAGGGGATACCTAATATCGAGCAAGCCATGCAGGAAGGATATTCCACCGCCAGCGATAAAGTGCGTTCGCTGGGCTTCGGGGCGGGCATGGGACTGCCGAACATGAAGAAATACAGCGATAAATTGACTATACGGTCGGAAGTCGGCGTCGGCACCACCGTGATTATGGAGTATCTTATTTAGATGAAAGAGGCGGGGAACAATTCATATCAATCCATATTGGTAGACAAAGAGGCCTGCATAGGGTGCATAAACTGCATTAAACGCTGCCCGACAAAAGCCATCCGCGTCATGGACGGCAAAGCGCAGATAGATTCGTCAAAATGCATCAACTGCGGCGACTGCGTCATGGTGTGCCAGAAAAGGGCAATGCACCCGAATTTCGACGGCATCGACATTATTAACAATTTCAAATATAAAGTGGCTTTGCCCGCGTCTTCTTTTTTCGGACAGTTCCGCAACGCGGACGATGTGGATAAAATACTTAACTCTCTGTTGTACATAGGTTTCGACGATGTGTTTGAGGCGGCGCGCGGCGACGATATTCTCAGCGGAATCGTAAAGAAGGCGCTGGCGGAAGGGAAACTTGCAAAACCGCTTATAAGCGCGGCGTGCCCGGCGTGCGTCGAACTTATACTGATGTGTTTCCATAACCTGAAAAACAATCTCGTGCCTTTTGTGCCCGCTTCGCACATAGCGGCTAAACTCGCCAGAGAAGAGGCGGTCAGAAAAACGGGGCTTGCCCCGGAAGATATCGGCGTGTTTTTCATTTCGCCGTGTCCGGCGCACGCTTCGGCCATAAAAACCGATTTGTATAAAAGCGGCTGTAAAATAGACGGCGTGCTGTCTGTCAGGGAAGTCAGCCTCAAAGTGATGAACCTTAAATTCGACGGGGTTGAAGTAAAAACCCGCTTCAAGGCGGGAACCACAGGCATAAGGTGCGCGGTTACGGGCGGAGAAGTCAAAAACGTCGGCAGCAGCAGGGCGCTTGCCGTCGACGGAATGGAAAACGTCATCAGCGTGCTTAAAGAACTCGAAGACGGAAAACATCCCGAACTCGAATATGTGGAACTCAACGCCTGTCCTAGCGGCTGCGTGGGCGGGGCGATGAATCTCGAAAACGCGTTTTTCGCGAAAAGCACCATAATGAAATTGCGGCGCGAAGTCGTCAAAGAGCGCGAAAACACCACGGACAAGGCTGACAAGCCGTTGGATTTTTACATACGGCCGGAGCCGTGGCAGGTCAACAACGCTTATTATCAGCTGGACGAGGATTTCACGCAGGCTTTCATCAAAATGCGGAAACTCGAAGAGGTGCGCCAACAATTGCCGGGTCTTGACTGCGGCATATGCGGGGCGCCAAGTTGCAAGGCTTTCGCCGAAGACGTGGCGAAAGGCAGGGTAAGCATTACGCGGTGCATCAAATTCGGAAATATAGACAAGAAGGGCGGAGGAGCGATGACGGTATCCGAAATGATAGAAAAACTCGGACTTGAGGTGTTTAATCTGAGCGACGGCGGCGCCGTGATTGAAGACTATTGCGCGTCGGATTTGTTCAGTTACGTCATTTCCAAGGTGAAAGAAAAGTGCTGCTGGCTGACTATTATGTCCAACGTCAATATCACGGCCGTCGCCAAACTTTCCGAAATGTCGGCGGTGGTGCTGTGCGACGGCGTCAGACCGGACGAAAATCTCATCAATAAAGCCAGGCAGCAGGAGATAACAATACTCGGCAGCAAGTTGCCTATTTTCGAAACTTGCGTCGCTTTGTCTAAAATTATATGAAGTTTAAGTACGATTTGCACGTACATTCGGTTCTCAGCGGATGCGCGTCGAGGGAAAACACGATACACAACATATTGAATATGGCAAAGTTGTGCGATATAGACTTTCTGGCGATAACAGACCACAACGCCGGGCTCAACGCCATTGCCGCGCGCCCGCTCGCCGAAAGGCTCGGCATCGTGCTGGTGCCGGGGGTGGAAGTCGCCACAAGCGAAGATATTCATGTGCTTTGTTATTTCAAATCTTTCGACGTGCTGGGCGTCTTTTGTTCGGAACTTTACGACCATATGTACAAGATGCCTTTCAACACCAAACTGTACTATACGCAAACCGTGCTTGATTCCGACGATAACGATATCGGTTGCGTAAGGAGTTTTCTCGGCATAGCGACCGATGTCGATTTGTATACGCTTGAAGCGGCAGTGGAAGAAAAAGGCGGCGTAGTCGTTCCCGCGCATGTGGACAAGGACGCGAACAGCATGATAGCGACGCTGGGCTGCGTGCCTGAGGATTTCAGGTGCAAGGCTGTGGAAGTGACAAAATTCTGCGATGAAAAACTCAGGCGAAAACTGGGCGAAAAATATATGATTTTCACAAATTCCGACGCTCACACGTTGGAAGCGATGGTTCTTAACGACAACCGCATGGAACTGAGAGAAAAATCGCTTGAAGCGTTTTTTGAGTTATTCGGCAAATAACGGAGGTGGATATGAAAGAAAACAACGGGTTCTGCTTTACCGAAACACCCGAGCAAAAGGCTAAAATGGAAGCGTTGCTGGTGGAATACGGCGGTGACGAGACAAACCTGCTTGTGGTTTTGCAGAAGGCGCAGGATATTTACGGATACCTGCCTATTGAAGTTCAGAAAAAAGTGGCCGACGGCATGGGAGTGTCGATGGAAAAGGTTTACGGAGTTGTTACCTTTTATCACTTTTTGCGTACCGACCCGCTCGGAAAGTTCAATTTCAGCGTGTGTATGGGTACTGTCTGCTATGTCAAGGGCGCCGGCATGATTAACGAAAAACTCAAAGAAGTGCTGGGCATTGACGACGGCGAGTGCACGCCCGACGGCGTTTTCGCCATACAGCCGACAAGGTGCATAGGCTGCTGCGGCCTTGCTCCCGTAATGTTCGTCAACGACGACGTTTACGGCAACATCTCGCAGTATGACGTGGAAAATATCGTGGATATTTACCGCAAACGAGCCAGAAATTTATGAGAGAAATATCGCTTCACATTCTGGACATCTTGCAAAACTCTGTCGCGGCGGGCGCGGATGTCATCAGAACCGACATTTGTTTCGACAGCGGCAGCGGGTTGTTGAAAATAGATATTGCCGACAACGGTTGCGGCATGGACGAAGAAACGCTGGCGCGCGTTACAGACCCGTTCATGACGTCGCGCACGACAAGGAAAGTCGGGCTGGGCATTCCGCTTTACAAGTTTTACGCAACGCTGACGGGCGGCGGTTTCGACATTCAGAGCAAACCGGGCGAGGGGACGAAAGTTTCCGCGGTGTTCAACACCAAAAGTATCGACTGTATGCCCGTTGGCAATCTTACCGACGCGATACTCACAACCATTTCGTCCAACCATGACATACGGTTTATTTTTACTTTTGCGGTAGACGGCAAAAGTTTCGAATTCGACACCGACGACGTCAAAGACGTCTTGCATGACCAGAACGGATATTGTGATTTGACGGTGTATTTCCACATAAGGGAGTTTATAGCAGGCAAAATCAAAGAAGTAAACGGAGGGAAATTGCAATTATGAAAAGTTTGGCCGAACTCAACGCCATAAAAGAAAAGATATTGAAAGAAAAGGCGGAAAAAATCGACAAGGGCGAAGAAATCAAAGTGCTTGTCGGCATGGCGACATGCGGTATCATGGCGGGAGCCATGCCCGTCATGACGGCTTTGATGCAGGAAGTGGAAAAGAGGCATCTCAAAAACGTGGTGGTTTCCCAGACCGGGTGCATAGGACTTTGCAACTATGAGCCGATAGTGGAAGTGCTCGTGCCTAACATGCCGAAAGTGACTTACATCGACGTCACGCCGGAAAAAGCCGTCAAAATCATTAACGACCACGTCGTGAACGGACAGGTTGTCAAGGAGTTCACGATAGATAATATGCGCTGGAATAAGGAGTAAAAAAATGTACAGATCTCACGTTTTGGTAAGCGGCAACGAAGAATCCGTCATTAAAAAAATCGTTGCCGATTTGAATGAATTGCTCGTCAAGCACCGCCTTCAGAACGACGTCAAGGTGCTGGTGACTTACTCCTTGAACGATGATGACAAAATTTCGCTCATCATCTATCCGGAAGGCACGCAGTATTACGACGTGGAAGGCTACGACAAACTCGAAAAAATAGTTTCGCGGCATCTCGCCGAAGGCGTAATCGTCAAAGAACTGCTCGCTAAAGGCGAAGAAAAAACCGACGAACAGAAAGAATCCGAAAGCGAGTTTATCAACAGACAGTTCAGGGTCGTGCTGAAAAACAGCGGCATCATTGACCCGGAAAGCATCGACGAATATATCGCCCAGGACGGCTATCAGGCGCTGGGCAAGGCGCTGACGCAGATGACGCCGGAGCAGGTGGTGGAAGAAATCAAGGCGTCGGGGCTGCGCGGTCGCGGCGGCGGCGGATTTCCTACCGGCAAAAAATGGGAGTTCGCCTGCAAATCTGACGACCCGATAAAATATATCTGCTGCAACGCCGACGAAGGCGACCCGGGCGCGTTTATGGACAGGTCGGTTCTCGAAGGCGACCCTCACGCCGTCATCGAAGCCATGGCGATAGCGGGTTACGCTATCGGGGCGCACAAAGGTTACATTTATGTGCGTGCCGAATATCCTCGCGCCGTTTCGCGCCTTGAAATAGCAATCGCGCAGGCAAAAGAATACGGGCTGCTCGGCAAAAACATTTTCGATTCCGGCTTTAATTTCGATTTGGAAATCAGGCTGGGCGCCGGCGCTTTTGTGTGCGGCGAAGAAACCGCGCTGCTCACATCCATAGAGGGTAACAGGGGCGAGCCTCACCCTAAACCTCCGTTCCCGGCGGTAAAAGGTCTGTTCGGGCATCCTACCGTGCTCAACAATGTGGAAACATTCGCCAACATTCCCCAGATTATTCTTAAAGGCGCCGACTGGTTCAATTCAATCGGCACAGAGAAATCGAAGGGCACAAAAGTGTTCGCGCTGGGCGGAAAGATTGAGCATGTCGGTCTTGTGGAAGTGCCGATGGGTACCACTTTGCGCAAAGTCATTTACAAAATAGGCGGCGGCATACCGAACGGCAAAAAGTTCAAGGCGGCCCAGACGGGCGGTCCGAGCGGCGGCTGCATACCGGCGGAATATCTCGATATTCCTATGGATTACGACAATCTCATCGGTATAGGGTCGATGATGGGCTCCGGCGGACTCATCATTATGGACGAAGACAACTGCATGGTCGACATGGCAAAATTCTTCCTTGAATTCACCGTCGACGAATCATGCGGAATGTGCACGGCGTGCCGTGTGGGCAATAAGCGTCTGTACGAACTGCTCACCAAAATCACCGACGGCGAAGCAACCATGGAAGACCTCGATAAACTTGAAGAGTTGTGCTACTACATAAAAGACAATTCGCTTTGCGGTCTCGGGCAGTCGGCTCCTAACCCGGTGCTTTCAACGCTCAAATATTTCAGAGACGAATATATCGCCCATATCAAGGACAAGAAGTGTCCTGCGGGCGTATGTAAAAATCTTATCACTTTTGAGGTTTTGCCTGACGAATGCACGGGCTGCGGCGTCTGCAAGAAACTTTGTCCTGTCGGCGCTATAAAGGGCGAGGCGACCGAAGCGCACAGAATCGACAAAGACAAATGCATAAAGTGCGGGCTTTGTATGGAAAAATGCAAATACAACGCCATTGTGAAGAGGTGAGTCATGGCTGAAAAAGTTACAATCAAAATAAACGGAAAAGATTATCAGGTGGACGGCGGCATAACCGTTCTCGAAGCCTGCAAGCAGGCGGGGAAAAAAATACCGACGCTGTGCTATCTGAAAGACGTCAATGAAATCGGCGCGTGCCGGGTCTGCGTTGTTGAGGTCAAAGGCGCGAGAAACCTTGTGGCGTCGTGCGTTTATCCGGTCAGCAACGGGCTTGAAGTGTGCACCAACAGCGCAAGGGTAATCAAGTCCAGAAAAACCACGATAGAACTGCTGCTTTCCAACCATAACCAGGAGTGCACCAGCTGCGTAAGAAGCAATAACTGCGAGTTGCAGAAACTTGCGTATGAATACGGCTGCGACGGCCATAAATACGAAGGTGAAAAACAGCGTTTCGAAGAAGACGTCACCGACTATCTCGTGCGCGATAATTCCAAGTGCGTATTGTGCAGAAGATGCATATCGGTATGCAAAAAACGCCAGAGCGTGGCGGTTATAGGCGCAAACGACAGGGGCTTCAATACAAACATAGGCTGCACGTTCGGCAAATCGCTCAACGAGGTGCCTTGCGTCGCCTGCGGTCAATGCATCAACGCCTGCCCGACGGGCGCGCTGCGCGAACGCGACAATATCGACGACGTGCTGAAACATGTGTTCGACAAAGACAAATTCGTCGTTGTGGCGCCTGCTCCTTCCGTAAGGGTGGCTTTGGGCGAAGAGTTTGGAATGCCTATCGGCACAAATGTCGAAGGCAAGATGATTGCGGCTCTCAGGCGCATAGGTTTCGACAGGGTGTTCGACGTGAACTTCGCCGCCGACCTTACCATCATGGAAGAAGGCACGGAGTTTATACACAGGCTCACCGAAGGCGGCGTTCTGCCGATGATCACAAGCTGCTCGCCGGGTTGGATAAACTATATAGAGCAGTATTATCCTGAATTTCTGCCTAATCTTTCCACCTGCAAATCGCCTCAGCAGATGTACGGCGCGACCGTAAAGGCGTATTACGCGTCTAAATTCGGCATTCCGCTCGATAAACTGGTTGTTGTGTCGATAATGCCTTGCGTGGCGAAGAAAAAAGAACTCAAACGTCCTTATCAGAGCGCGGTCAAGAGCCATAAAGACGTCGATTATTCGCTCACCACAAGGGAACTTGCCCGCATGATTAAGCGTATGGGTATAGATTTCGTCAATCTGCCTGACGAAAAATGCGACAGCATTCTCGGCGAAGCGTCAACAGCCGGCTTCCTGTTCGGCGCGACGGGCGGCGTTATGGAAGCGGCTCTGCGCACGGTTAAAGAAGTTGTGGAGAAAAAGCCTCTCGACAAGATAGATTTCGAAGCGGTCAGGGGCACCGAGGGCATAAAGAGGGCGACTGTAGAAGTCGCCGGCAAGCCTGTCAGGGTTTGCGTGGCAAGCGGCATAGCCAACGCGAAAATCATCATGGAAGAGATGAAAAACGGCACCGCCGCTTACGATTTCATTGAAATCATGTGCTGCCCTGGCGGCTGTGTGAACGGCGGCGGACAGCCGCAGCAGCCGGCGTCTGTTCAGAACAGCGTGGATATCAGGGCGCTCAGGGCGAAAGCGATGTATACCGCCGATGAAAAGGGCGTCATCAGGAAGTCGCATGAAAACCCTGAAATCATAGCGCTGTATAAAGATTTTTACGGCGAACCGAACAGTCATTTGGCGCATGAGTGCCTGCATACAAAATATATCAACCGCAAAAGATAAATTATTGTCTTAAATTTGACAAAACTTGATTGAAAATCATTTCTTTTTTACAAGAATTGATGTAAAATAACCTATAAGGGTTAACTATGAATTTTTTCGACTATGTAATCGACAAGTTTCAGAACTTTGCTTGGACGGACGCGGTGCAGATACTGTTTTTCACGTTTATCTTCATTTTCGCGTTCGTCACAATCAAGCGCTGCAACGCCGTATGGCTGGCGCACTCGATAATCGTATATTATGTTGTGATTATCGCGCTCAGCATTCTCGGCGTACTGCCTAAAGAAGCGACGCTTATCTTTATAATAATTCCGGTGTTTTTCTGTTTCATCATATTCACGCCGGAGCTGAAACAAAAGATTTTGCGCTATTCATGGCGTTCGCAAAGCGTCCATAAACACGAAAACGTGACGCTCGACCTCGAACAGACCGAAGAAACTATCGCCCAGATTGTCAAAGCGGTGCAGAAAATGGCAAAACAGGACGTGGGGGCTCTCATCGTCATGGTGCCGGACAAAATTTCGGGCTATATTCTTGAAAGCGGCACGCAGCTCAACGCCGATGTTTCGGCTGAACTCATAGAGGCTTTGTTTGTGCCTAAAACCCCGCTGCACGACGGCGCCATTATAGTCAAAGGCAACAAGATTCTGGCGGCCGGGTGCTATCTGCCGCTGTCGCAGGCCAACAACCTGCCTAAGGAACTGGGTACGCGCCACAGGGCGGCTGTCGGCATAAGCGAAAGCGACCCGACGGTCACCGCGATAGTCGTGTCGGAAGAAACCGGCATTATCTCGGCTATGCACGACGGTAAATATAAGAGATATCTTGACCCGGAAACGCTCACGGCGGTGCTCAGGGACGCTTATTCGCTGGGCGGCGGCAAGACTGACGGCAACTTGTGGAGAATAGAGCAGAATGAAGAACAAGACTGAAAGCAGAACGAAAAGATTCGGCAGATTTTTGAAATATAATTGGTTTTTTATTATCGCCGGGCTGGTCATAGCGATGTTGCTGTGGCTTGCCTTGGGGTACAGTTTATAAAAAGGAGAAAAAGGTTATGACGAAAATTTCTGTAAAGGTGCCTGACATACTCCTGCCAAACAAATCGGTGGATATGTCTAAATGGGCGGTGGTCGCCTGCGACCAGTACACTTCCGAACCGGAATATTGGGAGGGCGTAAAGAAAGCCACCGAAGGCAGTCCGTCGGCGCTTAACGTGATTTTCCCGGAGGTTTATTTGTCCAAAGACAACGCGCCTATTATCGAGTCAATCAATAAAACCATGTATGAGTATCTCGATACCGGCGTCCTGCAAAGCATTGGCGAAGGTTTTGTTCTTATAGAGCGCAGCACGCCGATTACCCCGAAAAGGCTCGGTCTTGTGATGGCGGTTGATTTGGAAGATTACAGTTTCGTCCGTGAAGACAAAGCCAACATCAGGGCGACGGAAGGCACGGTTGTGGAAAGAATTCCGCCGCGCGTTAAAATTCGTGAACACGCTCCTATCGAACTGCCGCACATCATGTTGCTTATAGACGACAGAAATAAAAGCGTCATAGAGCCTCTTTACGAAAACAGGGACAAACTCACCAAACTTTACGATTTCGACCTCAACATGAACGGCGGGCATCTCCGCGGCTGGCATGTTACCGACACGGCTCCGGTGGAAAAGGCTCTTGCCAAACTGCTTGACGAAGACGTGCTCAAAGAAAAATACGGCAGCACCGACGAAGTCATGTTGTTCGCCGTGGGTGACGGCAACCACTCGCTTGCCACCGCGAAAGCGTGCTGGAACAATCTCAAAGCAACCCTGAGCGCGGAAGAGCAGAAAAACCACCCTGCCAGATACGCTTTGGTTGAAGTAATGAACCTGCATGACGAAGGTCTTGAATTTGAACCTATTTTCCGTTCGGTATTCAATGTCGACACGGCGGATTTCCTTGACGGTCTGTATAAAGCCGTTAAAGACAGCGGGCTTAAGTGCGACTATAAGTGCTATACTTACACAACGAAAGACGGCAGAAAAGACCTTATGCTTCCAAGCAACGCCGCCGTCGCTGTGGGACTTGTCCAGGATTTCATCGATGCGTACATCAAATCGCACGCCGGCAGCGAAGTTGACTATGTTCATGGCGAAGATTCGCTCAAACAGGTTACCGACGCGGCTCCTAACCGTGTGGCGATTACTCTTCCGCCGCTTGCCAAAAACGATTTGTTCGACTATGTTCTCAAAGTTGGCGCTTTCCCTAGAAAGACTTTCTCGATGGGCGAAGCGTTTGAAAAGAGATACTATGTCGAAGCCAGAAAAATCATAAAATAAAGAAAAAACTACTGTCGTTGCGGGGCGAAAACCCCGCAACAAAGTTGTTTACGGAAAAATCACGAAATGTGGACGCAAATAGATAAAATCAGAAAAGAACGAATTACGCCCGACGATTTCGTGGCTCTCATAGAAATTACAAAGGGCAGCAATAATAAGTACGAACTCGATAAAGAAACGGGGTATATAATTCTCGACAGAATACTGTATACGGCGACTCACTATCCCGCCAATTACGGACTTATTCCGCGCACACTGTGCGACGACGGCGACCATCTGGACGTGCTCGTCATCAGTTCCGAGCCGATAACGTCCAATACTCTTGTGAGATGTTATCCCATCGGTATGATAAGCATGGTTGACCAGTCCATGGCGGATGAAAAAATAATCGCCATACCTTTTAAAGACCCCGCTTACCAGACGTATAAAGACATCAATCAGATGCCCGAACATCTTTTCGAGGAAATGAAACACTTCTTTCAGGTGTACAAAACGCTTGAAGGCAAAGTCACTTCGGTAAACAAAATAAGCGGTCCCGAAGAGGCTAAGGACACAATAAGGCGTTGTATGCGTGAGTTTACCCGCGTCAACGGCGAGCAACCGCGAGAATAAAAAATCAAGTTCCTTCTAAAAAGGGACTTTTTTTAAGAGGCGATATGTCAAAAGTCACATCATTGGAAAAAGCGATAAGCGTTATCAAAAGCGGAGACAATATAGGTATAAATTCGTTTTTTACCATAGCAAATCCGATAAATCTTCTGGAAAAACTCAACGAACGCATACAGCATAAACACGACCTCAAGGATTTATCCGTTTATATGACGGCGCCTATGGGCAACTGGGACGAAAACTTCGCGGCGGAAAGATTTCTCGCGACCGACGCTGTCAAAAAGATAGTATGCGGCCATTATTCCTCAATGCCTACGGCTTGCAGAAGAATTGCCGCCAACGAAATAGAGGGCTACAATCTGCCGATGGGCATACTCAGCCATCTGTTCAGGGCGGCGGCGCAGGGCGAAAGAATTCTGTTCTCAAAAATCGGACTCAATCTTTTTCCCGACCCGTCTGTGGGGAAATACGGTCTGAACGATATTTCCAACGAAGTGCTGGTCGAAAAAGTAAAAATGCACGGAGAGGATTTTCTGGCGTATAAGGTTCCGCAGCTTGACGTTGCGATTATACGCGGCACTTACAGCGACGTCAACGGCAATATTTCTTTTGAAAAAGAGTATTCCGTCGTGGACGCGTTGTCCATGGCGCAGGCGACAAAACTCAACGGTGGAACGGTCATCGTGCAGGTCGAGAAGATGGCGCCGGGGCACAGGCGTCCGTGGGACATCGTAATTCCCGGAATGCTGGTCGATATGGTCGTGCTTTGTCCTGACCAGGAATCAAAAACCAACCCCGAGTATGATTCGCGCATGAGCGGCGATGTTAAACCGACGGCGGAACAGCTCATCAATTACGTCATAGAAAACACGAAAAAACTTAACTCCGAAAACAAAGGCAGGGGTCTGGGCGCCGAAATCATATGCAAGCGCGCCGCCCAGTGCCTGCGCCCCGGCGATAACGTCAATATAGGCATAGGCGTTGGTGAGGGCGTCGCGTTTCAGGCCGTACAGAACGGTATGCTGGACAAAATAACGCTGCTTGTGGAATCAGGCGGCATCGGCGGAGTGCCTGTCGGAGGCAAAGGTTTCGGCGCTACAATCGGTGCCGATTCGTATCTCAGCATGACGCAGATGTTTGATTTTTATCACGGCGGCGGCATAGACAAGACGTTTGTCGGCTGCATGGAAGTGGACGAAAAGGGCAGGGTCAACGCTCACGGCCTGAAAGGCAAAATTGTCGGCATCGGCGGTTTCGCCGATATCACGCAGAACGCCCGCAATATATATTTCTGCACGACATTTACGTCGGGCGGCCTGGAAATCTGCCTCGATGAAGACAAAAACTTAAAAATCATCAAAGAAGGCAAAAACACAAAATTTGTTAGGAAAGTTCAGGAAGTGAGTTTTTCCGCCGCAAACTGCGATTTGACAAAACAGAAAGTTTACGTCGTGACTGAACGCTGCCTGTTCAAACTCGAAAGCGACGGCTGGCATGTGCTCGAAATAATGCGCGGCGTGGATTTGAACAAAGATATACTCGATAAAATTCCTTTCAAAGTGCACGTTGAAAAAGACTTGAAGTTCATGGAGATTTGACGGTATGAAAATTGCCATTGTGGGCGGCGGCGCCGCCGGGCTTATGGCGGCGTCTGTCGCTTCCGAAAAGCATAGGGTAGTTTTGTTTGAAAGACAGAGCAGGGTCGGCAAAAAGATATCCGCAAGCGGAAACGGCAAATGCAATCTTTCAAATTCATCGCTCGCGGCGGAAAGACTGGCGGAAGCCGAAGCGCATGATGTTTACAACCGCCGCGAGGCTTACGGCATTGTCTCGCGGTTTGATTACACCGCGCTGATGAAATATTGCGGTGAAGTTCTCGGGCTTGAAACATATGCCGACGCCCAGGGCAGGGTGTATCCGCGCACTGAAAACAGCGGAAGCGTCATTGACGCTTTCAGGCTCAGATGTCAGAAAAACAACGTAAAAACAGTAACCGACGCCCCTGTCGTGAAAATCGAAAAAAGTTCCAAAGATTTCAGAGTGTGGCTGGGCGACGGTCAGTACTATCACTTTGACAGAGTGATTTTTTGCGTGGGGAGCAATATTCAGACAAGGAATTTCACTTCTTTTGACTTGCTTGACGGTTTCGATATCGCTATAACGCCCACGCAGACTTCGCTTGTGCCCGTCAAGACAAAAAAAGTCTGGCTTCCGCTCAACGGTACAAGAGTCAAATGCGGAGTTTCGCTGCTGAAAAACGGAAAGAAAAGGGCGGAAGAACGCGGTGAAGTGCTTTTCAGGGACTACGGACTTTCCGGCATTGCCGTGTTCAATCTTTCGGCATATATAGCCCGCAGCATAGTCATGGGTGAAAAAGCCGATTTTTCGCTGAGCATGGATTTGTTCCCCGAACTGTCGGAAGAAGAACTTGTCTCGAAACTTACGGCAAGACTTGATGTCATGGGCGTCGATTCAAAGACCTTTTTCGTGGGTTTGCTGTGCAACAAACTTGCCGAAGCGATTATAAGAAAGAAAAAACTGCCGCCTGCGCTTGCCAAGTCCGATATCAGTGGGCTTGCCGCCTATATGAAAAATATCGAATTTCAGGTATCCGAACTTTGCGACGCGGAAAAGGGGCAGGTCATGTGCGGCGGCATAGATATGTCTGAAATCGATGAAAACATGCAGAGCAAAAAAGTCCCGGGACTGTATTTCGCGGGCGAATGTCTTGACGCCGACGGGCTTTGCGGAGGGTTTAACCTGCATTTCGCTTTCGCGTGCGGCTATATAGCGGGGAGCGCGGTATGATTTATAAAACCAGGGATATTTCGCTTTCGCCCGATGCTTTCCGCGAACAGTCGCAAGACGCGATTGTGGCGGAATTTCTCGGCGTCGATGCCGGCGCGGTTTCAAATGTCAGGATTTTCAAAAAATCCGTGGACGCGCGCAGAAAAAACAACGTGAAATACGTTGTTTCTTTTGTTTTTGAAGCCGGGTTTATTCCGCCAAAAAATAAAGCGGAACCGTTGCCGGTTTTTATCGATTTATTCGATGAAATCCAAAAGACAGCCTCGAATGAAAGAATCATCGTTGTAGGCGGAGGATGTGCCGGCCTTTTTTGCGCATGGTATCTGGCTAAAGCCGGGCTGAAACCGCTTCTTATCGAAAGGGGAAAAGGCATAGCCGAACGCCAGAAGGATATTGATTCGCTTTGGCGTGACGGCGTTCTGAATCCCGAAAGCAACGTGCAGTTCGGTCTCGGCGGAGCCGGAACTTTTTCCGACGGAAAACTTACTTCCACCGCGCATAATAAATATGTTTATACGGTTTTCAGCCGCTTTGTCAGCTGCGGCGCCCCGCCTGATATAATGACCGACGGAATGCCGCATATCGGAACCGATAATCTCAAAAAGACCGTTACCGCGATGGCATATGAGATTCAAAAACTGGGCGGAAATATTATGTACGGCACAAAATTGACGGATATAAGCGTAAGCGGCGGCAGGGTGAACGGCGTCACTGTTTTGTCGGGCGGCGAGGAGAGGCGTCTTTCAGCGGACAGGGTAGTGCTTGCCACGGGGCATAGCGCGAGAGATGTTTTCGAAATGCTTTTCTCGAAAGGCGTGTCGCTCAGCCGAAAGCCGTTTTCAGTCGGCGTGCGGGTGGAGCATAAACGCGAAATGATAAACAGGGCGCGGTATGGCGACAATTATGATAAAAGTCTTCCCGCCGCCACATACAAAATGTTTACCCATCTTCCTGACGGAAGGGGCGCCTATACCTTTTGTATGTGTCCTGGCGGCAGAGTGGTTCTGGGCAGCAGCGAAAGCCATTCGATTGTCACCAACGGAATGAGTTATTTCGCGCGTGACGAAGAAAATTCAAACAGCGCCATTCTTGTCAATGTTTTTCCCGGGGATTTCGACGGCGATTCGCCTTTGGCGGGCATTGAGTTTCAGCGGGAAATGGAGAGTTCCGCTTACAGGCTCACCGGCTGTTACGGCGCTCCCGCTCAGAACGTGGCGGACTTTTTGGCCGGCAAGGAAAGCGCCGTGTTTTACGACGTCAAACCAAGCATTATGCCGCGCGCTGTGCCGTCCGACCTGAGGCGGTGTCTTCCGCTTTTTGTGGCGGAAGGCATAAAAACCGCGCTGTCTGCTTTCGGAAAATATATAAAGGATTTTGACAAAAAGGGAGTGCTGACCGGCGTGGAAACAAGGTCGTCGTCTCCCGTGAAAATAAACAGAGAGGCGGATTACTCTTCGTCTTTGCCGAATTTATATCCGTGCGGCGAGGGCAGCGGTTATGCGGGCGGAATTGTTACCTCCGCGATTGACGGCATAAAATGTGCCGAAAATATAGTAAATATCATCAAAAATGCTTGATACACGATATATTATTTCACGCATAGTAATTAAAAAACGGGCAAAAAGCCCGTTTTTGTTTTTATTTATATTCGCGGCAGGAAATTTTCAAAAATTATATTGTCACACGCTTCCTTGCAGTTTTCCGCTTCGGGGGCGCTGTCGACCGTCCAGAACAGAACGGGGAGTTTGCCTCGCAGGCTTTTCAGTTTTTCGAAATCACGGCCGTCGTGGTATTCGTAGGAAACGAAATCGGCTTTACAGTATTTAAGCAGAACGAGATTTTTCAGCAGCGCTTTTTTCCATGACGCCATAGGCACGTTTTTGAAAAAGGAAGACAGCACTCCGACCGGGTATAATGTGTTTTGCTTAAACCACCTTACGATAAACGGATTGAAAGACTGCAAGGCGATGTCGCCCTTGTAGTCGCCAAGTGTTTCTTTGATGATTTCTTCGGCTTTGCCTATGTTTTTGTGGTCTTTGACTTCCAGCAAAACGGGCGTTCTGCCGTTCACAAAATCCAGAAATTCCGACAGTAGGGGGATTTTTTCTTCGCTGCGGCGCAGAGTGGCGTCGCAGATTTCGTTGAAATTTTTTTCTCTTATATCGCCTTTGAGTTCAGTCATGCGTTCAAGGCTGTCGTCGTGAAAAACAAGCGGCACGCCGTCTTTTGTGACCTGAACATCCATTTCTATGGCGTATCCGTGTTCTATGGCTTTCGCGAAAGCGGACATTGAGTTTTCCGGTGAAATGGCGTCGTGCAGACCTCGGTGCGCGATTGGTATTTTTGTGAGCCAACTGTTCAGCATTGTTTCTTTTCCCTCGTAAATTAATACTGTTATTATAATGTACTTTCACGGCAAAAACAAGCGTTGGTTTGTTTTTTTCGCGCGGGGCGCGGCGCGTGCCGATTGTGTTTTTTTCGGGTTATGCTATAATAAAATATAAATATTGCGTTAAGCACGGAGGAGCGAAAATGTGGGGAGCGGTTGCAGGCGATATTATCGGCAGCAGATTTGAGTTTTTGTCTTACAAGAGCAAGCAATTTGAGCTTTTTACGCCGCGTGACAGTGTTACGGACGACAGTCTCATGACGATTGCCGTGGCAAAAGCATTGACCGAGCACGGCGGCGAGGACGACATCGCTCTGTCGGCGGCAGTCGTTGCCGACATGAAAGAAATAGCGTTAAAATATCCCGATTCCGGGTGGGGCAACCGGTTCAGGCACTGGCTGTTTGAAGACTCCGCGCCTTACCGCAGTTTCGGTAACGGCGCCGCGATGAGGGTGAGTCCCGTCGGTTGGTACGCCGCCACCCTTGACGAAGTTTACAGGCTGTCGTTTATTGTCACGTCGGTGTCGCACAACCACCCCGAGGGGCGCAAGGGCGCCGAATGCGTCGCCGCGGCGGTTTTTCTGGCGAAACGCGGATATGATAAACGGGATATACTGAATTTTGTCGCGGAAGAGTATTATCCGCGGGTCAGGGACATGCGGGTCGACGAAATAAGAAAAACTTACTGTTTTGACGAAACATGCCACGGGTCGGTGCCGCAGGCTTTGACGTGCTTTTTCGAAGGGCGTGATTTCGAAGATACGGTGCGCAATGCCGTGAGTCTTGGCGGCGACGCCGATACGCTGGCGGCGATAGCGGGCTCTGTGGCGGAGGCGTATTTCGGCATTCCCGACAATATTAAGACCGCCGCGCGGAAATATCTCGGCGCCGACCTGTTGAAAATCACCGACGCGTTTGAAAAAGTCAAAAAACCGTGAATTCGCGTATCGGCGGCGTAAAGCGGTTTTTATTGTCAAAAACGGCAAAGTAGGCTAAAATCTACTTTGAGGAAAATTATGGAGCATAAACTTGAAAATATAAGAAACTTTTGTATCATAGCGCATATTGACCACGGCAAGAGCACATTGGCGGACAGGCTCATCGAAACAACGGGTTCCGTGGCAAAAAGAGACATGGAAGCGCAGATTCTCGATTCGATGGATTTGGAAAGAGAAAGGGGCATAACCATAAAACTTACGCCTGTCAGGATGAATTTCAGCCACAACGGCCGGGATTATATTCTTAATCTCATTGACACGCCGGGGCACGTCGACTTTACTTACGAAGTCTCGCGTTCGCTCGCCGCGTGCGAGGGCGCGGTGCTTGTCGTCGACGCGTCGCAGGGGATTGAGGCGCAGACTCTCGCCAATGTGTATCTCGCGCTGGAAAACAATCTTGAAATTTTGCCTGTGATAAACAAAATAGACCTGCCGTCCGCCCGTCCCGACGAAATCAAAAAAGAAATCGAAGAGGTCATCGGGCTTGACGCCGAAAAGGCTCCGCTTATTTCGGCGAAAGAGGGCAGAAATATCAACGACGTGCTTGTCGATATAGTTGAAAACGTGCCGCCTCCCGTGGGCGACGCTTCCGCTCCTTTGAAAGCGCTGATTTTCGATTGCTCTTATGATAATTATAAAGGCGTGATTATTCTGGCGAGGATTTTTGACGGCGAAGTAAAAGTCGGCACAAAAATAAAGATGTTTCAGTCGCCCAACACCTTTGACGTAACCGAAGTCGGCATTTTTGCTCCCGGACTCCGCCCGACGCTGAAACTGTCCGCCGGCGACGTAGGATATATATGCGCCAGCATCAAGACGGTGAGGGATACCCGTGTGGGCGACACTATAACCGACGCCGAAAACCCGGCGTCAGAACCGCTGCCCGGATACAAGAAAATTCTCCCGATGGTTTATTGCGGAATATTTCCGGCAGACGGCGCTAAATACAACGACCTTAAAGACGCGCTTGAAAAATTACAGCTTAACGACGCTTCTCTTACTTATGAGCCTGATACAAGCGTCGCGCTGGGATTTGGTTTCCGCTGCGGCTTTTTGGGGCTGCTGCACATGGAAATCATTCAGGAACGGCTTGAAAGGGAGTTTGACCTGGATTTGGTTACCACCGCTCCTACGGTGTCATATCACGTTTATACCACAAACGGGGAGATGAAAGAAATCGACAACCCGACAAAACTGCCGCCGGCGACAAATATACAGCGCATCGAGGAACCTATTGTCGACGCTTCTATTTACACCCCGCCGGAATATGTCGGCGCGATAATGGATTTGTGCAGGGACAAGCGCGGTGTTTTTGTCGATATGACATATCTGGACCCAAAACGGGTCAGGCTGAGTTATGAAATGCCCCTCAACGAAATCATATATGACTTTTTCGACACGCTGAAATCGAGGACGAGAGGTTACGCCAGTTTCGATTACGAAATTAAAGGATACAGGCAGTCGCGCCTGGTGAAACTCGACATTCTTCTGAACGGCGAAGTGTGCGACGCTCTCAGCATAATCGTGCATGAAGACAAGGCGTACGCCCGCGGAAGAGGTATAGCGGAAAAACTGAAAGAGGCGATACCGAGACAGATGTTCGAGGTGCCTATTCAGGCGGCCGTCGGCAACAAAATCATCGCCCGCGAAACGGTAAAGGCCATGCGCAAGGACGTGCTTGCCAAATGTTACGGCGGCGATATAACAAGAAAGAAAAAACTGCTCGAAAAGCAGAAAGAAGGCAAAAAACGCATGAGGCAGGTCGGCTCCGTTCAGGTGCCGAGCGAGGCATTTATGTCGATTTTGAAGATAGATGATAAATAACTGCGGACTTTATGTCCATATACCTTTTTGCCTGTCAAAATGCGTGTACTGCGATTTCGTTTCTTATACGGGGCGGGAAAATCTGTTTGAACCGTATGCCAGGGCATTGATAAAAGAAATAAAACATCGCGCGCCGCGGTTTTCCGGCAGAGTTTTTGACACGGTATATTTCGGCGGCGGCACGCCGACGCTTTTGCCGTCGGCGCTCACGGCGGATATAATGTCGGCAATAAAAGACAATTTCGCCGTCGCGGCGGACGCCGAAATCACAACCGAGGCGAACCCGGCGACAATAGACGGTAAAAAAGCGGAAGTTTATCTCAATGCCGGCTTTAACCGTGTCAGCGTAGGCATGCAGAGCGCCGACGACAAAACGCTGGCGTTTCTCGGCAGAGCGCATAATGCCCGACAGTTTGAGGAAACCGTAAAAACACTGAAAACCGCCGGGTTTGACAATATCAACGCCGATTTTATGTTGGGGCTGCCGGGTCAGACGCAAGCGGCTGTCGGCGAAACCGCCGATTATCTCGACCGGCTCGGAGTCAGGCATATCAGCGCATACTCGCTTATACTGGAAAAGGGCACTCCGCTGTATTCCGACGTGAAAAAAGGGAAAACAGTTCTGCCCGACGACGATTTTACTGTTGATTTATACGACGCGTTTTTCAGCGCCGCGCTCCGGGCGGGTTTCGGCAGATACGAAGTCTCAAACTTCGCGAAAAAAGGTTATGAATGCAGGCACAATCTCAACTGCTGGAAATACTCCGACTATCTCGGTTTGGGCGCGTCGGCGCATTCGTTTTTCGGCGGGCGACGCTGTTTTAACGTGAAAAGTCTAGAAAAATATATTCAAAAGGCGTCGTCAACAGGCAGCGCGATGTCCGGAAGCAGGAAAATCCCGAAGCGGGAGGGAATGTTCGAGTATATCATGCTGTCGCTCAGGACTGCCGACGGGCTTGACGCGGCTGACTTTGCCGACAGATTCGGCGAGGACTTTTTTGAACTGTACGGCAATATAATAAAGAGACTGGTGAGCGGCGGATGCGTGGCGGCGGATGGCGGCGGCATCAGAATCAGGGAAGACAAATTTTATATACTCAACTCAATCATCACCGAATTAATTATTTGAGAAATTTATTGAAAAACATGGCAACAATAATTGACAAATAATATGTTTGGTGATAAATTATACTCAAAGTTTGGCACTCATGCAATTTGAGTGCTAGCACTCAAAACAAAAGCAAAAAAGGAGGTTGATGGGAGTTGACTCTTTCCGACAGAAAAAAGAAGATACTTTATTCGCTTGTGGACGATTATATCGTCACTGCCGAGCCGGTAAGCAGTAAAAAAATTCAGGAAGAGCATCTGCCTGATTATTCCAGCGCGACAATCAGAAACGAACTTTCGGCACTGGAAAGCATGGGATATCTTGTTCAGCCTCATACTTCCGCGGGGCGGGTGCCGAGCCAGAAGGCTTTCAGGTTTTATGTCGACCAGCTTATGGTCACGCCGCTCACGCAGGACGAGATTTCCGCTATAGAAGGGCACTTTACCGATAAAGTTTCATCGATGCAGGAAGTCATGCAGAAAGTCGCCGAAGTTATAGCCGAAGTCACGCATTACACTTCCGTGGCGGTAGAAGACGCGGTGGACAAAGAAATTGTCCAGAAAATCAAACTGGTCAAACTGTCGCAGGGTAACGCTTTGGTGCTGGTCGTTTCGGACAGAAACGTTTTCAAAGACCACATCATAGATATTCCGTCAAATCTGACGGAAGAAGACCTTGAAAAAGTAAACGGCTGGCTCAACAAACTGTTCACCCCTAAAAAACTCGAAGAACTGAAAAGTCTTGACCTCAACGAGATTCTCGACGACGAACTTTCGGCTCTCAGGGGGCTGTTTGCGGAAGTGCTGGATATTCTGAAGGAAGTATCCAATAAAAAACAGGAAATCATCACGCAGGGCGCGTCGCAGATACTGGACTATCCCGAATACAGCGATAAAGACAACGCCAAACAGTTTTTGCAGACGATAGAGCAAAAGCAAAAGCTGGCAAAAATGTTTACGTCGCAGGGAGACGGAATGGAACTCAGTATCAAAATAGGGCGCGAAGAAGACGTTAATTTGCCTGACGGCTGTTCGCTCGTCACGGCGAAAATCGGGCTTAACAACAGCAGTTACGGCAATATAGGCGTTATAGGTCCGGTGCGTATGGATTATAAAAAAGTCGTTTCTGTGCTTGACCATATGGGGCGGCTTATTGAAAAACTGCTGAGCGAGGAGGAATAAATGAGCGAAGAAAAAACCAGGCTGTGCGATGACGCGCAATGCGACGCCGATTGCGAAAGTTGCGAAAAGGCGGCAAGCGGCATCGACATAGACAAACTCAACGAAGAAGAGCTGAAAACTCTGTGCAGAACGCAGAGCGATTTGGTCAAAGCGCTGGTTGATGAAAACGAAACGCTTATTAAAGAGCAGGAAGAACTCAACAAAAAGATTGAAAAGGGCAACGGTTATCTCGACCAGCTGGCGCACATGAAGAGCGACTTTGAAAATTACAAGCGCCGTACCAACGCCGCGAAAGACAATTCGAAAGACGAGGGTAAAATTTTTGTCATAGAAAAGATTCTTCCCGTTCTGGATACTTTCGATAGGGCGAGAGAAAGTCTGGAAGGAAAACCGGAACTCGACGCGTTCAATATGGTTTACCGTCAGTTCGACAAAATCCTTTCTGAAATAGGGCTTGAAGAAGTTGACGTTCTCGGAGAGGCGTTTGACCCGAATTTGTCATATGCCATTGCCAAAGAAGAAGCGGGCGAAGACAATGTCGGCAAAGTTGTGGCGGTTTTGTCAAAAGGATATAAATTCAAAGATAAAATAGTGAGATACTCACAAGTTAAAGTAGGTTGTTAGGAGGTAAAAATATATGGGAAAAATTATCGGTATCGACCTTGGTACCACAAACTCGTGCGTGGCGGTGCTTGAAGGCGGTGAGCCTACCGTTATCGCCAATGCGGAAGGCAACAGAACGACTCCGTCCATAGTGGCGTTTACCAAAGAGGGCGAAAGGCTTGTCGGCCAGGTCGCCAAAAGACAGGCGGTTGTTAACAGCGAAAGAACGATAATGTCCATAAAGAGGGAAATGGGCACGAATTACACCGTTGACATAGACGGCAAAAAGTATTCGCCTCAGGAAATTTCGGCAATGATTCTGTCAAAACTCAAAGCCGACGCCGAAGCGTATCTCGGAGAAAAAGTTACTCAGGCGGTCATTACCGTTCCTGCGTATTTTTCCGATTCGCAGCGTCAGGCGACTAAAGACGCCGGCAAAATCGCCGGGCTTGAAGTTTTGCGTATAATCAACGAGCCTACCGCCGCGGCGCTGGCGTACGGTCTCGACAAAGGCGAAAACAAAAACCAGAAAGTGCTTATTTACGACCTCGGCGGCGGCACGTTCGATGTCTCTATTTTGGAAATAGGCGACGGCGTTTTTGAAGTGCTGTCCACAAACGGCAATACTCGCCTTGGCGGCGACGATTTCGATAACAAAATCATCGAATATCTCGTAAACGAATTCAAAAAATCCAACGGCATAGACCTTTCAACCGACAAAATGGCAATGCAAAGGCTGAAAGAAGCGGCTGAAAAGGCTAAAATCGAGCTGTCCAGCACGATGAAGACCAACATCAACCTGCCGTTTATCACTGCTGACGCGACAGGCCCGAAACACCTGGATATCGACCTTACCCGTCAGAAATTTGATGCGCTGACGGAAAATCTCGTCAAAGCAACAATGGAACCGACGAACAAGGCTTTGCAGGACGCTGGGCTCACAGTCAACGACATCAACAGGGTGATTCTCGTCGGCGGTTCTACGCGTATACCTGCCGTGTGCGAGGCGGTCAAGAATCTTATCGGCAAAGAGCCTTATAAGGGCATCAACCCGGACGAATGCGTGGCAATCGGCGCGGCGATACAGGCCGGCGTGCTTGGCGGTGAAGTCAAAAACGTGCTGTTGCTGGATGTTACGCCGTTGTCGCTCGGCATCGAAACTCTGGGCGGCGTCTTCACCAAACTTATCGAACGCAACACCACGATTCCTACCAGCAAATCGCAGATATTCTCGACCGCGGCAGACAATCAGACTTCCGTTGACATTCATGTTTTGCAGGGCGAGCGTGAAATGGCGCGCGACAACAAAACGCTCGGCAGTTTCAGTCTGACCGGTATTCCGCCTGCAAGAAGGGGTATTCCGCAGATTGAGGTTAAATTCGATATAGACGCCAACGGTATAGTTCATGTAACGGCGACCGACCTCGGCACCAAGAAAGAGCAGTCCGTCACTATAACGTCAAGCACCAATTTGTCGGAAGCGGACATCGAAAAGGCGATTAAAGACGCCGAGCAATACGCCGAGGAAGACAAAAAACGCAAAGAAGAAGTCGACGCCAAAAACGGGCTTGACCAGATGATATTCACTATCGAGAACTTCCTGAGCGAAAACGGCGACAAAGTCGACGCGGCCGATAAGGCGACGCTTGAAGACGAAGTGAAAAAAGCAAAGGACGTGCTTGCCAAGGGCGACAAGGAAGAAATCAAAAAGACGACCGACGACCTTGCCAAAGTGTCCAGCGGTATTTTCCAGAAGATGTACGCCGCGGCGCAGCAGCAACAGCAACCGGGCCAGGATAACAACGGCCAGGGCGGAAACGGCGGCGATGACAATATAGATTTTGACGTGAAAGACGCTAAATAAGGAGAGTTATGCCTTCAAAGGATTATTACAAAATACTCGGGGTGGATAAAAACGCCAGTGAAGCCGACATTAAGTCGGCGTACAGGAAACTCGCGAAACAATATCACCCCGACCTCAACCCAAATAATCCTGAAGCCGCGGAAAAATTCAAAGAATGCAACGAGGCGTATGAAGTTTTGTCCGACAAGGACAAACGCGCCCGTTATGACCGCGGGGAAATGGACTTTGACGGCAATTTCGGCGGATTTAATCCGTTTGGCGGGGGCGGCGGTTTTTCGGCCGGAGGGTTTGACGATATATTCGATATATTCTCGAACTTTATGGGCGGAGGCGCCCGCAGGGAATCCGCGCCTAGCGGCGGCGACATCACTTACAGAATCAATCTGACTTTTTTGGAAAGCTGCAAGGGCTGCACAAAGGAAATTTCTTTCAGTCGTATGGAAAAATGTCCGACATGCCACGGGACGGGCGCAAAAGATGACAAAAGCAGCAAAGTCTGCGATAAATGTCACGGCAGCGGCAAAGTGCAGTTTGTGCAGAACACGATTTTCGGCAGAAGCGTGAGCGTAAAGACGTGCGACGCCTGCGGCGGCACCGGCAGAATAATTACCGACAAGTGCAAAGACTGCAAAGGCACGGGGCTTGTAAATAAAAACAAAGTCATGACCATCACGATACCCGCGGGTGTGGAAAACGGTCAGGTGCTTACGCTGAGAAACGAGGGCAACGCTTCTAAATTCGCCGGCGGCGTCAACGGCAATGTGCTTATCGTGGTTGCCGTGGAGCCGAGCAGGGTGCTGCGCCGACAGAATCTTGATTTGTATGTCGATGTGCCGGTTTCGTACGCGCTCGCGGTAAGGGGCGGCGAAATAGAAGTGCCTACGCTAAACGGAAAGTATGTGCAGAAAATTCCCGAGGGCACGCAGAACAACCAGGTGTTCAGGCTCAAAGGCATGGGCATCAAAAACAGGCGGGGAGCGTCGGGTGATTTGTATGTGAAAGTCGTCATAGAAGTTCCTAAATCCGTGTCGAAAGCGGAGAAAGAGGCGATAATGAACTTTGAGGCTAACATGTCGATGCGCAACTATCCTGAGCAGCAAAAGTATAACGAAGAAATTACCAAATTGTATAAATAAAAGGCGGAAAATCATCCGTCTTTTATTGTTTTTTGGGCAAATATTATTTACTATTACAGACATATATGTTAAAATAGTCAAAAAAACAGGTTTCGGAGGCTTGATATGCAGGTTATTTCCAGCGATTTATTGCGCGGACATATTGACGCTTTTGTGCTCGCGGCGCTGATGCGCGGCGAAAAATACGGCGCCGAGATTAAAAACAATATCGCAGCGAAAACAAAGAATCTTTACGTTCCGAACGAACAGTCGCTTTATTCCGCTTATCACAGGCTGGAGCGAGACGGTTTTATCACCGGCAAATGGGGCGACGAAAACGTCGGCGTCAAACGCAAATATTACAGGATAACGGAAGAAGGCGAAAAATATTTCCGCTCGCTTAAAGGCGAGTGGCAAAACGCAAAAATTCTTCTGGATATTCTCATGAACGAGGAAATATGAAATACACAGAAATAGCCGTCAGCACAACCGAGGCGGCGGCGGAAATCGTCGCCGACATTCTTACCGAACTGACAGGTGAGGGCGTTGCCGTGTATGACAAGAAAGATTTTCTGGAAGCCGATTGGGACTATTGCGATGACGACGTGCTCAAAGGACTTTCGGACGACGTCATCGTCAAAGGTTTCGCCGTGGAAGAGCAAACGGCGGACGTCCTTGCGCGGCTTCACGACAGATTCCGCGTTTTGGCCGAAAGCACGGACGCCGGCAAACTTACAATCGCCACAAAAGTGTTTGACGACGGCGAGTGGCTTATTTACAGGAAAAAGTTTTTCAGCACGGTGCGCGTCGGTAGGATAGTTATTTGTTCCGCCGATGAAAAACCTGCCGTCAGCGGCGGAGAAATTCCCGTTGTCATGGATATAGGCATGGCGTTCGGCACCGGCGAACACGAAACAACCAGAATGTGTCTTTCGCTGGGGCAGACGCTGGACATATGCGGTAAAAAAATCGCCGACCTCGGTTGCGGAAGCGGTATTCTCGGCATCAGTTTTCTGAAATATGGCGCGAAGGAAGCCTTTTTTGTGGATTACGATAGTCAGGCGTGTGAAGCCACCAAGAGAAATCTGGCGCTTAACGGTCTTGAAGGAACGGTTGAGCAGGGTACTCTGGACAAATTCGGCGGGAGTTTCGACGTGGTGTTTGCCAATCTTACGGCTGATATAATCGAAAAATACATTGACGATATCCTGCGTTACACCAAAAAGGGTTCGGCGATTGTTTTCAGCGGTATTCTGCTTGAAAGAGAAAGCGATATCCTGTCTTTGTGCTACGAGAAAAACCTCGACGTTAAAAAAATCATACGCCGCGGCGAATGGACGGCGATGTTGGTCGGGGTGTGACATGGCGGAGTACAGAAGATTTTTCGTGCCGCCGGAATCGGCGGACGCTGACGGCCGCGTTATTGTTGACGGCAATGAATTCGCTCATCTGAAAAAAGTTTTGCGGATGAGAGAAGGCGATAAAGCCGTTGTTTGTTTCAACGACGGTCTGGACAGATTTTGCGAAATCGAAAGGATTGAAAACAACCGCGCTCTTTTGCGCGTGGTCGAAACACGGCTAAACGCGGCGGAATTCGGGTCAAAAATAACGCTTTACCAGGCTCTTATGAAAGGCGATAAATTCGACTTTTGCGTGCAAAAAGCCGTTGAACTCGGCGTGGGCGAAATCGTTCCTTTTGAAAGCCGTTTTACCGTGGCAAAATGGGACGTTAAAAAAACCGACAGATATCGCCGCATAGCTTTTGAGGCGTCAAAGCAATGCGGCAGGTCAAGACTGGCCGGGGTGGAAAACTGTGTGGGCTTTGAAGAACTCATTGAAAGATTGCGCCGTCATGAAACGGTGATTTTCTGCAACGAGACGGAACGTGGCAATAAACTGCTTAAAGCGCTGGACGCTATTTCCGTCCCGAAAGACATGGCGGTTGTCATCGGCAGCGAAGGCGGGTTTTCCCCCGAAGAAATCGGGGAGATAAGCCGCTTGAAAAACGCGGTTTCCGTCAGCTTCGGCAAAAGAATTCTGCGTGCCGAAACCGCTTCCGTTTTTGCTCTGTCGGTCATTTCGGCGTGGCTTGACGGTTTGTCGGAGGAAAACTGAATGGACGTTTGTGTTTATACTTTGGGCTGTAAAGTCAACCAATACGAAAGCGGAGTGATGGTGGCAAAACTAAAAAAAGCCGGACACAACGCTTTTGAAGGGCTTAAAAAGGCCGACTGCTATATTCTGAACACTTGCGCCGTCACGGCTGAGGCCGAAAAGAAGTCGAGGCAGGCGGTCGCGAAAATGGTGAAACTGAATCCGGAGTGTTCGGTGTATATCGTCGGGTGCGCTTCGCAGAACAATGCCGCCCAGTTTGACAGATTCCCGAATGTCAGGTTTATCAAAGGCGTCGCCTCAAAGATTGACATCACCGATGTAATCGGAAGCGCCGCCCAAAAGACAAAAGACATTGAAGAGTTGCCGACGTCGTATCAGCAAACTCCGTTTGCCGAAACGGTCAGAACCCGGCAGACTATTAAAATTCAGGAAGGTTGCGACAATTTTTGCAGTTATTGTCTTGTGCCGTATCTGCGGGGCAGGAGCCGCAGCAGAAGTGTTGACGACATCATCGCCGAAGCGAGGTCGCGCGACGGGATTGTCAACGAAATCGTGCTGACGGGTATAGATATCAGTTCTTTCGGCAAAGACACGGGCGAAAGTTTGGGCGGGCTGATAAAACGCCTTTCTGGGCTGAAAGCGAGGATAAGGCTGGGCAGTCTCGAAGCGAACATTATCGACGACGGTTTTCTCGGCGTTTTGGCTGAAAATAAAAATTTCTGTCCGCATTTTCACTTGTCTTTGCAAAGCGGAAGTGATAAAGTGTTGAAAAAGATGAACCGACATTACACCACGGCGCAATACATGGAAAAAGTGCGGCTCATCAGACAATATTTCCCCGACGCGGGAATAACTACCGACGTTATTGTCGGTTTTCCGGGGGAGGACGAAACGGCGTTTGCCGAAACGGCGGAATTCGTATCGGCGGTTGGTTTCAGCGACATTCACGTTTTTCCTTATTCGGCGCGCAAGGGGACAGTCGCCGCGGGGTTTGTCCAGGTGCGCGACGAAGAAAAAAAATCGCGCGCGGAAAGGCTCACCGAAATCAAATATCGGCTGAAAAATGCCTTTTTGCAAAAACACGTCGGCCGCGTCATGAAGATACTTGCCGAAGAAATAGACGGCGGCCTGATTGCGGGTTATACCGAAAATTATATCAAAATTTATATCGATAAAAACCGCGCGGAAGAAAATTCCTTTCACACAGTCAAAGCGAAGGAACTGTTCCGCGACGGGCTTATCGGGGAGGTTGTTTTATGAAAGATTGTTTGTTTTGCAAATTCGTCAGCGGCGAACTTCAGACCGCAAAAGTATATGAAGACGAAAATATGATTATCATCAGAGACATTGAGCCTAAGGCGAAAAATCATTTTTTGATGATACCGAAAGAGCATTACAGATTGCTTGAAGACATGACGGACGAACAGGCTGAAAAATTTCTCAAATGCGTCAGAAAGCTCAAAGAACTCAAAAAAGAACTTGAACTGGACGACGGTTTCCGCATCGTTATCAATCAGGGCGAAAACGGCGGCCAGACCATTCCGCATGTGCATGTGCATATTCTGAGCGGCGAAAAATTGCGCTGGGAAAAGAACTGATTTTTCTTGACAAATCCGCCTCCTCGGGTATAATAATTGTGTTAAAAATTTTACCGTTCCTTGGGAAGGAGGCGAAACAGAGTGTCCACAATCAGAGTCGGCGAAAACGAAACTCTCGACAGCGCGCTGCGCAGGTTCAAGAGAAAGTGTGCCCGTGACTGCATCATAAGCGATATCAGACGCAAGGAACATTATGAAAAGCCTAGCGTAAGACGTAAAAAGAAGTCCGAAGCGGCCAGAAAACGTAAATCCAAAGTTTAACGAAAGCAAATTGCTTGCCCGAAAGTGGCAAGCAATTGTTCTATACGGGGCTTTCGACAAAAATTTACAGAAATCGAGGTGACTTTATGCCTACAATCAAAGAGTACGCCAAAGAAGCGAAAACTCGCATGAAAAGCGGTTTTTGGGATGATGTGAAAACCAAAAGGCAATCGGACGTTGAAACCGCGGCGATTCAGGGCAAAAACACCGACGTTGTTTTTTGCGAGTATCGCGAAGTGCTGAAAAGAAAGATTTTCGACACCGACAGCAAAGAGGACGAAGAATTGTACAGAAAAGTGTGCGGGCTGCTTTCACAAAATTCGGTGGTGATAAATCCAATCGGCGCGCTCGCCGACAAAGAAAAAATGCGCGCCATGAGCGAATCGGCGAAACAGCACTATATATTCGAGCTGTCGAAAAAGTTCAAAGAAATGAAAGAGAGATATTATAAAGAGAAAGAACTGCGATACGGCAAATAAAGAGATTTAACCGCCAAAATGGGCGGTTTCTTTTTTTATGCGTCGTGCGTTAATCGCTTTGCTTTTTACGCTCTGTTTTGATATCATATTACAAAAGAAACATAAGGCGGACAAGATGATACAACTTAACGAGGCTCAGGCGAGAGCCATGGAAACCGAAGGACATATTCTGGTGCTGGCGGGCGCCGGCAGCGGAAAAACAAGAGTGCTGACGCAGAGAATCGCCAGGCTTGTGAACGAACTCGGCGTAAAGCCGTGGAATATTCTGGCAATCACTTTCACAAACAAAGCCAGCGCCGAAATGAAGAGCAGGCTTTCAGAAATAACCGACTGCGCCGACAAGATGTGGATTTCGACGACACACGGCATGTGCGCAAAAATACTGCGTATGGAAGCGCATAAACTGGGGTACACGAGCAGTTTTTCGATATATTCCGATACCGACAGCGAAAGACTTATAAAACGCGTGGTGGCGGAACTTAACCTGGACGAAGACAGCCTCGTCAAAAACGCTGTATGGCAAATTTCCAAAGCCAAGTCGGAGGCGCTGTCTCCCGAGCAATATCGCATGGAATATGCCTATGAAAACGACGTGGACCGTTACGCGCAGATTTACGCCAAATACGAAACCATGCTCAAAAGGGCAAACGCTATGGATTTTGACGATTTGCTGCTAAACACTCTCAAATTGTTCAAAGAAAACGCCGATACGCTGGAAAAATATTCCGACAGGTTTAAGTATATTTCGGTTGACGAGTTTCAGGATACAAACGCCGTGCAATATGAGATATTGAAACTTTTGCAAAGCAAACACGGCAATTTGTTTGTTGTCGGCGACGACGACCAATCTATTTACGGTTGGCGCGGCGCAGTTGTCAGAAATATTCTGGATTTTGATAAGGATTTTCCCGACGCGAAAGTATTCAAACTGGAACAAAACTATCGTTCCACAAAGAAGATTCTGAATGTTGCCAACGAAATTATAGGCAAAAACAAAAAAAGAAAAGACAAGACGCTTTGGACCGAAAACGGCGACGGCGTAAAAATAGAGACTTATTGCGGTTACGATGAAAGCGAGGAGGCTTACTACGTCGTCTCTCAGATAGAAAGTCTTGTGAGATATTCCGGTATGAAATATGGCGATTTTGCCGTGCTTATGCGTGTAAACGCGTTGTCGCGTTCTTTTGAGCAAGAGTGCGCAAAATACGGAATACCTACAAAAGTTTTTGGCGGGTTTAAGTTTTTTGATCGCAAAGAGATTAAGGATTTGATATCTTATCTCAAAGTCATAATCAATCCAAGTGATGACGAATCTCTTTTGCGAGTTATAAACGTGCCAAAACGCGGTATAGGCGATACGACGGTGGAAAAACTGTCCGCCATGGCGGATAAAAAGGGCGTTCCGATTTTACAGGTAATAACCGACGAGGAAAGCATGTCGGCGTTCAACCGCGGGACAAGGAACAAACTGCTGGATTTTGCCAAACTGCTGGATGATTTGTTTGTGTATGAAAAAGGGCACGGAGTGGAAGAATTCGTAAACTATGTGATTGCGAGAACGGCGTACAGGGAGAGTTTTTTCGACAAAGAGGCGGAGATGGACCGTCTCATGAATCTCGACGAGTTTATGAATTCGGTGACGGAATTCGTCGCGCAGAATCAGGGCTGCACCGTGCGCGACTATGTCGAAAGCGTAACTCTTTCGGCTGACAGGACAGTCGACGACGACGGCGATTATGTTACTCTCGCCACCGTTCATGCCGCCAAAGGACTGGAATTCAGGGTGGTTTTCGTTGTCGGGCTGGAGGACGGGCTTTTTCCGAATTCGCGCGCGAGATACGACGACGGCGAGATGGAGGAAGAACGCCGCCTTATGTACGTCGCAGTTACAAGAGCGGAAGAAAGGCTGTATCTCACCAGAGCCCGCAACAGATTTATGTACGGAGCAAAAAAACCGACAATGCCTTCGGTATTTTTCACCGATGTCGAAAACTTTCTGAATCCGCAAAAAACGGCGGAAAAACCCGTTTCATCGGCTGCCGACTGCGGCGTGAAAAACGCCAATCTCGGAAAATTCAAAAAAGGGCAGCGTGTCAGACATAAGGTTTTCGGCGAAGGTGTTATAATTTGTATTAACGGAGAAAACGCGGACGTTGTTTTCAGCGGTATCGGCGTAAAAACGCTCGCGCTGAAATTCGCTCCGCTGGAAGTGGTGGAATGAACGATTTGCAGTCAAAGCGGATGGAAGAACTGGTTGAAACACTAAACGACTGGGCTTACAGATATTATGTATTGGACGAACCCGCCGTTAGTGATGCCAGATACGATGAATTATACGGCGAACTTTTGGCGCTGGAACAGGAAACGGGCACACGGCTGCCGTCGTCGCCCACAAACAGGGTTGGCGGCGAGATTCTGAAAGGTTTTGAGCAGCACAGGCATCTGGGCAGGCTTTACAGTCTTGACAAGGCGCAAAGTTACGGCGAACTCGAGGAGTGGTACGGCAAAATAAAAGCGCGGTTTCCCGAAGCAGTGTTTACCGTTGAATATAAATACGACGGCCTTACAATAAACCTGACATATGACGGAGGCAATCTTGTGCTGGCCTCGACGCGCGGAAACGGCGAAGTAGGTGAAGTTGTTACGACCCAGGTGAGGACGATAAAAAGCGTGCCGCTTACCATCAATTATAAAGGCAGAACCGAAATCCAGGGCGAAGGCATAATGAAACTGTCGGCGATGGAGGCTTTCAATAAAAAGCATCCTGACGAGCAGCTGAAAAACGCGCGCAACGGCGTTGCCGGGGCGATAAGAAATCTCGACCCTAAAATAACAGCGGAACGCAATCTTGACCTGGTGCTTTACGCCGTCGGTTATTGCGAAGGGCGGAAGTTTTCGGGGCAGGACGATATTGTCGGCTTTCTTAAAGAAAACAAATTTCAGACAAACGCATTTTACAAAAAGGCCGACGATTTTGAAACGATAAAGAAATATATAAAAGAAATAGAGCAGACGCGCACGTCGCTCGATTTTCTCATTGACGGGGTGGTTATCAAAGTCGAACAGACTTATATAAGAGACGAACTCGGATACACAAGCAAGTTTCCGAAATGGGCAATCGCCTATAAATTCGAGGCGGACCAGGCGGTCACCCTGCTGAAAGAAGTTGTCTGGCAGGTCGGCCGCACGGGGAAACTCACCCCGATAGGAGTGATGGAGCCGGTGGAACTTTGCGGCGCCACGATACGCCGCGCGACGCTCAATAATTACGGCGACATCACCCGCAAAGACCTCAAAACAGGTTCCCGTGTGATTATCAGAAGGTCAAACGACGTGATTCCCGAGGTGCTGTCCGTAGTGGAGCATACTAAAGACAGCAGGGATATTCCTGTGCCGTCGGTATGCCCGGCGTGCGGAAGCAAACTCGAAGAATTTGGCGCGAATCTGTTTTGCGTCAATTCGTTGCATTGCGAACCGCAGATAGTCAATAAAACGGTGCATTTTTGCAGTAAAAACGCCTGTGACATAGACGGCATTTCGTTAAAGACAGCCGAAGCTCTTTACAAAGTGCTGGGCGTAAATAACGTCGCCATGCTCTATGACCTGACGGCTGAAGATTTGCTCAAACTTGATAAATTCAAGGATAAAAAAGTCGGAAATGTGCTCGAATCGATAGAAAAGAGCAAAAAAGTGAGTCTTGACAGGCTTATTTTCGCTCTCGGTATAGACAATGTCGGGCAGAAAACTGCGCGCGACCTGGCCGCTAAATACGGCAGTATCGACAAACTCGCGTCCGCCACGGCGGACGAACTGACCGCGATGCCCGATATCGGACCGATTGTCGCCGAAAGCATTCTGGAATATTTCGCCAACAATGACAACCGCGTCATAATCGAAAGGCTTAAAAACAAGGGGGTCAACCCCGTGTATGTGGCGGCGTCTGGGAAATTCAAAGGCAAAAATGTGGTTCTTACCGGCACTTTGGAAAACTTCGGCAGAAGCGAGGCGTCGGAAATAATTAGGAACATGGGCGGCGAAGTGCAGTCGGCGGTAAGCAAAAACACCAACCTGGTCATTGCCGGGGCAAACGCCGGGAGTAAACTCGCAAAAGCGCTGTCTCTCGGCGTAGAAATATGGGATGAAGACAGATTCGTCAGGGAAATATCGTGAACTATAAAGTTGTTTTTTGCCAAACATTGTGATATAATTATTGTTCAATAATGAGGTAGTGTTATGTTCAGTATGACCGGATACGGAAAAGCGGTGAAAGAGGAGGAAGGACGCAAACTTTCCGTCGAATTAAAAGCCGTAAATCACAGATTTTTGGATTTGAACATCAAAATGCCGAGGATTCTGAATCCGTGCGAAGACGTCGTCAGAAAAATTATTTCGGAAAATGTTTCGCGCGGACACATAGACGTTTATCTCAATTATTCGGACAACAGCGACAAACTGAAACAAGTCCGTGTGGATATCGGTCTTGCCGACGGATATCTCAAAGCGGCAGCGGAGTTGGAAGACAAGTTTTTTATCGACAACAATTTTTCGCTTGCCGAACTTATGAAAATGCCCGACGTACTGAAAACAGAAGCCGAGGAAGAGGATGAAACTTTGCTGACGCGCATTGTTTCGGAAGCCGTCAGGTCCGCTTGCGATAATCTCAACGCGATGAGGCGTTTTGAAGGCGAAAAAATAAAGGAAAATCTTTCGCGCCGTATCGATAACGTTGAAAAGTTCGCCGTGACAATCAAAGACACGGCTCCGTCCGTCACAAAAGAGTACGCCGATAAGCTGAAAGAGCGCATTTCTGAAATGCTTGGCGACGTTCAGTATGACGAAGCAAGGTTTTTGAACGAAGTGGCGTTTTTCGCGGATAAGTGCAATATCGACGAGGAAATTTCAAGACTTTTCGCACATATAGCGCATTTTCGCAGTATCATTGCCGAAGACAATGCCGCCGGCAAGCAGCTTGATTTTCTTGTGCAGGAACTCAACCGCGAGACAAACACGATTTGCTCCAAATCAAACAGCGCGGAACTGACTTCTGTGGCGCTGTCGCTCAAAAACGAGATAGAAAAAATCCGCGAGCAGGTGCAAAACGCCGAATAACTCGCCGAGGAACATCAGATGAAAGGGAAATTGTATATTCTGTCCGGACCGTCGGGAGCCGGCAAAGGCACCGTGTGCAAACAGCTGATTAAAGAAAGACCGGATATTGTGCTGTCGATATCTATGACGACGAGACCGCCGAGAGCCGATGAAAAAAACGGCGTAAATTATTTTTTCACCGACAAGCAGTCTTTTCTCAAAATTAAAGAAGAGGGCGGTTTTTTGGAGTGCGCCGGTCATTTCGACAACTATTACGGTACTCCGCGCGCTTTTGTCGTCGATAATCTCGAAAAGGGCAGAGATGTTCTTTTGGAAATAGAACCTGTCGGCGCGCTGCAGGTAAAAGCTCAGATGCCGGAAAGCGTTTTGATTTTTCTCACTGCTCCGTCTAAAGACGACTTGATCGCGAGGTTAAGGTCGCGCGGCAGCGAAACGGAAGAAACCATCGCCAAGCGCATGGCGAAAGCCGAAACCGAACTGAGTCAGATGGATAAATACGATTACGTTGTATTAAATGACACGGTGGAAAGCGCCGTGAAAAAAATAGAAAAAATTATGGGAGGCAAATAATGGTAACAAAACCACCTATCGATGAATTGACTGAAATAGCCGGCAATAAATATGTGCTTTGCTGCGCACTGACGAAAAGAGCGAAACAACTCAATCAGATGCAGGCGAACGACGAGATATCGACCGATGTCAAAACGATATCTTTCGCCGCGGAAGAATTGTACGAAGGTAAAATAAAGCTGGTAAGAGAATAATTATGTCAAAAAACGTAGTGCTTGGCGTGACGGGCGGCATTGCCTGCTATAAAGCCTGTCAGCTGGTGTCGTCGCTTAAAAAGAAAGGTTACTCGGTAGATGTGATAATGACGAAAAACGCGTGTGAATTTGTGTCGCCGCTCACTTTCGAAACATTGTCGGGCAGACCCGTGGTAGTCAGTACGTTTGACCGCAACCACCCGTGGGAGGTCGAACATATTTCGCTTGCGAAAAAAGCCGATATATTTGTCATCGCTCCGGCGACGGCCAATATCATCGGTAAAATCGCGTGCGGCATAGCCGATGATATGCTTTCCACTACTGTTATGGCGACTAAAAGTCCCGTGCTCGTCGCTCCGGCGATGAATACAAACATGTATGAAAATCCCGTCGTCCGTGAAAATATCGCCAGGCTGAAAAGTCTGGGATATTTGTTTATTGAGCCTTCCGTCGGAAGGCTCGCGTGCGGCGACGTCGGAAAGGGCAAGATGGCGGAGCCGTCGGAGATTGAGGCGGAAATAGAAAAAATTTTGTTTCCCCAAAATGATTTCCGCGGCAAAAAGGTGCTTGTCACCGCGGGCGGAACGGCTCAGCCGATAGACGGCGTCAGGTGCATCACGAATTATTCCAGCGGAAAAATGGGGTGCGCGGTAGCGTCGGCGGCGGCGAAACGCGGCGCCGAAGTGACGCTGGTGCTTGGGCTGCATTCCTGCGAAACGCCGTCGGGCGTAAAAATAATAAAAGCCGAAACAACGGCGGAAATGTTTGAAGCGGTAAAAAAGGAGTATTCCGAAGCGGACGCGGTTATAATGGCCGCGGCTCCAAGCGATTACAGACCGTCGGAAAAGATTTTTAATAAAATCAAAGGCGATGAAGTTACTCTGAAACTTGTTAAAAACGACGATATCGCCGAGTTTGTCGGTAAAAACAAACATGGCGACGCTGTTCTCGTCATTTTTGCCGCCGAAACCGAAAATCTGATAAAGAACGCTGAAGCCAAACTGGCAAAAAAACACGCGGAACTCGTTGTGGCTAACGACGTCACGAAAGATGGCGCGGGGTTCGGCACCGATACAAATATTGCCACGATAATAGGCGGCGGCATAAAACGAGAATGTGAAAAAATGTCCAAGGAAGAACTTGCCGACGTGATTCTCGACGAAATCAAGAAGGTGCGCGGATGATTTTCGAGGTAATAGTCGATATAGCCAATTCCGAAGTGGACAGGGTTTTTGACTATGTGGGCGTCGACGGCGTTTTTGTCGGTTCCCGTGTTCTGGTGCCTTTCGGCGGCAGGAAAATCGAAGGCTTTGCGATAGGCCAAAAAGAGCACAGCGATGTAGACGACAGTAAATTGAAATCAATCGTCGCGCCGCTGGACGATTTTGTGGCCGTCACCCCGGAAATGCTCGAGCTCATGCGTTTCATGACCGGGCGTTTGCATATAAGACTTATTGACGCGCTCAGGCTTTTTGTGCCTGCACAGATGAGGGGCGGCAGAATAGGAGAACTAAAAAAAAGAGTCGTGTTTCCGGTTTTACCGCTTGACGAAGCTGTCGAAAGACTTTCAAAATCCGCAAAGAATCAAAGGGCGCTTTTGGAGTTTCTCGCTTCGAAGGAGAAATCCGATTATACATTACTCGGAGAAAAATTCGGGTTCGGTACCGTCAAAAAACTGGCTGAAAAGGGGCTGCTGACTGTCAGTGAAGTAAAAAAGGGACGTGTTCCTTACAAAAACCTTTGCGGTGAAAAACAGTCGTTCGTTCATACCGATGAGCAGAAATCCGCCATAGAAACCATTATTAACGGCACTGAAAATGAGTTTTTGCTCTTCGGTGTAACAGGAAGCGGCAAAACAGAGATATATATGTCTGTAATAGATTATTACTTATCTCAAAATAAGACGGCTGTTATGCTTGTGCCTGAAATATCGCTCACGCCGAACATGCTCAGACTGTTTCGCAGCAGGTATGGCGAACAGGTTGCCATGCTGCACAGCGGGCTTTCGGCGGGCGAACGGTTTGATGAGTGGCTGAGGCTGAAAAGAGGCGAGGCGAAAATCGCTTTGGGCGCGCGCAGCGCGGTTTTCGCGCCGCTTGAAAATGTCGGCGTAATTATCATCGACGAAGAGCATGACGCAAGTTATCAGAGCGAATCCAATCCCAGATATATCACGAGCGAAATCGCGCGGTTCCGGCGCGAATATAACGGGGCAAAACTGGTTTTCGGCTCGGCCACGCCGAGCGTCGAAACTTTTTACAAGGCGCAAAATGGCGAAATCAAACTGATTACGCTACAAAACAGGATAAACAAAAGGCCTCTTCCGGAGGTTGAAATCGTCGATATGGCGATGGAACTCAGAAACGGAAACAAAAGTTTTCTGTCGGACAGGCTTTATGATGAGCTGAAGTCGACAATCAAGGAAGGCAATCAGGCTATTTTGTTTCTCAACCGCAGGGGTTTTTCATCTTTCGTGATGTGCACAAAGTGCGGTTATACCGCCAAATGTGAAGATTGCGACGTCAGTTTGTCTTACCACGCCGACGAAAATCTGCTTAAATGCCATTATTGCGGCAAGCGGTACAGAATGTTTGATTTGTGTCCCGAATGTAAAAGTCCTTTTATAAGGCAGGGTAAAATCGGCACAGAGCGGGTAGTTAATGAACTTAAAAAGTTGTTTCCGGGCGTAGGCGTTTTGCGCATGGATTTCGATACCACGCAGAACAAAGAGGCGCACTTAAAAATAATAGAGGCTTTTGCCAACCATGAGGCGCAGATACTCGTCGGCACGCAGATGGTGGCAAAAGGCCACGATTTCAAGGATGTGACATTGGTCGGGATACTCGACGCCGATCAGAGCCTGCATTTTGAAGATTTCAGGGCTGGTGAAAGAACGTTTCAGCTGCTGACGCAAGTGAGCGGCAGATGCGGGCGGGATGTAAAAAGCGGCAAAGTTATTCTGCAGACGTACTCGCCGAAACATATCGTGCTGCGTCTGGCGGCAAAACAGGATTATCTCGGTTTTTACGCGAAAGAAATCAACATAAGAGAAGCGACTGATTTTCCGCCGTTCGCGACAATTGTCAGAATTTTGTACAGCGGCGAAAACGAGCAGAATACCATTTCCACGCTCAACGCGCAATACGCGATGATTCAGGAACTGCGCAAAAGCAGAGACGATATTTTATTTGCCAATAAAATGAAAGCGCCTGTTCGGCGTATCGAAAAAAAATTCCGTTATCAGATTCTTATGAAAATAAAGGGAGACATGACGGAAGAACTTTCGGATAAAATTTTCGCGGTTTCCGACATGAAACAACATAAAGACGTGGGCGTTTTTGTGGAAAGAAATCCGCAGAATATGACATGAGGTAAAATTTATGGCAACCAGAAAGATAATAAAAGAAGGCGACCCTAATTTGCGAAAAGTTTGCCGTCCGGTCGAAAAGTTCGACCAGCGGCTGTGGGATTTACTCGATGACCTGAAAGACACGTTGCATGAAGTGTCGGGGCTGGGGCTTGCCAGTCCGCAGGTTAATGTTTTACGCAGAGTCGCTATAGTAGAGTATGACGACGTGCTGCTTGAGCTGGTAAACCCCGTCTTGCTTGAAAGCGAAGGCGAATGCCTTGACAACGAGGGCTGTCTCAGCGTTGACTCGTGCAGGGGGATAGTCAAGCGTCCGCAGAAAATTAAGATAGAGTATTTTGACAGATTCGGCGAAAAGCGCCGCTTTGAGGCGGAAGATTACTTCGCCAGAGCCATTCTGCACGAGATGGACCATCTCGACGGCATATTGTTTACCGACAAAATGGTTAAAAGAATCGAACTAAAAAGAGGCAGATGAAGATAGTATTTCTGGGGACGCCGAAATTCGGCGCCGATATTTTGAACGGACTTCTGGACGCGGGGCGCGAAATTGTCGCCGTTGTCTGTCAGCCCGACCGCAGAGGCAACAGGAACAAAACCGAAGCGTGCCAGGTGAAGCGTGCCGCCGAACAGCGCAATCTGAAAGTCTTTCAGTTTGAAAAAATTTCTTCCGACGGCGCGGAAGACTTGAAAAAACTTTCAGCCGACGTATTTATCACCGCCGCGTACGGACAGATGCTTTCGGAAGAAATTCTATCCATTCCGAAATTCGGTGTGTTTAACGCCCACGGTTCTTTGCTGCCCAAATACAGAGGGGCGGCGCCGGTGCAGACCGCAATCATGAACGGCGACGGCGAGACAGGCGTCACGATAATGAAAACCTGCCTTGCCATGGACAGCGGCGATATCGCCGCGTGGCGGAAAGTGGACATTGCCGCCGCCGACACCGCCGGCACATTGCTTGACAAATTGGCGGTTCAGGCGGTTTCCGCGCTGGAAGAAGTGCTTGATAAACTTGAAAACGGAAGTTTGTCTTTGGAAAAGCAGGATGAAAAATCGGCGACTTACTGCGGAAAAATAAGCGGTGAAATGGCGGAAATCGACTGGAAAATGTCCGCGGAAGAAATTTTCAACAGGATTCGGGCTTTTAACCCTAGTCCGATAGCGTCTACAACGCTCAACGGCGTAAATTTCAAAATTTATCAGAGCGAAATCGTCGACGGACGCGGCGGAGCGCCCGGCGAAATCGTCATGTGCGATAAAAACGCCGTAGTCGTCTGCTGCGGCGTCGGGTGTCTGCGCCTGGTTTCCATGCAGTTGTCCGGCGGAAAAGTTCTCGGTTACAGAGATTTCGTAAACGGCAGAAAAATCAAAACAGGCGATATTTTAGGAAAATGAGAGAAAGTTTTTTGGCGGCTTACAGATGTATTGACGACGTATACCGGAAAAAAAGTTTTTCCGGAGTCGGACTGAATAAAATTTTGTCGGGGCTTTCTCCTTCCGATAAACCGCTTACCGCAAAATTGGTTTACGGCGTTATCGATAAAAGTATTTTTTTGACTTATATAATCAGACAATATGCCAAAACGGTTAAACCATCGGTTTTGCCGATTTTACAGATAGGAGCGTACTGCCTGTATTTTTTATCCATACCCGACGCAGTCGCGGTCAATGAAAGCGTTGAACTGGCAAAGGCGGCGGGAAAAGGCGGCGCCGGAGGATTTGTCAACGCGGTTTTGAAAAATATCGCTAAAAACAAAACCGATATCCGATATCCGTCGGATAAAATTCAGCATCTTTCGGTTTTATATTCATATCCGCAGTGGGCTGTCAGGCGGCTTATCGAAGATTACGGCGAAGAAACAGCGGGGCAAATCATAAGTTTCGAGCCGAAAAGCGATTTTTATCATATAAGAAACAATCCGTATATACTCACCCGTGCCGAACTTGAAAAGCAGCTTGACGGAAACGGTGTTGAATACAAAAAAAGCGACGGCGGTTTTTTTGTGAAAGGCGCTCTTGACGGCGTGGATAAAAAAGCTTTCGTAATTCAGTCGCTGTCATCAATATTTGTCTGCATGGCGTCGGGCGTAAAAAAAGGGGACAGAATTCTGGATTTATGCGCCGCGCCCGGCGGAAAAAGCGTGTTTTGCGCCCAGCTCGGCGCGGAAGTCACGGCGTGCGACATTCATCCCCACAGAGTTTCCCTTATTGAAAAATATGCCGCTTCATTAAACGTTAAACTTTCGGCAAGGCTTAACGACGCAACGGTTTTTAACAAAGAATTCGAAAACGTTTTTGACATTGTCTTGTGCGATGTTCCTTGCAGCGGTTTTGGCGTTGTTTCGTCAAAACCGGATATAAAGTTATTCAAAACCGACGCGGCGATTTCTTCTCTCGCTCAAACGCAAAAGAAGATTCTGGAAACGGCATGCCGCTATGTTCGGCGTGGCGGAAGGCTCGTTTATTCCACATGTACTTTGTTTAAAGCGGAAAACGGCGACGTGGTAAACGAATTTTTGTCTGCGCACGGCAATTTCGCCGTGGAAGAGATATGCCTCGATTATCCTAAAACAAAAGAAGGTTATTTGCAGTTTCTGCCGCACAGGGACGGAACGGACGGCTTTTTTATAGCGTTATTAAAAAGGAAGTATTAATGAAACTATTGGCGGATATGAGCCTTGAAGAAATAACGGCGGATTTCCTTGCGGAGGGGCTGCCGAAATACAGGGCAAAACAAGTTTATAAATGGGTCATGCGGGGAGTCGGTTTTGACGGAATGACAGATATAGATAAAGCCACCAGAAGCCTTTTGTCCCAGAAGTATATTGCCTGCCCGTTGACAATTATAAAAAAACTCGTGTCCTCCGACAAGACGCAAAAATATCTGTACAGACTGCATGATGGCAATGTGATAGAGGGCGTTTTGATGAATTACAAATACGGCAATACTTTGTGCGTTTCAACGCAGATAGGATGCCGTATGGGATGCAAGTTTTGCGCATCCACGCTGAATGGGCTTGTCAGAAACCTTACGGCAGGCGAAATTCTCGCGCAGGTAATTACAGCCAACGCGGAAAACGCCGCTCAGAACGAAAAAAGAGCCGTTACCAACATTGTGCTCATGGGCAGCGGCGAACCTTTCGACAACTTTGACAATGTCGTCGGTTTTTTGAAACTGGTCAATTCTCCCGAAGGTCTCGGGGTTTCTTACAGGAATATTTCCCTGTCTACATGCGGACTTGTTCCCGAAATGTACAGGTTTGCCGATTTGCGTCTGCCCGTCAACCTGACGGTTTCGCTGCATTCGCCGATTGACGAAAAACGGCGTGAAATTATGCCGATTGCAAACAAATATTCCGTCAAAGAAATTATAAACGCCGCCAGATATTATTTTGAGCAGACCGGCCGCAGGGTGATTTTCGAGTACACTCTGATTGAAGGACAAAATGACACGGAAAAAGACGCGAGAAACCTGGCGGGTGTGCTGAAAGGCTTTCCCGCCCATGTCAATCTAATACGGCTGAATCCTGTCAGGGAAAGAAATCTGTCGGCGACAAAGAACAACCAGGCGCAGAAATTTTTGGGTATGCTGGAATCATTCGGCGTTTCGGCGACGATAAGGCGCCAAATGGGCGTGGATATCAACGGCGCGTGCGGGCAACTCAGAAATGATTATCTGAAAAATGAAAGTTAAGGGTAAAGTAATTAAAGCCGTGGGCGGGTTTTTTTATGTGGCTCACGATCATAAAGTGACCGAGGCGAAAGCCAGAAAAAAGTTGTCGTACAACAACCGCGAGATAATGGTGGGCGACAACGTCGAACTGTCATTTGACAAATACGGCAAAGCTTCCGTCGAAAGCCTGCTTCCCCGCAGAAATTTTCTCACCCGCCCGTCAGTGGCCAACGTGGATATCGCCGTCATCACGATTGCTTCTCTGCCGGCGCCTGACTTTGTGCTGGTGGACAAAATCACGCTTAACTGTTATATTCAGAATATAAGACCCGTGCTTGCGGTCAACAAAAGCGATATAAACGGCAAAGATTTTTTTGAAAAGATTTGCCGGGAGTATTCAGACGCGGTATATGAAATAATCAGTCTCAGCGCCGAACAGGATATCGGTACCGACGCGCTGAAAGAATGCATAAAGGGCAGTACTTCGGTTTTTTGCGGCCAGTCGGCTGTCGGCAAGACGTCGCTTCTCAACAGATTGGCCGAAGAGGCGCAGAAGACGGGCGGTTTGTCCGCAAAGAGCGGACGGGGTAAGCACACGACGAGACACAGCGGAATTTTCGATATAGGAGACGATACTTATATTGTCGATACTCCGGGGTTTTCGTTGCTGGATATCGATATTCCTTCGTCGGAGCTGCGGCTTTATTATTCCGACATGGTGGCTTTGCAGGATAAATGCAAATATCACACATGCACGCACACAACCGAGCCACAGTGCGGCGTGAAAGCCGCCGTGGAAAGCGGCGTGTTCAGCCGCGGCAGATATCAGCGTTACCTGGCGATATACAACGAGTTGAAAGAAGCGGAAAAGAACAAGTTCTGAGAGAGGATTGCAAATGAAGGAAATAATAGTTTCACCGTCCATTCTATCGGCGGATTTCACAAACATTAAAACGGCGATTGAGGAAATAGAAAACTCCGGCGCGCAGTGGATACATTGTGACATCATGGACGGGGTTTTTGTGCCGAATATTTCTTTCGGGCAGAAAATGGTGGGTGATGTCCGCAAAAACACGAAACTTGTCGTCGACGCCCATCTCATGATTGTTAATCCCGGCAGATATGTTGAGGAATTTGCCAAAAACGGCGCCGATTACATAACCATTCATTATGAAGCGTGCGACAACGTATCCGAAACGCTTTCTCTCATTAAAAAATGCGGCTGTAAAGCGGGGCTTGCGATTAAACCGTCCACCGAAATAGACGTGGTGGCGCCGTTTCTGGACAATATGGACATGATGCTTATTATGAGCGTTGAGCCGGGGTTCAGCGGTCAGAAATTCAAACAGGAAACTCTCGGCAAGATGCGCCGATTTGTCAATATGCGCGGCGGCAGAAACATTGTGATTCAGGGCGACGGCGGCATAAACGGAGATAACGCGTCGGCTATCGTCGGCGCCGGATGTGACTGTCTTGTTGCAGGAAACGCGTTTTTTAAGTCTGCCGATAAAAAACAGACAGTCGCGCGGCTTAAAGGTTTGATATGAAGGGATTTTTGCTTCTTAACGGATTGCCTCCGGAGTGCATAGACGTCAGCGGCGGATTTTGCGTGTGTACCGACGGCGCGTATGTCTGGGCTAAAAAAATGGGGATAAAGCCTGATTTGGTCGTGGGAGATTTCGACAGCCTCGGTTTTGTGCCCGATGACTGTCAGACCGTTGTCTACCCGGTCATGAAAAATGAAACCGACGGTGAAATCGCGCTCAGGCTGCTTAAAGAAAAAGGCTGCGACAGTGTTGATGTTTACGGCGCTTTCGGTAAGAGGACGGACCACTTTCTGGGCAATCTCGCGCTTCTCGGCATAGGCATGGATTTGGGCGTCGGTGTCAGGCTGGTTGGAGACGGTGAAATCATATTTCTCGGAACAGGGCAGGTTGACCTCGAAACCAGAAAAAACAGGACAATCTCACTGGTACCTTACGGAGATACGGCGCATATTATAGACTCAAAGGGACTTCTCTATCCGCTTAAAGACCTCGTTCTCAAAAGAGACGACACGAGAGGCATTTCAAATGTGGCAGAAAGCGAAAAAGTCGGTTTTTTTGTAAAAGAAGGACGGGTTTTGGTGTTGGAGTCGTGGAGGGATGAATGAAAAAAATCGTCTGCATAAACCCGCCCGGGTTTATCAAATGCATTTTGCGGCTGATTTTTTCACGAAAGATTATAAAATAAAAACTCTTTGGCTTTTGCCAAAGAGTTTTTTTATATTACCATCAGCACAAGAGCCGTAACAAGTATGCTCCCGAGCGCGACGATTATAAGCCGTTTTTCCCAAAGAGACAGGGCGATGGCGACGACAGCGCCCGCCGCCGAGGCGATTACGCTGGACGTCGCGAAAAATATTGCGGGGAAAATCATCGCGCCAAGCACGGAATATGGTATATAATTCAGAAATGAGTTGAGAAAGCGAGATTTTATCCGTCCTTTCGGCAGCAAAAACGGAATCGCTCTCGGCAGAAAAGACGCCAGGCTTATCGCCGCGACGGCAAGGATTATGTAAGTGATTTCATTCATCGGAGTTTTTTCCTTTGACATCGTCGCTTTGCTGCTCTTTCATCGGGAACAGCCACGCGCCTATCGCCGCGGCCAGAACGGTTGGAACGATTATGTTTATGCCGGACGGAAGCGCCGCCAAAACGGGGATGAACCATAACAGGCACGAAACCGCGACGGAAATCGCTGTGACAATGGCTATCGGACCGCTTTTTTTGACGGCGGGCAACAGCAGACCGCAAAACATGGCGTAAATCGTTATGCTGAGCGCCTCCTGAACAATTGACGGCAAAATCTGAATTACGAGCGCCCCGACGAGAGTACCCAGCACCCAGCCTGAAAAAGACGTCAGAATAAGGCCGGCAAAGAATGAAAATGAAAGTTTTCCAACATAAAGTGAAGCCACTGTGAAATTTTCGTCAGTCATGCCGAAGGCTATAAACATCTTTTTCCAGAAGGGCATTTTTTCCGTTATACGCTGATTCATCGAAAGACACATTACCAGATAGCGGGAGTTGATTACCAGATTAACCAGAAAAATAGATATAATGGACGCCGCCTGAATCATCATTTGTATTCCAGCCATCTGTCCCGCGCCGGTAAAAGACAACAGGGACATTACGGTGGGCACAATGAAATTGTACCCGCCGTTGATTGCCAGCGTGCCGAAAGAAAACGCCAGCGGAATATATCCGAAAGCGATTGGAAGCCCGTTATATACGCCTTTTGAGAAATCGGATTGTCCTGTCTTTTTCATGACAGCGGCATTATAACATCGCGGACAAAAAGAAGCAATAAAAAACCGCCCGGAGAGGGCGGTGAGCGGCTAAAATTTCAGTTTGGCGAATAACATCGGATAAAGACCTATTCCGCAGAAAGCCATGACGGCGTATCTGATTAAAGTGAGATAAAGCGACCCCGGAACTATAAGGTTAAATAAAAGCTTCAGACCTTCTTTCAGAATCAATATCACGGCGATGCCGCCGGCGAAGCGTATGAGTTTTTTCCACCATATAACGTCGTAACCGAAGTTGACAAATCTGCTTTCAAACAGAAATCCGAAAAACGCGCCGAGCATTAGCCCGAAAGTGGAAAAATAGTCGTCTGTTTTGCAAAAAAACAATCCGACGGAACAAATCAGCAGAGTAACGATATAAAGCAGGTATTTGTCTTTAACTTTTTTATGCAGATAGTAACAAAGAAAAGAAAAACCCACGCCCAGCGCCAGACCCGCGATTACGTCGGTAGGGAAGTGCACGCCGAGATACAGTCTTGAAAAAGCGACAAGCAGAGGGACTATGATGGCGATGACTGTCATCCAGCGCCTTTTGAGCCATATTGCCAGTGAGGAAAACAGCGTGGCGCTGCCTTGCGAATGTCCGCTCGGGAAAGAATACCCGCCTGCCGTCTCGGGTTTTTTATTTTCTATCTGCCAGTCGTCGCTTTGAAAAGGACGGTCTCTCGTAACGACGTTTTTAATCAGACCGTTGACGACCGTGGATGTCAGCAGGGAGTAGCCCATATATTCGGCGAATTCTTTGTTGAAACACCAGTAAAGCGCGCCTATGACGCCGACCATGATGAGTTCCTCGCCGAACATGGAAACAACCGACCACAGGAAATCAAAAAAAGCGTTTCCGTTTTGTTGCAGGAATGTTATAAATTGAAATTCCCAGACCATGGTTTCTCCTTATTATATATAAGAAAAAAGCCCTCTTGAAAAAGGGGGCGTAAATAATCGCTCAGTCGTTGTTTTTGTTGGCGGTGCGCAGGCAACGTGTGCAAACGTATTGGCTGGATTCTTTTCCGTTGATTTCGATTTTAACTTTCTGAACGTTTGCGTTCCAAGTGCGATTTGATTTTCTGTTAGAGTGACTGACTTTGTGACCGGTCATTCTGCCTTTACCGCAGATAGCGCATACTCTGGACATTGATGTCACCTCCCGAATGAATAATTTAACTGTAAAATCATATCATCAATTTGATTTTTTTGCAATGAATTTTGAGCATTTTTGCTTTAAATTTATTAAAAAAGACAAAAAGACATCTTAAAAACCGCAATTCGGTTGTAAAAATGGCGGATATGTTGTAAAATACATAAAGCAAATCATGTTTAGGAGGAAAACAAATGGCGCTCAGAACATCAAACGGCTATGGAGCAATTACCGTTTCGGATGAGGTCGTCGCGTCAATCGCGGGGAAACTGGCTCTCGAATGCTACGGCGTTGTGGATAAGGTTCCGCAAAAATTTTCCGATTCCGTCGCTGATTTGTTCCGTAAAAAAAATGACGGCAGAGGTGTGCGTATTACCACCAAGGGTGGAAGAATAAATATCGATATATACGTTATTTTGAAATTCGGTCTGTCGATAGAAGCCGTCAGCGATTCGCTTCGCAGCACGATAAAATACGGTGTCGAAAATTTCATGGGCATGGTCGTGAACACCGTCAACGTGCACGTTGCGGGTATCAGAATTTAGTTTGCGAGTTTTCAGGAGAATATATGACAGCACGAATACAGGTGGATAAGACTATTTCCGCGCCGATGTTTAAAAAAATGCTCATATCGGGCGCGAAAATGCTCGACGTCAACAAAGCGCAGGTGGACGCGCTCAACGTCTTTCCGGTGCCGGACGGCGATACGGGCACAAATATGTCGCTTACACTTAATTCAGCGATAAAAGAAATCAATATGGCGTCCTCGAATTCAATGGAGGACATAACCAACGCTTTGTCCAAGGGCGCTCTTAAAGGGGCAAGGGGCAACTCGGGCGTTATACTTTCACAGATACTTAAAGGCGTGGCGACAACCATAGGCGGCAGTGAGACAATCGACGCCAAATTGTTTGCCAAGGGGCTTAAAGCCGGCGTCGAAATCGCGTACGGCGCGGTTGTGAAGCCGAAAGAAGGCACGATCCTCACCGTGGCGAGAGTCACGGCGGAATATGCCGTAACCGTCGCGAAAAAATCGGTAAGCATTATTACCTTTTTTGAAAATCTTATATCAAAAAGTGAGGAAATCCTGGCGCAGACGCCTGAAATGCTTGACGTTCTCAAAAAAGCCGGCGTCGTTGACTCGGGCGGATACGGTTTTGTCTGCATACTGAAAGGTTTGCTTAAAGGCTATCTCGGCGAGGAAATCGAAGGGGCGGAGAATATAGAAGCGCCGTCGCTTCAGACGCCGATTGTAGATGACCATGAGTTTGCCCCGGATATCACTGCTCTGGACGACATCGAATACGGCTATTGCACGGAACTTTTCGTAATAAATATTTTCAAAAAGACTACGCTTGCCGATATTGACAGATTCAGGGAATATCTCAACACCGTGGGCGACTCGGTTATCGTTATAGGCGACCTTGAACTTATCAAGGTTCACGTACATACGAATAAACCGGGCAAAGTATTGTCTTACGCACTGAATCTCGGCGAACTGGGCAAGGTCAAAATCGAAAATATGCTCGAGCAGTTCAGAGAGCGCAAAGCGCAATATGAGGCAAGCAAAAAGCCTCTCGGCGTACTGTCGATTTGCGCCGGCGACGGTTTCGCCGCGATATTCAAGGATTTGCTCGCCGATCAGGTTATAGAGGGCGGACAGACAATGAATCCGTCGGCGGACGACATCGCGCAGGCGATAAACAGAATAAATGCCGAATCTGTCATTGTGCTTCCTAACAACAAAAATATCATTCTCGCGGCGGAACAGGCAAGAGCGCTTGTCTCGAAAAGGAATGTTTACGTTGTGCCTAGCAAAGACGTTCCGCAGGGATTGGCGGCGATACTCGCCTATAATTCTCAGATAAAAATCGACGTTAACCTCAAAGCGATGAACGACGCGCTGTCCACGGTGCGAAGCGCCAGCGTGACGTACGCCGTAAGAAATACGTCGATAGACGGGATGAACCTGAAACAAGGGGACATCATCGGTCTTGAAGGCGACAAGATTACCAGAAAAGGGAAAAAGGCGGAAGACGTCGCGTATAATCTTATAAAAGACCTTATAAACGCCGATACCGAACTGATTACGCTTTATTACGGTCAGGACACCACCGAGGAAAAGGCGTCGGCGCTTGCCGAAAAGCTTGAAAATGAATATCCCGACGTGGAGTTTATAACCCAATATGGCGGACAGCCGCTTTACTATTACATTATTTCGGCCGAATAATTAAAAATATTGTGTGATTTTAATTGCCTAATTTGTGTTTTTTTGGTAACATAAGTAGGCAATGCGCGGGAGTGGCTCAGTGGTAGAGCGTTGCCTTGCCAAGGCAAATGTCGCGAGTTCGAATCTCGTCTCCCGCTCCATTCGGCACCATAGCCAAGCGGTAAGGCAGAGGTCTGCAAAGCCTTTACGCCCCAGTTCAAATCTGGGTGGTGCCTCCATTAAGCTTGAATCGTCGGATTCAGGCTTTTTTAACAAATTCATTCTGCCGGAGTGGCGGAATAGGCAGACGCAAGGGACTTAAAATCCCTCGACCCCAAAAGTCGTGTCGGTTCGAGCCCGACCTTCGGCACCAACAAAGCCGCGGTAATTCCGCGGCTTTGTTGGTAATTGTTTGGTATTGTCTAAATTGAAATTTACTATTTCACGCATAATACTGTCAAAATCTCTTGTTCCGGCAGTTTAACCGCCGAAACAGGCGGACGCGGACAGGCGTACGGCATTTTATTGACAAATCAAATTAATTATGGTTTAATTGGTCTAAAGTTTTTTCGGTATATAATAAGGACAATAAAAAGTATGCTAAAACTGATTGGGATTAACAAGATTTACAAAGCCGGCGACATGGAGGTTCACGCGCTTAAGAATATCAACCTGGAATTTCGCGAAAGCGAACTCGTGGCTGTGCTGGGACCTTCCGGCTGCGGGAAAACTACAATGCTCAACATTGTCGGCGGGCTGGACAAATATACTTCCGGCGATTTGATAATCAACGGAATTTCAACAAAAGAATATGTCGATTCCGATTGGGACGCTTACAGAAATTCTACCATAGGCTTCGTCTTTCAGAACTACAACCTGATTTCTCACCTGACCGTTATCGAAAATGTGGAATTGGCGTTGACGCTGAGCGGGGTAAGCGCCTCGGAACGCAGAGCCAGGGCGGAGCAGGCGCTGAAAGAAGTCGGGCTGGAAACACAGTTCAACAAAAAGCCGAATCAACTTTCGGGCGGACAAATGCAGCGCGTCGCAATAGCCAGGGCGCTTGTAAACAATCCTGATATTGTCCTTGCCGATGAACCGACCGGCGCGCTGGACAGCGTAACCAGCGTTCAGATAATGGAACTGTTGAAAGAAGTGGCAAAAACCAGGCTTGTTATAATGGTGACGCATAACGGCGACCTCGCCGACAGATACGCCAACAGGATAATCAGGCTGCTTGACGGTGAAATCATTTCCGACACGAACCCTATTGACAGCGAAACTCTGACTGAAAACGTCGCCAGGCGGCCTAAAAAGACTTCGATGTCGTTTATCACCGCTTTCAAACTTTCGCTAAAAAATCTGTTCACCAAAAAATTGCGTACTTTCGTCACGGCTTTTGCCGGAAGTATCGGCATAATCGGCGTGGCGTTGATTCTGGCTCTTTCATCGGGATTCAGCGCATATATAGAAAAAATGCAGACCGATACGCTGTCGAGTTTTCCGCTGACAATCACTTCGTCGGCGTTTGATGTAAGCAACCTGATGTCTATGCTTCAGGTTCCTGACGCCGAAGAGTATCCCGAAGCGCACGAGATTTATGTCAATAAGGTGATGGACAAATTATCGGCTCTTTATCAGAGCAACGATATCACAGACGAGTACGTCGAAGAAGCGATAAAAACCATCGACCCGAGCCTGACGTACGGAATAGTTTATACAAACGGCATAAATTTCAATATCTTTACAAAACAATCGTATTCCGGATTCAACCGCATAACCCGAATCGGTTCCGAATGGGTGCAGCTTGTCGACAATAACGACTTCATAAATTCGCAATACGACGTGCTGGCAGGCAAACTCCCGACGGCGTATAACGAACTTGTGCTTTGCGTGGATGAGTATAACCAGGTTACCGACGTCGAGTTGCTACAATCTCTCGGCATACTGTCGGGAAAAGATTCGTACACTTTTGATGAAATAATGAATCTGGAATTCAAACTGCTGACAAACGACGCCGTTTACAGCCGCGTCGACACCGGGGAGAAAACATATTTTACCGAATCAAGCGTGACACAGGAAGAATACGACGCCGGCGTTACTTTGAAAATAGTCGGAATCGTCCGCGTGAATCAGGATACCGCTACGGGCTCCATATCGGGCACGGTCGGATATCATAAAGATTTGCAGGATTATGTCTTGCGGTATGAAACGGAAAATCCGTCGGAAATCGTGACATGGCAGAAAAATAACCCTGATATAAACTGCTTTACTGGCAATCTGTATCTCGATGAGGCGCGCGAAGAAAACCCGACAGCTTCCGACAACTTTTTGCAAAAAGAAGCCGACAAGGCCAGGGTAAGCAACCTGGCGTCGCTGGGCGCGGTAAGCACACCGCAGGCAATAAGCATTTATCCGGTGGACTTTGAGTCCAAAGAACTTATCAAAGCGCATCTTGACGCGTATAACGAAACGGAAGGCAATACCCCGGTATATTATTCGGACATGATGGGGCTTATGGTGGAAGCAATGAATGTCTTGGTCGACGCCATATCCTATGTGCTGATTGCTTTTACTTCGATTTCGCTTGTCGTGTCTTCCATAATGATTGGCGTCATTATTTCGGTATCCGTTCTGGAAAGGACAAAGGAAATCGGCATATTGAAGGCGATAGGCGCGCGGAAAAAAGATATTTCCCGTGTATTCAACGCTGAATCGCTGCTGGTCGGTTTTGCCGCCGGAGCGCTTGGCGTGATAATCACGCTGCTGCTGTCCATACCGCTTAATATTCTGCTTTCGTCGCTCACAACGATAAACGGTCTGGTGGCGCTCAATCCTTGGCACGCTCTGCTGCTTGTGGCGATAAGCATGCTGCTGACGTTTATAGCGGGGCTGGTTCCGTCTAGAAGCGCCGCCAAAAAAGACGCGGTGGTGGCTTTGCGTTCGGAGTGATTTCAAAAATTTTACTGGCAGAAAAAGGAAGCGAAAAACGCTTCCTTTTTTTTCATGCCATGATGTAAAAACGTTCTTTCAAGCATACACTAGCAATATCGGTGCATCGGGGGAAGATATGTTTGAAACGACGTTGAGTATTGATATCGGAAGAAAAAATTATCTTGATTATGTATATAACAGACTAAAGCCTCATATCAGACTTGCCGATTCGGTAGTGGCCAGCAGCGTGAACACAGACAGATGTTTTTTGTCTCTGGCATGCGAGGACGAATACCGTGAGGCTCTTCACGGCGAAATAGTGGAAAGTCTTTGCGATGTTTACGCGATGGGATTCAAATATGACTATCTGAAAAAGAAACTGAAAATCAACCGCGAAAATCTGCTGATAAAAACTTTGCTGAACACAATGACGGTATTCGACAGCAACAATGACAAAAGAGCGATACGCAAAGAACTTTACGGACAACCGATAATTGCTATAGACGGTTTTTTCGATTTCAGACTCAGGGCTGTAAGGGAAAAGTGGGATGAAATAATAAATCTTACAAACGAAAACGCCATAGTATTTTCCGACGACAAAATATCCGGGGAATTCCTGATGTTTTTGCTGGACGCGTTGCCGCAAAGCCTTGACGGAGTGAAGATTTGCGCCAACGGAGACAGGGCGGAACTGTTTGACAAAAAGGGCAGAAAAATAAAAATGATAAAGCCTGTCGGCAGGAGCAAAACCGAGGAGGAAACCATTTTGTTTAATCTGATATGTCTTGCGCCAAAAAAGGTGTTGATAGCCGACGAAAAACGCTTTTCGGACGAATTTATGTCCATAGTAAGGCAATTTTTTTGAGCGGGCGCCTGCCTGTCGGAAAAAACTGATTTTGTTTTTAAAAATCGTTGACTTTTGCGTTTTATGTGCTAAAATATTTTCAATAACAGAATCGTAAACAAAAAGACAAGTAAGTGTCGGCAGAAGTTGCAGAGAGCGTCCGGTCGGTGAAAGGACAAACGGAGTCGATTACCCAAACCGCTTTTTATAAGGTTTACGCGCTGGCAAGCGAATTTGCAATCAAGTGGTCAGTTTTGACAATTAAGGTGGAACCGCGGATAAGTATTATTCGTCCTTAAGTCGGAATTGGCTTTATTTTTTTGTATGGGGGTTTTTATGGCGCAAATTAAAATTACTTTGCCTGACGGCAGCGTTAAAGAAGCCGAAAAAGGCGTATCGGCGGCTGAAATCGTCAAATCAATAAGCGAAGGTCTTTACAGAAACGCCGTCGCCGTCAAGATTGACGGAGAAGCGCGCGATTTGAATTGTGTTCTCGACGCCGACTGTGATTTCAAAGTGCTGACTTTCGCCGACGACGAAGGCAAGCAGGTTTATTGGCACACCGCCAGCCACGTTCTGGCGCAGGCTGTGAAAAGAATTTTTCCTACGGCTAAACTGGCAATCGGACCGGCAATCAAAACTGGCTTTTATTATGATTTCGAGTTCAAAACCGGCATAACCCAGGATGATTTCGCAAAAATAGAAAGCGAAATGCAGAAAATCGTCAAAGCCGATTTTGTTATCGAAAGAAAAGAAATGAGCAAAAAAGACGCCGTCAAATACTTCGAAAAGCTGGGCGAGGAATACAAGGTTCAGCTTGCCGAAGATATTGAGGACGACACGGTTTCTTTCTATACCCAAGGTGAATTCACCGACCTTTGCCGCGGACCGCATTTGCCGTCAACGGGCAAAATCAAGGCTTTCAAATTGACGCAGCTCGCCGGCGCTTATTGGAGAGGCAATGAAAACAACAAGATGCTGACCAGAATTTACGGCACGGCATACGACAAGAAAAAAGACCTCGACGAGTATCTTGCGAAAGTCGAGGAGGCGAAAAAGCGCGACCACAATAAAATCGGCAGAGAACTCGGATATTTCATGACCGATGAAAATATAGGTCAGGGACTTCCGCTGCTTATGCCGAAAGGCACACAGCTTTATCAGACGCTTACCCGCTTTGTCGAAGACGAGGAAAGGCGCCGCGGATATGTAAGGACAAAAACGCCTTATATGGCGAAAAGCAATCTTTATAAAATTTCAGGCCACTGGGACCATTACCTTGACGGTATGTTTGTCATCGGCGACGAGAAAAAAGACAAAGAAGTTTTCGCTCTCCGTCCGATGACGTGCCCGTTCCAGTATACCATCTACAACAACGGGCTTAAAAGTTACCGTGATCTGCCAATCAGATACGGCGAAACTTCCACGCTGTTCCGTAACGAAAGCAGCGGCGAAATGCACGGGCTCATAAGGGTTCGCCAGTTTACGATAAGCGAAGGTCATATCGTTTGCACGCCGGAACAACTGGAAAGTGAATTCAGGGGAGTTCTGGACCTTATTAAATATGTCATGAGTTGCGTCGGGCTTTACGGAGATTTGTCTTTCCGTTTCTCCAGGTGGGACCCGAATAATAAAGAGAAATATATTTACGAACCTGAAGTATGGGCGAAGGCCGAAGCCACGCTGAAACAGATTCTCGACCATATCGGACTCGATTATGTTGAAGCGGTGGACGAAGCGGCGTTTTACGGGCCGAAACTCGACATACAGATTTCAAATGTCTACGGCAAGGAAGACACTCTAATAACAATACAGATTGATATGTTCCTTGCCAAAAACTTCAACATGACGTATGTCGATGAAAACGGTGAAAGACAGCATCCTTATATAATACACCGTACGTCGATAGGGTGCTATGAAAGAACAATCGCTCTTCTGCTTGAAAAATACGCCGGAGCGCTGCCGTTCTGGCTGGCTCCTACGCAGGTAAAAGTTTTGAGCATAACCGACAGGGCCGCGGAAAGAGCCAATGAAATAAGAGATTTGCTCGAAGAAAACGGCATCCGCACCGAAGTCGATAACAGAAACGAAAAAATAGGTTATAAAATAAGAGAAGCGCAGCTTGAAAAAGTGCCGTATATGTTGATACTCGGCGACAAAGAAGTTGAAAACGGCGTCGTGTCCGTCAGACATCGTAAAAACGGCGATCTTGGGCAGATGGATATAAACGAGCTGCTCAAAATCATGCTCGCTGACGTAAAAAATAAAAATCTCGAAGTGTGACGAGATAAATTCAATCAAATTGCTTCAAAACCGTTGACATAAGTCGGCGGTTTTGTTAGTATATTTCAGTCAAAGCAGAGTTTTCCGCTCTCACCATACGAATTTTGTTTTGTCTGGTAAACTGAAATGAATTTTCATCATCCGGTGATGGTTTGTTTTTATGCGGAAAATTCTTCCGCATATTTTTTTTGAGAGGAGGACAGACTCATTAAAGAACTTCAAATCAACGGTCAGATTCAGGACAGAGAAGTCCGTCTGATTGGTGCGGACGGTGAGCAGCTCGGCATTATGCCTGTCGCGAGAGCTCGTCAGATTGCCGACGAGCAGGAACTCGACCTTGTTAAAATAGCGCCGACGGCGCAGCCGCCTGTATGCCGCATTATGGATTACGGCAAACATCGCTACGAACAAATCAAACGCGAAAAAGAAGCCAGAAAAAACCAGAAAGTAGTTGAAATCAAAGAAGTCCGGCTGTCGATGACTATCAACGTCAACGATATCAACATCAAGGCGAAAAACGCCGTGAAGTTTTTGAAAGAGGGCAACAAAGTCAAAGTCTCACTCAGAATGCGCGGAAGACAGACTTCCTTCGCCAGCCACGGCGTTGAAGTCATGAACAACTTTTTCGAAAGTCTGGGCGGAACGGCCGTTATGGAAAAGAAGCCAGCGACTGAAGGCAGGAGCATTATTATGATTCTCGCTCCGGCCAAACAATAAAAAAATATCACATTGGAGGACATAAAGATGCCAAAAGTCAAATCTCACAGCGGCGCCAAAAAGCGTTTCAGCGTGAAAAAATCAGGTAAAGTAAAAAGAGCGCAGATGGGCAAAAACCACATTCTGACCAAAAAGACCACTAAGAGAACCCGCGGTTTGCGCGGACCTGCTTACGTCGACAAAACACAGGCAAAAACCGTGAAGCAATTGCTTCCTTATTAATAGCGAGGAGATAAAAGGTTATGAGAATTAAAAGAGGCGTAAACGGCGTTAAAAAACGCAGAAAAATCATAAAACTTGCCAAAGGTTACTTTGGTCTTAAAAAATCCAACTACCGCATCGCCCGTCAGGCGGTCATGAAATCGCAGAACTATGCTTATGTCGGCAGAAAACTCCGCAAAAGAGATTTCCGTTCTTTGTGGATTACCCGTATCAATGCCGCCGCCAGGGAAAACGGCATGTCTTACAGCACGCTGATGCACGGTCTTAAAGTGGCGAACATTTCACTCAACAGAAAAATGCTCAGTGAAATCGCCGTGTCTGACCCTAAAGCTTTCGCCGAACTCGCGGCGACCGCAAAAGCGGCAATTAAGTAAAAACAAATTGAGCCTTCTCGCGAAGGCTCTCGTCATTTATAATGATAACTTCAAAAAGCAACGCGACGGTGGTTGCCGCCGCGAAACTCAAAGACAAAAAAGGAAGACGCGAACAGGGGAAATTTCTTATAGAAGGCCGCAAACTTATCCGTGACGCGGCGGCGCGCGGAGTGACTTTCGACAGAATTTTCGTGACAGAAGATTTTTCAGGCGATTTGCCGCCGTGCGAAGTTTCTTGCGTTTCTGAAAGCGTTTTGAAATGCATCAGCGACACAAAAACAAACCAGGGCGCGGTGGGCGTCGCGTATCTTCCCGAACAGGCGGTTTATGACGGCGAAAAAGCCTTGCTGCTTGACCGTGTTCAGGACCCGTCAAATATAGGGTCGCTTTTGCGGACCGCCTGCGCCGCCGGATATAAAAACGTGTTTCTTGTTGACTGTGCCGATGTGTTTTCGCCTAAAGCAATCCGCTGCGGCATGAGCGGTCAGTTCAGTCTGAATTTTTTTGAAGTTTCCGAAGAGAGTTTTCTGTCCGAACATGGCGGCGAATGGATTGTGTGCGCCGACATGGACGGCGAAAATGTCTTTGAGGCCGCCTGTCCCGAAAAACATATTCTGGTTCTTGGCAATGAGGGGCAGGGCGTGTCTGAAAATCTTATGCGGGCGGCAAAACAAAAAGTAAAAATACCTATGCAAAACAATCTCGAATCGTTAAACGTCGCGGTCAGCGGTGGCATTATAATGTATCAACTGAACCGCCGTCAATGGAGGTAACAATGTCAGGACACAGCAAGTGGGCAAATATTAAACATAAAAAAGGCAAGAGCGACGCCATCAGGGGAAAAATATTCACCAAAATCGGCAGAGAAATAGCCGTCGCCGTAAAAGCGGGCGGACCTGACCCGAGCATCAACTCGAAACTTTACGATGTAATCGTAAAAGCCAGGGCAAACAATATGCCGAACGACAATATTCAGCGCAGCATCAAAAAAGCGAGCGGCGAACTCGGCAGCATCAATTACGAAAGCATGATGTACGAAGGTTACGGAATAGGCGGCTCCGCCGTTATTGTGGAAACGCTTACCGACAACAAAAACCGCACGGCGGGAGATGTCCGCTGCGCTTTCGATAAATGCGGCGGCAGCATGGGCACTACAAACTGTGTGTCGTTTATGTTTGACAGAAAAGGCGTCATTACCTGCAACAGGGACGGCGGTCTCGGCGAAGATGAAATTTTCGAAATGGCGTTGGAATGCGGCGCCGATGACGTGAGGGTGGAAGACGACATGTTTGAAGTGCTGACCGCCCCAGCGGATTTTTCGGTCGTGCGCAAAAGCCTTGAAGACAAAGGCGTGACGTTTATCAACGCTGAAGTTGAATGGATACCGCAAAACACCGTTACTCTTACGGCCGAGCAACTGGAAAAATTTGAGCGTATGCTCGACATGTTTGACGACAACGACGACGTACAGAACGTGTATCACAACGTTGAACTTCCGGACGACGACGAATAACAACGGACAGACAAAAGACGGGCATGCCCGTCTTTGTTTTTGCCTTGACGAAAATCGTGTTTGAATTTATTATGTATTATATATGCGGGTATTAGGTATAGATCCGGGTTACGCCACAATAGGATACGGCGTAATCGACACAAACGGCAACAGGCACAAGGTCGTTGATTACGGAGTCATTACGACGCCTAAAAACGAAAATATAGCGGTACGGCTCGCGATGATTTACGATTCGATGACGGAAATAATAAACAAATTCAAACCGGACGAAATAGCCGTGGAAGAACTGTTTTTCGTGCAGAACGTAACCACGGGTATCAATGTGGCGCATGCCAGAGGAGTCATCCTGCTTGCCAGCGTGCACGCTTGCGGCAGATTGTACGAATACACACCGTTGCAAATCAAGCAGGCTATGACTGGATACGGAAGGGCGGAAAAGCGGCAGATACAGGAAATGGTTAAGATTTATCTCAACTTGCCGAAAATTCCGCGCCCCGACGACGCTGCCGACGCGCTGGCGATAGCGCTCACGCACGCGCAAACTAACAGGCTGGCTGACCAGTTTTCTTTGTGAGGTTTTATGTTCAATTTTATTTGCGGCGAAGTCATGTCTGTCGATGACGAAACGGTTGTTGTCAAAAGCGGAAACATCGGTTTCGAACTTTTTGTTTCGGGATATACCGCGGCGCAGTGCGCCGTGGGCGGCGAAGTTTGCCTCTACACTTATCTGCAGGTCAGAGAAGACGGGTTGTCGCTTTTCGGGTTTTACACCAAAAGAGAAAAGCAGCTGTTTTCGCAGCTTATCACCGTCAGCGGAATAGGATGCAAGACCGCCATGTCGGTGCTTTCATATTGCGGCGCCGACGACCTTGCGGCGGCTATTGTTACGGGCGACACAAAACGTCTCGCGGGTGTAAAGGGTATCGGTAAAAAATCTGCTGAGCGTATAGTTCTGGAACTCCGTGAAAAAATAACGCCGCCGGAAAACATCCCGACGGCGGCTCATGCCGAAATCGGGCTGAGCGGAGAGCAGGCAGACGCCGTGGCCGCACTTGTTATGCTGGGGCTTCCGCAGAACGTCGCCGAAAGCAAAGTTAAACAGGGCGCCGAAAACGGAGCGGGCACTGTGGAAGAACTTATAAAATTCGCTTTGAAGAAGTAAGGTTGACAATGGAAGACGAAAGACTTATCACCAGCACCATGCAGTTTGATGACAATGAAGTGGAAAATGTATTGCGTCCCAATACGATGTCCGCCTTTGTGGGGCAGGATAAAATAAAGAGTAATCTGGAAATATATATTCAGGCGGCAAAATCAAGGGGCGAAGCCCTTGACCACGTCTTGCTGTACGGCCCGCCTGGACTCGGCAAAACTACTTTGGCGCATATTATCGCCGCCGAGATGAACAGCCGCCTTACAGTGACAAGCGGACCGGCAATCGAAAAACCCGCCGACCTCGCCGCGATACTTACCAATCTTGAAAAAAACGACGTATTGTTTATAGACGAGATTCACAGACTCAATCACTCTGTGGAAGAGATACTTTATCCGGCGATGGAAGATTACGCTCTCGATTTTATTGTGGGCAAGGGGCCGAGTGCCAGGAGCGTAAGGATTTCCATAAACCAGTTTACGCTTGTGGGCGCCACGACAAAGGCCGGCAAACTCACTTCTCCGCTCAGGGACAGATTCGGTGTGCACGCCAGACTCGAACTGTATGACAACGAGCAACTGTCCAGGATAGTGTCGCGTTCGGCGCATATGCTGAAAACCGAGATAAGCGACGACGGCGCGTACGAAATAGCGCGGCGCAGCAGAGGAACGCCGAGGATTGCCAACAGACTGTTAAAACGTGTAAGGGACTTTGCCGTTGTTAAAGGCGAAGGAAAAATTACCAGGGAAATCGCGGATTACGCTCTCACCACAATAGGAGTGGACAGCCTTGGGCTTGACAGCGTCGATATAAACGTTCTCACCGCCATGATAGATAAATTCAACGGCGGGCCTGTGGGGCTGGACACGATAGCGGCTTCAACGGGCGAGGACGCCAATACGATTGAAGACGTTTACGAGCCGTATCTTTTGCAGCTGGGATTTATCGCCAGAACGCCGCGGGGGCGGGTATGTCTGCCGCAGTGTTACAGACATCTCGGCAGAAAACTGAGCGAACAGAAATGCCGTCAACTCGACATGTTCGCCGGAGATAATAATGAAGACAAGTGATTTTTTTTACGAACTGCCGGAAGAGCTCATAGCGCAGACGCCTGCCGAACCCAGAGATTCATCAAGGCTGCTTATTTACGACAGGAAAAACAAGACAATAATGCATAAGCATTTTTATGATATCGTCGATTATCTTCACGCCGGCGATGTTTTGGTCATCAACAATACCAAAGTTTTGCCGGTGAGGCTTTACGGGAATAAAGAAAAAACAAACGGCAAAATAGAGTTTTTGCTTCTTAAACGCATTGACCTTAAAACATGGCAGGTGATTCTTAAACCGGGCAGAATAGCGAAACCAGGCAGTAAATTTCATTTCGGCGACAGACTGTCCGCCACGGTGAAAGATATTATCGACGGCGGTATGCGTGTGGTTGAGTTTGAATATGACGGTGTTTTTGAGGATATTCTCAACGACATCGGTGAAATGCCTCTTCCTCATTACATAAAAAAGCAGATTGAGAATAAAGAGAGATACAATACGGTTTACGCCGAGTACAACGGTTCGGCGGCGGCGCCGACTGCGGGGCTGCATTTCACAAAAGAACTGATGCAAAAACTGCGGGACAAGGGAGTGATTTTTACCGAAGTTCTGCTGCATGTCGGGCTCGGGACATTTCGTCCCGTAAAAGCCGAGGATATAACCGAGCACAAAATGCACAGTGAATACTATGAAATCAGCGCCGACGCCGCCGAAGAAATAAACAGGGCCAAGAGAGAGGGGCGCAGGGTAATTGCCGTGGGCACAACCAGCGTCAGGGTGCTGGAAACATGCGCCGACGCCGACGGAATGTTTAAGGCCGGGTTCGGCGAAACGGATATTTTTATTTATCCCGGTTATAAGTTCAAGGCGGTCGACGGGCTGATAACAAACTTTCACCTGCCCGAAAGCACTTTGATTATGTTGGTGTCTGCTTTCATGGGGCGTGAGGAAGCGCTGGAAATGTATAAAACGGCTGTAAAAGAAAAATACAGGTTCTTCAGTTTCGGGGATTCCACATTTATTATCTGACTATGAAATTTTCTTTTGAAATAGAAAAAAAAGACGGGGCGTCTTTAGCGCGAAGAGGACGGTTTGTCACTCCTCACGGTGTAATCGAGACGCCCGCTTTCATGCCCGTCGGCACTTTGGCCACGGTAAAAGGGGTTATGCCTTCAACGCTTCACGAGATAGGTGCGCAGATTATTTTGTCGAATACCTATCATCTCTATCTACGTCCGGGGCATGAAACGGTACGCAAGGCCGGCGGTTTGCATAAGTTTATGAACTGGGACAAGCCTATTCTTACGGATTCGGGCGGTTTTCAGGTTTTTTCGCTTGGTGACCTCAGAAAAATAACGCCGGAAGGCGTATATTTTTCGTCGCATATTGACGGTTCGAAACATTTTTTCTCGCCTGAAAAAGTGATGGATATCGAAAGCGCTTTGGGCGCCGACATCATAATGGCGTTTGACGAATGCAGCAATTACGGGTGTGACAGAAATTACGCGTATGACGCCATGAAGCGTACTTTGAGTTGGCTTGACAGGTGCGCCGTGCATCATAAAAATCAGGAGCAGATGCTGTTTCCGATTATTCAGGGTAACCTTTATAAAGATTTGCGCGTTCAGAGCGCAAAAGAAACGGTGCCATACGCCAAAATGGGTATAGCCATCGGCGGTCTTTCGGTCGGCGAACCGAAAGAAATAATGCTTGATATGCTGGACGCGCTTGCGCCGTATTATCCCGAAAATATGCCACGGTATCTGATGGGAGTCGGGTCTCCCGATTATATCATTGAAGGCGTTTTGCGCGGCATCGACATGTTTGATTGCGTGCTTCCGACGAGGATCGCCCGCAACGGTACGGCAATGACTTCAAAGGGTAAAGTTGTGGTGAGAAATTCGGTTTATAAAGAAGATTTTTCGCCGCTTGACGAAAACTGCGATTGCTACTGCTGCCGGAATTTTACGAAAGCGTATTTAAGGCATTTGGTGAATACAAACGAAATTCTCGCCGCGGTGCTGCTCAGCATTCATAACATCAAATTTTTGCTTGACCTTACAAAAAATATCAGAAACGCGATTTCGGAAGGGGTACTGTCTGATTTTGTCGAAGAATTTTATGCGGGATATTACGGCAAGCGTTAAGTTGCGTTAATGAAATAATTGTGATATACTCGTAAAAAAATAAATAATAAGAAAGGAGATTGCATCTATGGATATTGCATTGATTATAGTAGTCGCCGTGCTGTTTGTAGGCATGATTGTTATGCAGTTTATCTCAACCAAGAAAAACAGAAAAAAGCAGGAAGAAATGCTCAGCAAAGTCGTTGTCGGCGCTGAAATAATGACTATCGGCGGCGTTATTGGAAAAATCGTGGCGATAGACGGCGCTAAAAACACCATTACGCTCTTAACGGGAAACACTGAAATGGTCTTTACGCAAAAAGCCATACACAGCGTGCTGGCCGATTCGCCTGTCGCTTCGGTGCCTGTTCCTTCCGCTGAAAACGAATCCGTAGATCACGTTGAGGAAAACGCGGAAGATAAGGAAGATAAGTAATAAATAAGACAACCTCCGAGTATAAATATAACAAATACTTCGGAGGTTTTGTTTTATGTCAGCGGAAATTAAAAACAGAAGCGCACTGCATGAAATTTTGAAAGGCAGCCTTGTCGCGACGCTGCTTTCGGTGCTTTTCGTGTTGTTGTTCGCGCTTATCGCGCGGCTTGCCGGGATAGCCGTTGAAACCGTTCCGGCGGTAAATACGGCGATAAAAATAATAAGCGTGTTTCTTGCCGTGATGTTGTCTGTCAAAACGCCTGTCGGCGGTTATCTCAAAGGGCTCGGCGTCGGGTTGGGCTTCGCTGTTTTGTCCAACATTATTTTCGGTTTGCTGGGCGGAAGTTTTTCTTTCGCCGGACTCATCACCGACGTGGCGATTGCCTGCGCGGTGGGGCTTGTTGCGGGCATAATTGCCGTAAACAGAAAAAAACAATGAAATTTCTTTACAACGGACAGCAAGATATAGTATAATATCCTTGTAAACGGAGGGATATTATGAAACACGTAAAAACAATAGCCAAACCGGAACTCAACAAAATCGCCGAAAACAGCGGTTGCGGTGAATGCCGTTCCAGCTGCCAGTCGGCTTGCAAAACCAGCTGCACGGTAGGCAACCAGGTTTGCGAACAGAAAGTTCTGATTAGAAATATAGGCAAATAAGGTATATTGTAAAATAAAGGAGAGTGGGTTTTGCCTGCTCTTTTTGAGATTGCCGAGAAATCGGCAATTTTTTTTGGTACATTATCGGAAATAATTATGATACACGCATTTAATTTTAAGAACGAGTATTTTGTATATGACGTGGAAAGCGGATCTCTGCACGAAATCGACAAAATTATATACGACATTTTGCGGGGCGGGGATTTGTCGGCTTATGACGAGGCGGAAATCGCTGAAGCGAAACAGGAAATCGGACAACTGAAAAGTCAGGGGTTGTTGGACGCGGAGGCGCCCGAATATAAGCCGCAGGAAAAAAGACTGGACGTAAAAGCCATGTGCCTTCATGTGTGTCACGACTGCAATCTGCGTTGCGGGTATTGCTTCGCGAAAGAGGGTACTTACAGCGGCGCGCGTGAAATGATGAGTTTCGAAACGGCAAAAAAAGCCATGGATTTTCTCATCGACAACAGCGCCGACAGAAAAATTCTAGAGGTAGACTTTTTCGGCGGCGAACCGCTGATGAATTTCGATGTGCTCAAACGCACGGTTGAATACGCGAAAAAACGCGGTGGTGAAAAAGGCAAAATCTTTAAGTTTACGACAACTACGAACGGCGTTTTGCTCAATAAGGAAACGAGCGATTATCTCAATGCCGAGATGGACAATGTCGTGCTTAGTCTTGACGGAAGAAAAGAAGTCAACGACGCTGTCAGAAAAACCGCCAACGGAAAGGGCAGTTTTGATTTGATTATAGATAATTTCAAATATTTCAGGTCGATAAGGGGTGACAAGAGTTATTTTGTCCGCGGGACATTTACCGCTAAAAATCTTGATTTTTCCAAAGATGTTTTATTTATGAACGATTTGGGTTTTGACCAGATTTCAATCGAGCCCGTTGTTTTGCCCGAAGAGCATCCGCTCGCGATTCATGAAAGCGCTTTGCCGATTATTTTCGCTGAATACGAAAAACTCGCCGAAGAATATATCAAACGCAGACAGACGGACAAATGGTTCAGCTTTTTCCATTTCGTGCTGCACCTGGACGACGGTCCGTGTTACAAAAAGAGGCTTGTCGGCTGCGGGGCGGGCAGCGAATATCTCGCGGTGGCGCCTAACGGCGATATTTATCCGTGCCATCAATTTGTGGGTGAAAACAAATACGTTATCGGCAACGTAAACGGCGGCGCGCTCAATGACGACCTGCGTCATGCTTTCGCGCGCAGCAGCATTTTTACTAAACCTGAATGTATGAATTGCTGGGCGAAATATCATTGCAGCGGCGGCTGCAACGCTAACGCCGTGCACGCCAACGGTGATATGAACAAGCCTTACAGGACCGCGTGCGAAATGATGAAAAAACGCCTTGAATGTTCCATGTATATTTTTGCCAAAGAAAAGGCGGGCGGCGTTTTTTGAATATCAAATAATTGACGAAACCGGTAAAAAATTATATACTAGACAAGGTTATACTATCAGGAGGCCGATTAATGTCAAAAACAAAATCAATCATTTGCCTTTCTGTTTTGGCCGTAGTTATGTTGTTTCTCGGAGTGTTTTCCGTAATACCATCTTTTCAGGTCGGCATTTACGATTATAACTCTCCGCTGAGTCAAATAGAACTCGGGCTCGATTTGAAAGGCGGTATTTCCGCTACGTTTGAGGTCGACGAAGAAAGCGCGGAAGGGCTTTCCGCGGCAGCCTTGGACGAGGCTATTGAAAATACCGTAAATACCATGAAAAGCCGTCTTGACGCGCTGGGGATTTCCGACGCGACGGTTGCCAGAGTGAGCGGCAGCGGGATGAACGGCGTGAAAGTGGAAATACCGCAATCTGACAACGTCGACAATATACTCGATGTTTTGTCGAGTAAAGCGGAACTTGAAATCAGGTTGCTTTCCGCCGACGGAGAAATTATTACAGACGCATCAAACATAATATCGGCCGTCACCGTTTCCGACCCTAACAACGCGGATTATTACGCGATTCAGCTGCAATTCAACAGCGACGGCAGAAACGATATGGCGGACGCGACGTCGGGATTAAATTACGGCACTGACAGCATTTATTTTTTGCTGGACGGTGAAGTTATCAGCCAGGCTACCGTGAGCGAGCAGGTTGACAGCGAATACAGCCTGATTTCGGGTAATATGTCTTATGAAACGGCGCAGGCGATTGCGGTTCAAATCAATTACGGCGCTTATGACGTGGCGTTTTCAAAACAATTTGACCAAAACGCGATAAGTCCTGTCATCGGCGACCAGGCGTTGCAGTTTATGCTCATAGCGGCGGCGGTGTTTATTGTCGCGTCCATTGTGTATATGATTGTCGTGTACGGAATGTACGGCGTGGCGTCCGGTCTGTCGCTGCTTGCGTACACAATCCTTACGATTCTGGCGCTGGCTTATCTGCCGTTTGTGAAACTCACAATGGCGGGTATAGCCGGTATCGCGATGGGGCTGGTTCTCGCTGTCGGTTCAGACATACTTATCATGGAGCGTATCAGAGAAGAGTTCAGAAGCGGTAAGTCATTCCGCAGCTCTTATGAAAGCGGATTTAAGAAATCGCTGCCGTTGCTGATTGATATACACGCCGTGGCGCTTATCGTAACGGTTGTGCTTTGGGTGTTTGTCGGTTCAATCACTCAGGGTTTTGCCGTGACCATGATATGCGGAATTGTTCTTTCGCTCTTTGCGTCGCTTGCGGTTACAAGAATGTTTGCCAGACTGTTTATGCCGGTATTCGGCGAAACTCCGTCTCTTTATAAACTTGAAAAGCAGGAGGTGGAGCAATGAGCGGCGTTATTAAAAAAGAAGGAAATATTTTCGGGCGTTTCAAGATTTTTGCTATAGTTTCGCTTGTGATAATTGTTTTGGGCGTTGTCGCTTTATGCTTCGCGGGATTCAACAGCGGCATTGAATTCACGGGCGGCGCGGAAATTTCCGTTGATTTCGGTTCCGGCGTGACCGACGAGCAATACGGCGATATTGAAAGCGGATTGAAAGATTATCTCGCTTCTGTCGGCGCTGAGGTGTCGGGTACGGCTAAAATTACCGACGGCGAAAACGTAAGCGGAATAGTGGTGTCTTTCGGTTCGGAAATCAATTCGCAGGGCGCGGACAAAACCGCTATGAACGCGCTTGTGAATATGCTTGGCGTTGGCGGCAATAATATTTCGGCGGACGAAAGGGCGTCGCTGGAAGATTATCTCGGCAGCGGCTTTAATTTCGGAAGTATCGTTTCCGTGTCCGACAGGGTGACAAGCCTTGGCGTGACGGATGCGGATGTCAGTGTTTATACAGTGTCGCCTACAATCAACAACCAAGGTTTGGTCTTGTCGGCAATTTCGTTGGCGGTTGCTTTTGTGGCGGTGCTTGTGTATGTCGCCGTAAGATTTAAGACCGTGGCGAAAGAACCTAAAATGTCTGACGGGCTGAAAGTGGCGCTTGCGGTTGGTATCGGTGTCGTGCATGACGCTCTTGTAACGCTTGCGCTTATGCTGTTTGCCGGCTGGTTATTTAACATTGAAATAACCGCGTTCTTTACCGCGGTATTCGCTCTGATAATCGTTTATTCCGTTTACAACGCGATTGTCGTGTTTGACAGAATAAGAGTCAATAACGACCGCTATGCGGATTTGGCCGGCAGCGCCGAAGTAGTTGACAAATCTGTCAAGGAAGCGTTTAAGCGCATCGTGCTTACGTCGGCGGCGATATTTGCGGCGGTTCTGATTGTGGCGATATTTGCTTCGCCTGCCGTGCGGTCATTTGCCATTCCTGTATTGTTCGCGCTGGTTTCCGGCACATACTCATCGCTGTGCGTGACTCCTTGTCTTTGGAAAATGTTTAACGGCAAAAACGATGGTGGCGCCGAGCGGCAATCGGCAGAATAAAAAATTCTTCGCAGCCTTCTTCGGAAGGCTGTTTTTATTGGTAAAATTCATTATTGTCTTAAAGGGGGCCGGATGAAGAAGAGATACATTCAAAGGCAATATAATTGTGATGAAAACGACATTAAAATCGTTGCCGAAAAATTCGGCATTGACGACAACGCTTTGTTTTTGCTGAAAAAGTATAACGTAACGTCACAAAACGCCGAAAAATTCTTTTCCGACGGAGAAGACGGTTTGCTTGACCCAAACCTTATGTCTGGCATGTCCGCCGCCGCGGAGAAAATTAAGGCCGCCGTGGAGAGCGGAAAAAAGATATTGATTTTCGGCGACTATGACGCCGACGGGATTTCGGCATCGGCGATTTTGAAATTATATTTTGATTCGGTCGGGGCTGACAGTTTTGTTTATTTGCCAAAACGCAGCGAGGGCTACGGGTTAAAAATCGAAACAATGATGAAGCTGAAAAATAACCCCGGATTTGACCTTGTTGTGACTGTCGACTGCGGCATTACCGCTGTCGATGAAGTTGAGTTTGTCAGAAAAATTCTGAAAACGGATATTATAGTCACTGACCATCATGAACCGGGCGATAAACTTCCTGCCTGCGTGTGCGTAAATCCTAAATTAGGTTATCCTTTCAGAGATTTATCCGGCTCCGGCGTGGCGCTGAAAGTAGTTCAGGCTTTGTCTGATGAGGAAACTGCCAAATATTTCTGCGACCTCGCCTCAATCGGTACCATAGCCGATATTATGCCGCTTGAAAGCGAAAATCGCGCGATTGTCAAACTCGGATGCGCGCATGTCAGAAATAAGGGACTGGCGTCGCTTCTGCGTGCCAATAAAATAGCGGCCGAAAGTGTTGATTGTTCGTCGATGGCAATGAAAATATGTCCGAAAATCAATGCGGCGGGCAGGGTTGACGCGCCGACGGCGGCGTTGGATTTGCTGCTTGCCGACAACGCGGCTGACGCTGAGATGAAAGTGGCGGCGCTTATGGACGCCAACGCCAGGCGTCAGACGCTTACGGAAAAATGTTTTGCCGAAGCACTGGATTATATAGACAAAAACAACCTGTCGCTTAGACCGGCGATTTTTGTGTACGGTGAAAAATGGCAACATGGTATTCTCGGCCTTGTGGCAAACAGACTTGTCGAAAAATTTAAAGTTCCTGTGGGGGCGTTTATGCCTGACGGAGACAATATCGTCGGTTCTCTCAGAACGCCTGAGGGAATAGACCTTTATGCAGTGGTATCCGAACTGAAAGGGCGCCTGCTGCGTTTCGGCGGACATAAAATGTCGGTCGGCGTGACGTTATTCAAGGATTGTTTTGAGGCTTTTTATTCGGATTTTTGCGAAAAGATATCGGAGCACATCAGAGATTCCGCGGAATATTTTTACGACGCGGTTTATGACGAGGCATATCTCGGCGACAGATTCACGGCGCAACTCAAAGCTTTTGAACCTGTGCAGTCGAATAACAAGGTGATTTTTTACGGTGAGTTTGGCGTAAAAGCCGTCAATGTTTTTGGTAAAAATAAAAATTATATCAAAGTGCTTACGCAAAACGGTTTGCAGCTCAAAACTTTTGGAGACTATACCGAATTTTTACCGGCGCTTAGGCAAAACTGTAATATCGAGTGTTTATTCGGTCTGGAATATGACGATTTTGAAAAGAAATATGTCGGAATGATTATCGACATGAATATTATTGACTCGATATCTTTTGACGATATTTATCTCAGAAACTATATAAGCAGAATCTCTTTTGACGGTAATAATGATGAACGCGAAATAATTGACGTCGGTCATGTAGGTTATTATGCGCAAGAAGGGGGCTGCTGCTGCGTTTTCGGAAGTATGCTGGAATTCGAAAAAATGAGCAGGCTCGTTGATTTTTCGGATTTCTATCTGAATTTCTTTTTTCCGCGGCAATTTTCAAACACAGTACTTATCGCTCCGTCAAAAAATGTGGATTTATCAAAATATATGTCTGTAATAATATTCTGTCATTATAATTTTGACATGGAAGATTATTCGTTTTGCGAAAATCCTTTGTTTTGCGGAGATAAAGCGGAAGTTCCGGCGTATCTGTACGGGCAGAAAATCGACAGGAATTGCTGTGTGAGGATATTCAAGGCGATAGTCGGCAATCGTGCGGGGTGCATCGATATGAATGAGCTTTATTTGCGCTGCGGCGTATTTGAATACTCAATCGGTACATTTGAGTTTGTCGTGAAAATTTTCGAGGAACTCGGAATCTTCAAGGTGTACGAAGAGCCTTTTTCGGTTGTTTACAATAAAGACGTCAAGACAGAACTTGCTAAATCCAAACTGTTTAATATGATTGCAAGCGATTGACAATGAAGATATAATATTATTATGGAAGAAATTTACAAAGAGCCGGCCGAAATCACCATTGAAAACCTGGTGTCTAAAATCAAGCACTATTATCCGAACGACGCGGATACGATTTTGCGCGCTTTCAAACTTGCGCAGGATGCGCATGACGGGCAGTTTCGCGCTTCAGGGCGCCCTTATATTACCCATCCGTGTGTCGTGTGCGATATATTGATTGACCTCGGCCTCGATGTGCCTACGCTTTGCGCCGCGCTGTTGCATGACACGGTGGAAGATACCTATGTTACAGACCGGCAGCTTCGTGATGAATTCGGCGATGAAATCGCGAATCTTGTGGCGGGTGTCACCAAACTCGATAAATTGCAATTTGCCAGTAAAGAGGAAGAACAGGCGGAAAATATCAGAAAAATGTTTTTCGCAATGGCGAAAGACATAAGGGTGATCATCATTAAACTTGCTGACAGACTGCACAATATGCGCTCGCTTCAATATCTTTCGAGAGAACGTCAGCTCGCGATGGCAAAAGAAACGATAGATATCTTCGCTCCGCTTGCCGGCAGACTGGGTATTTCGCAGATAAAATGCGAGTTGGAAGATTTGTGTCTGAAATATCTTGACCCGGAAGCGTATGAGTATCTGTCAGAGCATATCGCAATGAAACAGGAAGAACGCCAGTCGATGGTGGATTCTGTAATTGCCGAGCTGAAAAAGATTCTTAAAGAACTCGGCGTTGACGGAGAAATATCGGGCAGAACCAAGCATTTTTACAGTATATACAAAAAAATGAAGAATCAGGGCAAAAGCCTTGACGAAATTTACGATATGACCGCCGTGCGCGTTATTGTTGACACGGTAAAGGATTGTTACAATGTGCTCGGCGCCATTCACGCCGTGTGGAAACCTATCCCGGGGCGAATCAAGGACTATATTGCGGTGCCTAAGCCTAACATGTATCAATCTCTTCATACTACGGTCATTACAAATCTCGGCGCTCCTTTTGAAATTCAGATTCGCACAAAAGAAATGCATCGGGTTGCGGAATACGGTATCGCGGCGCATTGGAAATATAAAGAGGGCGCGTTTGAAAAGGATATCAGCGACAAAATCAGCTGGATAAGCGATGTCATCAGTTATGACGGCGAGCATAAGGATTCCAGAGAATTTCTCGATTCCATAAAGAAAGACGTTTCTATAAGCGACGAAGTTTTTGTGTTTACCCCGAAAGGCGCCGTCAAAAACCTGCAAGCCGGCGCTACCGCTCTTGATTTCGCTTATGCCGTCCACAGTGAGGTCGGTAACAAATGCGTGGGCGCGAAGGTGAACTCTAAGCTGGTTCCGCTCGGTCATATTTTGGAAAACGGCGATATTGTGGAGATACTTACCTCGGCGAACTCGAAGGGTCCGTCGCGTGACTGGTTGAAAATCGTCGTTACGTCCAGCGCAAAAAGCAAAATAAGGCAATTTTTCAAAAGAGAACTTAAAGAAGAAAATATCAAAAACGGCAAAGCCATGCTGGAACGTGAGGCGAAACATCGTGGTTTTACGTGGGCGCAACTCGCTCAGCCGAAAGCGCTGGATACGGTTTTTAAGCGATATATGTTTAATGACACCGATGAGATGTTTGCCTCCGTCGGGTACGGTAGCATATCGACAAATCAGGTTTTGCTGAAACTGATTGATTACTATAAAAAGCATGTCGAAAAAGTCGTTATTGACGGCGAAGTTGTCTACAAGCCGAAACAGAACGGAAAATCGGGCAGCGTCATAATTAAAGGATACGACGATTTGCTTATTCGCTTTTCAAAGTGTTGTTCGCCTGTTCCGGGGGACAAAATCGTCGGATATATTTCGCGCGGAAGGGGCATTACAATCCATCTCGCGGACTGTCCGACGGTAAAGCAGCTTGAAAAAGAGAGACTGGTTGAGGCGGAGTGGTCGCAGACCAGCGCCGGCGCTAGTTTTGCCGCCAGTTTGCAGGTTTTGTGCGAGGACAAGGGCATTGTTTTTGCCGATTTGACAAAAATAATAACAAATCAGGAGTTGCCGATACTGTCTTTCAGCGCCAGAAAAGACAAGAACCACAATATCGTGGCGGTTTTTTCGGTGGAGATAAAAGATCATCAGCAGCTTAATCAGCTGATAGAAAAAATCAGGTCATATCCTAACACGCTGGATGTGTTCAGAACAACAATATGAGTATGAAATATAAATTGTATACATTGGTAGGCGGTGCTGTCGGTACTAATTGTTATATTCTCACCGGTGAGGACGGCGGGGCGATTGTGTTTGATATTCCTGACGGCTGCGGCGGCAAAATCGCTGATTTTTGCGCAAAACATCAGATAGCGCCGCTTGCTATTTTTCTTACACACGGGCATTTTGACCATTGCGGCGGTGTTGCCGAGTTTTTAAGACATTTTGGCGTCAAGGTGTATGGCAACGCGAACGACGCTCCGCTCGCGGCGGTCGCGGCGGCGAACAGATACGGCGTTGAGGCGGAAAATTGCGAAATAACGGATTTTGTCGGCGACGGACAAACAGTGAATGTCGGGGGTTTTTCCGTGGAGGTTTTGTTTACGCCGGGTCATACCAAAGGCAGCGTGTGTTATTTTATTGAAGATATGATGTTTTCGGGGGATACGTTGTTTCACGGTGATATCGGCAGAACCGATTTTCCTGAAAGCGATAGCCTTGCCATGGAAATCAGCCTGAAAAAACTTTCCGCAATAGAAAAGAATTATTTTGTCTATCCGGGGCACGAAGAATCTACTACGCTGGATGCTGAGAAGAGAGAAAATCCTTATCTGAAATGAATTTTTACACTAATTGTGAATTTTCCGCGGATATAGCGGACATATTGCGTGAATATTTTCCAAATGAAAAATTGCAGCCGACTGATGTTCCCGAAAATGGCCGGCTGGTTTTTCTTGTGGAAAAACATGGTGGTACTGAGTGTTATACATGTTTTTTTGACGGTCACTCCCAAAAAGAGTCGTTGGAAATATGTTCCGAATGGTCCGATATAGAAAAAAAGAGATACGTCAAAAGAAAAATCAAGCTTTGCGCCTATAAATGTTTGAAGCAGGCATTGAATAAGCCGCTGGCATGGGGCGCGCTTACCGGAATCAGGCCGACCAAACTCGCTTATGACCTGATTTCATGCGGGCTTGACGTCAAAAGCCAGTTTGAAAATGTTTTTCTTGTTCCGCCTGAAAAAACACGGTTGGTTATTGAGATTTTGAATAACCAAAAGGGGCTTGTCGAACATGACGACAAGTATGCCGACTTTTATATAAATATTCCGTTTTGCGTGAGCAGGTGCAGTTACTGTTCGTTTGTGAGCGGAGATATATATCAGCAAGGGCGGTTTGTTGAGCCGTATATCGAGTCTTTGATAAAAGAAATGGACGCGGCGTTTGAAATCGCCGGCCGCGGCGGATATGAGTTAAGCCATTTGTATATAGGCGGCGGCACTCCTACATCGCTTTCAGCCGCTCAGATAGAGAGGATATTGGCAGCCGTTGCTTTTAAGCCGCGGGAGTTTACGGTGGAGGCTGGTCGGCCGGACACTATTGATAAAGATAAACTTGACGTTTTTAAGGCGTTTGGTGTGGGCAGAATTTCGGTAAATCCGCAGACTTTTTGTCAATCTACTCTCGATTTAATCAATAGAAAGCATACTATTTCTGACATATATGATAAATTTGACCTTGTCAGGAAATACGGATTTGACATCAATATGGATTTGATTGCCGGCTTGCCGGGCGAAACAGAGGAAAATTTCCGCTACAGTATCGACTGTGCCGTGCGGCTTGCTCCTGAAAACATCACGGTTCATACATTGGCGTTGAAATCAGGCTCGGCGCTGAAAGAAAAAAGCGGCGTCGCCGATACCGAAAAGGAAATCGCGGCGATGCTTGAATACGCGGCGGAGCGTCTTTGCGCCGCAGGATATTCTCCTTATTATATGTATCGGCAAAAATACATGGTGGGAAATTTCGAAAACGTCGGCTATTCGCTTAAAGGCAAACAGTGCCTTTACAATATAGATATGATGGAAGAAGTGGCGGATATATTCGCGTGCGGCGCGAACGCTATTTCAAAACGTGTTATCAGAGCGCAAAACAGAATAGAACGCGCTGCCAACGTAAAAGATTTTTCAAACTATATAGGGCGTACGGACGAGATGATTGAAAGAAAAAAGCGTCTGTTTTTGGACTAAAAAATCAGTTTACAAACAAATATTTTTATGTTATCATTTTTCGGTACCAATGCTTGGTTGGACGTGGACTCCGCCGTCCTGCTCAGTTTTGGCGAATTAATTTAACGGAGGATTATAATTATGGCACAGTACAGCAAGTCTGAAATCATCGCAAAGTTCGGACGCAAAGAAGGCGACACGGGTTCGCCTGAGGTTCAAATCGCTCTTTTGACGGCTCGTATCAATCATTTGACCGAGCACCTTAAAGCCAACAAGAAAGACCACCATTCCAGACGCGGTCTTTTGCAGATGGTTGGTAAAAGACGCGGTCTTCTCGATTACCTCAAAAGCACCGATCTTGAAAAATACAGACAGATTATTGCCGAATTGGAACTCAGAAAGTAAAAAAACGGAGGCGGAATATTATTTTCCGCCCATTTTTTTGGATAAAACGGGTAAGGTAAGGTAGGTAAGGAGAGAAAAGAATGACGAAATTTGAAAAACACGAATGTCAAATCGGAAACAGAAAGTATTATGTTTTCGAGACCGAACTCGGCGGAAAAACATTGTCGGTTGAAATCGGCAAGTATGCCGAGCAGGCAAACGGCTCATGCATGGTGAAAATGGGTGAAACCGTTGTTATGGTTAACGCCACTTTGGCTAAGTCCCCGAGACCGGGTATTGATTTTTTCCCGCTGGGGGTCGATTATGAAGAAAAAATGTACGCCGTGGGCAAAATTCCAGGCGGGTTTAAAAAGAGAGAAGGTCGTCCGAGCGACAAGGCGATACTCGTTTCGCGTCTTATAGACCGTCCTATACGCCCGCTTTTCCCGAAAGGCTTTTTCAATGATGTTTCGGTAGTGGCGACGCCGATGTCGGTTGACGGAGACAATTCTCCGGAAGTGCTGGCAATGATAGGTTCGTCTGTCGCGCTGACAATTTCCGATATTCCTTTCGCCGGTCCTACGGGCAGCGTAGCGGTCGGTATCGTCGACGGTGAATACGTTATCAATCCGGACGCGAAGCAGAGAGAAAAAAGCACCCTTACGCTGAATCTTGCCGGCACGAAAGACGCTATTATGATGGTGGAAGCCGGAGCAAATGAGATTTCCGAAGAAGAAATGCTTGGCGCGATTTTGTTCGGTCATGAAGAAATCAAAAAAGAGTGCGAGTTTATCGAAAGAATAAGAGAAGAAGTCGGCAAAGAAAAAATCGTTCCGGAACTTCATCTTGTTCCGCAGGATATTCAGAATGAAATCAAGGCCTACGCGAGCGAAATGCTGGATAAGGCGCTTGACACTTTCGACAGGGCGGAAAGACAAAAGAACGAAGACGAAGTCAATGCGAAAGTCACCGCTTATTATGAAGAGACAAATCCGGACTATGTGCCTTATGTCGGCGACGCGCTTTACTCTCTCACGAAGGAAAAAGTCAGAGCGAAAATCATCAATCACGGGATAAGGCCTGACGGCAGACGTCCTGATCAGATAAGGGAAATCTGGTGTGATGTCGGCGTCATGCCGAGAGTGCACGGCACGGGCGTGTTTACGAGGGGTATGACCCAGGTAATCACCACGGCTACGCTCGGAACCATTTCCGACGTGCAGAAACTCGAAGGGCTTGACGATGACACGTTCAAGAGATATATGCACCATTATAATATGCCGGGCTATTCCACCGGCGAAGCGAAACCTATGCGTTCGCCGGGCAGAAGAGAAATCGGTCACGGCGCGCTTGCGGAAAGGGCGCTGGAACCGGTGATTCCTAGCGAAGAAGAATTTCCTTATTCAATCCGCACGGTTTCCGAAGTCGTAAGCAGCAACGGTTCGACTTCGCAGGCCAGCATTTGCGGTTCGACGCTCGCTCTTATGGACGCAGGTGTTCCGATTAAAGCGCCTGTCGCCGGTATAGCCATGGGTCTTATGAAAGACGAAGAGCACGGAAAAGTCGCTATTTTGTCGGATATTCAGGGGCTGGAAGACTTCCTCGGAGATATGGACTTTAAAGTTGCCGGCACAAGAAAAGGCATAACCGCCATACAGATGGACATAAAAATCAAGGGCATAGACAGAACCATTCTCGAAACAGCTCTTGAACAGGCCAGAAAAGGCAGGCTGTTTATTCTTGATAAAATGGCCGCGGTGCTTGCCGAACCGAGAAAAGAGTTGTCCAAATACGCGCCGAAAATTATTTCGTTTGATATCAATCCTGATAAAATCAAAGAAGTTATCGGCAGCGGCGGAAAGGTCATCAACAAGATTATTGAAAAAACCGGCGTTAAAATCGACATTACCGACGAGGGCCGCGTGTTTATCGCCACGCCTGATTCTGAAATGGCTGAAAAAGCGAAACAGCTTGTTCTCAATATTGCCAAAGACCCTGAAATCGGCGATGAATACACCGGAAACGTAGTGAGAATTATGGATTTCGGCGCGTTTGTCGAACTCGCTCCGGGCAGAGACGGAATGATTCATATTTCGAAACTCGCGAAAGAGAGAGTCGAAAAAGTCACCGACGTGGTAAATATCGGCGATTTGGTAAAAGTCAAAGTCATCAAAATCGACGAAAAGGGCAGAATTGACCTTAAACTTATCAAAAAACTTTAAAATCAATTTAAAAACCGGCGTTAGCGCCGGTTTTTTTATTCATAGACAATGTCGGAAGCACATAAATATTTTTGAGGTTGTTTATGAAAAAAATCAGCGAAAAGTTATTTATAAATATATTCGCAAATGTTATAATATGTTTGGTTATCGTTGCTGTGTTTTCTTTCAGTCTCGGGGGAGATATATTCACAACGGCGAGCGCCGACGGCGAAAAGCCTATTTACAACGGCAATCGCGGCGGCAAAAGCGTGAGTCTGATGTTTAATGTGTATCAGGGCACGGAGTATATCGACGGAATTATAGAAACGCTGGAATCTCACGGCGCCAATGCCACGTTTTTCATAGGCGGAATATGGGCGGAAAAAAACGGCGATGCCGTGCAAAAGATTTTTGACAGCGGCAACGAACTCGGCAACCACGGGTATCTTCATCTTGACCAGAATAAACTCGGCATTGAAAAAAACCGTCAGGAAATCGAACTGTGTCATGAACTTATTAAACAACTCACAGGTTATGAAATGACGTTGTTTGCTCCGCCTGGCGGCGCGTTTTCATCGGCTACTCTGACGGCGGCGAAAGAACTCGGCTATAAAACGATTATGTGGTCGAAAGATACCATTGATTGGAGAGACCATGACAGCGAAATAATTTTCAGCAGGGCGACAAAAAACGTCGCCGGCGGCGATTTGATTTTGATGCATCCCACAAAAGAAACTCTCGGGGCGTTGGACGATATATTGACCGAAATAGAAAATCAGGGGTTTGAAATCGTCACCGTAAGCGAAAACTTGAAATAAAATGAGGTACAAAATGGAATTTACGAAGAAATATGAAAACGGACTTAAAATAGTCGTCAAGGAAATGCCGGGGCTTTATTCACTGACAGTCGGATTTTGCGTCGGCGTGGGCAGCTGCCTTGAAGATAAAAGCAATAACGGTTTTTCACATTTTATCGAGCATATGATGTTCAAGGGCACGCCAAAGCGTACCGCGTTTGAAATATCCGATTCCGTGGACAGAATCGGCGGTCAGATTAACGCGTTTACGTCGAAAGACATGACTTGTTACTACGCGAAAGTAGCGTCGGTTTATGCCGAGCAGGCGGTTGAAATTTTAAGCGATATGCTGCTTAATTCTTTATTTGATCCACAGGAACTCGACAGAGAGCGTAAAGTTATTTTGGAAGAAATCACAATGGGCGAAGACCAGCCTGACGAAGTCTGTCACGACCTTATTGCCGAGGCTCTTTACGGCGACAAGGGACTCGGGCAGACGATAATAGGGACCAAAGAGCTTATTTCAAAGGCCGGACGCGAAGATTTGCTGAAATTTATTGACAGATTTTATACATCGGAAAACATCACAGTAGCTTTTGCGGGCAATATTAAATTTGAAGAGGCCTGCGCTTACGTCGAAAAATATTTTTTGCCTTATTTGGACAAGCATCACAAAGTCGCGGAACTTTCCGCCCAGGAATGCCGCAGCGATTATATTTTTAAAGTTAAGGATATCGAGCAGGCGCATATCTGCATCGGTTTTGAGGGGCTGCCGTTGGATGATCCGGACAGCGACGCTTACGCCGTGTTTTCAAGCATATTCGGCAGCGGGATGTCCAGCAGATTATTTCAGAAAATAAGGGAAGAATATGGGATGGCTTATACGGTATATGCATATCCGTCGTACTACGTCAATAACGGCTATCTGGAGATTTACGCCGGAACCAACCCTAAAAACATCGAAACCGTCATGTCACTTATAAAAGAAGAAATCGACAACATACTTTCAGGCGGCGTTACCGACGCCGAATTTGAAAGGGGCAAGGAACAAAGAAAAGGGGGGACGCTTCTCGCACAGGAGAACAGCAGCGTTGTTATGACAAATATCGGCAAATACTATTTGTTGCTTGACAAAAAATATACCGTTGAGGAAAAAATCGCCGCGATAGACAGAGTGACGAAAGCCGACGTCGAGAGAGTCATGCGGAAAGTGCTCGACAGAAGCAGAGCGTCTTTGGCAATCGTGTCCAGAAGCAAGCCGGCAGAAGATTTGCTGGAAAAATTTAAAGCCTGATTTATGTTGAAAAACACGTGAAAATGTGCTACTATTATCTGTAAGGAAAAAGGTAGTATCTGATGAAAAACAAAAGCATGAAGAAACAACCTATAGACGCAAGAAAGGCGATAGGCACGGCGACGATTGTCGTGAGTGCGTTTTTGCTCTTTTGTCTTATAACCGGCAGAACTATTCTGGGGGTTGTCGGTGGCGCCGTCGCGGACTTTTTTCTGGGACTGTTCGGCATAACCGCTTATGCCCTGATGCTTGCCATCCTGATTGTCGGCGTTATGGTATTGTGCGGCAGGAAGATTACTTTGCCGAAATTGCAGGTCGCTAATTTCGCGGTGATGTTTTTTGCCGTCATTTTGCTTGTGCATCTTATGACGTCTCAGCGCAGCGTGTCGGCAAATGATTACGGAGCGTATTTGTCCGCATGCTATAATTACGCTACGATGAGCACGTTCGGCGGGGCGTTTGCGGGTCTTTTTGTGTGGCCGCTGTGCAACGCTATTACCGTTTTCGGAACGTATGTTTTTATCATTGCGCTTCTTATTTTGACGGCGTTTATATGTGCTGAATACTTTTTCAAATTGTCAAAAATCAAATTTGAAAGAAACGAGGAATTTATCACCGAAGAAACTCATATAGAACCGCAATTCCCTGGCAATAAACTGTTTGTTGCGACTATCAACGAAAGCAGACCGCAGCGCCAGCAAGCGTCGGCACCGCAGACCGTCATGTCGCCAAAACCGACGAGAGACCCGCTGGACGAACTCTACGGCGTTTCCAGGGAAGCGTCGGCTCCGACTACTTACAATTCGGTTGAACGTCCGGCGGCTCAAAAATCTCCTATGGACGAATTATACGGAGATTTTCTCAAAAAAGACGCCGCTTCGGATGATTTTTACGCTTCTTTCGGCAGTATGCCTGCGCCGAGAAGAACGCCGGATACAAGCTATACCCGTGATTACGAGAGTCGCTATTCGGCTCCGAAAAGCGTTGAAAATATTTCTTCGGCGCCGATTTCGAAATTTAACGGTGCGTTTGAGGAACCGCCTGCCATTTTGCACGGCGATGACCAGTATACAAGCGACACTCTGACCAATATTCCGAAGACCGACGAGTTTTTGGAGGAGATTAAATCCGACAAGAAAGACGTTAACAAGGAAAGCGCGAAGAAGGATTTGTACGCGCTTAAAGGACAGATGAAGCCTGACACTTCCTTGCCGCCTATTGTGAACGGAGATGAGTTTTCCGAACAGCTCAAAAAGAAAGCGAAGTATGAAGAAACGGCGGCGCAAACGTCTGCCGATACTTTCGCTCCAAGGTCAAAGCCGTCGTCGCCTGTCTTTACGACTCCGTCCGTCGAACAGACATTGAATCACGCCAAAAGGCAGGACAACGAAATTAAAGAGGATGTAGCGTCTGCCGGTAAAGAACCTGAGACGATATCCACGCCTGCGTTTATCAAGGTGGACAAAGAACCTGTAAAAGATGTTTCGTTTGTCGAAAACGCCGAAATGCCGCGCGCTGAAACTGCTGAGCCGATTTTTGAGCAGGATTTGCTTTCCGACGATGAACTTAAAGATATTTCCATAGCGGAAGCGATAACCGAACCGAAAGAAGAGGCTGTAAGCGTCGCCACGCCGGAAGTAGGTTTTGTCGAAAAGCCTTTTTCGCAATTCAATTCAAAAACCGAGGAAAAAGGTTTTCAGGTCGGTCTTGCTGCCGTCGTCGGAAAGAAAGAAGAAGAGCAGCCGAAGCCCGTGCATAAATATGAAAAATATGTTCCGCCGAGTCTGCAACTGCTTGACGACGCTGTGTTTGACCCGAGCGTCGCGACGGATGATTATGACGCGATAGGCAAAAATATCGAAAGGACGCTGGCGCAGTTCAAGGTGGATGCCACGTTTGTCAACTATGTGCACGGTCCGACAGTCACCCGTTACGAATTTGAAATGGCGCCGGGCATATCGGTTAAAAGAGTGGCAAGTCTTGCCGATGATATCGCGATGGTTGTCGCCTCCAAATCGTCGGTGCGTATCGAAGCGCCTATTCCGGGCAAAAGTCTGTTCGGCATAGAGGTTCCTAACAAAAAAGTCGCGAAAGTGCCTTTGCGTTCCATCCTTGAATCGCCTGAATTTCAAAATACTAGCAAAGGTCTTACCTTTGCTTTGGGTATTGATATCGGCGGACAGAAAATCGTTTCAGACCTTGCCGACATGCCGCATCTGCTTATAGCCGGTTCTACGGGCAGCGGTAAGAGCGTGTGCGTAAATTCGCTTATTATCAGCATGCTGTACAAATACAGCCCGGAAGAGTTGAGATTTATTCTTGTTGACCCGAAACAGGTTGAGTTTACTCTCTACAATAAAATGCCGCATCTCATGATAAACGAAATAATATGCGAGCCTGAAAAGGCTATCAGTGTGTTTAACTGGCTTATCAAGGAGATGGAACGTCGGTTTACCATGTTTGCCGAATACGGCGTTAGGGAAATAGAAGGATACAACAAAGCGATAGACACGGAAACAACGCAGAAACTGCCTAGAATTGTCATGGTTGTCGATGAGGTTGCCGACCTTATGCAATACAACAAAAGCGAGATTGAGCAGAGAATCCAAAAACTTGCCCAAAAGGCCCGCGCGGCGGGAATACATCTCGTGCTCGCGACGCAAAGACCTAGCGTTGACGTTATAACCGGTGTAATCAAGGCAAACTTCCCTGCGCGTATAGCGCTGAGAGTTACCTGCGCGGCGGACGCGCGTACGATAATGCAACAGGGCGGACCTGAAAAACTTATCGCGAAAGGCGATATGCTTTTCCAGGCCGGCAATATGCCAGAACCGATAAGGCTGCAAGGCGCGTTGGTGCTTGACGATGAAGTCAGGGAAGTTGTCAATTTTATTGCCGCCAACAATGAAAGTTATTTTGATGAAGACGTCAAAAACGCGATTTTCAATGCCAAAAAAGGCAATGCTGCCGGCGGCGGCAGTGATGACGACGATTTGGACGATTTGTTCTATGACGCGCTGAAATATGTCATAGAAACGGGGATGGCGTCTATTTCAATGCTGCAAAGGCGTTTCAGCATAGGATACAACAGGGCGGGCAGGCTTATCCAGGATATGGAAGAGAAACATTTTGTTTCGCCGTTTGAGGGGGCAAAACCTCGTCAGGTGCTGATTACGGAAGAAGAATACAATCAATTGTTTGGAAACTGATGGCTAAAGTTGGAGTAGTGTCGCTTGGCTGCGACAAAAACAGGGTTGATTCCGAAATAATGCTTTATAATCTGCGCAGGGGCGGGTTCGAGATAACCAACGACCCGTCAGAAGCGGAGATTATCATTGTGAATACCTGCGCTTTTTTGGAGTCTGCGCGTCAGGAAGCCATTGAAACAACGCTGGAAATGGCTCGGTATAAACACGGAAAATGCAAAAAACTTATAATGACCGGTTGTTTGCCGCAGCGTTTCATTTCGGAGATGTTTGACGAATTTACCGAAGTGGACGGCTTTTTGGGTACTAACGATTACGCCGACGTCGTTTCTTTTATCCGTGGTCTGGACAAGCGTTGCTATAAAGTGTCGCCTAACACATCGCGCATTGAGGAAGGGCGGCGCATTGTGACGACTCCGGGGCATTACGCTTATCTGCGCGTGGCCGATGGTTGCGATAATTTTTGCACATATTGTCTGATTCCGTCGATAAGGGGAAAATATCGCTCAAGACCTATTGAACATATTGTCGAAGAGGCGAAAGACCTTGTCGCCGCGGGCGCGAAAGAACTGATACTTATTGCCCAGGATTTGACGAAATACGGGTTTGATTTGTATGGTAAAACGTGTTTGGTCGGATTGATAAGGGAATTGTCTAAAATTGATGGTCTTGTCTGGATACGGCTGCTTTATTGCTATCCGGAGTTGATTGACGGCGAACTTATCGACGAAATAGCTTCAAACGACAAAGTCGCAAAGTATCTCGATATTCCGCTTCAGCACAGTCAGGACGCCGTTCTGAAACGCATGGGTCGCAAATCCACCCGCGAAAGCCTTGAAAAACTGTTTTTCGAATTGAGGTCAAAAGTACCGGATATTTCTTTGAGAACCACGTTTATTCTTGGGTTTCCGGGAGAAACACAGGAGGACTTTAACGGTCTTTGCGATTTTGTGAAGACACAGCGCATGAATAACGTAGGCTTTTTTACATATTCGAGGGAGGACGGGACCGCGGCCGCAAGAATGAAAAACCAGATTCTCGAAAAAGTAAAAGAACAAAGGCTTTCAAACCTTGCCGCTTTGCAATATGATATCGTCCGCGAACAAAACGCTGCCATGCAAGGCAAAAAACTTCGCGTTATAATTGACGAGGAAATATCCTCCGCTGAAAATAAATTTCTCTATAAGGCGCGGAGTCAGTATAACGCGCCCGATATCGACGGATGTGTTTATGTAAGTTCGGACAAGCCTTTGGAAGCGGGGCAATTTACCGAAATCGTTGTCAAAGGTTTTTCCGATTATGATTTGAAGGGGGACGCCAAATAATGAATTTACCCAATAAATTATCTTGCCTCAGAATAATTTTGGTACCCGTAATGGCAATAGTTTTTTTGCTTGACTGGGCGTACGCGCCGCTTGTCGCGGTGGCGATATTTATTATTGCCGCGTGCACTGATTTTTTGGACGGACATATCGCCAGAAAATACAATATGGTGACGGACCTCGGCAAACTTCTTGACCCGATAGCCGACAAACTGCTTATACTTTTCGCTTTATTTTTGGTTGTGGAAGCAAATTTAATCCCGATAGGGTTCGGCGCATTTTGCGGAGGCATCATTATAGGCAGGGAACTGCTTATCAGCGCCGTGAGACAAATAGCCGCCAGCAAAGGTATCATTATTCAGGCCAATATTTACGGAAAAATCAAAACTTTTGTTCAGGATATCGCTTTGCCGATGACTATGTTGCTCAAAATGAAAGAAGTCATAATAAGCGGGATTTCGGCGGAGTTTTTTGAAGTTTATCAGATAATATGCTGGACGCTTTTGGCTGTCGCTACATTGCTTACGTTGATATCCGGCGTCATTTATTTTGTGCAGAACAAAAAGGTGTTTTCTCAAAACGCCGATTGAATTAACATTTATGAATGTATCGATAATATCGTTTGACTATTCCGACAGTGTCAAATTTATCTACGAAAAGCTGCGTGAAAGCAATGAAAGCATAGATTACTGCGTTATCGGGGAGCAAACTAAAGAAAAAATATGCGAATTGTCTGACCTTGCTGAAAAGAGCAGCGACATTATTTTTTATGTCGGCGGGCAGGGTTTGTCGATGAACGATATATTAAAGGAAGTTCTGGCGGAAAGATACGGCGTAAATCTTGTTTATTCAAAAGAAACGCAGGAGTTTTTCCGTAAATATATCGAAGAATCCAAACAGCCCACTCCGCCGATATTCATACAGGAAAAACTGCTGAGTTTTCCGGAGGGGTTTGAGGTTTTTCAAAGCAAATACGGCTATGAACTGTCGGCCATAGGGAGGTTCTGCGGCAAAGAAATTATTTTGCTGCCTGACAGCCTTGCCGAATGCCGGCATATGTATTATGATTATCTGAAAAACTTTTTGGAGAAAAAAGACGGTCAGAAACACAAAGTTTTTTTCTATAAAGTATTCGGACTGAAACAGGATGAAGTCGAAAAAAAACTGTCGGCTTTTGAAAAGAAGTCTTTCAAAATCAGTGTTAAAACCGATTTTGCCGAAGACAGCGAAATAACGGTAAGATGCAATGGGCGCGTTTCTCAAACAAACATAGACGAGATGAACGCGTTTATGCTGGAAACATTCAGTGAGAATCTGTATTCCGTGGATGATTTTTCGCTTAGCCAGGTCGCGGTTGATTTGCTGAAACTGTATGGCAGGAAGTTATCTGTTGCGGAATCGCTTACAGGCGGAAAAATAACGTCTGATTTAGTTGACGTGCCCGGCGCGAGCGATGTTTTATATGAAGGCTGCACGACATACTCAAACGGGGCAAAGCAGGCGAGACTGCTGGTAAAACACGATACTTTGTCAAGGTGCGGAGCCGTAAGCAGCGAAACCGCGTATCAGATGTGCACCGGATTGCTGAAAACGTCGGGTTGCGACGTCGTTTTATCGACGACAGGGATTGCGGGGCCGGGCGGCGGCTCGGCAGTCAAACCGGTGGGGCTTACATATATTGCCGTCGGCGACGGAAAGGGTATACATATTCATAAATTCGTGTTTGCCGGCGACCGAAACGAAGTAAGAGAAAAAGCCGCTAAAAACGCGTTGTTTTTACTTATTAAGTTTATCAAAAAGCGCAAATAAAGAGGTTAATATGAACGAACAAAAACAAAAAAACTTGGATCAGGCAATTTCACAAATAGAGAAACAGTTTGGCAAAGGCTCGATAATGCGCCTTGGGGACGCGGGCACGATAAAGAGCGTTGAGGTGATACCTACGGGCTGTCTGACGCTCGACATCGCTCTTGGAATAGGCGGCGTTCCGCGCGGCAGAATCATAGAAATTTACGGCCCTGAATCATCTGGTAAAACCACAATCGCGCTGCATATAATCGCCGAAGCGCAAAAGAAAAACGGAATTGTGGCTTTCATCGACGCGGAGCACGCGCTTGACCCGACATACGCTGAAAAACTCGGAGTTAATCTCGACGGTTTGTATATTTCCCAGCCGGACACGGGAGAGCAGGCGCTTGATATTACCGAACAGCTTGTGAGAAGCGCCGCGATAGACGTTATTGTCATTGACTCGGTTGCCGCGCTTACGCCTAAAGCGGAAATCGACGGCGAAATGGGTGATTCGCACGTTGGGTTGCAGGCGCGTCTTATGTCGCAGGCACTGCGTAAACTGACCGCCATAATAAACAAATCGAACACATGCGTTATTTTCATCAACCAACTCCGCGAAAAGGTCGGCGTTATGTTCGGTTCGCCTGAAACCACAACGGGCGGCAAGGCGCTCAAATTTTACGCCAGCATACGGCTTGACGTAAGGAGGGTTGACCAGGTAAAAGACGGTTCGAATATCATAGGCAACAGGACGAGAGTCAAAGTCGTCAAAAACAAACTTGCTCCGCCTTTCAAGGTTGCCGAATTCGATATTGTCTACGGACAGGGCATAAGTCAGGCGGGGTGCATCCTCGACCTTGCCGTGGAAAACGGAATTATAGAAAAGAGCGGTTCGTGGTTTTCGTATAATGACTCGAAAATCGGTCAGGGTAAAGAAAACGCGAAACAGTTTTTGCTGGATAACAAGGATACTATGGCAGACATAGAACTTCAAATCAAGCGCAAGCTCCATATCGGCGGTGAAGAGCCAGACGACGAATCAGCGGAAAAAACTGTCGAATAAGGGAAAAATCAGCGCCGTCGCGGGTAAAAATATGCCCGCGGCGGCGTTTTTTGCCGTTTTAATTAAATTTCATATTGACATTACAATTTAAATTGTTTACAATAAATAAAGGTGTTATAAATATTTTCATTTTTTAATTTATAATTAAAGCGAAGATATAGTATATAAGCCTAATTAAGGAGGAAACATGGTAGAAAAACGCTATGCTTCTTGCTTCGTAAGGCGGTGTTTGTAAGATGGCACCGGGAATTGTAGTAGTAATAGCCATTGGAACCGGCATTGTTTGCGGTGTTATCGGTTTTTTCATCAAACATTTTGTTGTTAAAAATAAAATCGGCAATGCGAACAACGTCGCCCAAACTATTGTTGAAGAAGCGAAACTTGAAGCAAAAACAGTAAAAAAAGAGGCAATAATCGAGGCAAAGGAAGAGGTTTTGAAATTAAAAACCGAATCTGAAAGAGAAATCAAGGAAAGAAGAAACGAAATTCAGAAACAGGAAGTCAGGTTGATTCAGAAAGAAGAAAACCTTGACAAAAAAGAAGACGCTCTTGACAAAAAGCAGGAAAGTCTGGAACAGCAGCAGAAAAATCTTAAATCGCAGCAGGAGCAGTTGAACAAAAGACAGGCTGAACTCGACAAAGCTAATGACCGCGTCGTGGCGGAACTTGAAAAGGTTTCGGCGATGTCAAAAGAAGAAGCGAAGCAGCTTCTCATCGATTCCATCACTGCCGACGCGAGAAAGGACGCTGCCGTGCTCGTCCGTGAAATAGAAAACGATGCGAAAGAAAACGGTGAGAAAAAAGCCCGTGAAATTATCAGCACGGTAATTCAGCGTTGCGCCGCCGACCAGGTGTCGGAAATGACGGTCACTACTATACCGCTGCCTAACGACGATATGAAAGGTCGTATAATCGGCCGTGAAGGAAGAAATATCCGCGCGTTGGAAAACGCAACCGGCATCGATATCATCATCGACGATACGCCTGAAGTCGTTATAGCGTCGGGATTTGACCCGGTAAGACGTTATATCGCGTCAAAAGCCATTGAAAAACTTATCAATGACGGTAGAATTCATCCGGCAAGAATCGAAGAAACTGTGGAAAAAGTCAAAAAAGAAGTTGACCAGACCATTAAAGAGGCCGGTGAATCCGCTGTTTATGACGTAGGGCTGTTCGGTATACATCCTGAACTTGTAAAAGTTCTCGGCAGACTGAAATTTAGGACAAGTTACGGTCAGAATGTGCTCAACCACTCAATCGAAGTGGCGCATATCGCGGGTATGCTGGCCGCTGAGCTGGGCGTTGACGTTACGCTCGCGAAGAGAGCGGGGCTTCTGCACGACATAGGCAAAGCCGTTGACCATGAAGTTGAAGGTACGCATATTGAAATAGGAGCGGATCTTGCGAAAAAATACAAGGAAAGCAAGGAAGTCGTCAACGCTATAATGGCGCATCACGGCGATGTCGAACCCGCTACAGTCGAAGCTGTGCTGGTTGCCGCCGCCGACGCGATTTCCGGCGCCAGACCGGGGGCCAGAAGAGAAACAATCGAGGCTTATGTCAAACGCCTTGAAAAACTTGAAGAAATCTGCAATTCGTTTGACGGCGTAAGCAAAACTTACGCGGTGCAGGCCGGCAGAGAAATCAGGGTCATTGTTAAGCCTGAAGTTGTCAATGACGCGTCGACTATTTTGCTTGCCAAGGATATCGCCAGAAAAATCGAAAGTGAAATGGAATATCCGGGTCAAATCAAAGTTAACGTCATACGTGAAACGCGCAGCGTTGAATTCGCAAAATAACATAACATCAAAAGGCGGCGGGTTTGCCGCCTTTTTTGTTGAAAAAAGACTGGTGTTGTGTTATCATTATTTTATCAAAAACAAAGGGGTTTGCTATGACAGACAGATATGAAAATCCGCTTATTACAAGGTATGCAAGTAAAGAGATGAGCCATATTTTTTCAGACGACAAAAAGTTTTCCACATGGAGAAAACTGTGGATTGCTCTTGCCGAATCGGAAAAAGAACTCGGGCTTGACGTCATAACGCAGGAACAGATAGACGAAATGAAAGCGCACGTTTACGATATCAATTACGACGTCGCCAACGCAAGAGAAAAAGAAGTCAGGCACGACGTTATGGCGCATGTCTACGCGTTCGGAAAACAGTGCCCTAAGGCCGAGCCTATTATTCATCTCGGCGCGACAAGTTGTTTTGTGACGGATAACGCCGACATTGTCAATATCAGAGAAGCGTTGTATCTTGTAAAAAAGAAACTCGTAAATGCCATAGACAAACTTGCCACGTTCGCGTTTAATTATAAAGATATGCCTACGCTTGGTTTTACGCATCTGCAGCCGGCGCAACTTACGACGGTGGGCAAAAGAGCGACTCTTTGGGCGTATGAACTTGTTTTGGATTATTATAACCTTGAATTTTTGATTTCACAGACAAGGCTTCGCGGCGTTAAAGGGACGACCGGAACGCAGGCCAGCTTTTTGAATCTGTTTGAGGGTTCGCACGAAAAAGTAAAACAACTTGAAAAACTCGTGGTCGGCAAGATGGGGTTTGACTCGGCGTTTGCGGTTACGGGGCAGACATACACCAGAAAGTATGACAGCAATGTGCTTAACGTGCTTAGTTCGATTGCGCAAAGCGCCTCCAAATTCGCCAACGATATCAGAATATTGCAGAGCATGAAAGAAATCGAAGAGCCGTTTGAAAAATCGCAGATTGGTTCATCTGCAATGGCTTATAAGCGAAACCCGATGCGCTGCGAAAGGATAACTGCGCTTGCCAGATATGTAATGAGTTTGCCGGCCAACACGGCGTTCACCGCGGCCACGCAATGGATGGAAAGAACGCTGGACGATTCGGCAAACAGAAGAATAGTGATAGCGCAGGCGTTTCTTTCTGTGGACGCTATACTCAATCTTTATCTTAATGTGTCGGAAAATCTCGTTGTCAACGACAAAGTTATCGGAAAACATATAAAAGAAGAGTTGCCGTTTATGGCCACTGAAAATATTATAATGGAATGCGTAAAAGCCGGAGGCGACAGGCAGCAGCTCCATGAGCGAATCAGGGAACTGTCAATGCAGGCGTCATACGCGGTAAAAAAGGAAGGAAAACCTTGCAATCTGATTGAGCTTATCAAAAATGACGATGTTTTTGCCGCTGTAAAAGACAAGCTCGACGATTTGCTTAATCCGAAAGATTTTATCGGCAGAAGCCCTGAGCAAGTTGTTGATTTCGTCAACGGTGAAGTCAGACCTATCATAGACGCCAACAGAGAAATACTGGGCGAGCATTCCGTCATAGAAGTATAATCAAAACGCCGTTTTACACGGCGTTTTTCTTTTATGTCGGATGTCATAAAAAGGATAAAACTTGAATATAGATTTACATTTGTAAGTTTTTTTATGCGTATGGTCTCTTCATTGACAAGGCTGAAATACGCGTGCTAAAATTACCAAAAGGGAGAGATACAGAAAATGAAACTTGGTATTCTGACGAGCGGTGGCGACTGTTCAGGTCTCAACGCCGTCATACGCGCCATTGGTCTTTACGCGTTTGAAAACATTAAAAATGTTGAAATTGTTGGTATTCCGGACGGTTACAGCGGTTTGATTTCGGGCGAGTGTTTCCAACTGAAACGCGACGACCTGAACGGAATAATTGACAGGGGCGGCACAATTCTCGGAACTTCGAGACAGCCGTATAAAATGATGACTGTCGCCGAAGACGGACCTACAAGACTTCAGGAAATGTGCGCGAATTATAAAAAAATGGGTCTTGACTGCCTGTTTACGCTCGGCGGCGCCGGCACTCATAAAACCGCGGCGCTTTTATATTCTGAAGGATGCAATGTGATCGGCTTGCCGAAAACGATAGACAACGATATTTACGGCACCGACGTTACATTCGGCTTTCAGACGGCGGTTGAAACGGCGACCGAATGTATTGACAGAATCAGAACGACGGCTGCCGGGCACGGCAGAACCATTATTGTGGAGGTTATGGGCAACAAGGCGGGCTGGCTTGCTCTTAACGCGGGAATAGCCGCGGGAGCGGACATGATTCTTTTGCCGGAAATTCCGTTTTCAGAAGATATCGTGTGCGATTTTATCAGTAAGAAAAAGGCAAAATCACAGCCTAACGGTCAGCGTTATGAAAAGCCGTATAATATTATCGTTGCGGCTGAAGGCGCGGTTTTGCAGTCGGAATATAAATTCAAAAAACGCGACAGAGCCTTTGTCCGGGTGGAGCGAGGCGAAACAACAATTACGCCGCATCTCGCCGAAGTGATAGGAGAAAGAACCGGAGCGGAAACGAGAAGCACCGTGCTCGGCTATCTTCAAAGGGGCGGAACGCCGTGCGCGTTTGACAGAATGTTGTCTACCCGCCTCGGCGGATACGCTGCGAAACTCGCGGCTGAAGGGACGTTCGGCGTCAGCGTGGCGGTATGCGGTGATAAAATCACATTTAACGCTCTTGCCGAAATTGCCGGAAAATATAAACTCGTGGACCCCGACGGCGAGAGAGTCAGTATGGCTCGCAGCATAGGAGTTTCTTTCGGCGACAAATAAACAAGGAGAATTATTATGAAATATTCGGTAATAGATATCAGTTCAAGCGGTCTTTCCATGATTGTCGCAAGCACGGACAACAAAAAGACCGAAATTATTTTCAAAGACAGGGCGGGAATGTATCTGCTGCCGCATCTCGAAGGCAGGAGACTTTCACAGCGCGGCATGGATAAACTTGCCGACGCGCTGTCGGTAATGAAAGAAAAATGCGAAAATCTCGGTGTGGACGTTTGTTATGTAATTTCCACGGCCGCGTTGCGTTTTGTCGATAATTATGAGGATATAGGCGCTTATGTGGCTGAAAAAACCGGCTTACCTGTCAACTTTATAGACGGTAAAACCGAAGCGTATTGTGATTTTGTGGCGAATGAATATTACGCGTCATACGACAGAGCCGTCCTCATAGATTTGGGCGGAAAGAGTCTTGAAATCTGTGACCTGTCTAAAAAAGAGAAGGATGACATGTGTTATCTGGATTTCGGGCTTGTGGATTTACATAGGAAATTCGTCAAAAAATATCAGCCTGACGAAGAAGAGGCGGAAGACATCAAAAAATATGTGAAAGCGCGTTTCGATAAAGAGAAACTGCCTAAAAAAGACGCTTACGCAACGGCGGTTATGGTGGGTACCACCAACTGCGCGCTGTACGATATTTATTCGGAGTTCGCTAAAGAAAAAGCCGCCGACGGCGTGAAAACAATCGATTACGGCAAATTCAAAAAGCTGGTAAAAAATCTGATTTCAGGTCCCGACCGTTCAGGGCTTATTATAAACAATGCGCCTGAAAAACTTGTTGCGATAGGACCTGCGGCAATTGTTCTCAAAGTTTTGTTCAAACGTTTCGGAGTGGACAATATTATTGTCAGCGACAAGGGCGTCAAAGAAGGATATTTGCAGTTGGTTCTTTACGGCAAAGAGCAGGGCAAATCCTTTGATTTCAGAAATTCGGGCGAAACAAGCGTGAAAGCAAAGGGCATTAAAAGCGTGAAAAACACGCAAAAAGCTAAAAACGTCGCCGAAGCCGATAAAATCTGTGACGAGGCGCAAAACGAAAGCGCCGCGGAAGCGGATAAGGCGGAATAAACATCGGAATTAAAAAATTCAAGGAGTTTCCCGTGAACGAGAAAACGAAAAATAAATTAGTCAAAGGCATTTATGTAAACCGCGAGTACAGCTGGCTGCTTTTTAACAAGCGCGTGCTTGACCAGGCGAGAGACCTTACCAATCCGTTGTTGGAGAGATGCAAATTTCTTTCGATTGCCGGGTCCAACCTGGATGAGTTTTTTATGGTCAGAGTCGGCAGCCTTTATAATGAAAATTTGGCTGATCCCGATGAAACAGACAACAAAACCGGACTTACGGCGGCGAAACAGCTGGACGGAATTTGTGATGTGACAAAGGAATTTTATGCTGACCGTTCGTCGTGTTTCAAGCAACTGTCGAAAGAATTGTCGAAAAACGGCATCAGATTTTTGCGCGCGGCGCATTTTACCCCGAGGCAAAAAGAGGAATGCAAAGCCATTTTTATGTCGCGTATCCTGCCGCTGCTGTCCTTGATGGTGCTGGACGCGAAGCATCCGCTTATGCAGTTCGAAAATATGCGCAGTTACATGCTGTTTGACCTTGAAAAAAACGGCAGGCGTATGGTGGGTGTTATGGCGATAAATCCGGCGCTTGACAGACTGTACAAAATAGGCGGAGGGGAGAATACCAGACTGGTCGCCCTTGAAGAACTTGTGCGCGCTTTCGGGCATCACGCTTTTATAGGATATACCGTAAACGGAAAAATGATGATGCGTGTTACCAGAAACGCCGATTTCGATACCCAGATTGACGATGCTGATTTGGAATGTGATTTTTCCGCCATAATGAAAAAAAAGGTGGAGTCAAGGGCGCGGCTTAATATTGTCAGGCTTGAAATAGACAACGATGATTCAAGACTGAAACCGTTTGTGCTGAAAATGCTTAAACTGAACCCTAAATTTTGTTTTAAGGATGAGCAGTTTTTTGACTATAAGTTTTTATTTTCGCTTGATAAGTTTTTGCCGGCGGAACGCAGCGCGCCGCTGAAATATCCGCCGTTTAAAGGGGCTGTAGCGCAGGAATTGCTGGGAGCGTCGATGATAGATACCGTGTTTGACCACGATGTCTTTTTGTCGTATCCGTTCGACAGCATGAATCCGCTTGTGGATTTGCTTGACGAATGTGCCACGGATAAACGCGTCACTTCCATAAAAATAACGATATATCGTCTTGCGAACCATTCTAGAATCGCGGAAGTTTTGTGCAAGGCCAGCGAAAACGGAAAGCAGGTTACGGTTGTTATTGAGCTTTGTGCGCGTTTCGACGAAGAAAACAATCTGTATTTCGCCAATAAGCTGCAGGAGGCGGGGTGCACGATTATTTACGGAATGGAAAACTATAAAGTCCATTCGAAAATTATTTCGATTGTGCTTAAAGACGGTGAAAAAATCCGTTACATAACCCATCTCGGTACTGGTAATTATAATGAATCCACAAGCAAGCAATACACCGATTTGAATATAATCACGGCGGATCAGCATATCGGTGAAGACGCGTCGGCGTTTTTCAACAACATTGCGATATGCAATACCGATTTTGATTATTCGTGCCTTTTGGTGGCGCCGAAGACATTAAAAGCGGGTCTTATAAAACTCATTGACAGAGAAATCGAAAAGGCAAAAGAAGGCAAGGAAGGTTATATTCTGGCCAAAATGAACAGTCTGACGGACAAGAGCATTATTGACAAGTTTGTGGAGGCGAGTAAGGCGGGCGTCAAACTCGAACTTATAATTCGCGGAATATGCTGTTTGCTTCCTGAAGTGCCGGGCAAAACGGAAAACATTCGCGTTATCAGTATCGTCGGAAGATTTTTGGAGCACTCCCGCGTTTATTGCTTCGGCAGGAAGAAAGACAGGGTCATGTATATTTCCAGCGCCGACCTGATGACCAGAAACACGGATAAAAGGGTTGAAATAGCGGCGCCCGTTTATGACCCGAAAATCGCCGATGAAATTCTGAAAATACTCGAACTTATGCTTGCGGACAACGTCAAAGCGAAAAAACTGTGCGCCGACTGCGTTTACAGACGTGTGGAAACGCTCGGCGAAATGGTGGACGCGCAGGCAAAACTGCTGAAAAAAGATTTGTAAACAAAAAGCGCGGAAATCCGCGCTTTTATTTTTCCGAAAGATTTTCAATAATCATGTCCAGGCAGTCGAGCGTTCCGTCGAGAGATTTTTCACCTACACCTTTCAGCGCCGCCTGGACAAAATTTTCGGCGGAAGTTTCATCTTCCAAATACTTTTGCGCTTTTTCTGTCAGGCAAACCAGGGTTTCGCGCTTATCTGTTTCCGACGGCGAGCACGAAAGATATTCTTTTTTTACAAGCGCGTCAACCAGCTGTTTGATGTTTTGCCGTGTGCCGCCGAATATTTTTGAAAGACCGGCAAAGCTTATGAATTGATATTCGCTGTTTTTTATCGCGGAAAGAAGCATGAACTGTCTCAACGTAAGCCCGTTTGCGGTATCGTTGCATTTTTTTTGCCATAAATTTGCGGCTTGAAACAACATGGTCATTATGAGTTGTTTTTTCTTTGATTTTTTCATGTCAAACCTCTTGAAACAGTTATCTTTATTAAAAGTATAAAGCAAAGAAGGGGGCTTGTCAATCGCGCTGATGTGCTGCTTTGCGCCGGCCTGCCGCTGTTTGATTTGACATTTGCCAAACGCTGATATACAATAAATTATCCGGTGAGGCAAGCGGTTTGCGGCGTAAAAACGCGTGTTTCCATGCTGGTTTTTGCTGATTTGAAGAAGGAAAAAGTTTGACTGCTGCCCGGGCGAGTGCGGTAAGGCGCGAAGGGCGGTTCGCGTAAAAGACTTGAATGTTTTGCGGCAACTTCCGTGTGAAAAAGAAAAACGCCTTGCGTCAGCAAGACGTTTGTGGCAGGGGAGACGCGATTCGAACACGCAACCTACGGTTTTGGAGACCGCTACTCTACCGTTGAGCCACTCCCCTAAAGCAACAGTGATATTATATACAAACAAATTGAAATAGTCAAATCAAATAGCGAGGTTGATGCAAAATGTTTAACTACAAAATCGGCTTTATAGGCGGCGGAAATATGGGTTCCGCCATGGCATTAAGATTTATCGAATCCGGCGCCGCAGCGGCGGACAGCGTGATAATTTGCGACACAAACCGCGAAAAGTTGGATGTCTTCGCGGCAAAAGGCTGCGCTGTCACCGACAAAATCGCGGACGTCATTACCGATGCAGAAATTACCTTTTTGGCAATAAAACCGCAAGCATTTTTCAGCTTAAATGAAGAATTGAAAGATAAAATCCGTTCAGAGGTTGTAATTTCGATTCTGGCGGGCAAAAAGATTGCCTCAATAAAAGAAGTCATCGGCCATATTGACGGCGCCGTGGTGAGGTTGATGCCTAATCTGGCGTGTCGCTATGGCAAGGGCGTGACGCTTGCCGATATGTCTGAACTTGACAATACGAAAAAAGAGCGTGTTGAAAAACTGCTTTCCGCGCTGGGGCTGCTTGTTGAAACGGAGGAAAAGGATTTTAACTTCCGCTCGGCAGTAAGCGGCTGCGGTCCCGCGTTTTTCTTTGAGTATTATAAGCATTTTTTCAATGAATGCGTAAAAAGCGGCATGAATGAGGACATTGCCCGAAAGATGGTTTTGCAGACGGCGGGCGGCGCCGCGGAGCTGGCGTTGAACTCGCCGGAAACCTTTGACAAACTTATTGCTAACGTGTGTTCGAAGGGCGGTTCTACGATAGAGGGCGTCAAGGTCATGCAAAAGTCTGATTTGGAAAAAATAGTGTCTGAAACTTTGACCGCAAGCAAAAAACGCAACGATGAATTGGAGAACGCCTGAATGAAAAAAGTCACGATTTATACTGACGGTGCTTGTTCGGGAAATCCCGGCGTCGGCGGCTGGGGCGCCATTCTGATGTTTAACGGTCATGAAAAAGAATGCGGCGGTTATGATAAGCAGACAACAAATAACCGAATGGAATTGTTTGCCGTCATTATGGCGCTGAGACAATTGAAAGAACCGTGCGACGTTGAAATATATACAGATTCAGCCTATGTGGCTGACGCTTTTAACAAAAACTGGATTACCCAGTGGGAGGCGGCTGAATGGAAAACTTCGGGCAAGAACGAAGTTAAGAACCAGGATTTATGGAAAGCGCTGCTTATGGAAAAAGAAAAACATCAGGTGGTTTTTGTCAAAGTAAAGGGGCATTCAGATAACGAGTATAACAACAGATGCGACCACATAGCGCGGGGACAAATCGATTTATGTAAAAAGAATCAGCCGGATATCGGCTGATTCTTTTTTAATTAATTATAAAATGTTTTGAATGTCGAAAAGTATCTGTAAATCAATTCGGAACCAGGCAACATCGCGGCAAAAAGCTCCGGCAGCAGAAAAGCGTGAACAAGCTCGGCGCCGTTACTGAAATCTATTCGGAAAATCAATAAATCAACGGCAATCATTATAAGCGATATAAATATGAAGATGATTATTTTGTTGATTAACGACCGCTTGAAGTCATGCGTCGGCTTTACCCGAATGTTTGGCTTTGTCAGATACGCATATGTAAAAAACAGCGCCACAACCAGCATGCCGATTGCGAACAAAGTTATTATTATCCAATCAACGCCGCTGCCGCCGATGATAAGAGACAGAGCGGTGAGGACATAGAATACGCACAAAGTTATCCATGCCGTCACACAATTCAGTTTGTTTTTCACAAGCATCGGAACGGCTTTGTATTGTGCCGCGGCAGTATTGTAAAACCTTATCCGATAACCTTCTTTTGAAATGGCGTCCGCTGTTTCAGCCAGCGAAAGATTGTCTGTGTTGCTTTCGCTCTGGTAATTGGCGAGCTGGGGCGCTATATGCGCGACTTTTTCGTCCGTATCGGAAATCTGTTCTCCCAAAAGATGTGTAAGTATGTTTTTGTACTGCTTCTCCTGCTCATTTTCATGAGGCTCTTCCTGCTGGTAAACCGGTGCTGCCGCCGGTATTTCCGCTTGCTGCTGCGGATTTCGTTCTATAATATCGGTATTAGTGTCCGCTGCGGAAAAATGATAGCTGGTGTAGGTAGGGGTGAATTTTTCGTCGCAGTTTGTAATACGAATCAGTTCAGGCTTAGGCTCAGGGGGTTCCTGGGCGTTGCGGCTGTCGAAAGCTGCGGTGTCAAGACCGCCGCTGGCGGCTTCCTGTTGGATGTCGGTATTTTGCCGTTCGGCGGGATATATCTCCGACGAAAAATCAATTTGCTGCTGAATGCCCGTCGATGAAGATTCTGCTGAACTTTCGTCATCATGAATCGCGGGCGAGACATCGTTCGTAATTATATCGTCGGCGTCGCGCGCAGTTTCATCATTCTCGGAAGCGGATAATTTCATGAGTTCGTCAAACAGTTGTTTGTTCGCTTCTTCGTCTTTATAGTCTTTTTTGTGGCGCTTTCTTCTGTGACCTTTTGACCCCAGAAAAAGATTTTCGTGGGGGGTGTATTCCGGCAGTTCTTCTGTCGGCTCAGCGACAAGGCTGTCAAGAATGTCGCGGTGAAAATTCCACTCCGACATAAACTGCTCGCAAGTGGACTTGCCTTCGTCTGTCAGCCTGTAATATTTTCGTCTTCCGCCGAAAGATTCTTCGCCCCAATACGCTTCAATTAAGTCCTGCTCTTCAAGCCGTTTCAAATAGCCGTACAAAGTGGGCTGCTTGATTTCATATTTATTATCGGTTTTTTCTTTGATTTCTTTGGAAATTTCATAGCCGTACTTATCGCCGTTATATAGGGCGTTGAGTATGATTGTTTCGATATTTCCTTTGAGAAATTTGAAATCGCTATTCATATTAAAATAATACCAAAATAGCTATAAAACGTCAATATCTTATGGATTTTTTAGCATTAAACAATACTATTTTTATCATAATACATTATAAATGCAAAATAATTTAAAATTCGCTGTTCTTTTAAAAACGTCAGTGCTAAAATCATTTTATGGAAACCATCTATAAAAAAGCGGAGCGAAAAACAGTTAAAATAGAAGTCCGGCTTGACGGTGCTGTTGTTGTATATTATCCGAAATATTGTCCGAAGGAGCGAGCGGAGGCGTTTGTTCGGGAAAAATCTCTCTGGATTGACAGGAAGAGGGATGAAATATTGAAAAACAGGGCAAGGAACGATGATATTTTTGAGTTGAACACAATTTTGCTTCTCGGGAAACGGGTTGTTTTGATGTACGAAAAGGGTGTTGTTAACCCGGTTTTAACTGAAAAAGCGCTTCTCATGCCCATTGACGCGGAAAAAAGCCCGGAAAAAAAGCGTGAATATCTCAAAAAATACATAAAAAACGCTGCCAATGATATTCTGCCGCAATGTGTATCGTTTTTTGCGGAAAAAATCGGTAAATGTCCGACAAAAATCATTATATCACAGCAAAAAAGTATATGGGGTTCGTGCAACACTAAAAAAGAAATCCGCCTCAACGCAAAGCTGGTCATGCTGCCTCGTGACTTGATGGAGTATGTTGTGATTCATGAATTGTGCCATATGATTGAACTCAATCATTCTCAAAAATTCTGGCAGAACGTGAATTTGTTTTGTGATTCTGCAAAATGCAGAAAGAATCTTAAACAGTATAACTATCTGATATCTCTGTTTTGACGCGGGTTTGTCTAAAATTGTTGGAATAAAGGGCGAATTTATGGAGCAAATAGAAAACATATTTATTCGCAAAAGAATAGTTTTGCGAATAAATATGTCAAAAAGCCGGGAACCGAACGCTTATTTTGCGATTATTGTTATTTTATGTCAGTAATAATAGTTTTTTAGCATTTGCGCCTTTCAAAATCAGATGAAATGTGATAAACTTACATTATGGCAAAAAACATTTCAAAAGATTATTTTTCCGAGCGTAATTACAATAACGTTCAGAAGCTTAATAAAATAATTTTCGAAGATTTGCCGGAATTTGCCGGTGAGTTTTTTATCGGCGTCGAGAATCGAACCACTCCGCTAACCAGGCTGAATTATGCTTACGACCTGCGGATTTTCTTTGATTTTATGATAAAAGAAATTCCGTCATGCATGCGGTATACTTCGGTGAAACAAATTACTCTGGCGGATGTTGACAAATTGACGACAAGAGATATTGAAAATTATTTGAATTATTTAACATATTATATACCGCCAAAACGTGACGATGACGATATTTATAAGAATTCTGAGCGCGGTAAAGCCAGGAAATTGTCGTCTGTGCGGGCGTTTTTCAAATATTTTTTCAAAAAAAACCGTATATCAAGCAATGTCGCCGCGAATGTCGATACCCCGAAAATTCACGACAAGGAAATTATCAGGCTGGAAAACAATGAAGTTTCCGACTTGCTTGACATGGTTGAGAACGGTTCGTTTGCGTCAAAGCGCCAGAATCTTTTCAAAGAAAAAACTCAGCTGCGCGACTACGCGATGATTGCGCTTTTTTTAGGCACGGGAATCCGTATCAGCGAATGCGTCGGGCTGAATGTCGATGATATCGATTTGAAAAATAACAGTTTTGTGGTCACCCGCAAAGGCGGAAACCGTGTAGTCCTCTATTTTTCCGATGAAGTCGCCGAACCGCTTTGCGCTTATCTCGAATCGCGTTGTATGGATGACAAAATCCCGCCAGGAGAGCGCGCCCTTTTTCTTTCATTGCAAAAGAAGCGCATTACAGTCCGCGCGGTTGAAAATATAATTAAAAAATACGCGTTGCAGGTAACGCCATTGAAAAAAATCACGCCCCACAAGCTGAGATCCACTTTTGGCACTGAATTGTACCGGGCTACAGGCGACATTTATGTGGTCGCCAATGTTTTGGGACATAAAGACGTCAACACTACACGGAAGCATTACGCGGCAATCAGCGAAGACATTAGACGGGACGCGTCAACAAAGGTGAAATTGCATAAAGATGATGACAGCGGAAAACAAAATTGAAATTTCAAAAGTGATTTTGGCCGGCGTGGATTTGTCGGAAAATGATTTTGAAGATTCATTTGCCGAGCTGCAAGAACTTGCCAAAACGGCTGGCGGCGATATTTTGGCTTCAGTTACGCAAAAACGCCATTCGATTGATAAAAATTATATCTTTGGCGCGGGAAAACTCGCGGAAATCAAGGAGTTGATTTCAAACAAATCGGCGGATCTTGTCATTTTCAACAATAACCTGTCGCCGTCGCAAATCACGAATCTTGAAAAGGTTTTGGATTGCAGGGTTATAGACCGGACAATGTTGATTTTGGACATTTTTGCCCAGCGCGCAAAGACGGCCGAAGGAAAACTTCAGGTTGAGGCGGCGCAATTGAAATATCTTATGCCGCGGCTTGTCGGGCGGCGTTCCGATTTGTCGAGATTGGCCGGCGGAATCGGAACCCGTGGCCCTGGTGAGACAAAATTGGAAACAGACAGGCGTTATATAAGAACGCGGCTGCAAAAACTGGAAGAAGAAATAAAACGGCTTGAAAAAAACCGTAATATTTTGCGGCGTAGGCGTTTAAAAAACCAGGAAAAAACCGTCGCGATAGTCGGATATACCAATGCGGGTAAGTCCACTTTGCTTAACGCGCTGACGGCGTCCGACGTTTTTGAGGCGGATAAACTGTTTGCCACGCTTGACCCGACGACCAGACGTCTTACGTTGCCGTCCGGGAAAAACATATTGATTACAGATACCGTTGGTTTTATTCGCGATTTACCACATGAAATTGTCGACGCGTTCAAGTCCACTTTGGAAGAAGCCGTTATCGCCGACTTGATTTTGATTGTTGCCGATGTTTCCGACCCCGGGTGCGAAGAGAAAATCGGCGTTACGGAAGCGACTCTTGAAGAAATAGGCGCGACCGCGCGGCGGATTGTGGTTTACAATAAAACAGACAAGACTGACAAACGTGTTGCCGACGGAGAAAACTTTTTGTTTATTTCGGCTAAAACGGGCTTCAGACTTGCGGCGCTGAAAGAAAAAATAGAACGTTTTTTTGAAGAGCGTTTTCTGGAAATAAACGTATTGTTTCCATGGGATGAGCAGAGTCTGCTTGCAACGGTCAAAAAAGACGAAATTATTAAGATTGAAAACACCGATGTCGGCGCCGTTTTGACTTTAAAAGTTTCCGCGGACAACAGATACTTGAACCTGTGGAAAAAATATTTAATTTAGCCTATTAAAATGCAAACAAATGTTTGCATTTTTTTGTTTTTTATTTTATAATTTCTATATGACAGACAAGAAACTCGAGATGAAAAATAAACTTGACGCCGTGCTTGAGTTTATTAAAAATTATTCCGTCGATAACGGATTTCCCCCGTCTATCAGAGAAATTTGCTGTGAATTGAACATCAGTTCAACCGCTACGGCGTATTATTACGTCAATAAATTGCAGCAACGCGGAGACATTACCAAATCACGGCAGAAAAACCGCGCGCTGGAAGTTAAAGATCTGCAGCGTATCGACAATCGTTTTCAGACTGTCCCCCTTGTCGGTCGAGTTCACGCCGGCGCATTGTCGCTTGCGGAAGAAAATCTCGACGATACTTTTTCTTTCTCGAACAACTTGTTCGGCTCTGACGATTTATTTATGCTGACGGTCACGGGCGACAGTATGATTGAGGCGGGAATCAACGACGGCGATATGGTTGTCGTAAAAAAGCAGCCTGTCGCGAATAACGGCGATATTGTTGTCGCGCTTGTCAATGACGAAGCGACCGTGAAAAGATTCTTCAAGCGAAGCAACTGTTTTTTGCTGCACCCTGAAAATAAAGAATATAACGATATTATCGTATGCAAACTGGATATTTTGGGTGTGGTAATCGGACTGATAAGAAAATTCAGATAAAAAGAAAGACGGAAAAATCCGTCTTTTTTATTTGAGCAAATTGAGTTTTTCTATACAAAATGCCAGCGCGAGTTTTGCGTGTTCATAACTCAAACCGCCCTGTAAATAAGCTGTATAAGGCGCTTTTATAGGAGAATCGCAGCTGAGTTCTATCGAGGCGCCCTGAACAAAACACCCCGCAGCCATTATTACCTGCTCGTTGTATCCCGGCATGTCCCACGGCATCGGCGTCGCATAGCTGTCGACAGGAGAGGCGTACTGTATGGTCTGGCAAAACTCGATTAATTGTTCGGCGTTTTTGAACACCACAGAGCAAATGATGTCATGGAACGGTTCGTTCGCTTTCGGCAGTGTGTTTAATCCGAGTTCAGACAGTGCGTAAGAAAAAAGCATTCCGCCCTTTATTGCCTGCGCAACTGTGTGCGGCGCCTGATAAAGACCCTGATAGAAATACTGATATCCGCTCTGATAAGAGCCGACTTCCGTGCCGATGGACGGAGCGGTGAGTCTTCCTGCCGCAAGATTAATCAGATATTCTTTTCCCGCGATATAACCGCCTGTCGGAGCGAGTCCGCCGCCCGGATTTTTAATCAGTGAGCCGGCAATCAAATCCGCTCCGACATGCGTCGGTTCTTTTGTGTCAACAAATTCTCCGTAGCAGTTGTCCACAAACACAATTGTGCCTGGGCTGAGCGATTTGATTTTTGCGCAGATTTCGCTTATCTGGGCTATGGTCAGCGGCGCGCGGCTGCAATATCCGCGAGAACGCTGTATAATAACCATTTTGATTTTTTTGCTTTTTAACGTGTTTTCAATCGCCTGTACGTCAAAATTATTTTCTCGCAGTTCTATCTGCTCGAAATTTACGCCGAAATCTTTCAATGAACCGATATTTTCACCGCACACAACTGATTGCAGCGTGTCGTAAATATCTCCGGATATGCTGAGCAGAGTGTCTCCCGGGCGCAATATACCGAACAGCGCGATGCTTATGGCGTGAGTCCCGGAAACAATATTCGGAGAAAAAATCGCTTTTTCGCAGCCGAATATCTCGGCGAAAATTTTACAGAGAGTTTCCCTGCCCGCGTCGTCATAGCCGTAGCCGGTCGTTCCGGCGAAATGTCTCAGTGCCACCCTGTTATTTTGAAAAGCTGCGTGAATTCTCTTAAAGTTCGCAAACGCTGTTTCGTCGACCAGCTTGAAACTTTTTGCGAGCGAATCTTCGCATTTGCTCAAAAAATCATTTATATTACTCATGCTTCCTCTTTTTATAATATTATTACTGAAATACTATTGTGTGTTTATTATATTTTGATATTAAACCTATCAAAATAAACGGTTTTAATAATGTCGATAAGCTCTGCGGACGAATGCTCATCCGCATTGAGCCATATCGCGTCCATTTTTTTATAAAAGGTAATTTGCCTTTTCGCGTAGTTTCTGCTGTGTTGTTTGACAAGTTCTATGGCGGTATTTTTATCGTATTCTCCGTTTATATAGCGAATAATTTCTTTATACCCTATTCCGCTGAACGCCGGGCAATCCTGCCGGAAAACTTTCGAAAGTTTTTCAACTTCTTCAAAAAGCCCGTCTTCCACCATCTTGTCGACTCTCCTGTTTATATCGTCGTACAACTTTTTTCTGTCGCGGTATAATACAAACAGGATGTTTTGATATCTCAACATTTGAGCGTTTTTCCCCTCGGATTTTCTTTTTCCGGTGGAATAATATATTTCAATTGCCCTGATGGCTTTTTTAACATCGTTAGGGTGAATAATTTTGGCCGAATCGGGATCAATTTTTTCAAGCAGTGAATGTATATAGCCGCTTCCGAACTCTTCATAGTCACGGCGCAGCTTTTCTCTTATCGATAAAAAGTCACGCCCTTCCTCGAAGTCAAATTCAAACAGGAGATTTTTGAAAAAGAATCCGGTACCTCCAACAATCAGCGGAACAAGGTTTCTTTCGGCGAAATCTTCAAGCACCTTATCCGTCGCTTCTTTAAAAAGATAGCTGCTGAAATTATCGTTCGGCTCGGCTATGTCTATCAGATGATGTCTGACGAGCCCCATTTCCTCAGGCGTGGGCTTTGCTGTTCCTATATCAAACCCTTTGTAGATTTGCATTGAATCAGCCGAAATAATTTCAGTGTTAATCTCTTTTGCCAGCCGCAACGCGAGACTGCTTTTGCCGACAGCCGTCGGCCCCAAAATTCCTATGATAGGTTTCATACAACTCGTTTAAACCATTTTTCAATTTCATATCTGGTTATTTTTACCATGACCGGTCTGCCGTGCGGGCAACGCAGCGCCGAGGATTTATCCAGATGTTTTTTTAGATATTCTATATCGCCGTCGGTCAGTTTGTCGCCGCCTTTGACTGCCGCTTTGCATGCCGCCCGTGCAAGTTTTTCTTTTATGTATTTAACGTCGTTTGAGCGTAAATCTGACGGCTCTTCAATCAGTCCGTTTACAAAATGCCTGAAATCGATGTCGGAAAACATCAGCGGGACTTCGGTTATTTTGAATGAGTTTTCTCCGAATTCTTCTATTGAAAAACCGCATTCGTTGATTTTTTCAAGATTTTCATTTATAAAAACCGCTTCGTCTTGTTTAACAGTGAAAGCGAACGGAACAAGGAGCTGCTGTTTTATATTTTTCTTTTCGCCGTATTCCTCCATAAATCTGTCATACAGCAGCATTTCATGTGCGGCATGCTGGTCGATGAAATACAAGTCGTCGTTTTTTTGCAGAATTACATATGTATCAAAAGCCACGCCCACCTTAACGCTTTCGTCCAGGTCAAGAGCGCCGTGCGCCGAGGTATCCGGGTTATTTGGCGAATAATCGTTTTGAACAAGACTCATTTCCGGCGCGGCAACGCCAAAGTCACCGTAATTGACAGATTGAAAAGGTTTTTTACAAGCCGCGAGTGATTTGAACAATTCTTTGTCTTCCGTTGTCGGAAGAGTTTTTTGTCCGCCCGCGCTTTCATTGGCGACAATACCGGGCTTATTATCAACTTGCTTAACCGCGGCGCCGTCCCCCATATTAAGCTGAACGGAAACGTCTTTAATGACAGGAACCGCCGCTTCGTCAACCTCATTTAACATTTCTTTAATCGGGATGTATACCGAGTAAAAAACGCTTTGCGGGTCTTCGAATTTGACTTCCATCTTATTCGGATGAACGTTAACGTCGACTTTTTCAAAGGGAATATTTATATTCAGCACAAAAAACGGGTAAGAGCGGGTTGTCAGGTATCTCTCAAAGGCGCGTTGCGCGGCCATGCAGACAGTGTTGTTTGAAACATATCTGCCATTCACTATCACAGTCTGATAAGTTCTGTTTGGTTTTGTGTAGTTTCTGTTGCCTACATATCCGCTGACCTCTATGTCTTTGTAAAACCAGTTTATTTTTTTACAGTTTGACAAAGTATCTTTGCCGTACACGGCATAAATCGCCGATTCTAACCCGGCGCCCTGTGAGTTAAGGATTGTATTTCCGTTGACCGTGTATCTGAAAGCGATTTTCGGGTTTGCGAGAGCAAGCCGTTGCAACAGATTTGTTATTTCGGCTGTTTCGCCCGCCGACTTTTTGAGAAATTTTTTTCTGGCAGGCGTGTTGAAAAACAAATCGTCTACTTTAATGCGCGTGCCGACAGGCGAGCCGATTTCTGTTTTTGAAAGTCTTTTACCGCCCTCTATCGTCAGTTTCGTTCCGAAATCGTCGTCAACCGTTTTGGTTGTAATTTCAAGTTTTGTTACCGCTGCGATGCTGGCAAGCGCCTCGCCCCTGAAACCGAGCGTATGAATGCTTTCAAGGTCTTTTTCGTGAGTGATTTTGCTTGTCGCGTGATTCAAAAACGCGGTTTCAACGCTGTCTTTTTCAATGCCGCAACCATTGTCGGTAACGGTTATGGATGTCAGACCGCCGTTTTCGATTTCTATTTCAATTTTATCGGCGCCAGCGTCAATGGAATTCTCCACCAGTTCTTTGACTATTGACGCCGGACGCTCAACAACTTCACCCGCCGCGATTTTGTTATAAATTCCGCTGTCGAGAATATTGATTTTTGCCATTATTTCAATCCTTTGCCATTTCGACCAAATCCGACAACAGGCTGAACGCTTCAAGCGGAGTGCATTTGTTTATGTCGATTTCATTCAGCATCTTTTTGATTTTTCTGCTTTTAACGTCTGCTTCGGGGCGGATTTCCTCAGTTTTGTTTATGTTGAAAGTTATATCGGCGTTTTCCAGCTTTTGCAGAATCGCGCGGGCGTTTTCTACAACTTCCGTGTTTACTCCGGCGAGAGCGGCTACTTCTATGCCGAAGCTCTTATTGGCGCCGCCTCGTGCTATTTTTCTTAAAAAGATGATGGAATTGTTGTATTCTTTTACGCAGATTTTATAGTTTTTAACGCCTTCGATTTTACCTTCAAGTTCGGTTAATTCATGAAAATGCGTAGCGAATAACGTTTTAGCTTTGATTTTTGTGGAAATATACTCCAGAACTGCCCACGCAATGCTCAAACCGTCAAATGTGGCGGTGCCTCTGCCGACTTCGTCCAGCACCAGCAGGCTTTTTTGCGTCGCATTATTAAGGATTGACGCGACTTCGGACATTTCTACCATAAACGTGCTTTGCCTGAAAGTAAGGTCGTCATTCGCGCCGACTCGAGTGAATATTTTGTCCGTAATGGGAATTTGCGCTTGTTTAGCCGGAACAAAGCAACCTATATGCGCCATGTAAGTAATGAGAGCGACCTGACGCATAAATGTGCTCTTGCCCGCCATGTTAGGGCCTGTTATAACCATCGTGCGGTTTTCACCGTTGTCGAGAAGTGTGTCGTTTGGAACGAATTTTTCTTCTTTACTGAACGCCTCGACAACAGGGTGGCGGCCTTCCTCTATGTACAACCTGTCGTTGGTGACAATGGTCGGTTTTCGGTAGTTCCGGTCAACCGAAACGGCGGAGAAAGAAGCCAGGCAATCAAGCTGCGCCAGGACATCGGCCGCTTTTTGGAAAGGTCTGATATATTCTTTCAGTATGTTTATCAGCTGGGCATAAAGTTCTTTTTCGATTTTAAGCGCCCTGTCCGACGACGTAAGTATGTCGGACTCAAGCTTTTTAAGTTCGTCATTGATATATCTTTCGGCATTTGATACCGTTTGCTTGCGGACATAATCCAGCGGCACAAACTCTTTGAAAGAATTTGTGACTTCGTAATAATATCCGAAAACACGGTTGAAGCCGATTTTGAGATTTTTAATGCCGGTTTTTTCTCTTTCTTTTGCTTCAAGTTCGTTGATGAGTTTAACGCCGTTTGCCGACATATCCCTGCACAAATCCAGTTGTTTGTCATATCCGGCTTTTATGTATCCGCCGTCGCGCGTGTTTGCCGGCGCTCCTTCGTCAATGGCGTTGCGCAGCAGCAGAAAAATGTCGTTTAAATACGGAATTTCTTCGGCGAGCGCCGAGAGATAGCGATTTTCAGACACCGACAAACTGTTTTTGATTTCGGGCAAAATGTCGAGAGATTGCTTCAACGCCAGGCAATCGCGCGGCGTGATGCTGCCGTAAGCGATTTTTGTCGTTATGCGCTCAATATCTTTCACAAGTCTGAGATTTTCGCGCAAATTATCCCTCAGCATAAAATTGCCGACGAGTTCTTCGACCGCGTCCAGCCTTTTTTCGATTTCTGTTTTATCCTGCAAAGGTTGCTCCATCCATCTTGTGAGCATCCTTCCGCCCATTGCCGTTTTTGTTTTGTCAAGAAGCCACAGCAATGAGCCGCGTTTTTTTCTGTCATGCGATGAAATAAAAATTTCAAGATGGGCTTTGGCGTTTGCGTCGAGTTGCATGTATTTTGTTGTGTCGACATAAACGGCGTCTTTCAGGTGTATTGTGGCGATTTTTTGCGTTTCGTCAATGTATTTCAAAAGATTGCCGACAGAGCAAACTATTGATTTGTTGGAAAAAACGGCGGAACTGTTATTTTGCGAGAAATGTTGCCTGAAAATCTTCTCCGCTTGCGCAAATTTCAAATCATATTTTTCGGCTCTGGAAAATCTCGGCAAAATATTTTGCTTGACAAATGAGCATTCATTGAGTTTTTCTCCGTGCTTATTGCATAAAATTTCCGTCGCGTTTATTGTCATCAAATGCTCGAGCGCGTTCGCAATGCAAGTTTCACCGCAAAAAAGAGTTGTAAAAATATCGCCGGTCGAAATATCCGCCCATGTAACCGCGCAGTCTTCGCCCGAAAGAAAAACGCTGGCAATATAGTTGTTCTTTTCTTCTTCAAGCATTTCGCTTTCGGTAACTGTGCCCGGCGTTATAACGCGGATTACGCCTCGCTCCACAAGCCCTTTGGATGCCTGCGGGTCTGTCAGTTGCTCGCATATTGCAACCTTGAATCCTGCGTTTATCAATTTTGCGATATAGCCTTCGGCGGCGTGGTAAGGAATGCCGCACATCGGCGCTCTTTCCGCTTCGCCGCAATTTTTGCCGGTAAGAACCAGCCCCAGAACATCGCTTGCTTTTTCGGCGTCTTCGTAAAACATTTCGTAAAAATCACCCAGGCGGTAAAGCAAAATGCAGTCTTTATATTGTTCTTTGGTAATGAGATATTGTCTCATCATAGGTGATAATGCCATTATTCAACCTCTGTAACTTCGCCCCACAATGTGGCGGTGGCGCCGCGCGTGACCCTGACTTTAACAAACTTGTTGCGTATGTCGGCGTCGCTCTTGAAATTAACAAGCCGTCCGCAGTCGGTTCGCCCGCAGTAAGTGTTTTCAAATCGGTCGTTTATGTCTTCCACAAGAATTTCAAAAACATTGCCGATGTATTTTTTGTTTTCTTCACGCGTTATCTTGTTTTGAAGCGCCAAAAGACGTTTGATGCGCTCTTTTTTGACTTCATATGGTACTATGTTTGTCATATTATATCCCACGGTGCCTTTTCTTTTGGAATATATGAAGCAAAAAGCGCCTGAAAACCGGCATTTTTCAACAAGGTCGAGCGTGTCTTCAAAATCGCGTTCGCTTTCGCCGTTGAACCCCACCATAATATCCGTTGTGATTCCGACAGAAGGAATCCTGTTTTTTATTTTAGCGACAAGCGCCAGATAGTCTTCTCTGGAATACTTTCTGTTCATCGCTTTCAGTATGGCGGTTGCCCCTGACTGAACCGGCAGATGAATATGTTTGCAAATTTTGTCATGGGAAGCGATTGCGTCTATCACGTCGTCTGTAAAGTCTTTCGGGTGCGACGTCATAAAACGCAGGCGGAATTTACCCGGAATATCTGCAAGCAGATTCAATAGTTTCGCGAAAGTCGTTCCGTCATTGAGGTCATGTCCGTAAGAATTTACGTTTTGGCCGAGCAGCGTAATTTCTTTGTAGCCCTCTTTAACCAACCGCTCTACTTCGGCTTTGACTGAATCCATCGTGCGGCTGCGCTCTCTGCCGCGGACGTAAGGAACAATGCAATATGTGCAGAAATTATTGCAGCCGTAGATGATGTTTACCCACGCGTTCGGCATACTGGTGCGCGTTACGGGCAAATCATCGTTTATATAGCCGTCGGTATCCTCTACAAAAACGCCGCCGGCGCCGCCAGATAACAGCGAGCGCAAATCTCCTATGTTGTGTGTGCCGAGAATATAGTCGACAAAAGGAAATTTTTCTTTAATTTCCAGCCCTTTTCCGTTTTGTTGCGTCATGCAGCCGCAAAGAATGATTTTGAGAGCGGGTTTGTTTTTTTTAAGTTTCTTCAACGAACCTATATGACCGATGATTTTTTGTTCGGCCGTTTCACGGATGCAGCATGTATTAAGCACAATGATATCGGCGTCTGCGACGCTTTGAGCCGGCAGATACCCTGTTTCTTCGAGTATGCCCGCGAGTTTTTCCGATTCATGAATGTTCATTTGACATCCGTAAGTCATAATAAAGTAATATTTGTCCATCATGAATGATTTTATCATTTCTGATGAAATTTGACAATCGTTGACGATTTTTAATGCAAATAAATAAGACGCCATTTGCTAAAACTAATGTATATGGAAAAGAAGAAATCCGCTGCGGTTAAAATTATATTAAGTATCATGTTGACGGCAGTAATCTCATTGTCGGCGCTGTTTTTGTATTTTTTTATTCCGTCGTTAAAAATCAAGCTGGACTACGGAAAATTGACAGATGAGACAGTCAATCTTTCGCTATATGACAACGAGGATAAAAAGGTTGCCAATTCTGAAATTTTTTCCAGCGGAGATTATATAGTCAGTGAAGACATCCCCCGCGCGGTTAAGGACTGTTTTGTGTTTATTGAGGACAAGCGTTTTTACGACCACAACGGGGTTGATATTTACAGAATCGGCGGAGCGATGCTTGAAAATATCAAATCAATGCGCTTCAAAGAAGGCGCTTCGACAATTACACAGCAGCTGATTAAAAACACCCACTTGACAAACGAAAAAAGTATGACAAGAAAATTTGCCGAAATACGGCTGGCAACTGAACTTGAAAGGCAATATTCGAAAGAGAAAATTCTGGAAATGTATCTGAATTCTGTTTATTTCGGAAATAATGTTTACGGGATCGTTAAAGCGGCGGAATATTATTTTAATAAAGATGTGGTCGGTCTTACGCTTGCGGAAAGCGCCGCGCTTGCCGGTATTATCAACGCGCCGAACGCCTACGCGCCAAATAAAAACGCCGACAAATGCGTCGCGCGGAGAAATCTGGTTCTTGCGGCCCTATTGGAAAACAACAAAATCACGCGGCAAGAATATGAGACGGCCGTCGGCACCCCTTTGAATACTGCCGATGCGGGTAAAAAATCGCCACAAAAAAACTACGCGGATATGGCGGTAACGGAGGCGTGTGAAATACTCGGAATTACAAAATCCCAGCTGAAACACTCCGGATTTAAGATTTTTACTTATCTTGACAGAGATAAACAGCGTGAAATGAAAAAAGCGTTGGATGCCGAGACTGTTTTGACCGCAGGCGGCGCCGACGCGCAAAAGATGGGAATATCCGTTAATAATTCAGACGGCGGAATTCAAGCGTTTTTTTCGTATACCAATGAAAATCCTTATTATGTAAAACGCGGCGTCGGCTCAACGGCGAAACCGCTCGTCGCGCTTGCCCCTGCTTTTGAGCAAAAAGCCATAACTCCGTCGACGATGATTCTGGATGAAAAAACAAATTTCGGCGGATATAGCCCGAAGAATATCAACGACAGATATGACGGCTGGATTACCGTGCGCAGCGCTATCGCGACCAGCAAAAATGTCCCCGCTGTCAAACTGCTCAATTCCCTTGATAAAGCCGCCGTAAAAAACTATCTTATGAAACTCGGATATCTTTCAGCGGACGATGACGTTGACCTGAGAATGGCGCTTGGCGGCTTTGACAAAGGTTTATCGATAATGCAATTGTCGGAAGGATATATGATGCTCGCCAACGGCGGAGAATTTCGCTCCGCGGCGTTTGTCAGAAAAATCGAGGATGCCGACGGCAGGGTGTTGTATACAAGGCAAAATCATGGAGTCCGTTTGCTGAGGGACGATTCGGCGTTTTTGACTACCGATATATTAAAAGATGTAGTGTCTGACGGCACCGGAAAAAATCTCGGCGTGATAAATGCTGAAGTGGCAGGGAAAACAGGTACTGTGGGAAAGGCGGGTTCGCCGAATAACAGTGACGCAATATTTTGTTCTTATTCGCCGTGTGATACCACCGTATTTTGGGTTTATTCTGATTATGAGGATTTGCTTGAAAACGGCGTCAGCGGTTCCAACGTGCCGGTGGCGTGCGCGAAAAATTATTACAATGCCGTTTATACCGAATATATGGGCGGATTTAAAATGCCGCGTTCGGTAATACGCATGGATATTGACAAAAAAGCGCTTGAGGAAGACGGAAAAATCATTGCCGCGTCACCTTTTGCGGACAAAAAAGAAACCGTTTCCGAAATATTTTCGATTTACAACCGCCCGGCGGCATATTCGGCGGAACATCGCGTAACATCGGATTCAAAAAATACAACTAACAGGAAAGCTGATTTCTGGCAAAAACTTTTAGATATGTTAAAGCGCCCGCTGACGGGCGCTTTTTAATCGGTTAATAAATTATTGTTTCAATGTTTTTCACGGCTTCACTGACAAGAGAATCGATATCAAGCTTTTTTTCCGCTCGCTCTATTATTTCTTTTTTGGGATGAATCACCGGATGTTTTGGCAAAAATACCGTGCAGCAATCTTCATAAGGCAGTATTGAAGTTTCATAAGTATCGATTTTTTGAGATATTTTAATAATATCCTCTTTATCGAAGCCTATCACAGGGCGTAGAACCGGGATATCCACAACACTGTTTGTTGTATTTATGCTTTCAATTGTCTGGCTTGCCACCTGCCCCAGGCTTTCGCCTGTAATGAGCGCGCCCATTCCGTTTTGTTGGGCGATCTTCTGCGCGATTCTCATCATAAAACGCCGCATTATGGTAATCATGAATTCTTCAGGGCAATTTTCATGAATTTTAACTTGTATATCGGTAAAAGGCACAATAAAAACCTTTATTCCGCAGGTATATCCGGAAAGTTTTTGCGCGAGTGTCAAAACTTTTTCTTTTGCCTTAACTCCGGTAAAAGGATAGCTGTGGAAATGTACCGCAGAAACTTTCATGCCGCGCCTTGCCATCATATAACCGGCGACAGGACTGTCGATGCCGCCTGACAGCAGGAGCAACCCTTTTCCGCCGCAGCCGACAGGAAGTCCGCCCGCCATCGGCAGACTTGACGTGAATACGAACGTTTTTTTGTTTTCTCTGATGTCGATATAAATTATGTTGTCGGGATTATGGATATCCACTTTCAGGTCAGCGAATCGGTCAAGCATTCTTCCGCCGAGTTCCGCCGCCGTTTCATATGATTTCATCGGAAAAGTTTTGTCGGCGCGGTTGCACTCGACCTTAAACGTCCCGGAAGTAACGCCGAGTTCTGCCGCCGCGTCCGCAATATCGTCAATATTACTGTCAACAACATAACATACGCTGAGTGAGTGTATTCCGAAAACTTTTTCAAGTGACGAAACAATGTAAGTTTCGTCATTTTCGTGAAATCCGCTTATTACATAGCGACCGTGAGTTTTTTGAAATTCATACTTCAAATCTTTTAAGGCTTTTTTTATGTTTTCAATCAACGTGTTTTCAAAATACCCGCGATTATTGCCTTTCAGATGAATTTCCGCGTAGCGTAAAATAATTGCCTTATCCATATTATTTACTTCTCCGTGTAAGTTTTCTTAATGTATTTACCGCTTCGCAAAGACTTTCACCGAGCAATGCGACATCTGCGTCCGTATTGTCTGAACCAAAGCTTATTCTTATCATGCCCTCGGCGTAATTTCTCGGCAAACCTATGCCTTCCGCCACTCTGCTGACCATGGATTTCGAGCTGCATGCCGAGCCGTTGCCGACAATTATGTTTTTATCTTCAAGCATATGCAGTATGACTTCCGCTTTAATATCACGAAAAATAACGGTAAAAATGTTTGGAGCCGTTGTTTCCGCGGGAAAAACCACAAAACCAGTTACTTTGTCTGTAATAATATTATTCAAAATCCGCTTGAAATAAATATATCTGTCAGCGTAGTCTTTCATCCGATCTTTAACGCCGTCAACAGCCGCCGCAAACCCAAGAATTCCGACGATGTTTTCGGTGCCGGAACGCAATTTGTTTTCCTGCCCGCCGCCGTAAATCAAAGGCGATATTCCGACGCCCTTTTTAACATACAAAGCGCCGACGCCCTTCGGCCCGTATATTTTGTGGGCGCTTACGGAATAAAAATCGACACCAAGATTTTTGACGTTAACAGGAATTTTTCCGAAAGCCTGAACGCCATCGCAAACAAACAAACACTTCGGGTTTATTTTTTTTGCCGCTGCGCAAAGTTTCTTTATGTCGTTTATTCCGCCGGTTTCGTTATTGACATGCATCAGCGCCACCATCGCCGTTTCGAAATCCGTAAGCGCGGAGATTGTTTCCTCCGATACCGTTCCGTCAGAGCGAACGGGTGCGTATTTTACGTCAAATCCCCTGTTTTTCAACTCAGCAACGGGATAATAAACTGATGCGTGTTCAACTTTTGTAGTTATGATATTGCCTCTTTTCCCTTTTGCGGCTCCGAACAAAGCCGTGTTGTTTGATTCCGTGCCGCCGGAAGTGAAATAAATCTCAGCAGGGTCGGCGCCCATGAATTTCGCGACCGTTGCGCGCGCGGCTTCTTTTTTCGCGCTGACCGACGCCGCGGCGTTATATAGAGCGGAAGGATTAAAATAACAATCGCGTTCCGCTTGATGCATGCAGTCAATCACTGAGTCGGATATTTTGCTTGTAGCGCAGTTGTCAAAATATTTTATCGTGTTCATTTTAATTTTGCTATTGTAACCCCTCTGTCTCCTTCGCCGTAAGCGCCGAGGCGGAATTCCGCTACATGCGCGTGTTTTTTTAGGTGGTCTTGTACGCCTTTCATCAACGCGCCCGTGCCTCGTCCGTGTATAATGCGGATTTCGTTTATAGACGCCACCAGACATGAGTCAATAAAAGCATCGAGATTGACAAGCGCTTCATCGACCGTCTGGCCTATGAGATTGATTTCGTTTGTCAATGTTTTTGCCGCGATATTTGTTTTGACACTGACGGTTTTTGCCTGGCCGATATCTTCAGCGGTTTTTAACGCTTCAGCAAGGTCGTTTGCCGAGGCGGAGATTTTCATGGCTCCGACAGCGACTTCCAGTTTTTTCTTGGATTCGTTTTTAGAGAGAACCTTTCCGGTGGCGTTAAGTTTTTTTACAAACACATAGTCGCCGACTTTGATTGAGTCAAATTCTATCGGTCTTGAAAAATTGGGAATGTTTTCATCATTTTCATATTTCTTGTCGCCGAATTTTTTAATTTTGCTTCTTAATTCAAACAAAATGCTTTCATCTGCATTATATCGACGTATTATTTTTTTCAGTTCGTCAAGCAAGCGTTTTGACTCTTCGGTGGTTTCCTGCACAATCCTCTTGGCTTCCGCCTTTGAGTTTTTTAATAATTGTTCGCGTTCCGAAGCCAGTATTTTATTTTGGTTTTTGGCCGCTTCCAGTTCTTTGGCAAGACTCCTTTTCATTTCCGCGATTTCTTCGTTAGTATTTTCATATTGCTGCCGAAGTTTTTCAGCTCGTTGCAGAACATTTTCAAATGATATTTTTTCAGCCGAAAGTTTGCTTTTGGCGTTTTCTATTATATCGTCCCCGATTCCGAGTCTTTTTGCTATCTGTATCGCATTACTGCTGCCGGGAACTCCGACGACAAGTTTATAAGTCGGAGCGAATGTCGTCAGGTCAAACTCCATGGACGCGTTTTCCACTCTGTCAGTTACGAGCGAAAATTCTTTAAGCTGGGTGTAGTGCGTGGTGATAATCGCTTTTGCTTTGACAGACAAAATATATTCGGTAATCGCCAGCGCCAGCGCCGCTCCTTCGTTAGGCTCCGTGCCGGCGCCGAGTTCGTCAAACAGAATAAGACTGTTTGGCGTTATGTTTTTTAGAATATCGGCGATATTGGTCATATGTCCTGAAAAAGTGCTGAGACTTTGTTCAATGCTTTGCTCGTCGCCGATATCGCAGTAAATTTCATCAAACAAAGAAATTTCACTTTCTTCTTCGCACGGCAAAAACAGCCCGCAACCTGCCATCAGAACAAAAAGCCCGACGCTTTTTAGTGACACGGTTTTTCCGCCAGTGTTAGGGCCTGTAACAACCAGGATGTCAAAAGTTTTGCCGAGAGATATGCTTACAGGCACGACTTTGTTTTTATCTATGAGAGGATGCCGCCCTTTTTTGATGTTTATATATCCTCTCGCGTTGATTTTAGGCACCGTGCCGCGTATTTCGTCGGCGTAATGAGCCCGCGCGTAAATAGCGTCAAGACTAGCGACTATTTTTTCATTTTCAACAAGCGCGCCGCTGATTTCGCCGACTCTGGCGGTGAATTCGCGCAAAATTCTGTCTATTTCGGCGGCTTCTTCTTTTAGCAGAATTTTAATCTGGTTGTTTAAATTAACGATTTCAACCGGTTCGACAAAAAGAGTCGCCCCGGAACCGGAAACATCATGAACCAGTCCTTTTATATAGCCCCTGTATTCTTGTTTTACTGGAATAACGTATCTGTCTTCTCTGACCGTGATTATGGCGTCCTGCAAATATTTTTGGTATTGCGCCGATTTTATATATTGCTGTAATTTATTTTTTACCTCTTCATTGGCGCGTTTTATCGATTGTCTGATTGAATACAGGTGTGACGACGCCCTGTCGTTCATCATATCTTCACTCAGAATCGCGAAATCAATGTCGTCTTCAAGTTTTCTGTCGCAAAAAATCCCCCTTGCCATGCATGGCAAAATAGTAATCGATTCATCGTCGACGGACGTCAGCGCTGACATCACCAGACGAGAGACTCTAAGCAGCCGCATTACGCAAAGCAGCTCGGCCATGGAAAGCGTTGAAAGAATTTTTGCTTTATCCGCAATGACAGCAACGCTGTCAAATGAAAATTCGGGAATAATGTTGTAGACGGAAATATTCCGGCACGCTTCGCTTGTCTCCTCAAGCAGACGGCGCACGGCGGCGATATCGTTCGAAGGTTCTGTATTGATTATTTGCCGTTTTGCGACATCGCTTACCGCGTGAGCCGCTACGGAAGTCAGAATGGCGTCTAATTCAAGCTTTTTATATACTTTTTTCATTTCACTTTTTTAAATAAATGTCCGTTTGTTGTGTTTTTTAATATCGAAATTTCGTTATTATTGCCGCCGCCCACCAAAGATAAATACGAATCGATAGTTTTTTTGCTTTCCTCCGCCGACATTCCGCGCAAGTTGAGGTAAAAGTTTCTCCGTGAGTCGATTTTGCCGTATGTTGAAAGGCGGTGAGTGTTTATTAATTCAAAATAACATTTGGAAACAACTTTTCGTTTTATCAAAAATTCGTTATTCAGTCTGTCTTTGTAAGTTATGTCGCCATGATATTTGCATTTATCGCACGAGCAGTTTTTGACCAACTTTATCGGGCAATGAGCCAAAGTCATGCAGCAAATGTTGCCCTCGGCGTAAACGAATCCGTCTTTGTTTCGGAAATCGTTGATTTCATTCAGCGAAAGTTCGTTTGAATAAACAAAGTCGCAGCCGTAATCTTTCCATAGCCCCACAGAATAATCGTTGAAAATGTTCATTCCTGGACCAAGCAGGAGTTTTTTGGAAAATTCTTTTGCCAGATATACACCGCCGAGGCTGTTGGCGCAAACGCCGATAATGCGTTTGTCGGCGGATAAAATTTGCTTAATGACGTCAACATCTTTTTTAAGCAGGAAATTCGGAATATCGAGATAAAACGCGTCGACATCGAATCGCGCTAAATTTTGGCTGTCGTAAACGTCGGGGCTGACAATGATTATGTCGCAAAGCCGAGCCGCCTCGACCTGCGCGCTTTCAGATATGACGGCCGCAACGCGCCCCGCGTTGTCCGCGGCGGTTGCCGCGCCCTCCTTAGTCGTCAGCAGGATTTTTTGCCGGCGGTTGGCGGTCAGTTCGGAATACATCCGTGATACTATTTTGCGCCTGAACTCGTTTAATTGTGATTTTGCGACAAAAATGTCATCGGAATCCACTACTATGTTTGTAATAGTAAAGTAAGTATCGCCGAGTTTTGATAATTGATTCGCAATTTCATCGGATGACAGCGGGCTTTTAACCGCTTTTTCGCATACAAAATCGCTTTCGACTGTTTTTTCAACGGAGTCACAGCGGCAACGGCACAGCATTTTATTTCCGATGCGCGCTTCCACTATCATTTCCAAAGGCACTTTTCTTGTGAATTTATCGAATTCCGAAAGCAATTTGTTATCGCTGGTAATATGCGCCGCGTCGCCTTCTTTGACGTTTCCGTTAAATGCCGCTTTAACAGTATTATTACCCAAAATTTCAACGCATACGGCGCTGCCGACTTCTTTTCCCAGGCGGATAATCTTATACGCGTCCCCTTTAGTGGCGGTGTAGTCGGCGTTTATCAGGCAAAATTTATCCGTTATTTTTGCGATGACGCCGCACTTTACACCTTTGTGACCTTGAATTGAGGTCGACATCAACGACGGGGAATTTCCTTCATAAAGATATCCAAGGGTATAGTCACCGCGGTTAAACATTTTTTTTAGCCTGATTTTATCGTTGTCGGTGATTTTTCCGCCGTTTACTGCCTTCCGGTAAATTCTGACAGATTCGCCTACATATTCTTTACGGCGGTTACGCCCTTCGATTTTTATGCGGTTTATCCCGAGATTTTTCAGTTCGTCGATTTTATCCGCGAGTGAAAGGTCTTTAGGTGAAAGCAGATACCCTTCGGCAAGTTTTTTACCGTTCTCAAAAGCCGAGTAATACTGCCTGCAAGGCTGTTTGCATTGCCCCCTGTTTCCGCTGTATACATCCACGGCGCTTGACAACTGGCATTGTCCCGAGACGCACACGCAGAGCGCTCCTTGCACAAAGTATTCAAGCGACGTGCCGGGACAGCGGGTTTTTATGTCGCGGATGGTTTCCCTGTCAACTTCCCGTGAGACAACCACACTGTTAACGCCGAGCGATTTCGCTTCAAGGCAACCTTCGGCGTTTTGAATATTTGCCTGCGTGCTGAACGTTATATCGCAGTCGGCGGGCAGATTCGCCGCCAAAAAGGCGGTAAGACCGTAATCGGCGCATATTATGCCGTCTGCCCCGTTGTTGTAGGCAAAGGCGGCAACATTGAGCGCTTCTGAAAACTCTTTTGGTTTTATCAGGATATTAAGGGTAAGATAAACTTTGACCCCGAACAGATGGCATATGCCAACGGCTTCCGAAAAATTATCCGGGTTGAAATTATCGGCTTTCATTCTGGCGTTAAAAACGTCCATCCCCAGATATACGCAGTCGGCTCCGTTTTCAACGGCCTGCAGCATACTGTCAAAATTGCCTGCCGGCGCAAAAATCTCCATACAAATATATAATAACATTTTGACGGCGATTTAGCAATTCAAACAGACAACAAAAAAGACGGCGGTGAGCCGTCCTTGTTGTTTTGGTTCAGCGCAGTTTCGCATCGAATCCATGCTGCAAAGCGCCGAGTATTTTTTTCATATGTTTTTCGATTTCATCGTCTGTAAGAGTTTTGCTTTCGGACCTGAATCTGAAAGAGAGCGAAACGCTCTTTTTCCCTTTTTCCACCTGATTGCCCTGATAAATATCAAACAGAGATACTTCTTCGAGCACCGGGATGTTCTGTTTTGCCGCAGCGATAAGTTCACCGACCGGAACGCTTTCGTCAACGACGACAGATAAATCTCTTTCAACCGCCGGGAATTTCGGAATCGCTTTGAATTTGACGGTTTCGTTAAAGTGCGCCGACAGCCTGTCAAAGTCTATGTCGGCAATGAAAGTCTCTTCCGTAAGCTGATATTTTTCAGCCGCGTTCGGGTGCACGGCGCCGAAACATCCGACGACTTCACCGTCTACGACAATATCGGCGGAAACACCGGGATGTAAGTACGGTCTGTCGGAGCGCTTCACTTCAAGGTCGCAGCCGAATTCGCCGAGCAGAGCCGTGATGATTCCTTTGAGTCTGAAGAAATTGCCCCCGCCGTAAAACCCGACGCACAGTCTTTCGTTTTCATAAGGCAAGTCTTCAAGCGGAATTGACATGGGTTTGAAAACTTTGCCGAATTCAAACAGACAGGCGGCGCGGTTTGCCCTGCTTTGATTGAGGGAAAGCGTATTGAGCATGCCCGGAATGAGAGTACTGCGCATACAGCTGACTTCTTCACCGAGCGGATTTTTAATGCGTATGAGCCGATACATCTCGTCATCGGCAGATACGCCGAGTTTATCTACGGATGATTTGCCGAAAAACCCGTAAGTAATAATTTCATCGCAGCCGAGTCCTACAAGGATATTTTTAGCCTTGTCGACGTAAATCTTTTCTTTTGTCCTGCCGCCGTGCGTTATGCTGGCGTTTTCAAGCAAAGTCGGCTTGATGTGGTCATAACCGTATACCCTTATTATTTCTTCAATGATATCGCAATCGCGTTCAAGGTCATCTCTGTATTCCGGAACATCGCATACAAGCATTCCGTCTTCCGCTTTGGCGTGAATGCCGAGCGTGTCGAGAATGGCAATTACTTTTGCCTTTGGCACGGATATACCGAGCAGACGTTTTATTTTGGAAAACCTGAACGCTATCGTATCGGCGTGAGCCGTTTCCGACGTGATGTCAATCATGCCGCCGACGCAAACCCCGCACCCCATCTGCTGTGAAAGTTGCATGGCTCTTTTGAGCGCCAACCTCGTTGTGAAGCTGTTTACGCCTTTTTCAAACCTTGCCGAAGAATCCGAGCGTATGCCCAGCTTACGGGAGTTTTTGCGTATGTTTTCTCTGCTGAATTTCGCGGCTTCAAAAACGACCATAGTCGTGTCGTCTTTGATTCCCGAATTGCTGCCGCCCATAATTCCGGCGAGACCGACGGCTCTTTCCTTATCGGCGATTACCAGAACGTCATTGTCAAGCGTGTAGGTCTTGTTGTCAAGCGGAATAATTGTTTCACCGTCTTTCGCGCGGCGGACAATTATGCTTTTATCCCTGATATCTTTGTAATCAAACGCGTGCATCGGCTGGCCGAGTTCCCACAAAATATAGTTGGTGATATCAACCATATTAGAAATGCCTCTGAGCCCTACCGCCCTGAGACGCCTTCTCATCCACAACGGCGACGGAGCGATTTTAACGTTTTTGACGGCGCCCATGAGATAAACCGGACACAAATCGGGAGCCTGAACATCGGCTGAAACATAGTTTCCGATGTCGTCAGATGAATCGCAGGTGTATGAGAACTCAGGGATTTTAACCTTTTTACCGAGTGCGACCGCAACTTCCCTGGCTATCCCCAGAATGCTCTGGCAGTCAGGCCTGTTAGACGTCACGCCGATGTCCAGGACATAATCGTCCAGCCCTAGAACGGGTTTAATATCCATGCCGAGCGGCGTGGCGGCGTCAAGAATAAGTATGCCGTAAACGCTCGCCCCCGGATAGTCATCTTCCGTCACGCCGAGTTCTTCGCCGGAGCACAACATACCGTTTGACTCGACACCGCGCAATTTACCCTTTTTGATAACCGTTCCATCCGGAAGTCTGGCGCCGTGTTTGGCGACAGGAACGACATCGCCTTCTTTAATATTATTCGCGCCGGTGACAATCTGTAATGTTTCATCGCCGACATCGATGTCGCAAACAACGAGTTTGTCGGCGTCGGGATGCTTTTCGATTTTCAGAATTTTGCCTGTCACGACGTTTTCTATGTTTTTGCCGCGATATTCGACATCTTCAACTTCAAAACCTATTGAAACCAATTTATCGCATAACGTATTTACGTCGACGTCTATATCGACGAAATCTTTCAACCAACTGAGTAATGCTTTCATAATCTTCCCCTTATCTGAACTGTTTCAGAAAACGCGCGTCGTTTTCAAAGAACAATTTTATGTTAGGTATGCCGTATTTTATCATGGCGATTCTTTCCAGCCCCATGCCGAAAGCGTATCCCGTGTATTTTTCAGAAGAAATACCGCAGTTTTCAAGCACTTTAGGATGCACCATGCCCGCGCCGAGAACTTCAATCCAGCCCGTGCCTTTGCAAAGTTTACAACCTTTTCCGCCGCAGTTGGAGCAGGTGAGGTCAACTTCGACGCTCGGCTCTGTAAACGGGAAAAACGACGGTCTGAAACGTGTTTTTGTTTTTTCGTCGAACAACGCCTGCGCGAACGCTTCCAAAGTGCCCTGTAAATCGCAAAGCGTAATATGTTTATCAACGACAAGCCCCTCTATCTGGTGAAACATCGGCGAGTGGCTCGCGTCGTCATCGGAGCGATAAACTTTGCCGGGACAAAGCATTTTTATAGGCGGCTGCTTCTTTTCCATGACGCGCACCTGGTTTGGCGAAGTGTGCGTGCGCAGAAGGATATTGTCTGTAATATAAAACGTATCCTGCATATCTCTCGCCGGATGGTTTTTCGGTATATTCAGCGCCTCAAAACAATAATAATCCGTTTCGATTTCAGGCCCTTCCAACACTTCAAACCCAAGCCCTTTGAATATATCCATTATTTCGTCGGCGACAAGCGTAATCGGATGCAGATGCCCTCTGCCCTGAACGGCATTGTCACACGGCAGCGTGATATCGACACGCTCTTTTTCGAGTTTGTCGCGCAGCGTTTTTTCTTTCATTTTTCTTTCGGCGTCGGCAAACGCTTCTTCAATCAGCTTGCGCGCTTCATTGACCATCTGCCCGAACCGCGGACGTTCTTCCGCGGGAATATCCCGCATCGATTTCAGCAGATTTGTCAGTTCGCTGTTTTTGCCGAGACTTTCGGATTTGATTTTCTGCAATTCAGCGGCCGCCATGTTTGACAGGTCACTTATTCTTGATTTGCAGTTTTCGACTAATTCCCTGATTTTGTCGTTCATAGTTTCTCCTTAATAAAAAAGCCCCGATGAAAACATCGGGACGAAATTGTCGTGGTACCACCCAAATTCGCGCATGAGCGCCTCATTGAAGAGATAACGGTCTTAAGCCGCGGTCGACTACATTTCACCGACCGAACTACAAAGTGAATATCTTTTTGCCGAGGAATGCGAATTTCCACCGCCATCCGCTCTCTGTAAAATCCTGTCCGGCAAACTCTTATGCTTTGTCAACGTTTTGCTGAATTATAGCACAGCAGCCGATTTCTTTCAACTGTTTTCACGGCGTAAGATTCAATTTGCCGCCGAAATTGCCAAAATCAAGATATATTTCCGGCACTTTGCCGACAAGTAGGCTTTCACACACCAAAACCTCCGCCTCTGTCTGCACGACGGAAGCCGAAGTCGGCATAATGAGTTCCACCGCCGCTGCGACGTTCAAAAAGATTTTATGCCTTGTCTGGTTTATGCCCGCTTCTTCAAATTCCGAAACAAAAGTGCAGTTTACCGCTTCTTCGGGCATAAGCCGCACTTTTATAGCGGGACCGCTGTTAGCCAGAAAGGCAATGTTTGCCAGTTGCCCTATCGGAATATCGATTGTAAAATCGCTGAATTTTTTAAGATTTTCCGCCGTGGCGGAAGCGGTATTTCTGGCGAGTCTGTTTACCAGGACAGAATTGGTTTCGATAAGCGCGATATCTCCAGCCGAGTCTTTTTCGACAGTTATCAAATCCGAATAACTTATAGACTGCGACATTACGTCTATCACGGCGTTGTTAATCGCCTCCATCGATATCGACTTGACTTTTGCCCCGCAAACAGACACGATGACCGCCGATACATGGTTTAAAAACGCCGCAACACAAAAAGCCAGCGCCGCGGCTATGACAAGCGGCAGAACCAACGCCTTTTTCAGTCTTTTCTTTTTTTTATGTTTTGTTTTAGGCGATATCGCAAAAACACTGTCAGTCATGCTAAATAATATGTCGGATACGCCGCAAAGTTACAATTATTTTTTCTTTGTGCGCGGCTTGAACAGCACAGCGTTTATATAACCGAAAATTACCGCTGTCGCGATTCCGGGTGCCGTGGCTTCGAGCCCCCCTTTTATCGCTCCGAAAAGCCCCTCCGCATTCGCTCCTTCGACCGCGCCGTTAACGAGAGAACATCCGAAACCGGATATCGGCACGCTCGCGCCCGCGCCGAACATATCAATGAGCGGCTGATAGAGATTGAACGCCTGCAAAACCGCTCCCGCTACCAAAAAAGCTACGAGAATTTTGCCGTTTGTCAGGTGCGTAAGGTTTATGAGAATCTGCCCCAGCGTGCAAATCACGCCTCCCATCAGAAAAGCTTTCAAAACATTCAGCCACATGCGATTACCTCCAGACAATGCGCTATCGACGGAACGCTCTCACCCTGAAAAGAAGTCAGAGTGCTGAGCAGCGCGCCTGTGCCGACAAGCAATATTTTTTTGAATTTTCCGTTGCGCAAAGCGTCCAGAATATAAGAGTTAAATACCACGGCGCTGCACGCGGCGCCACTGCCCCCCTGATAAGTCTGCTGGCTGTCTTTATACAACATTGCGCCGCAGTCATAAAGTTTATCGTCGATATTCATTCCGTTGCCGTCCATTAGTTCCGCAAGCAACCGTTTTCCGAGTTTGCCGAGATCTCCGGTAAAAATTCTGTCATAGTCACACGGCAAAGCGCCGGTATCATAAAAAAACTGCATAAGAGTGTCGCACGCCGCGGGAGCCATGGCGGCACCCATATTGTTTACGTCCTTTATGCCGAAATCAGTCACCCTGCCGGCGGTGCCGCGCGTGATTCTGCATGCGGCGTCTTTCGGGTTGTCGGTAAGCAAAGTCGCCCCGCTGCCGGTCGCCGTCCACTGTGAAACCGGGGAACGGAGCACACCAAGTTCAAGAGGATAACGGTACTGCCGTTCCGCCGTGGAAAAATGGCTGCCGCTGATGCACACGACTTTGTGTTTGAATTCGCCGCCTATCAGGCATGAGCCAAGCAGCAGGCTTTCGGCAAAAGTGCCGCAGGCGTTGTATAGTCCCAGAAAAGACGAATCGTATTCTCTCATTGCGAATGACGCCGATACTATCTGATTCAGCAAATCTCCGCCCAGCACCGTATCGATGTCGCTCGGCGGCGTCCCGCTTTTTTTCAAAACTCCGTCAATAGCGGTTTTGAACATTTTACATTCGGCTTTTTCAAAAGATTTTTCGCCGAATTTATCGTTTTCAAGACACATGTCGAAAAACTTTCCGAGGTTGCCTTCTTTTTCTTTGGGACCGACTACCGAAAAACCGTTTTTGACATAAACGTTGTTGAATATCATTGTCTGTCTGCCTGTCGTATTGGACATATCACACCCCGAAAATCAGATAAACAACGGCTATAAAACTCGAGACGAATATGCCGTTGACAAGCACGGGACCCGCTACGGTGAACATTTTTGCCGCAAGTCCGTAAATCATCCCTTCCGACCTGAATTCTATGGCCGGCGCAACCACCGCGTTTGAGAACCCGGTTATCGGTATCGTGGAGCCCGCCCCGGCAAATCTGCCGAGATTGTCATATATTCCCAAACCGGTAGCGCAGGCCGCCAGCGCCACGAGAATGCATGACGCGTATACGCTTGCCTGTTTTTGCTCCACGCCGTTCTGAACAAATAATTCTATAATCACCTGGCCGACGGCGCAAATAAGTCCGCCGACGACAAACGCCCAAAACATATTTTTCCAGTGGGTTGACTTTGGCGAGCGCTGAAAAACAAAATCCATATACGGCGTTTTTTTGACGTCGTTGGCGTATTTTTTGATTCTGCTTTGTTCCTGAATGTCTTTTACGGAAAGATTCCGTTCGTTTTCTTTTTTCATGTCAGCGCTTTTTCTCCTTTGGCTCCTTGACGAAAGTTTCTTTTTCATCCATATTTTTCCCGAATTCCCTTATCTGTGTAGTTTTCATTATTCACCTCAAAGCCATTATCGACATAAGGCGGTTTTTTATACGGCGGCGAAAAAAAAACCTCAAACGTCTGTTTGAGGTCAATCATTGAATTTTTTTCTGATTTTTTTCAGAATTTTGCTTTCGAGCCTTGAAACCTGAACTTGCGACACACCCAGATGCGCGGCAATTTCGCTTTGAGTTTTGTCCCTGAAATACCGCAGCACGATTATCTTCTTTTCCCGCGGAGTCAACTGATTGATTACCGAGCGCAGCATCACTTTATCAATGATATCGTCGGTGTTGTCGTCGGTACCGACCTTGTCCAGCAGACACTGTGATTTTTCGTCGTTTTCATCGACTTTTTCGTAAAGCGAAACGGGCGTCTGGGCCGATTCCATGGCAAAAACGACATCCTGGGCGTCAATGCCGAAATTAACGGCTATTTCTTCGACAGACGGCTCGGAAAGGTTGTCTTTCTTGTAAGTCTCGACAAAAGCGGCAATTTTTGCGGAAAGTGTTTTTACCGCCCTGGAAACTTTGATATATCCGTCATCGCGCATATAACGTTTGAGTTCACCCACTATCATCGGCACCGCGTAGGTGGAAAATCTGACGTTATATTCCGTCTTGAAGTTGTTAATGGCTTTCAGAAAACCGACGCAAGCGATTTGAAACAAATCGTCGTATTCGACGTTTTTGCCGCTGTAATGCCGTATAATGCTTTTAAGCAACGGCGTGTTATGCCGTAACAGCGATTCTTTGGCTGATTCGTCGCCGCGCTGCGCTTTTTCAATGAGAGCCATTGTTTCGGCGTGTTCAAGCATCGGATTCGGCGCCCTCGCCTGCTGCGAAATACTTTTTCATCCTGACCGCGGTGCCTTTGCCTGGCGATGACACAATATCCACTTCGTCCATAAACGCCTGCATCACCGTGAACCCCATGCCAGACCTTTCTTCTTCTGGTTTTGTAGTGAAAAATGGTTGCATCGCTTCCTGCGTGTTTTCTATGCCGACGCCCTTGTCTTTGATTTCGATTTCCAGAGCCGCGTCATACAGAACGGCGCGGATTTCAATGTCGCCGTTTTTGTTTCTGTACCCATGCACGACGCAATTTGTCACCGCCTCGCTCACCGCTGTCTTAATGTCGTTGATTTCTTCCAGCGTCGGATTCGCCGAAACGCAGAACGCCGCCACCGTGCCCCTGGCGAAAGATTCATTGACTGACACGGCCGGTATTTTTAAATACATTTCATTTAGAAAGTTCATAATTACCTCGTGATTATTTGACTTTGGGCATAATTTCATACAGCCCCGCCATTTTAAAAATTCTGTCGGCGGCTGATGACGGATTGCGTACACACAAAACGATGTTGCGCGCTTTCAGCCTTTTATATCTGCCTATGAGCACGCCTATTCCGGTGCTGTCCATGAAAGTCAGACCAGACAAATCGAAAATCACTCCGGATATGCCGGGCTGTGACGTGGCGTCGTCAATCTTTGCGCGCGCCGCCTCTGCCGTGCATTCATCGAGTTCGCCTTGCAGATATATTGTCAGCGTATGTTTGCCGTGCTGAATTCTGATTTGCATATTCACCTCGCAACGCATATATTAACTTGACGGGGATAAGTTATTTTTTGTTGATTTGTCGAATTAGCGCAAAGCGTGTAAAAAAGGCGTGTCGGAAATACCCGCCGCGCCGCCTGGAAAAACAATTAAAAAATAAATAAAATTTTTGCCGAATAAAGCGATTTTTTTATTGACAATTTTAACAAAATATCGTATCTTAAATAAGCTATTGATTGACTTCAAGATGCACGTCGGGGTGTAGCGCAGTTTGGTAGCGCACGTGGTTTGGGACCATGGGGCCGGGAGTTCGAGTCTCTTCACCCCGACCATTTTCAGGGCCTTTAGCTCAGTTGGTCAGAGCGGTCGGCTCATAACCGATTGGTCCGGGGTTCGAGTCCCTGAAGGCCCACCACTTTAATTTTATATCTGGCCCGGTAGTTCAGTTGGTTAGAACGCTAGCCTGTCACGCTAGAGGTCGAGGGTTCGAGCCCCTTCCGGGTCGCCAACATTTTGCCTCGGTAGCTCAGTCGGTAGAGCAGAAGACTGAAAATCTTCGTGTCGGTGGTTCAATTCCGCCCCGAGGCACCAGTAAGTTGGCTTTTTATTTTATTATTTACACGCTGGTGTAGCTCAACTAGGCAGAGCAACTGACTTGTAATCAGTAGGTTGTTGGTTCGATTCCGATCACCAGCTCCATTTTGACTTATTGCAAGTCATCAATATTTCGGAGGGGTTCCCGAGTGGCCAAAGGGAGCAGACTGTAAATCTGCCGTCCGAGACTTCGGTGGTTCGAATCCACCCCCCTCCACCAAGAAAACCGCACAAACAAGTGCGGTTTTCATTTTGACTTTTGATTCGGCGATGCTGCAGTTTTTGTTGACACGCATGAGAAAAGCCCCGCTTTTGGCGGGGCTTTTGCTTGCTTTGCTGTCTGTCAGCGGCGGCTGATTGGCTGATAATCGTATCCGCCATCGGCATTTTCGGTGACAATGTAACTATTGTCGTCCACTCTCAAAATCAGGCGTTCTCTGCCGTGCTCCACTTCCCTTTCGAAATAGAGAACGTTGGTTTTGCCATCTTTGCGGGTCACCATTTTAATTTCGGTTTCGCCGTCTTCGGCTTCATAAGAGAAAGTGCTGCGTTCCACTTCCCTGCCGTTTTCTCTGACGGAGTAGCTGAACTCCTGTTCAAATTCGTCGTGTTCTTCCTCAATGCTTTGTTCAACGTATATACGGCGGTTTTCACCGAGATCCACAAAGAACTCCGTTTCGCTTTCGGATTCGCCTTGCTCGGATTCGATTTCACGTTCGCCGTGCACCGCGTACTCCTCACCGTTGATGATAAGAATGCCGTCAATGGCGTAGTTTTCTTCGATTTCATCATCGTCGTCATATTCCGCTTCAAGCATAAACTCGTTGAAGTACATTTCATATACACGACTGTCTCCGGCAACGTCCTTGTAGCTCAGCGTCATCTTTTTTTCAAACCCTTCTCTGTCGGAAGGCTGTTCACTCATGCCAAAGCCGTTGTCTGCCAGCAAACCGCCGACCACGGCCATGTAGCGGTCAAGCCCCGAAAGTTCTTCCGATGGCTGCTGCTCAGGCTGCGACGGCTGCTGTTCGGTATCGGCGACATCGCTTTCGCCTGTCATGCCGCCCTGCATGTCGTCGATGATGACGCCTGCGGACGCCGCGCTAAACGCATATACTTCCTGCGTTGTTTCAAGTTTTCCGAAGACGCCGCTTGGCGATTCGGGGTCTGAGCACGCTGCCAGCCCGAGCGTCAGCACGAGCGCGAAAGCGGTCAAAATGCAAATCAAAAATCTCTTTTTCATTTTCGTACTCTCCTTTATTTTTCGTTCGGGCGGGTTCCGGATTTCCCTATCCACTTCTAAAACAACGGCAGAGACGCCTTTTGTTGGAAAAAAACAAAATTTTTCAAAAAATTTTTTTGCCGCATTTTTAATTTCGCTCTTGACTATGCCGCCGTGTATTGTTACATTTAAGTAGATAAATTTTTATAAAATTTCAACAAAATTGCTTTCAGGAATTGTTATATAATAAGGAAAGGGAAATGAAAGACCACAAGTTGGAACAAAAAATAGAAGCCCTGAAAAGCGGCGACTCATCGGCATTTGACTATGTTTATGAGCGCACTTACAAAACGGCGTATTTTACGATACTTTATATTGTCAAAGACAAACAGCACGCCGAAGACATTTTGCAGGAAACTTTTGTAAAAGCGGTGTCGTATTTATACCGGTATTCCGTCGGCACAAATTTCATCGGCTGGCTGTGCGCAATCGCTAAATCCCTGGCGCTCAACCACCTGAAAAAATACAAGCGTGAGGTCGCTACCGATTTTGACGCGGAAGCGTATAAATACGGGTCGGCTGAAACAAAAGTGCCCTATGTTTTTGACCTGGCGGCAAAAATACTTTCGGAAGACGAATATAAAATCGTCATGCTGTGCCAGGTGGCGGGATACAAAAGACGCGAAGTCGCCGCGGCGATGAATCTGCCAATCGGAACCGTTACATGGAAAAACAACGAGGCGCTGAAAAAACTAAGAAAGGCTTTAAAGGAGGACGAAGCATGAAAGACATAAAAAAAATATTGTCGGAACAGTCGCGCGACGCTCTTCCCGATAATGATGTCAAAGAAAAAGTCAAGCGGGAACTGGGCTTTGACAGGCAGGTGAGCCGTTCCGCCGCATACGCGACAGGCGGCGAATCCGCGCAAGGCGGCAGAAAAACGTATCTGATGACGCTCGCGGTTGTCGTTGCCGTCATCGCAGTCTTCCTGGCGGTGTTTTTGCCGATATTTTTTAAAAAAGGCGCCTCCGGCGGTTTGACGGATAAATTTGCGGAAATTACAGACGCCGATTCATTTTATGCCTATGGCGCCGCGTCCGTCGGTTCGCTTCTTGATTCTACCGACGCCGCTCCGCAGTCTCTCGGCGCTGTCGTGCCCGTCTCGGCTGTCGCCATGTCGGAAAGCCGTGACGACCGGATAGACTTTGTCAACAAATATATGACGCTCATCGAAGGACTCGTCGGCGACGGCAAACTTTCGCAGACCGCGATCGGCGGCGACGACGAATTTGAGTTCGGAATGAAAGTCACGTTTGTGGATATGCTGGGCGACAGCACGTCATATAATCTCTTTTATAACAAAATTTTTCGCGACGGCGAAATTGACGGCGATGAAACAGAAGAAAACTATTCCATCGAAGGTGTTTTGGTCGTAGGCGAAAACAGGTATCCGGTGCAGGGAACCTATGAAATAGAAACGGAAGAAAACGAAGAAGAAAGCGAACTGTCTTTCACCGCCTTTGTGGACAGAGACGCCCGCTCTTTCATCAAAGTTGAACAGGAAGAAGAGAGCGAAACGGAAGACGGCGAGAGCGAAGTGGAAAAGAAATATGTCTACACCGTTGTCGCCAACGGCAAAGTTGTGGAAAAAACTTCCGTGGACTATGAATCGGAAGAAGGCGAACTCGAATTGCGGCTGACCGTTGAAAAGAACGGCAGAGAAGACGTTCTGCTCTTCACCGGCGAAACGGAAGACGGCAAGCAAGTTATTTCGGTGCGCGGCGAACTGGACGGCAAAGAAGTGCGTTTCAAAATCTATGTGCGCGAAGGAAATTATCACTATGTTTTTGACGACGGTACCTCTTCCGATCACAACCGCCCTTCGCATTACGACGATGACGATGACTGAAATAATCCGCGTAAAAAAACGCCCCTGAGCGGGCGTTTTAATTTTTCATTTTTTTCTGCCGTTTTTTGAAAGACAATTTGAGCCAGATTATCGACAGCACCGTCAGGACGACGCACATAAGGATAATCACAAGATAGCATACCAATGACGATTCGTTGTAATAATCTCTCTGAGTGGCGGCCAGCGCCGGAAACATATTGTTTCTGTCAAATACCTGCCCCAGCGCGCTTAACCCCCACCTGCTTACGCAGACGGTGCTTATTACGCCCAGAGTGCCTTCAAGGTCAACAGTGTTGCCCGCCAGCACGACTTGCATGATAAGAATGAGCAGTACGGGCAGAACGGCGCTGTCGGAACTTTTGAGCACGCATGAAATAAAAATGCCGGTGACGCTTGATGAAAACATAACCAGAAACAGCGTAAGCCAATATCCAAGTTCGGTAAACACTGGCTGCGGCGACGGGAAGTCGATTATTATGTAACTTCCGGCAAACAGCATAAAACTCTGTATAAGGCATACACAGCCGAGCACAAACACCTTTGAAAGGATATAGGCCGTTACGTCCAGCCCCGCGTCATATTCTCTCGCGAAAATTTCTCTTTCCTTGCAGACTTCACGATACGAGTTGAGTATGCCCATCATCGCCGCGACAACAGTGATGATAAACAAGGCGTTGTCGGCGTTCCAAATCCCCTGCGGCGTGGCGAAACTGTCGTAAGGGCAAATAAAAGAAATGAGCAGCAACATAATCGGCGCCTGCAACATAAGCGTTACGGCGCTGACCCTGTCGTTGAGAATAAGTTCGAAATACCTTCGCACGCAAACCCTGAAATGCGTGAAATTCATTTTAAATTTGCCGTTTTTCATACTTCCTGTTCAGTCGGAATGTTTTTCGGTTTAGGAGTGAAATTGTACGTCTTTTTGAAAACATCCATAAGGCGCCGATAATATTCTGAAGCGCGATATTTCGCCTCATAACGCAAAGCGTATTCTTCTTCACTGAGCATATTGAAAATTTTTGAAAAATCCTTCGTGCCGAAATAAGTCCTGATGTTTTTAGGCGAATCGTAAAAACACAGTTTTCCGCCGCGCCCCAAAAACGCTATCTTATCGCACTGATTGATGTTTTCCATGGCGTGGGTTATGATGACGATTGTTCTGCCCTGCTTGCTGAGGTCTTTCAGCAAAGACATTATTTCCAGGTCCAGGTCCGGGCTCAGTCCGCTGGTCGGCTCATCGAGAAAAATAATTTTCGGGTTGGACAGCAGTTCCATGGCGATGCTGACGCGCTTTTTCTGTCCACCGCTCAGCGTGGAAATTTTAAGGTGCTCTTTGCCTTCAAGTTTAACCTCGCCGATGACTTTTCTGACGATTTCCTCGATTTCCGCTTTGGTGATATCGTTGCGGATGCGCATTGTCGCCGTGTAGCACAAAGAGTTGAATACCGAGAGATTTTCATGCAGAATATCCTTTTGCGGCACATAGCCCACAACATACTGATAACAGTTCATATTCTGATAAAAATCGTTTGTATCGTAATAAACATAACCGCCGGTCCCCGGCCTGCGGCCGTTTATGCAGTCGAGCAGAGTGCTTTTTCCGGCGCCGCTTCCGCCGACTATGCCAACAAAACTGCCCATTTCGATTCGCATTGAAACATCGTCTACAAGACGCACTTTGCCGTGTTTGTTGACCCTGTCCTGGACGTCTTTCGAAACTTCCACAACATCGACTTCGATGCCGTGTTCACATCTGCTGAAAAGCAGTTTTTTGTCGATATAAATGTACGCCGCCGACGGAACTTCTATTCTGTCGTTATCGCGCAGCATTGCCCTCTTGATTTTTTTATTGTTCAGGTATGTACCGTTTGACGATTTCAAATCTTCGATATAGTGATTCTCACCGTCGTAAATGATTCTGGCGTGTATGCGCTCCGCCTGCGGATTGTCGAGAATTATGTCGCAATTAGCGTCGCGCCCGATTAAAAACTCGTTTTTGGATGTCAGCTGTATCGTACGGCGTTTATCGTTTGAAACGGCCTGCGATTTTATTTCGCGCAGCACTTCTATAAAAAGCGAATTTTCTTTGTCGTCATTCTGAAAAATCATTATGACGTCGCCCGAGGAAAGCCGTCTGACCATGCCGGCGCAAAGTTGTTTGCCGTTAAGCGACACGGTGGTTTTGTCGCTATCGTTCAGATTCTCCACCGTCCAGAATTTAGGCTGTTTCAGAAATCTGAGCTGTTCCTGGGCAATGAAACGCATTTTTGAAACAATATCGTTGGTCTTTTTTTTGCCGAAGAAAAACTCCTGTTTGTCGGCGCTTCCGTAGAAAGTATAGCCGTCTTTGTCGATTATTTTTAAATGAATCATTGTATAGTATTATATATGAAATAATATTATTTTTCAAGAAAAAAACCGCTGTAAAGCGGTTTTTAAGCCAAAATGGCGATTGCGACGTTGCAATAGATAATCAGCGACAGCGCGTCTATTACTGTGCTGATAAACGGGCTTGCCACGACGGCAGGGTCGAGATGCAGTTTTTTCGCGAACAGCGGCATGAGACAACCCACCACTTTCGCCAGAACAACGGTAAGAAACATGGCGACGCAGATAACTACAGCGACCATTATTTCGTCGTACATCTGGTTGAGCACCAGCAGTTTTACGAAGCACGCCACTGCGAGAGTGCCGCCCAAAAGCACCGAAACCCTGATTTCTTTCCAAAGTATTTTGAATATATCCTTGAATTGCACTTCATTCAGCGCCAGACTCCTTATGATTGTTACCGAAGCCTGGCTGCCGGCGTTACCGCCCGTGCCGGTAATCATCGGTATGGACGCCGTGAGCGAAATGGAAAAAGCGAGAGTCGCTTCGTTTGCCTCTATAATCCACCCGGTGAAAGTGGCCGAAATCATGAGAATCAGCAGCCATGGAACACGGTTGAGCCACAAACGCCATACACTTGTTTTGAGATACGGCTTATCGGTCGGCGTGACTGCCGTCATTATGGAAATATCCTCGGTTGTTTCCTGTTGCAGGATATCCATCGCGTCGTCGATGGTGATTATACCGACAAGGCGGTTTTCCTTATCGACGACAGGCAGAGCCAGAAAGTCGTATTTGTCGAACTGATTCGCGACGATTTCTTTGTCTGTATCGGTTTCGACGGACACGATGTTTGTTTCCATTATATCGGCGATTTTCGTGTCCATATCGCTGAGCATCAATGTTTTCGCGCTTACGACGCCCAGCAGTTCCCTTCTTTCATCCGTGACAAAACAGGTGTAAACCGTTTCGCTGTCAACGCCCGTGCGGCGTATCTTGGCAAACGCTTCCGCCACGGTGGCGTCTTTTTTGAAACTGACGTATTCCACCGTCATTATGCTTCCGGCGCTGTCTTTAGGATATTTAAGAATCTGGTTTATATTGTCTCTCGTCTCTTTATCCGCCTGTTCCAGCATACGAATCGCTATATTGACAGGCATGTCTTCTATGATATCGACGGCGTCATCGACAAAGAGTTCGTCCATCATGACCTGAAGTTCTTTGTCGCTGAAGGCTTTTATAAGCGTTTCCTGCATGTCGCTGTCGAGTTCGACAAAGGTATCGGCGGCGACGGCGCGCGGCAGCAGACGAAAAACAAAAGGCAACTGCTCGTGCGGAATGTCTTTGAAAAACACGGCAAGGTCTGTCGGCTCCATTTCGGCAAGCAGCGGCTTCAAATCGAGAAAATGCTTTTCATCGAAAAGTTCTTCGGCAAGCGTTTCCCTGTCCTCTATTTCCATTTCAATGAACGTCTGCAGAGCGAGATTTTTCGGCAGTAATCGGAATACATCGGCAACGGAATCTTTCGGAACCAATCTGAGAAACTCCGCCACATTTTCAGGCGACTCATCGCTCAGAATTTTTCTGAGTTCTTCAATCTGATTATTTTCAAGTAAAGCAAGCAATTCTCGCATCAGATTCTCCTTTGGCGGGCAATAAAAAGACCTTGCCAAAGCGTGAACATGACAAGGGTAAAAACAGATTCCGATTCATCGTTCAAGCTTTAGCATCACAGGGCAATGAAATTGCGTTAAGTTATGCCTTGATTTCGACATAGCCTGCTGACCAACCCGAAGTGTCTCCACTTCTACGCGGCAGCAATCCGTATCCCTGTGGTAGCCTTACCTACCGAATGTATTCTTATATTATTGTTATATGAAAAAAGCGGTGATTTGTCAACGATTTGAAAAACAAAAACACCGCGTTTACACAATATTTACAATATAAAAGCCTCTTCAAAGAGAGGCTTTTTTGATTATTTATTTTCAGACGCGTCCTGAGGCTGTTCCATCGTGGCTTTTCTGGAAAGAGTCACGCGTTTGCTTTCAGGATTAAACTCCGTAATAGCGACATCGATTTCGTCGCCGACTTTGAGAACCTTTTTGATATCGTCAACCCATTCCCACGATACATTGGAAACATGCAGCAGACCGTCAACGCCAGGTTCGATTTCAACAAAGGCGCCGAAAGGAAGAATTCTTGCGACTTTGCCTTTGGTAACGCTGCCCACAGGATGTTTTTCAAACGCGACTTGCCAAGGGTCAGGCAACAGCTGTTTGTAACCGATAGAAACCCTGTTGGCTTCTCTGTCGAGTTTAAGCACGACAAACTCATATGTTTTGTTGAGTTCAAGCACTTCCGAAGGTTCTTTGATAGGCGTCCATGACAAATCGCTTATATGGGCGAGACAGTCGAAACCCCTCACGTTTACAAAGGCGCCGAAGGAAGCGAATCTCACAACCTGCCCTTCGACGATTTCGCCTACTTCGATATTTTCCCAGAAATTGTCTTCTCTTGCTTTCTTTTCAGCTTCGAGAACGGATTTCTGGCTCGCGACTATCTTTTTCTTGCTGTCGTCGACGCCGTCAGGCAGAGCCACCAGGCGGAGTTTTTTGCCGACGTATTTAGACAGGTCTTTTACATAACCGCTTCTGATTTGCGAAGCGGGAATAAACACCGTGTAACTTCCGAGTTTTGAAAGCAGGCCGCCTTTGACTTCTTTCGTTGCCGTAACGGAAAATTCGTTGCCTTGTTTGATGCCTTCAACCAAAGCGTCGTCTTTATACAGCTCTTCAATGGCTTTGTGGGAAAGTATGATGTCTTTGTCAGCCAACAAAACGATTACTTCCAGCGTATCGCCGACTTTGAGGTTTGCCTTTGCCTGATTGTAGTCTTCGTCAAGCGTGATTTCTTCGTTAGGGATGAAACCTTCTTTTTTCTGGAAATCGAAATTGATTATTATGCCGCTGTTGTCGATGTGGGCGATTCTGCCCTTGAGTTTCTGACCCTTTCTCAGCGATTTTCTGTGAAAGTTTTCAACGGCGTTTTTAAACATTTCGTTTTCGGCGTTGGTTTCAATGATGTTGTCTTTCGTTTGTTCAGCCATTTTTGCTACGACCTCCTCAATCAACTCGCTCGGAGTTGACGCACCTGCTATGATTCCTAAATTTTCTGTATTCGAAAAATCAAAATCAAACAATTCGTCCGGCGACTCTATCGCCACGGTATGCGGACAATTTTTTTTGCATATTTCCAACAATCTGCCGGTATTGGAACTGTTTTTTCCGCCGACCACGATGACAGAATCACATCGCGAAGATATATCGGCGGCATTCTTTTGCCTTTCCGTTGTAGTATAGCAAATAGTATTGAAAATTTCAAGTGTTTTGACGTTATCCGCCTTAAGATTTTCCAGCGCGGAGTCGACGTTTTCCACGTTATAAGTGGTCTGAAACATGACAAAAACCTTGTCGAAACCGTTGATATCGACAGAGGTTTGACCGTCCGTTATCAAAGCGTCGTCATCGCACCAGCCGTTCACGCCGATAATTTCGGGGTGGTTTTTATTGCCGATAAGCACGATTTTATATCCTTTTTCGTGATATCGGGCCGCTTTTTCGTGCAGCACTCTTACAAACGGGCATGTTGTGTCGATTATCTTTATTCCGCTACGCCCGCAGTATTCAAAAACCTTTTTGGAGGCGCCGTGGGCTGTGATTATCAGCGTGTCGCCGCGTTTGAGTTTCGTGATGTCTTTTTGGATTGTCACGCCCCTTTCGGCCAGCGCTGCCACCACTTTCGGATTGTGCACTATTTCACCGAAACAGTAAACGTCGGGACCGGCCGCGGCAAACGCCATGTCGACGGCGCGCTTTACGCCGGAACAAAAACCGTTGTTGTCAGGCTGAAGGATTTTCAATTTTTTTAACCCCTTTTTCTGTCAATAACGCGTCGAATTTCTCACGGAGTTCATCAAATTTCTGTCCGATGATTTTCGACGCTTCCGACAGCACGTCCGCCGAAATCTTTTGCCCGTAAAAAGTTTCCAGTGAAAACTCGTCGCCGATAATGAGATAGTTTCTGCGGAAAACCTTCGGTTTTCTGTAAAACAGCGCTGCCCTTATCGGTGACTGCGACTTGATTGCCAGCATAGCCAGGCCGTTTTTGATTTGCAGCATGTCGGCGTCGGTTTCACCCGCTTTATTGCGTGTTCCTTCAGGAAACAGCGTGAAAATTTTGCCGTCTTTGAGCAGCGTAAGCGCCGATTTTATCGACGCGATATCCGCTTCGCCCCTGTTAATCGGCACGGCGCCGAGTTTGCGCAAAACGGAACCGAAAAACTTGTTTTTGAACAATTCGCGTTTCGCCCAGAAATGCAGCTGCGGTTTAAGATAACAGCCCGCAAGCACAGGGTCGAGATTTGACAGATGGTTTATCGCCAGCAGAGTCTTTTTTTCGTCAAGTTTGCGCTGCCCGAAAACTTTGACGGGATACAGCGGTTTTATAACCAGCGAAACCAGAAATCTTATAAATCGATAGAATTTGGTCATAATTCACAATTTATCCGAGCGAGAAGCCGTTTGACGACTTCGTCGATGGACATGGTAGTCGTGTCGAATTCAAAAGCGTCGTCAGCCTTTTTGAGGGGAGCGAACGCCCTGGTGGAATCGTTTTTGTCTCTTTCGGCAATATCTTTCAAAACGCTTTCATAACTGATGTCGACGCCTTTATCCGTAAGTTCTTTATGGCGGCGTTTCGCCCTTTCTTCCGCCGTGGCAGTGATATAAAATTTGTATTCGGCCGACGGCAAAACATAAGTGCCTATATCCCTGCCGTCCAAAATGCAGTCGTTGTTTCTGGCGATGTCTCTTTGCAGTTCTACCAGTTTGACGCGCACCGCCGGAATCGCCGACACGTCGCTCGCCGCCATGGAAACTTTGTTTTCCCTGATATACGGCGTGACGTTTTCACCGTCGAGAAAAATATTTTGCGAGCCGTCGATGTATTTTATCGTCACGGCGGTATCCGGCAGCATTGCCGCGATTCTTTCAGCGTCTCGGGTATCTATACCAAGACGAAGCGCTTTGAGTCCTATAGCGCGGTACATCGCGCCCGTGTCAAGATACAGAATACCGAGTTTTTCGGCGATGATTTTCGCCGCCGTGCTTTTCCCAGCGCCGGCAGGCCCGTCGATTGCAATATTCAACATAATTCCTCACTGATTATCCTGCGCGCAGCTTTTCCCCGCGAGAAATCCCGTGGAAAAAGCGCACTGTAAATTAAAACCGCCGGTCAGCGCGTCGACGTCAATCATTTCGCCAGCGAAATAAAGGTTGCTTAATAATTTGCTGCGCATGGTCGACGGATTTATCTGCTTTACGTCAACCCCGCCCTTTGTTACGATTGCCGCGGAAATATCTTCCGCGGAAATCAGATTGAAAGTAAGGTTTTTAAGCAGACCGACAAGCCCTTTGCGCTGAGCCGACGTTATCTGATGTACTTTGGTGTCGGGAGCAATACCCGATTTTTCAAGTATAACCGAAATAAGACTGTGTGGCAACAGATTGTCAAGCGAATTGGAAAAACACTTGTTTGAAACGGCGGAAAAATCCCTGAGCACTCTGGCGTCCAGTTCTTTCTCGCCTAGCGCGGGTTTCAGGTCAACCGACAGTCTGAGTTTTGAAAAATCCATGCCCGCTATTTTGCTGGAAAGCGTGAGAATTATAGGCCCGGAGACTCCCCTGTGCGTAAAAAGCATTTCGCCGAATTCATCGCACAAAACTTTTCCGTTTTCCGTAACTGAGGCCCTGACATTCTTTAACGACAGCCCCGCCAGCGATGGCGGCGTGTCAGCAATGAGCGCCGACAGCGCCGCTTTCGGTTCGATTATTTTATGCCCCAAAGCCCCTGCGAGTTTAAGCCCCAATCCGTCGCTGCCGGTGGAAGGATAGCTCACGCCGCCGCTGCAAAGCACGAATCTGTCGGCGGTATATTTGCCCAGGTTTGTCACAACGCCCGTTATAACGCCGTTTTCGGCCTCAAACGATGTGGCGACGCAATTAAAGACCACTTCGACATTGTATTTGCGCAAAAGTTTTTCAAAAACTTTGGTGACATCGCTAGCCTTGTCGGACGCGGGAAAAACCCTGTTTCCCCTTTCGGTTTTCAGCGCCAGACCGCCGCTTTCCAGAAAACCCATTAAATCGGCCGGAGAAAAAGCGTGAAGCGCGCTCATCATGAACTTCGGGTTTGAAACGATATTTTTCAAAAAAACGTCGATATCGCAATTATTGGTAACGTTGCACCTGCCTTTGCCGGTGATATAAATTTTCTTGCCCAGTTTCTCGTTTCTTTCAAGCAGCGTAACGTCGCTGCCGTAACGGGCAGCGGTCACGGCCGCCATCATTCCGGCGGCGCCGCCGCCGATGACGACGGTTTTCATTTGAAAATTTCCTCCGTCGCGCTTAGCGATTCGTAATCGGTCATCGAAAAGGTAAGCGGCGTGACGGTTATATAGCCCATATCCAAAAATTTAACGTCGGTTTCTTCGGGAATATCGGCGTATGATTTCGGCGTGCCCTTTATAAAATAATTGTCGCCGACTTTAACGTAGTGGTCGCCGTAATCTCTCACGCCCTGCCCCGCGACTTTAACCCCTCTGATGTCGGTTACGTTGCTGTTCGGAAGGTTTACGTTAATAACTTTGTTCGGCTGCGCCGCGGCATACAACTTGTCGAGATTTGCGGCTATAAACTCGGCGCAGTTTTCATAGTCGTCTTCGTCATAAGACACGGACGACACCGCCACGGAAGGCAAGCCGAGAATGTTCGCCTCGACGGCCGCGCTGACCGTGCCGGAATATACCACGTCTGACCCGACGTTGGCGCCTTTATTTATGCCGGAAATCACCAAATCGACATCTACGTTCAGATAATGCACGGCGAATTTTACACAGTCAACCGGGGTGCCGTCCACCGCGATGGCTTTTGTGCCGTAATTTTTCAGCTGTTCCATTTTAAGCGGCGTGCGCATCGAGAGATGATGCCCGACTGAAGACATTTCGAATCTCGGAGCGACAACGGTTATATCATGTCCGTATTTCAGCAAAGTGCGGGTAAGCACGTTTATTCCAGCGGCAAAAATACCGTCGTCGTTTACAAGCAGAATTTTCATGGATACCTCCGAATTCCGTTTTTAATTAAGTATAATTGCAGGCGGGTGTTTTGTAAATAATTTTACCGCCGTCAGAGATAAAGACGCCAAACAAAAATCGGCGTAAACGCCGATTTGGCGCAAACACCGATTTTCAAATATTTTTCAGATAATTGAGTTCCTTTTCATTCAGATACCGCCATTTGCCGCGCGACAGTCCTCCGAGCCTGATTTCGCCCATTTCTGTGCGTTTCAAAAAGACGACCTGTTTGCCTATTGCCTCGAACATTTTCTTGACCTGATGATTGCGACCTTCGTGTATGGCAAGTTCGATTTTGCAGCCTTCGTCGTTTTTTTCAAGTAAAGTGACGCCGGCGGGCGCTGTTTTTTTGCCGTCAATGACAACACCGCGGCGCAGCTCGTCCAGTTGACTGTCTGTGATATCTCCTTCCACACGGGCGATATATTTTTTTGTCACTTCATACTTCGGATGAGTGAGTTTATAAGTTAAATCGCCGTCGTTTGTCATTATCAGCAGACCTTCCGTGTCATAGTCCAGCCTGCCTACGGGATATACCCTTGTTTTGACGTCGACAAGTTCCATGACGGTCTTTCTGCCCTTTTCGTCTTTAACTGTCGTCACATATCCTTTCGGTTTGTGAAGAATAATATATACGTTTTTATTTTTAGGCGTGATTTTTTTGCCGTCGACGGTTACGGTGTCGTTAAACTCGTTTATCATGTAACCGAGTTCCGAAACGGGTTTCCTGTTTACTTTTACCCTGTTTTCGGCAATTATTTTATCGCAGCTTCTTCTGCTGCCCACACCGCAGTCAGCCATATATTTATTGAGTCTTATCATTTGAGTTTTTCTCCGAACCGAATAACCGCGAGAATATCCCCGCTTTTTCTACTTTATTCAGTGTAACTATATTCGAAGAAAAAATCAACCGATTATCGAAGGAAACTTTCAGTTCTCCGGCTTTGTCGCCCTTTCCGACGGGGGCTTTCAGCACGTCCGTCATGCTGAGAGTACGGCGGATTTTTCCGTTTTCACTGCCGTCTTTTTTAAGCGGAAAACGCATTTCACTTTCGCAGGCGACTTCCACGGAGCCGCTGCGGCCTTTTTTCACCGCGACACACTTGGGAATGGCGACGCCCTCCGCAAGATTTTTCATTTCGTATTTGTCAAACATTTCGCCCATAAGACTCATGCTTTCTTCAAACATCGGGCCGCAATTAAGCACAACGGCGATAAGCTGCATTCCGTTTCTCTCCGCTGCGCCGACAAAACAGCGCCCCGCTTTTTTCGTGTATCCCGTTTTGACGCCGTTCGCGCCCTCGAAAGATGAAAGAATTTTGTTTTTGTTGACTATTACCCTGTCATAACCGTACCCTTCGTTTGAAATATTTATTTTTTTCGTGGACACGATTTCCTTGACCAAAGGATTGTTCATCGCGGCGGCGCTGATTACCGCCAGGTCACGCGCCGACGTATAATGATTGTCATCAGGCAGACCGTGCGGATTGACAAAATTCGTGTTTCCGCACCCCAGAGCGGCGGCCTTATCGTTCATCATGGCGGCAAAATTCTCAATGCTTCCGCCGACAGTCAGCGCCAGCGCCACGGCACAGTCGTTGCCGCTTTGCAGCATCAGTCCGTAAAGCAATTCTTTTACGGTGAGATGCTCGCCCGCCCTGAGATAAACCGAAGAGCCCTCGACGCCCTGCGCCTGCTCCGGCACCCGGACGACGGTATCGGCATCGGCGTTTTCCGCCACCACAAGAGCGGTCATTATTTTTGTGGTGCTGGCTTCGGGCAGACGTTCATCGGGATTTTTTGAATAAAGTATCCTGCCGCTGCCTGCTTCCATTACCACACAGGCTTTGGCGGACGTACCAGCGGCCGAAACTGTCAGAGAGGATGAAAAGTATACGGAAAGCGCCAGCGCCGCCGTAAGAAATATCTTTAAAACTTTTTTCACTTTCAGCCCCTGTTCAGTCCGATGAATATATCTTTCGCCATATCGGCGATTTTATCGGCATAAGTATTGTTTCCGTCGGCGCTTACAAGTTTTACGCTGTCGCCCGTCACAATAAGAAACGCCACCGGCGTAATCGTCGCGCCGCCGCCGCTGGCCCCGGCGAAATTATTGAGCGTTCCGCCCGAAATAAAGCCTGGCTTTTTGCCGCCGTATTCCCCGCCGCCCGCGGCGAAACCGAAAGTCACCTGCGACACAGGCAGTATAGTGCAGCCGTCCATGGTAACATACGGCTTTCCGATAATACCGTCGACATCAGTGAGCGTCTTCATGTGACATGTGAGTCCGTCGACTATTTCTTTGATTTTGTTTTGAGCAGATTCCATAACGATACCCCGAGTGACTTGATAATTTCAAATATAATGTTTGCCAAACAGGTATAAATTATGCCTTCCGCGGCAATGATTTTGTGTTGCGGCGCATTTCTGAAATATAACCGGTATTTGTCTTTACGCGCATTTTGCATGCTTTCAGCCACCGCGGCGAAAGGATATACGGAAAAACCCGCCGCTTCGAATCCGAATATCAACATGACGCTGAGGCGGGTAAGTTTCAAGGCCTTTTTGACGCTTATCAGTTTTTTCTTCTTTTTTAAAGCAATTTTTTTGCCGTCGCATTCGACCGATAGTCCTCGCAAAGCGTAGTTTTTATCAGCCACCGGCAAAAAGTTATAAAACTTCATTTTCCACGACAAGGTTTTCGCCGAAAAATCCGCCGTTACTCCGGCGGTGAATTTAAGCGGAAAAAACAAAACCGCGGCGCAAAAAAATAACAATGCCAACATATTGTTAGCATTGTTAGGAATTGCTTCTTTTATTCAATGACATCCACGTCCTCGCCCCGCAGAAACTCGGGTATTTCTTCCTTTGGGGACGTTTCTTCGAAATTGATGTTTTCGTTCGATTTCATGTCAAACAACTGACTGTCGCCGCCCGGCGTGGCGATTGTCTGTATTCTGTCTGTCAGCGACTCGAAACTCGGCAGGTCGCTGAGGTCGCTGAGCGAAAATCTTTTCAAAAACTCGTCCGTCGTGCCGAACAGAAGCGGTTTGCCTACCGCGTCTTTTTTTCCGACAACCTCAATCATATTCATTTTTGACAGCGTTTGCACGGCATAAGTGCAATCGACGCCCCTGATTTCTTCTATTTCAAGCCTTGTTATCGGTTGTTTATACGCGATGATTGACAACGTTTCGAGCATGGCTTTCGTGAGTTCTTTTTCCCTTATCGGGTTCAGAACTTCCGCCACATCGTCGATATATTTCGGATTGGTCGCGAATTGCAGTTTGTTTTTGAATTTTATAACATTTATACCGCAATCGCCGGAGTACTTGTCCTGCAACGATTTAAGCGCCTTTTCAAACGCGACTCTGGAAATCTGGAGTTTTTCAAGCAGAAAATCTATTTCGACTTCCTTCCCCGACGCGAACAAAATCGCTTCGAGGACATTTATAAGTTTTTCTTTATCCATTTACAGATTCACCTTCTTCTTCCGACGGAATGAAAACATCGACATAATCGGGATTTTTCTCTATATATATTTCTTCGAAAGCGTCTTTCTGGCTGACAAAAATATACTGAAATTTCAACAATTCCAACATCGCCGAAAAAGTGACGACGACTTCCATTTTTGTGACGCTGTCGTCAAACAAATCGGAAAACGCGACCTGACCTTTTTTGTTGAGCGCGTCCTGGATATAAATAATCTTGTCGGCAACGCTGAACTCATCCTTTTGTATCTGTTTTGTCCCCTCGTCGTTTTCCCTGGCGCTGACTTTATGCAGAAGTTTGGCGAAAGCGTCCAGCAGATTGTCGAGCGACATGTCTTTAGCGACATAACGCACGTTTTGGCCGCTTTCATCGGCGGGCTTATACAGCCTGTTGACGGTTTCCTGCTCTTTAAGTTGTTCGGAAATTTCTTTGAACCGCTTATACTCCTCCAGGTTGCGGATAAACTCTTTTTCAGGCGTATTTTCCTCGTCTTCGTCGGGAATCACGGGCAGCAGCGAATGCGACTTGATTTCCATCAGCGTGGCGGCGATAGCCATATATTCGCTTGCTTTATCGACGTCAATCGAGGAAATATGCTCGACATACATCAAAAACTGGTCAGTGACCTGCGAAACGAAAATATCTTTGATTTCGATTTTCGCCTCTTTGACCAGATGCAAAAGCAAATCAAGCGGCCCTTCGAAATTATCCAGCTTCAGTTCGAGTTCATCTGATTTGTAAATCTGTTGCTCTTCCACCGTTCACCTCACACAAGTCCGAACAGCCCCCAGAACCCGGAAAGACGTTAAGCAGCAAATCTCTGAGAGTCGTGATATACCAGTCGAACGGCGAAAAAATCGGAATGTAATTCCAGATGATTATGACGACAAAAATAATAAAACTGTATTGCCGCAAAAACGCCGTAACCTTGTTTTCTCCGCCGAAAAACACTTCCAGCACGCGGTAACCGTCCAAAGGATAAAGCGGCAGAATGTTAAACAGCGCGAGACCGATATTGAGCAATATCGAAAACCGCAGGAAATAATACACCAGATAAACCAGCATATAAACAAACCTGTTTTCGGCAAGGAAACCCGCCGGCACAAACGTCGTTATGAGCATCCATAATCCCGTAAAGACAAAAGCGAGTAAAATATTCGCAAATATGCCGGCAAGCGAAACAAATACAGAATCTCTCTTTCTGTGTTTTAAATTGTTGAAATTTACGGGGACGGGCTTTGCCCAGCCGAACCCGACGAGAAACAGCATAAGCGCGCCGAAATAATCGATGTGTTTAAGCGGATTGACTGTCAGCCTGCCGTACAGCGCCGCCGTGTTGTCGCCGCACTTATAAGCGACAAAAGCATGAGCGTATTCGTGCACCGACAGAGCGAACAGCAAAGCGAGCACAAACGCGAACATGCACAAAATGCCTTCCGCCATTGTTGTCTGAACGCCTGAGACGAGATCGGGCGGATTGAACATATAATCAAAAATCATTATTTCACCTGTTATGTAAATATAGCAACAAAACAGACATCTGTCAATTTATATGCGGACGAGAAGCGCCGCGCGTGACTGCGGCGAAGTTAAAGCAATCCGTCGCCGCCGACGTGTTCTTTAATGAATTCGATAAACTTTAAAAAAGCCTTCGACGCCGACTGGTGGCGTTTCCACACAAGCACGCTGGACAGCGTAAGTTCGGGGAAAAACGGCCGAAACACAATGTCGGGATTTTTGTAAAGCGCGCCGGCGCCTTCGATTGCTATCGCCGCGCCTATTCCGCAATCCACAAGCATCGCGGCGTTGTAAAGCAGATTGTACGAAGCGTAAACGTCGAGTTTGTCAAAATATTCGCCGAGCCATTCGCGCACACCCTGAGTTTTTATTCTTCTCGGCGTGAACACTCTTTCGCCGGCAAGGTCTGCGGGCGTGATTTTGTCAAGCCCCGCGAGACGGCTTTTTGAAGGCAGATAAACGCCCCATCTTTCCTTGTGCCGTATTCCGACATGCTCATAACCCGAAATTTCAGCCGGCTCAAGCATTACGGCGATATCAATCAGCCCTTTTTCGAGTTTTTCTTTTACCGGGTCGGCGTTATCGGAGTATATATTGAATTTCACTTCGGGGTATATTTCCGTAAACCCCCGCATAAGTTCCGCCAAAACCCTTGTGGTTTCGGCTTCTCCACTGCCTATGTTTATTACGCCGCTGACGGCGCTGTCGTGATGACGGATTTCGTTTTCAGTTTTTTCCGTGAGTTCGATGATTTCTTCCGCGCGGCGCCTGAGCAAATTTCCCGCGTCGGTAAGGCAGGTTTTACGCTTGCCGCGCTCAAACAGTTTAACGCCCAGTTCTTCTTCAAGCTGCATCAGCTGACGCGAAAGCGCCGGCTGCGAAATATGCAAAAGCGAAGCCGCCCTGGTTATGTTTTCTTCCTGCGCGACAGTAAGAAAGTATTTAAGCACCCTGTATTCCATGTCAAACCTCCGCCGGCGTCGCCGTTAACGTAAGTATAACATATAAAAACGCAGATAAAAACGCTTTCGAAAAAAAAGGCGGGATATTATCCCGCCTCCGCTTCTCTTGCCGGTTTTTGATTTTTACCAGTTTTCGGCTATTTTGAATATAATGTCAGCAAGAGTGGCTTTTTCCACGTTTTCCGCCGCGAGCAGATTTATTTCGGCTATTGTTTCGCCGTCTGATATTACATACGCCTTGCCTATCGCATCTCCCTTTCTGACAGGCGCTTTAACTTTATCGCACGAAATCCGAACTTCGCCCGAAATTTCGCCTTTTTTGCCGAATACAACCAAATCCTTTTCCGCAACGGCGGCAACGCCGTCCTTTTTGCCGCCCGTAACGGCGGCTTCGCCGACTGCCTCGCCGGATTTCACAAATATTTTCGATTCATAATTGGCAAAACCGTAATCGAAAAGTTTTTTATTTTCGTCAAACCGTGTTTTACTGTCAGGGCCGCCGACAACAACGGAAATCAGACGCATGTCGCCGCGCTTCGCCGTGGCGGCGAGACAATGCATCGCTTCGGAAGTATAACCTGTTTTTCCGCCGTCGCATCCGTTATATTGTCTGATGAGCTTGTTGGTGTTTGTCAGCCCGGTGACCCTGCCGCCCGGATGCTGAAAATCTTCCATCCATACGCCGGAATACTCAAAGTATTTCTTGTGGCCGATAAGCTCCCGAAACATTTTGCTTACGTCTTTGGCGGTGGAAAACTGTCCGGCGGCAGGCAGCCCCGTGCAGTTGACGAACACCGTGTCTTGCATGCCGAGTTCGTCGGCGCGCTTGTTCATGAGATTGACAAATCCCTCCACGCTGCCGCCGATATGCTCGGCCATCGCCACACAGCTGTCATTTGCCGAGGCGATGACTATGCTTTTGACAAGTTCTTCCGCCATGTAAGCGCTGCCCGCGTCCAAAAACGCCTGCGAGCCGCCCATTGACGCTGCCCTCTGGCTGACGGTTATCATGTCGTCAAAAGAAAACTTTCCCGAATCGGCGTTTTCGAAACAAAGCAGCAGCGTCATTATTTTAACCATGCTGGCAATCGGACGTTTTTCGTCGGCGTTATGCTCAAACAGCACTTCGCCGCTGTCGGCTGATACAAGCACCGCTTCTTTGGATTTTATTTCAAGTTCGGCCGCGTAGGCTTTTGTCTGCCCGCAAAAGGCGAATACCGCCAACAAGCAGGCGACAGACAATAATAATCGTTTTTTCATATTTCACCTCTTGTTTAGTGTCCGCATGAAAAGCGTCGATTATACAGACAAAAGAGGCATTATGAACACAAAAATTATAAGGCATTCAGCCAAAGCGAAAACCACGCACTGCAACAAGAAAAACACGGCTAAAACACAAAAATCCGTTTTTAGTGAAATATTATTACAGAAATAGTATGATGAAATTGCCGATAATTGATAGATAAGAGCGATTTGCTGCAATAAAAACGCCAAAATAACAAATATAAGAGCCACCAAAAAGAACGATTCTACCAGCAGTTTTGCCGCGCAGACAAAGGCGTATCCCCTGATTATCAGGCACAGATAACCGATAAAAAAGACATATCTGTTCTGCGAAAGCAACATAAACAACGCCGAGAAGACAAGCAGCGTGAGCAAAAAACGAAAAAAAGCGCCAAAAAACGACCCGATGTAAAACAAGTCGATAAACCACGTCACCGTCCCGCCGAAAAACAGCGAACCGTCGTTTCCGGAGAAAAACAAACCGAGGAGGACGCCAAGCAAAAAGGCCGCAAGATAAGACACCGCGACCCAAAAATTTTTTCTGACACAGCGCAAAGTATCGCCCGCGCAGCAACAGATGGTATTTAATAAGTTCGACAGCATAAGATATTTTATGCCGCGACGGAAACACATATTCACGCCTTTATAGCCGAAATTATTCGGTCAGCATCCATTTCGCGAACATTCCGAATCCCCTTGTCGGGTCGTTAATGAATACATGCGTGACCGCGCCGACAAGTTTGCCGTTTTGCACAATCGGGCTGCCGCTCATACCCTGCACGATACCGCCCGTTTCATCAAGCAGACGTGAGTCTGTCACACGTACCACAAGCCCTTTGTCATCTTTTTGTGACTGGCCTGTGACCTTGACTATTTCTATTTCATAGCATTCAGGCGTTTCGCCTTTTATTGTGGAATATATTTCCGCTTTTCCGGGTCTGACATCGCCGATATCAGCTACAGGAATCAATTTGCCGACGTCCAGCCCCGACGGATATGAATCAAATTTGCCATATACGCCGAATTTATTGTTTTTCGCTATCGTACCTAAAGCCGACGTGTTAGAGAAAACGCCTTTCAGCTGCCCCGCCGCGCCTTTAACCCCCTTTTCGACGCCAAGGATAACGCAATCATGAACTTTTCCGCCGGTGATTTCAACGATATCGCCGTCTTTTGACGTTATCGGATGTCCGAGCGCTCCGAAATACTTTCCGTTTTTAACGAAAGTCAACGTTCCGATTCCGTTGCTGACATCCTTCACCCAAAGCCCGAGTTTATATTCGCCCGTCAAAACGTCTTTGCGCGGCGTAACTTCCGTTTCATAGGTCTTTCCGCCGCGGTCATATGAAAGCGAAATCTCACCGCCGTCGCCGCACGCTTCTTTGAGTTTTTGGATTTTTAACGATTTTTCGCCGTCTACCTCCACGATTTTATCGCCCACCCTAAGGCCGCTGTTTTCAGCGGGACACACGGCGCCGTCATCGGTGATTATTTCCGTAAACCCCAAAACTTCGATACCGTCGTTATCAAGGCTTATTCCAATAGGAACGCCGCCCAAAATAACGTCGCCGAGTTCTTCCGTCTGTGATTTCGGCACAAACATGCCCGCTATGTCGTCAAAAATATCCGCTCTCGCCGTAAAAGCGGACGCACTTGCCGGCGCCGCGGCGAAAAGCAGCAAAAACGCGCAAAAAAATAAAATGAATTTGATTTTTTTCATTTTCACCTCAATACAAGATTAGTTTGAGGCGTTTTTCGCTCATTATGCAAAAACGGCGGCCGACGCCGCCGTTTATTTTCTTACGCTTTCTTTATAATCATCCGCCCATTTCACCAAGTCCTTGGCGTGAAGTTCGCCGTAATCGCCGATTCCACCGGCGACAAGACGTCCTATTTCTTTTATCTTTCCGTTCTCATCGAGCGCCGTGACGGAAGTAACTGTCTTTTCGCCGTTAACGGTTTTTTGTATAAGCAGATGTTCGTCGGACATCGCCGCGATTTGCGGAAGGTGCGTAATCACGAGACACTGATAATCGCTTGACACCCTGGCGAGTTTTTTCGCGACCACCTCGGCGATTTTTCCGCTTATGCCGCTGTCGATTTCATCAAAAACCATTGTGGGAATTTTCTCGATTGAAGCCGTTATGTTTTTTAACGCCAGCATAAAACGGCTCATTTCACCGCCGCTGATGATTTTAGCCAAAGGTTTTGAAGGCTCGCCTTTGTTTGCGGAAAAATAAAACTCAGCGGTATCAAAACCGTTTTTGTCGCAGCCGTCAAACCGTTCTCTCGGCGGAATTTCACCGAAGCGCACTTCAAAGGAAGTATTTTTCATGCCAAGGTCATTCAGTTCGCTCATAATTTTGCCGCTGAAAACCGCTGCGGCTTCGCGCCTGAACGCCGACAATCCGTATGCCGCGCTGTACAATTTATCAAGAATCGCTTCCTTTTCTTTTTTAAGCTTTTCGATGATTTTATCGCTTCCGGTAATCTCGTCGGCTTTGGCTTTCGCTTCAGCCAAAAATTCGCTTACCGCCTGCAGACTTCCGCCGTATTTCTTTTTGAGAAGTTTGAGTTTATCCAGGCGCGTCTCAATTCTGTCCTGCTCAAAACTGTCAAAACTCAAAGATGACGCCAGGCCGTCCAGCGTGTCCGCCAAATCGCGCAGCTCATATTCCGTCGATTCAAGACGGCGTCTTATATCTTCATACTCATTATCCAGACCGCTTACCGAAGCCATAGCCGAAGCGGCGTCGCCAACAGCACAGAGAGCGCCGCCGTCGCCGTCAAGCAGTCTTATCGCCGACGACAAAGCGTACGAAATTTTTTCGGCGTTTTGCCCTTTTTTTCTGAGCTGCTGCAATTCATCGTCTTCGCCGATATAAAATTCGGCCGACTCTATTTCGCGTATCTGATAATTAAGCATATCCAGCATGCGCTCGCGCTGGCTGTCATCCATGCCGAATTTACCGAGTCCCGCGTTTATTTCATCAAGCGCCGCGCTGAGCGACGCCACTCTTTCGCTGAGCGACGGGTCATGCCTGAAACCGTCGAGAATATGCAGATGATTTTCAGGTTTCAGCAGGTATGTATGCTGATTCTGGCTGAATATATCCACCAGCGCCGCTGAAATCCGTTTTAAGACGCCTTGCGGCGTCACCCTTCCGTTGATGCGGATTTCGTTTTTCCCGCTCACAGACATCGTTCTCGCCACTACGTAAAGCCCGTCGTCGGACTCGTAACCGTTTTGCTCAAAAACGTTGTCCTTTTCCGGAACGGAAAAAACCGCTTCGACAAACGCCGACTCTTCGCCGGATTTTATTAACGACTTGTCCGCCCTTTCGCCGAGCGCGAAAGCCAGCGAATCGATTATTATTGATTTTCCCGCGCCGGTTTCGCCGCTGAGAACATTAAGCCCGCGCGTGAATTCTATCGATGTTTCGCTTATCAACGCGACATTGCGTATATACAGACTTTTAAGCATAAAGTTATTCCACTATACCCGTAAGTTTCTGTTTCAGAATAAACGCTTCGTCATTGGACTTGGCGATTATAAGCAGCGTGTCGTCTCCCGCGACGCTCCCGAACATCTCGTTGAAATGCATCTGGTCAATGACCATGCCGACCGCGTTCGCGCTGCCGCTGAGAGTTTTTACTATTACAAGATTATTTGCCGACGCTATTGTAATTACCGCTTCCCTAAAAACATTGAGCAGTTTTTCGGATATTTTAATGTCGCTTGATTTTACCGAAGTGTACTTGTACTTGTTGTTTGCGGAAAGCGTTTTAACAAGACCCAGTTCTTTGATATCGCGCGAAATCGTTGCCTGTGTAACGGATATTCCGCAGGCGGCGAGTTCGGCAACAAGTTCTTCCTGGGTTTCGACGTCTTTTCCGGCTATTATGTCCAAAATTTTGGACTGTCTTGTGCTTCTGGACATGTGTCACCCCTTTTTGAAATTGTTCCACTGCACCAATTTACGGTACATTTTTCCGTAAAAACTCTGTTTACCGACTCTTACGAAATTAACCGTGAGCGCGGACTTCCTGACGATGATTTTTGCGCCCTTTTTGAGATTTACGGCGACTTCCCTGCCGTCGATATACGCCGAATTATCGTCGTCGCGGCTCTGGACTTCAATTTCCAGGCTTTCGGCGTCGGAAAAAACCCACGGTCTGTTTACCAGAGAATGCACGCAAAGCGGCGTCAGTACAAACGCCTTGATTTTCGGGCTGAGAATCGGCCCGCCAGAAGACAGCGAATACCCCGTAGAACCGGTCGGCGTGGATACAATAACGCCGTCGCCCTCGTATGTGTCGATGAGTTCGCCGCCGCACCTCACGTCTATTCTGCTGATGCTGTTGCGCTTTTCTCTCACCACGAGAATTTCATTGAGCGAAACAAAGGTTTTTCCGTCGATGACGACGTCCATCATCATTCTCTCTTCCGTTTCGAATTTGCCCGCCGAAATATTTTCCAACGCGGCGGAAAACTCAAACAACTCGATTTCGGTAAGAAACCCCATTCTGCCGTTGTTAACCGAAAGTATCGGCACGCCGGCTCTCGCGGCGTCGCCGCAAATGTTCAGAATAGTGCCGTCGCCGCCTATCACCACCAGGATATCGAGCCCTTCCAGATTTGACATGTCAGACAGAATTCTGTAATCAAACCCTTTGGCGGCGCACTCGCCGGCAAGCGCTTCGGCTTTTTGCAGTTTTTCGTCCTTACTTCTGTTAGTATAAATACCGAGACGCATTTACTTCTCCTCCGATAAGTAATTATACATTAAACCTAATATTTATACAATAAAAATAAACAAAAAAAGATGAGAGATTTTTCTCTCATCCGCAAATATTTTTTATCAGGTTTTCCGCCGTCAATCCGCACGACTCAAGTTGTTCCGGAATCGTCATATGCGGCACGAATTTATCTTCGACCGCCATGATTATTACGCGCGGTCCGCCGTTTTCGGCGGAATAAGCGGCAATGGTTTCGCCAATACCGCCCTGTTTCTGGTTTTCTTCGAGGGTGACCCACAGTCTGTCTTTCAACCTGCCCGCCAGCGTTTCTGTATCGCACGGTTTTATAAAAAGCGTGTTTATCAGGTTGAATTCCACGCCGCACCGCTCAGCCGCGTCGCGGGCGACGGCGAGCATATTCGGCCCCGAAACAAAAACGCTTATGTCTTTGTTACCGCCGAAAATATACTGCCATTTGCCGAACTCTATCGCGCCGCAAGGTTCGTCGAAGTCGCATTCTTTCGGGTACCGTATGGCGAGCGGACCGTCGAATGTCATGGCGAAACGCAGCGCCTCTTTCATCTGCGACACGTCTTTCGGCGCGATTACCGTCATATTCGGCAAAGAAGAAAGATAGCTCAAATCGAACAGCCCCTGATGCGTCGCGCCGTCCATACCGACAAGCCCCGCTCTGTCAAGACACAAAGTAACCGGAAGGCCGTCGATGCAGATGTCGTGCAAAATCTGGTCATACGCCCTTTGCGCGAACGTTGAATATACGGCGACAAAAGGTTTCATGCCGCTTTTCGCAAGCCCCGCGGCAAACGTGACGGCATGTTCCTCCGCAATACCGACGTCAAAAAATCTTTCGGGATACTGGGCGGCGAATGCGTCAAGCCCCGTGCCGTCGGGCATCGCGGCGCACACGGCGCATATTTTGTCGTTTTTTTCGGCGGCGCGGCTGAGACACTCGCCCAACGCGTCGGAAAAAGAATATTTTGCTGCCACGGCGTTTTTAGGCGGAACGCCGTGGTATCTGACGGGGTCGTTTTCGGCGGGAGCGTATCCTTTGCCTTTTTTTGTGACGACGTGCAGCAGTATCGGTCTGGATAAATCCTTTTTGATTACGCCGAGAATTTTCACCAGTTTTCTGACGTTGTTTCCGTCGACCGCCCCGATATATTTGACGCCGAAATTAGAAAAAAACGTATTGCCGCCGAACAATGATTTGAAAAAGTTTTTTACGGCACGGCAGAATTTTACCAGAAACCTGCCTATCAGCGGTATCGCCGAAAAAAACTTTGTAAGCCCGTATTTGAAATTGTTGTACCCTTTCGCCAGCCGCAGCCGTGACAATGTCAGCGAAACCCCGCCGACGTTTTTGGAAATCGACATATCGTTGTCGTTCAGCACGACGAGCATTTTTTCGCCGTCGATGTTGTTGAGCGCTTCGTACGCCATGCCGCCGGTAAGAGCGCCGTCGCCGATAACCGACACAACGTTGAAGTCAAGCCCCTCAATATCCCTCGCTTTACAGATGCCGAGAGCCGCGGAGAGCGAGGCGCTGGCGTGCCCCGACGTAAACGCGTCGGCCGGACTTTCCTTGGCGTTTGTAAAACCGCTGACGCCGCCCGCCTGCCTGAGTGTTTTCATGCCGTCTTTTCTGCCCGTGAGTATCTTGTGTACATAACTCTGATGCCCGACATCCCACAAAATTTTGTCTTTTTCGTCAAAAACGTAATGCAAAGCCACCGAGAGTTCGACAACCCCCAGGTTAGAAGCAAGGTGCCCGCCTGTTTCAGACACGACATCTATCAGATATCGCCTGATTTCATCGCAGAGCACCTCCAATTCTTTTACACTGAGTTTTTTCAAGTCGCCGGGAGCGTTTATTTTTTCAAGATACATACTTTAATTTTTTTTGAAAACCGACAGAGTTTTGGCAACCATAAAAATTATTTTATTCGAGTTATTCATGGCGTACGATTTGCCCAGCGCCTTCCCCGACACCGTCAGCGCCGCTATAATCGCGCTGAAAAGCACGCTTATAAAAATAGACGTGCCGTCGACAAACTGTTTCGCCAGAATCGCGGCGCTGGCCGCGCCGCTTATGATGCCGCAGATATCGCCTATGACGTCGCAGCATATATTTGACACTTTTTCGGCGTTTTTAACAAACCGAACAGCCATTTTACCGCCTTTGACCTTACGTGCGGACATCGAAAGAAACGGCTCGATATCACACGCGGCAACAGCCGTGCCTATCATATCGGTTATGATGTTTATGAGAATAATCACAAACACCAGGATGTAAGCGATGACAAGTCCGGTATTGCCTATTATAAGTTCGGATATCAGACTGAATGTGAAAGACACTATCAGCGTTATCACGAGAGCCGTGAGCGGCCACATGTTTTTTTTCTTTTTTCGTTTGTCTTCCTCTTTTTTGCCCGGGGGCTTTCCCTGGGCGGATTGTTCGCCTGTATTGTTTTTCAATTTATCAAACCTCAAAAAAATAAAACGGGTGGTGGTAAATTAGGTAAACCTTACGGCATAGGTTCAGTAGGATTTCCCTGCGGGATACTTCCCGTCGCCGAAGAAGCAGTTTCCTTTTGAATCCCGCACCGCGCCGTCACCGACAGCGGAACTGAATCGCCACTAAGTCCGTACTATAATCCCCAAAATACCTGAAATACAGCCTAGAAGTTTTCCTTAACAAACAAACGCCCATCTAGCCTCTTTTGCAATGCATATTTCATCTCGCAATCATCCGCGAACGTTGGCCAACGCCCGCAGACGTGTTCGTGAATCCCAATGCACCACTCAAGGCAGGCTACACTGTACACAGCAATTTACCGCATAGCAGGTTTAACCTTATTCAGTAACGGATTTTAAATGTCCGCCACCGATATAAGTCTCCACGGAAATTGGGAATCGGCCGTATGCCGTTACGGCTTACCCAAAAACCTTAACTTCCAGCATCAACCCCTGTTTGGGCAACAAAAGCCAACACAAGAAACTTCATCGTTATGCCCTTTGACGATTTTTTAGTCCCGCCTTGGATGAACGACTGTCTGACTAGGATACTGCACCACCAGTTTCGGTTATTGTAACACAGTTTTTGAAATTTATCAATAACATGGGTTTATTTTTCACGCGACGAGTTAAACGAGCACAACTCCCTGAAAAACGTCGCCTTTTCGCCGAAGATTTTTACGCACTGACCGGCAAGTATATTATATTCGGCGATACGCGCTTTTGTGTCATGCACGCCGAGAATTTTAACGTAGCTGATTCCGTCTCCCTGCGCGGAGTCGAGCAAATCGTCCGCCGCCTGAAAAGCCTTGCCGAAATTTTCCGCGAATTTGACAAGCGCGTTGAATTCCTCGCCGCTGCCGCCGCAGCAGATGCACGCCGCCCCGACGCTTGCCATCATGAGTTTGGCTGTTTTGTTTTCGGTCAGATAGTCCAGCGTCTCGAAATCACGGGGTGTTTCGGCGGCAATGTCGACGGCTTGTCCGCCCACCATGCCGTAAATTCCGGAACACCTGAAAACAAAAGCCACCGCCCTGAAATATTCGGCAGAAAAGTCTCCGTCAAGCAGCGTTTCCGCAGCCAGATTCAGCAGAGCGTCGCCGGCGAGAACGGCGTTCGCCTCACCGAACTTTTTGTGGCACGACGGTTTGCCTCGGCGGAAATCATCGTCGTCCATGCACGGCAGGTCGTCGTGTATCAGGGAGTAAGTGTGAATCATTTCTATCGCCGCCGCCAGTCTGTCGATATTGCCGCCGCTCTTTCCGAAAAGTTTAGCCGTTTCGTACACCAGAGCGGGACGCAGCCTTTTGCCGCCCGACATCAGGCTGTAACGCATGGCTTCAGTCACTTTATTTTCCGGCAAGGCGGAAAGAATGGCGTCCAGGGTTTTTTCCACCTTTTCGCCTGCATGCGCAAGGGCGGCGAAAAAATCAGTCGTCATTTTCCAGTTCCTCTCTGATTACGGTAAATTTGCCCTGATATTCTTTCAGGTATTTTCTGCACTCGGAAGTAATGGACACCCCCTCCTCAAACAGTTTCATGCTGTCTTCCAAGGTAACGTCGCCGCTTTCGAGTTGTTTCAGTATTTCCTCTATTCTTTTAAGTTTTGCTTCGAAATTCATTTTTCACCTCGGTATCGACAATGGCGGCGTTCGCCTTGCCGTCGCCGAACACAATTGAAATTTTATCGCCTGAGGCAAGCGTTTTGACCGATGAAACCGCGCGCCCGTCTTTCAGCGTTACGGAATAACCCTTTGAGAGAATTTTTGCCGGATTGTTTTCGTCAAGCTTTACGGCCGCCAGCCCGAGCGCCGAATCGGCTGCTGCAAGCCGCCTGTCCACCCCGCCGCAAAGCGCCGCCAGCATAGCGGACAATTTCGCTTCCGCGCGCGAACAGCGGTTTTCCGCCATTGTAAGCATAAGCCGCTCCGCGTCAAACAGCGACTCGGCTTCTCTCGCCACACGGCTGCCCGCGTGAAGAAGCGCTATCCGCAGCCCGGCGGACGCTTCGGCCAGCGCGCCGCGTATATCGGCGGTGCAAAGTTCAGCCGCCTGCGACGGAGTGGCGGCGCGTCTGTCGGCGGCAAAGTCGCAAAGCGTTACGTCCGTTTCATGACCTACCGCAGAAATCGTCGGTTTTTTGCACCCGGCGACGGCGTAAACGACTTTCTCGCTGTTAAAAACAGAAAGGTCTTCGCTGCTGCCGCCTCCTCTGCCTATAATAATATTATCGACATCCGTGTTTTCAAGATACTTTATCCCTCTGACAATGGTATCTTCACCGGCAAAACCCTGCACTTTACAATGATATAACGTGATATCCACTGTCGGGTTGCGTCTAGCCGCCACCGTCAGAATATCGTGAATCACCGCACCCTCCGCCGAAGTGACAACGCCTATTTTGCCGCTGTTTGTCACAATCGGTTTCTTTTTGAGCGGATCGAAAAGCCCTTCTTTTTCCAGCCGCTCTTTAAGCAGCATGAGTTGTTTGAACTTTTCGCCCTTTTCGTCTTTCGGCGTGATTTTTTTTACGGCGAAAGACAGTTTGCCGCCCTTTATATAATAATTGGGTTTGCCGCTGACAACCACCTTTTCACCGTCGGTCAAACTGATTTCCGGCGGATTGTAACAAAAGCAGTCAATCTGCGCGCCGCTGTCTTTCAATATAAAAAAAGCAACTTCGTCATTCCTGCGGAAACCGGAAATTTCGCCCTCGACATTGAGGTCGAGAAGCAAAACTTCGCTGTCCACCAGGGCTTTGAGAAAGTTGCCGAGTTGAGTTACCGTTATTGTCATTTATTTATTTCTTTTCCTTCGATGGCTGCCGCGTATGTGTTGAACATAAGCATCGTCACCGTCATCGGTCCTACGCCGCCCGGCACCGGAGTAATCCAGCCCGCCACTTCGGCAACTTCGTCATACGACACGTCGCCCACAAGTTTTTTATCTTTGAAATTTATGCCGACGTCAATTACAATCGCGCCGGGTTTGACGTGCTCTTTGGTTATCAGGTCGGCTTTGCCCGCCGCCGAAATAACAATATCGCCCTGTCTGCACAGTTCCGCGAGATTTTTTGTGTAAATATTGCATACGGTAACCGTGGCCATCTCTCTCATGAGCAGCATGGCAAGCGGTTTTCCCACTATGTTGCTCGCGCCGACAATCACCGCGTGTTTGCCCGGCAGTTCTGTTTTTGTGGATTTCAGAAGTTCCAGCACGCCTGACGGAGTGCACGGAGCGAAAGCGGGATATCCCATATACAGATTTCCGGCGCTAAGCGGATTGAGCCCGTCGACGTCTTTTGTAGGTGAAATTCTGCCGGCGACGTTCTGAAGACTGATACCCTCGGGCAGAGGCAACTGCAACAGTATGCCGCTGACGTTTTCATCGGCGTTGAGCCTGTCGATGAGAGCGATTATATCAGCCTCGCTTGTTTTTGCCGAAAGTTTGTGATGATACGCCGAAATGCCTACTTCTTTGCACAGACGCAGATTGTTTTTAACGTATGAAGTGGAAGCGGGGTTGTCGCCAACCTGAATTATCGCCAACCCTACGGTATGGTGATATTTTTCTTCAAACGCGCGGCACATGTCGGCAACCATGTTCCGCATTTGTCTGGATAATTCTATGCCATTAAGAATATTTGCCATTTCAGTACCTCAACCTTTGTTTTTCACATATTCCGCCAGCACGCCGTTGACGAAACCGTCGCTTTTGTCTGTTGAAAACTTTTTAGCGAGTTCCACCGCTTCATTGACGCATATTTCCGTAGGGATTTCCCCTTTCGACAATTCGTACATGGCGTATATCAGTATTGCCAAATCCACTTTATAAATTCTTTCGAGTTTATATTCTCTGGTGATGGACGCCACGGCGGATTGCAGGCCGTCAAATTCAGCGACAATGCCGTTATATGTATCGCCGATATAAGCGATATCGTCGCCGGTGAGTTTTTTCTTTTCAAACATATCAAGCCCGAGTTCGTTTTTTTGCCCCGTAAACAAATACTCGAACGTAAGGCTGAACACGACCTCTCTAGCGTATTTTCTCATAAACCTTTCTTAAAGCGCAATAAACCCTTTGATGACAAAGGGTTCAGCGTTGTAAATTCATATTAAACAAACTCCACGTCAACCACATGCACGTTGACGTCTTTGACTTTGAAGTTGGTCGCGGTTTCCAGTTCGTTTTTGATTGTCTGCTGTACTTTGTAAGCAACGTCTCTCACGCTTTCGGAAAACCTGACTTTGACGTATACGTCTATGTAAATCAAATCCGAAACGCTTTCAACACGGATGCCCTGATTGCGCCTGCTGTTGACCGAGCCTTTTTTCGCCGTCGACAACTCAACCCCGTCGATTTTGTCGAGCGAATATTTGACTATCGGCGCTATGATGTCGCTTGTGTAGACGACTTTGCCGGAATCGCTGGATTTGGATACAATCTTCATAGTTACACTCCTACACGGCGATTATATCACAATCACGGCATAATTACAACAATAAATCATTTCGTCGACAAGATTTTTACCAGGTCAGACGACGTGTTTGTCTGGTCTTTTATCGTGCTGTAAATCTTGGCGGTATCTTCTCTGGTGAGTTCGTCGCATTTGACCACAACGTTGATGTTATCGTTGGTCAGCCCCACGCTGACAACAACGTCCTCATACCCTTTGGCTTTAAGCAGGCTTTCGAGCAGCAGCTCTTTTTCCATGACCTCAACGAGTTTGAGTTTCTGGTCAATAGCCGTCTGCCTCGCGTCGGCGTATTCTTCGCCTTCAAGCGCTATAATTGAATCGAGATACATGATTTCCTGGTTTCTCTCGCTTTGCCTTGTTTCACGATACGTTGTGAAAAAACTTGCCGTCGCTGTGGAAGCGTCGTCGGTGTATCCGTCGTTCAGCAAAGTAAAGTTGAGCACGACGGCGACCGCCAGCACCAGTACCATAATCGACAGCACCAAAACCTTCTTTTTCTTTGACATAAAAACCTCCCTATGACCGTTTGAATACTTCTATTTTTTCATTGGGCACTTCAAGAAGCGCCTGTACGGCTCTGATAATTTCCAGTTTCACGGCGGCGTTTCCGGCCCCTTCGGCGACTATCACGACGCCCTGAATTTCGGGGAATTTTTCGGCGATGAGCACCGGTTTGCCCGACACAAGGACGAGAGTGTTTTTTTCAGTAACGACGCCGTTCTCCGTGACTTTTTCGGTTGTATAAGCGTATTGCTGTGTGATTCCGCCGGAAAAACTTATTACTATATCGGTAACGCCGGCTCCGTCGATTCGGGATATCACTGATTCAATTTTATTTTCAACGCTTCCCACATATTCCGCAAAATTGTATTCGTCGGAGCTTTCTTTTGTCGTACTTTGTCCGAAGTTTCCGAAAAACACAAGCAGCACTATGGCGGCGAGTATCAGGGCGACGATGATTTCGATATTCTTTACGCCTTTAAGTTTCTGAATTATCCCTTTCTTTTCGCTCATATCACTTCAACCATATCCGACGGCACGTCCAGCGCATTTTGTGTAACGCCGCGCACCGTTTCTTTTATATTTATATTCTTGTCCGACCCATCTATTACCGCGTCGGTTGTATCCAGCAATATTTTTTTGATTTCAAACACATAACCGTCCTTTTCATATGAAATGTCGATTTTTACGCCGGAAACGCCTTCTTCGGCAAATTCGCTTTCCAGGGTATCCTTAACCGCTTCCATACGCGTTTCAAACAGGTCTTGCAGAAAAGCTTCGTCCACATCGGCGGCGTCATAATCGCTCATCACGCCCGATACGTCTATATCGCCGCTGAGCAAAGTCGGCACCGGCGACGCTATGACAAACACCGTGATAATCGCGAGCACGCTTTTAATATACTTTCCCGTCTGCCCCTCCGGCAGAACTATGTCCACTACGAGAGTGAGAAGCACTATTCCCACAATGGATAAAACCCAAGCGCTGAAATCCATATCGCACCAATCAGAAAAACGCGTTTGACGTGAATATCAGCAGCATAACGCTGATGAAATACATAAACGCCACTGCCAGCAAGGCGGCGATAAGCATATTCATGCTTTTCGCAATGCCGGTCAAAAAAGAAGTAAGCCTGCTGTCTGACACCGGCTCTATCACCGCGGCGACGATTTTGAAACCGAAACACACGCCGAGAATCTGCAATAAAGGCATCAGTACGGTAGACAGCAGAAGCAGCAGTCCTGCCACGCCTACGGAGTTTTTAATAAGCACGCTGCCGGCGAGAATCAGGTCAAGCCCGTCCGCGAGATATCCGCCGAGAATAGGTATATAACTTTTCGTGGCGAACTTTGCCGCCCTTATCGACACACCGTCAAACGAGCCGGCGGTCAGTCCCTGAACAGCGAGAAAAGCGGTAAATACCGTAAACGTAACCGCCAGCACGGTTGTGGAGGCGCTTTTGAAAAAGTCGGTGAGTTTGCCGAGCCTCACGCTTTTTGATAAATTTCCCACCACAGAAAACACCAGAGTAAAGATGAACAGCGGCAGCACAACCGCTGACACGATTTCCACCACGCCGCCTGAAAGCAGCGCCACTGCCGGCTGATACGCCTTGACGCTGACGGCGCCTCCGATGCCCGCCATGAGCGTAAGCAAGATGGGAAACGCTGCGTTCATCTGTTTTTTTATGCCGTTTATCGCGTCGCCCGCCACATTGACGAGGTTTACGGCGCACACCAGCGCCAGCACTACTACCACGGCAAAGCAGACAAAAAAAACAATCTGTCCCGTCGATTCAGACATAAACCCGGCTTTCATGTGCGACACCAGACCGCACAGAATAGCGATTACCGCTATGCTCGCCAACAAAGGCAGCATGTCCAGAATTTCGCTGAACAGCAGTTTGAAAAACGACTCTATAAAACCGCCGCCGTCCTGAATAAACTCGCCGTCCAGGACGCTCTGTACTTTTTCGGCGAAACTGTTTCCTCCGAAAATCGCCTGTCCATCTTCACCGAGTTGCGCCAGCAGGTCGTCAAGCGCCGACATGTCCAAATCTTCGAGTTGGTCTTTTACGCTTTCGTCAAGCTGCTCGAATATCTCTTCTTCGCTTTGGGCGGCATAAGCAGGCGACGGAGAAATAAAGCAGAACACCGCAAGCGCCAGACCAAAAATGAAAGCCGTTTTGAAAAATTTTTTCACGGAAGTATCTCCACTATCAGCGAAAGCAGACTGTTGATTATCGGAAGCGCCAGCACCATAATCACCACTTTGCCCGCAAACTGTATTTTGTCGCCAACGCTTTTACAGCCCGAATCCGCGCAGACATTGGCGGCGAATTCAGTGACGTAGCCTATACCGATTATTTTGAGCACGGTGGTAAAAATCCCGCCCGCTATGCCGCTGACCTCCGCTATGTTGTAAAACGCGACCACTACTTCATACAGCTCGTCCACCACGAGAATGATGATGATTACCCCCGCGGCAACGCCCAGCATGATGGCAAGTTCGGGCTTTGTTTCTTTCAGCAGCGTTATCAAAACCGCGGCGATGATGCCAATCGCGGCTATCTGAAGAATGTTCATCGCTACAAGGCGAACAGCGCTCTTATCGTGTCAAACAGTTGAACCACCATGTCAAGCACCATGAGCAGAACAAGTATCAATCCGGCGATTGTGGAAAGCGTCGCTATTTCGTCTTTATCCGCCTTTTTGAGAATTGTGTTTATCATTGCCGTCAATATGCCTATGGCGGCAATTTTAAAAATGATATCTATACCCATTTACGCCTCACAAACACAAAATGACGACAAACAGGCCCACGAAAACGCCGAGTTTTCCGCTCAGCCCGCCTTTGGTTTTCAATTCGCCGCGCGCGGCGGTCAGCCGCGCCGAAAAAATATTTTCGTAACCGCTTATGACCGCCTGCTGGTTTTTGCCGTCGCTGCCGCCCAGCGCCTCGAAAAATCCGGCAATCGTTCCGCCGTCACTCAGACTGACGCCGCAGATTTCGCTCACGGCGGAAGCGTCAAGCAGCGGATTTCTCCCCGAGGCGACGGCGTCTTTCGTTTTGCCGCACAGCCGCCTGAACTCGGCGCCGCCGCTGTCCGTCTCCGCGAGAATATCAAACAGTCTGGACTGAAAATACGCAACCTGACTTTTAACCCTGCCGCAAAACAGCAGCAAATCCTCATACAGCCTGACTTTGCGCTTGTATGCCCCGCCGACTGTAAAACCCACGTAAGAACTTCCGCAAAGGATAATAAGACACAAAACGATTTTCATGCGTCAAGACGGCGCATTTTTTCGTCATAAACGCCGTCTATTTCTCCCGCCATGTTTTTGTCGGTGAGAAACACATACCTTTCGAAAACTCCGGCGAAGTTATCTGTGCCGCGCGACTCGATGTCAACCGGACCGTCGCCGTGCATTGTGCAAAACAGTTTTACGCCGTCAGCCGATATTTCCCTGAGCGACGGCAGGTCTTTCATGGAAATTTCATCGCAGGCGAGCACGTCGGGCGTCATGGTGCGCACACCGCTCGCGAAAGCGAATATTTTGTCCGCCATACAGACGCAGTCGCAGAAATCACCGAGGTCGAAACGCGCCGCGCCACCCTCCGTTCCGCTTATCTCGTTGCGTTCGTCGGCGACAAGTACATTTGGCGGATTGCGCAGCAAAGAGGTCTGATATATCAAATCGCGCAGAAAAGTTGTTTTTCCGCCGCCAGGGCCCGAAACTACAAGCACGTTTCGTATGGGCGACAGCAGGTATTTTACGGCGGGCAGACTGCAATTTTTTATTTCCGACGGAATCCGTATGTTGAGAGATGAAATGTCTTTGAAAGAAACGACCTTGCTTCCCTCCGTCACGGCGGTGCCGCCGACGCCTATTCTTATGCCGCCGTCGGGTGACAGAAAGCCGTCGGCAAGCTGCCCGGCGAAACTGTGTACCGAATGCTGGCACGCGTTAAGAAAAGCGCTCCTGACGTCTGATACTGAAACGCTAATCGCCGAATTTCTTTTCAGTGTGAGTCCGTTTTCCGACAAAAAGTATTTTTTGCCTTTGTACAGCACCGTTATCGGCTTGTCCGCGCGCAGTCTTATTTCCTGAAGCCCGACGCCCAACGCCGAAAGCGCGTTGAAAGCGGATGCCGGCAAAAGATTTTTCAGCCTTCGCATACGCTATTATATTGTCCGTGAATCCTTTTTATGAGCGCATGAATTATAGAGAATAAAAAAAACGCTTCCCTGTCGGGAAGCGTCATGAACAAAAGAAATTTACTTTGCCCTTTCCATATATTCGCCGGTTCTGGTATCGATACGAACGAAATCGCCTTCGTTGATAAACATCGGCACCATGACTTCGTAACCGGTTTCAAGAGTAGCAGGTTTTGTCGCGTTGGTCGCGGTATTGCCGGCAACGGCAGGTTCGCAGGTGGCGACTTGCAGCACCACAAAGTTTTCAGGCTCTACCGAGAAAGCCTCGCCTTTGTAAAATTTGATGAAGACCTTCATGTTTTCTTTAATGAAAGACAAAGCGTCCTCAACCTGCGAACGGTTGAGCGGAAGCTGTTCGAAAGTTTCGGTGTCCATGAAATAGTACAGTTCGCCGTCGGAATAGAGATATTCCATTTCTTTGCTTTCGATATGCGCCCTTTCATATTTATCCGAAGGGTTGAACGTTTTTTCAAGCACCGCGCCCGTCACTACGTTTTTGATTTTTGTTCTTACGAACGCCGCGCCCTTGCCCGGTTTAACATGCTGAAAATCAACGACGACGTAAACGTTGCCGTCCATTTCAAAAGTGATGCCTTTTCTGAAATCGCCTGCTACTATCATAAAATTCCTCCTGAATACTACCGAATAATTATAATATTTTTATCGGATGTTGTCAAATTGTTGACACCGTCTTGCTTTATTACCGTAAGGTCTTCGATTCTCACGCCGCCAAGCCCCGGAAAATACAATCCCGGCTCCACGGTGACCACCATGTTTTCTTTTAGAACCGTGTCGTTTTTGGGGTGCATGGACGGAATTTCATGTATATCTATCCCCACGCCGTGCCCCAGCGCGTGCGTGAATTTGTCTTCTACACCGTTTTGGCTGAATACGCTCCGTGCCAGCGCGTCCACCTCACAGGCTTTCATGCCGCTTTTCATTCCGCCGAGAGCGGCTGTCTGCGCTTTGAGCACAATGGAATAAATATCGGCGATTTTTTCATTGGGATTGCCGAAAAATACGGTACGCGTCATATCGGAACAATACCCTTTGTATACGCACCCGAAATCCATCAGAATGTTGTCGCCGAAAGACAGCGCCCTGTCAGTCGGATGCGCGTGCGGCTTGCTTGTGTTTTCGCCGAATGAAACGATCGGGTCGAACGAGTTTTTCTCGCCGCCGTTTTCCAGCAGACAGCATTGCAGAATTACCGACAGCTCTTTTTCCGTCATCCCCTCTTTAATATGCGCCAGAACGTCGGAAAAGGCGGCGTCGGTGATTTTCTGCGCCGTCGCTATGCATTCTAGTTCATACTCTGTTTTGTATTTTTTCATTTCGGCGAGGTCTTTGCCGACCGGCACCAGATTGAAACCGTCGAGCATTTCTTTCAACGCCGAATACTCCGACACGGTAAGTTCCGTGTCCTCAAACCCGATATTAACGGCTCCGACGTCTTTGAGAGTCTTTTTGAGCAAATCTTCAAGGTCGTATCTGCCCACCGCCGTAAGTTCGAAATCGTTTTTGATGTCCTGCGCCATTTCGAAATACCTGTAATCGGTCAGAAAAATTCTGCGCTCCTTTGTAAGCACAAGATACCCGAATGTGGAATCGAACCCGGTGAAATACCGCCTGTTTTTTTGCGACACAACCAGCAGCGTGTCTATATTCCTATTGATGTCAAACAGAGTCATTTGGTCGCCTCGTAAATCTTTTTCATGGTCAGGGCGTCTTCCGCTTGAGTTCCGGAAGACTCGCATATAACTCTCGGGCGCATATCATATTTTTTCAGCACGGCGGCAAGCGGTGCGAAATCAGGCCCGTATCCGCTGACGTCGCCGTCAAAAGTGAGATGTCTGACTTCTCCGCCCTTCGAGTACTCGATTTTTGAAAAATGAATATGCATTATGTCAGTGCGTTCTTTGCCGATTTTGTCGATGAAATACTTTATTATTTCTTCATAATCGTCCGCCGTTTTGATGCCGCCCAGCGTCCTGGCGTTCTGGTGTCCGAAATCCACCGTAGGCACAAAAAACTCCGCCGTGGCGCACAGCTCGGCAACCTCGCGGAAATCGCCTATCTGATTGATTTTGCCCATGGTTTCCGGACAAAAAATCAAATCGTCGTTTCCTGTGCGCACGATTTCCTCGGCAAGCCGGCGCATATTTTCATGAGTACGCGCGAGAGCCGATTGCCTGTCGCCGTCTTTGCCGACGCTCGCCGGGTGAAAAATGATTCTGTCGCCGCCCATCATACGCACTTTTTCAGCCGTATTCAGGATGTAGCCGAACGATTTTTCAATCATTGTCGGGTCGGGATTCGCCAGGTTTATATAATACGGGGCGTGCGCCGACACGGCGACGCCGTACTCCGCCATTTTTTCGCCAATGAGTCCGGCTTTCGCCGCCGACATGTTTGTGCCTCTTCCGAACGAGTATTCAAAAGCGTCAAGCCCTTTGTCCGCCAGCCACTTGGCGGCCTGCTCTGTGTTTTTAAGCCCGTCGGCGTAAAAACTCTCGCTGTTTCCGCTGGGGCCGAATCTGATTTTACACATTTTTCGCCGTTTCTATATCCTTTGTGATTTGTTCTTTTAGCGCCTCGGCGCTGTCAAATTTTTTGATTTCCCTGATATATTTTTTGAGAAAAACAGTTATTTTTTTGCCGTAGATGTCGCCGTTATAGTCCAAAAGGTAAGTTTCGGCTTTGACCGCCCCGCCGTCGTCAAATGTCGGTCTGCCGCCTATATTGACAACACAGCGGTATGTTTCCCCGCCTATTTCCGCCCTGCCGGCGTAAACGCCGAGTTTTGGCAGCAGTTTGTCCTCATCGACCGTGACGTTCGCCGTCGGATAAACCCTGTCGGCTCCTATTCCAAAGCCGTGGCATACGATTCCGCTCAAAAAATAGTCGTGCCCCAGGCAAGCGTTTGCCTTTTCGATTTCGCCCTTTGTAAGCAGGTCTTTGATAAGCGTGGCGCTGGCTTTCTGCCCGCAAAAATCAACTTTATCCACCATTTTGAAAGCGATGCCGTTAAGCGCGCAAAACTCCGAAAGCATTTTCACCGTGCCGACGGAACGGCTGCCGAAGGTATAATCAAACCCGCACACCACGCCGACGACGTGTTTTTCTTTGAGTTTTTGCAAAAACACTTCGGCTTCCATGGACATAAACTGTTTGTCGAATTCGGCGTAAAAAACCATGTCCATGCCGAAATTCTCAAACAAATCCAGCCGCTCGTCAAAAGTATTGACAAGCCGGTTTTTGTTTTTTAGCAGTTTTCCGGGATTATTCGAAAAAGTAAAAACCGAGCCGGCCACGCCTTTGGCTTTTGCCATGCTCTTTACTTCTTCAAGCAATTTGCGGTGCCCGATATGCAGACAATCGAAATATCCCAGCCCCAGAACCGCGTCACGGTTGTTCGCCTTGCTGAAATCGACAAGAATCATACTTTCAAATAAAACTCCAAATCAAGATAACCGTTTTTGCTTCTGCCTACGCCGAACAGTTCGCCGCGGCAGTAAATTTTATGATAATCGCCGCTATCAAACGGCAGGCTTACGCCGTTGGCAAGCCGTGAATAATATTTTTCGTCATATTCAAACGTCGGAACGTCGCGCAGCGCGTATTCCAGCGGCAATAAAGCGCTTTCGCCTTTTTCCTTTAACTCGTCAAGCGTAACCGCCTTTTCTATATCGAAAACGCCGCTCGCCGTTCTGATCAGTGCGCTCATATACCCGAGCGTTCCCGCGGCCGCCGCCATATCACGCGCGACGGAACGTATGTACGTCCCCGACGAACAGCGTATCTCAAACTCAAAAGTGTCTTCCGAAAAGCGCCTGAGCAAATCGAAGCCGAATATTTCCACCGTTTTGGCTTTGAGCGAGACTTCTTCGCCTTTGCGCGCGAGCGCGTACGCTCTCACGCCGTTGACGCTCTTTGCGGAATATATGGGCGGAACCTGTTCCTGAACGCCCGTCATTTCGGCGCAAAGCGCCTCAAGCGTTTTTTCGTCAGGCACAGACCCGCCGACGGCGGTCACGGCTCCGGCGCTGTCCAGCGTGTCCGTGGTTTTGCCGAACGTGAAAAACGCCCTGTAAGTTTTGCTTTTCCTGAGCAGAAAGTCAAACAGTTTCGTCCCTTTGCCCACCGCCAGCGGCAAAACGCCGGCTGCCAACGGGTCAAGCGTGCCGAGATGCCCTATTTTTTTGTAATTGAGGATTTTTCTGGCTTTTACAACCATGTCGCTGGCCGTGGGGCCGGACGGTTTGATAAGATTTACGAAGCCGTTCATAATTCCAGTGAAATCGCCCTGACTATTTTATCCACAACGTCTTCGAAAAAGCCGCAAATCATGCACCCGGACGCGTTTCTGTGACCGCCGCCCCCGAAAGACGAGCACACGGCGCTGACGTCGACTTTTCCGCGGCTGCGCATGCTGACTTTGAAACTGTTTTCGCCGTGCTGACAAATCGCCACGCCGACTTCCGTACCCGTAACGTTTGTAGCGTAATCTATGAAACCTTCCGTGTCGGAAGCCGTCGCTCCGGTTTCGGCAATATCTTGGGAAAGAGTGTAAATAAGAGTAAGTTTTCCGTCCAGATAGCGTCTCATTCCGCCAAGCACCCTGCCCAGCAGTTTTGTCCTTTGAAAACTCGTGTCCCTGTACAAAGCGAAATTGAGCGCGGCGACATCGATTTTGTGCCCTATAAGCCGCCTGGCGCATTCAAATACATGCGCGTCTGTATTGGAATGGGCAAAGTTGCCCGTGTCCGTCGAAAGCCCGACATAAAGGCAAAGCGCGGAATCGTCGTCCAGTGAAATTTTCATGTAATCAAGCAGTTCAAAAACAATTTCGCATGTGCTGGCATAGCCCGCCACATAATTTATTTCGGCGAAATTGTCGTTTGAGCCGTGATGGTCGATGTTGACGGTATTGACCTTTTTCTGAAAAAATACGGCGTTTTCACCGAGTCTGGCAAGTTCGCCGCAATCGACAGCGATATACAAATCGTATTTTTCCGCCGGCGACAAAGAATAGTCTCCTACGCCCGGCAAAAATGAAAATCTGGACGGAATGGCGTTATCGCAAAAACACGCGCACTTTTTGCCAATCGATTCCAGCCCCTTTTTTAACGCCAAAACGCCCCCGACGGTATCACCGTCAGGGCGCGTATGGGAAAAGATTGCTATTTTGTCTGCTTTTTTGATTTTTTCCGCTATCTTCTGAAAAATCATTTTTTGTTTATCTCGCTTAAAATATCGTTAATCTTCTGGCTGTACTGCATGGATGTATCCGTGATAAACTCAAATTTCGGAACGGTGCGTATGTGCATCGATTTCGACAGCGTGGAACGCACAAAGCCAGCGGCGTCTTTTATCGCTTCAAGCGTGGCGTCGGCTTTTGCCTTGTCGGCGGAATAAACGCTGACATACACTTTCGCCGTCTGCAATTCTTTGTCGCACTCCACCCGCGTAATGGAAAACATCTCCGTCAGGCGCGGGTCTTTGACTTTTCTGGTCAGAATTTCATAAATGCTTCTTTGAAATTCGGAATTGAGTTTTTCTGTTCTGTTTGCGCCCATAAAAACATCTCCGTGTTATTGTTTGACTTCCTCGACAAGATACGCCTCGAATACGTCGCCGACCTTGATATCGTTATAATTCTGTATCGAAACGCCGCATTCAAAGCCCTGAGCGACTTCTTTGACGTCATCTTTGAAACGTTTGAGCGCGAGAATTTCTCCGTCGTAAATGCCGACGTTATCTCTGAAAATACGCACTTTGCAGTTTCTGCCGATTTTGCCGCTGGTGACATAGCAGCCGGCGACCGTTCCGACGCCGGAAATTTTGAACACTTCGCGGACTTCCACCTGACCGACGACGGTATCTCTGTATTTAGGGGCGAGCATACCTTTGATTGCCGCCGTGATATCGTCGACCATGTCGTAGATGATATTGTAAATTCTTATATCCACCTGCTCTCTCTCGGCGGCGGCTCTGGCGACCGCGTCCGCCCTGACGTTGAAGCCGATAACAATGGCGCCGGACGCCTTGGCAAGCATGACGTCGGTTTCGTTGATTGCGCCGACACCGCCGTGTATGGCGTGAATTTTGACTTCTTCGTTGGAAATCTTTTCCACTGTGCCTTTGATGGCTTCCAGAGAACCCTGCACGTCGGCTTTGATAATGAGATTAAGCGTTTTGAACTGACCTTCGCTGATTTTTCCGAAGATATCGTCCAGCGACACTTTGGCGGAAGACTTGAATTTTTCCGACCTTTCTTTTTCTTTTCGTTCGTCGGCAACCTGTTTGGCGAGTTTTTCGTCAATCGCGTTAAGCAAGTCTCCGGCGTTCGGCACTTCGGAAAAGCCCAGCACTTCGACAGGCATGGACGGCCCCGCCGATTTGACGCTCTTGTTTTTGTCGTTGAACATCGCGCGGATTTTGCCGACCGCCGTGCCTGCCACGACATTGTCGCCTACATGCAGAGTACCGTTTTGCACAAGCACGGTGGCGACAGGTCCGCGGCCCTTATCGAGTTTCGCCTCGATAATCGTACCGCGAGCGCGTTTAGCCGGATTGGCTTTAAGGTCGCGTATTTCAGCGACAAGCAGCACCGCTTCGAGCAATTTATCTATTCCCTCGCCTGTCTTCGCGGAAACAGGCACAAATATGGAATCGCCGCCCCATTCCTCAGGCAGAATGCCGTGCTCGGTGAGCTGCTGTTTGATTCTGTCCGGATTGGCTTCAGGCTTATCCATTTTGTTCATCGCAACGATAATCGGAACTTCCGCCGCTTTGGCATGGTTGAGCGCCTCGACCGTCTGCGGCATTACGCCGTCGTCGGCCGCGACAACCAGAATTGCCACGTCGGTAACCTGAGCGCCTCGCGCGCGCATCGCCGTGAAGGCGGCGTGACCCGGAGTGTCGATAAAGGTTATAGGCTGACCTTTCGCCTCAACCGTATACGCGCCTATGTGCTGCGTGATTCCGCCCGCTTCGCCGGCGGTTACGCTGGTTTTTCTTATGACGTCGAGCAACGACGTTTTGCCGTGGTCTACATGGCCGAGAACCGTCACGATAGGAGGACGTTTCTGGTCGTCCGCGAGAGTGCCGTCGTCATTTTCGACAATGCTCTGCATGACTTCCTCAAACGACTTGTCGAGTTCCTGCGTGAGTTCCACGCCGAAATTAGACGCTATATAAGCGGCGTAATCGAAATCTATCGAGTCGTTTATGGTTTTGACAATGCCCTCTTTGAAAAGCTGTTTGATGATTTCCGTGGCCGGCACGCCAATTTTTTCACTCAGAACTTTAATTTGCACATCCTGAGTGTTGACCACGGCTTTCTCGATTTTGACGGCTTCTTTTTTGACTTCCTGCTTTTTGACGCGGAGTTTTCTTGTTACGAATTCTTCATCGTAATCATTGACATTGCCTTGGTTTATATAGCCTTTTTTAAGCAGCGTCTTTGCCGACATCTGCTTTTTGGAATCGGATTTTTCCGGAGTTTTGTTTTTGTTTCCGAAAGATTTGCTCTGCTGCTCTTTCGGCATGGCAGGCATGTCTGTGAAAGTTTTCGGTCTGGAAGGACGCTGCGGCGCGCCGGCGGTTTTGTTTTGCGCGGCGTCTTTGTCGCCCTGCGGACGTCTGTCGCCCTGCGGACGCGTTTTGGCGTCAAACGGCTTGCGCTGCCCCTGGTTTCTGTTCTGCCCGCCGCCCCTCTGTTGCTGCTGAGGCTGCGCCGCTCTCTGCGGAAAACGGTCGGTGATAAACTTTCTGACGATGCGGTTGCCCTTTTCGTCGATAAAAATTTTCTGGTCTTTCTGTGGCTGGGCGATTAACGGCTCGACATAAGTGATTTCAATATTGACCGAACTTTTCGGCTTTTCAGGCTCAGCCTGCTCAGCCGCTTTCGGCTGCCGGACTTCGGCATTCTTTTCAGTCTGCGGCTCAGCTTTGACTTCGGCGGCAGGCATAACCGGCGCCGCCGGTTTTTCTTCCTGCTGTTTTGCCGCCTCCGCCGCCTTGCTTTGTTCGGCAAAAACTTTTTGTTTTTTGTCAATAGCCTGATTGATATTCTGAATGCGTCGTTTGACGTCCCTCACCTCAGCAAGCAAAGAACCCGCGTCTTTTATAGTGGAAGAACGCATCTTTTTCAGTGAATCAAAACTCTGAGTTGTCTGATTGTTTGCCGCGGCATTGTTAATAGTTGTCAATTGACTACCTCCACACACTTGAAATCTTTATCTGTATTCCGTAAAACGGCTTCCGCCAGACTTTTGTCTGTCAGAGCCAATATTTTCACCCCTTGTCTGCCTACCGTTTCCGCCACGGATACGGCGCTGAGCACAAGCGGAATTTTGTTTTTGCGACAGAAAAACTCCGTTTCTTTGACGGTCTTTTCGCTGGCGGTTTCGCACACAAGCACAAGACAGATTGCCAAGGGCTTTTTCCTTATATTGTCAAGCCCGAACACCACACTGCCCTTTTTTAGTGCGAAACCGATGTATGTTTTAATTTTCTGATTCATTTACCTTGTTTTTCAGCGACGAATACACTTCCTCGTCCACGGCGCAGCCGAATTGTTTGTTGAGCATTTTTTGTCTGACGCATTTATCGACGCACGCCGCCGAATTGCACAGATACGCTCCTCTGCCGTTTGCCTTGAATGTGTCGTCGATGAAAATACTGCCGTCGGGACTTTTCACCACGCGCATGAGGTCTTTTTTTGGTTTCATCTCCCGACAGGCAAGACACATGCGCATTGGAGTTTTTTTCACCGCCATATCATTCCTCTTCGCCGGAAGTTATATCGCCGATTTCGGCAAGAAGGTCTTCCGCGGACTTATCGGACTCCGCGTCGCTTTCTTCGCTATCAATCAAACCCATCTTGACGGCGTTTGTGTACGACTTGACGTCGATTTTCCATCCCGTAAGACGAGCCGCCAGTCTGGCGTTTTGCCCTTCCCTGCCTATCGCCAGAGACAGTTTGTCGTCAGGCACAATGACTTTGGCTTCTTTTTCCTCTTCGTTGGCCTGCACCATATAGACTTTTGCCGGACTGAGCGCGTTGGCGATAAAGTCGAGAATGTCTTCGCTCCACGGAATCACGTCTATTTTTTCGCCGTTCAGCTCGTTGTTGCTGATGGCGTTTATCCTGACGCCTTTTGTGCCCACGCAAGCGCCGACGGCGTCGATATTCTGGTCGGTGGAATACACGGCGATTTTCGTGCGGTAACCCGCTTCTCTGGCTATGGATTTTATAACCACGATGCCGGCGCGGATTTCAGGAACTTCGCTTTCAAACAGCCTCTTGACGAAACCGACGCATGACCTCGAAAGCACGACCTGCACGCCTTTCGCGCCGTCTTTTACCTTTCTGACATAGACTTTGATTTTATCGCCGAACTTGAAATTTTCGCCCGGAATCTGGTCGGCAGGCATCAGTATGCCTTCCATTTGATTTTTGCCTATTTCCACATAGATAGTACCGTCGTCTTTGACTCTGCTGACGACGCCCACCAGCATTTCGTCTTCCTTGTCGGCAAACTGGTCATACATCTGAGTTTTTTCGATTTCCTTGATGGTCTGCGTGATGACCTGTCTCGCCGTCTGCGCCGCTATTCTGCTGAAATCTTTCGGAAAGATTTCTTTGGCTATTTTATCGCCGATTTCATAAGTTTTTTTAAGCTCTCTCGCTTCTTCGAGCGAAATTTCTTTGTCTGGGTCTTCCACGGTTTCCACAACGGTTTTGTAAGCGAAAACCCTGATTGTGGCTTTTTCCGGATTGAGTTTTACTTCGACGTTATTGGCTTCGCCGAAATTTCTTTTGCAGGCGAAAGTCAACGCGTTTTCCAGCGCGCTGATAAACGACTCTTTTGGAATACCCTTTTCTTTTTCAAAATCGTCCAAAGCCGAAAAGAAATCTTTGCTTATCATAATTTTCCTCCGAAATCAAAATCTAATCAGTGGTTCTATGTGCGCCGCTTTCGCTTTTTCGAAAGTAAAGCGGCCGTATTTATTTTCAATAGTGAAAGTATCGTCGTCGTACTCTTTCAGAAAACCTTCGTAAATTTTCTTGCCGTTGAGCTTGGCAAACAGTTTTACGGTGATTTCCTTGTCGAGATTGCGTTTGAAATCACGCGGCGTTTTAAGCGGACGGTCGATGCCGAGCGAAGACACGTTGAGCGTGTACGCCGCTCCGTTCGTCGGGTCGAGTTCGTCAAGCGGCTCGTCTATCATGCGGTGAAGTTTTTCGCAGTCGTCTATGCCGACGCCCCCTTCCTTGTCAATGAACACCGTGAGATGCATGCCGTCGGGTTTTTTAGCGTATTCGATTTCCACAAGTTCGACCCCGCAGCGCTCCGCATACGGAGCCACGAGTTTTTCAACGGAGCCGCAAATATCGCTTGCCATAACAATACCTCAAAATGATTTGAGAGCAGGGCAAACCCTACTCTCAAGTTAGTGTCTTTATGCAATGAAAGTATAGCACATGGCAATACTTTTTACAAGCGTTTTTTTACAGTTCGGCGCCCATTTCGACCAATTTGATAAAAACATCGGCCGCCATGAGTGAGTCGTCGACCGCGCGGTGCGCGTTGTCGCGCGAAACCCCGAGAAATTCGGCCAGCGTACCGAGTTTAAAGTTTCTCGGCGTTTCCTCACCGCCGTGCAGCGACCTGTAATATTTCCGGGAAATCGCCAGTGTGTCAAGCTGCGGATGGTTAAAAATATATCCGCTGTCTTTGGTGTTGAATTTCAAAAAGCCGCCGTCAAATTCTATATTGTGCGCCACAAGCGACGCGCCGTCACAAAACTTATAAAAATCGGCTATGATTTCCGGAAAAGTAGGCGCGTTTTCCACCATGGCGTCGGCAATACCTGTCAGTTCCGTTATTTCACGCGGAATCCTGCGCTCGGGGTTGACGAATGTGGAAAACGTTTCGGTTATATTGCCGTCAACGACGCTGACCGCGCCGACTTCGATAATCTTGTCGGTTATATACGTTTTACCCGTCGTTTCCAGGTCGAACACAACATACTTTTTGCCTTTCAGGCGTTCGCAAACGCCTCCTCCGCCGAACAGACTTTCCTGCGCGTTTTTAATGTACGGCTCCGGTCTTACGACGACGTAATTCTCGGGCACGGGGCGTGAAATTTTGCTGTCGTAATCATCTGCCGCGATTTTGCACTTGCACACCCTGTAAGCCGTCATTTCGAGTTCGTGAGTAAAAGAGTTCTCTTTGACCTGACCGTTCAGCAGAACCTCGTCGCCGACGCACAGTTCTTTGAGTTTGATGTAAATCTTTTCGTCGGAGAACATGATGACGCCTATCGTCCCCGTGAAATCGGTCAGGTCAAACTTGAATATGACGTAGCCGTTTGGAGTTACGGTTTCTTTTATGCTCTCCACCTTTCCGCAAAGCGTCACAGATTTTTCAGGCTGTATCACGTCTATTATGTACTGAGGCCTTTCCTTTATTCCCCTGCCGATATATTCGGTAACGTCTGTCACGTCTATTTTTCGCTGCGGTTTATACAACGCCTTTGTCATCTGGGTTTCTCTCAGCAGTTCCGTCTGCTTCATCAGGTTGTCGACATCGACGGGATTTTCTATAACGTCAAACCTGACTTTTATAATATAATTGCTGATACTAGCGAAATGCCCGGATACTCTTTCAATAAACCGGTTCTGTTCCAGCATACGCCTGAGTTCCGGAGTGACGGTGACGGTAATGAGAAACCCGTCTTCCGTTTCTTCGGTCAGAATTCCGTTTTCATCGATTTTGGAAGAGAAAAACAAAAACTCCTGCCTGATATAATTCAAAGCGGACGATTTAAGGGTATCCTTGTCAAAATAGTCTTTTATAAACCTGACATTAACGGTAAATTTACCGCCCACGCTTCTGACGCACACGTCTTTTATGAGTTCTTCCTGTTCTTCCGTGAGTTTTTCTGGAAAAGCGAAGCACAAATCCAGCGTTCTGTCTTTCTTTGTGACGACGGCGCTGTAAAGCCTGAGTTTGTCCAGCCCGCCGCCCGCTTTTTCCTTTATTTGATCAAGCATCATATTTCACCTGATTTTGTCTATTTCTCTTTTGAACTCTTCCGTCATGTCGTCAGCCGCGACAGTGCGGAAAACTTTGCCGTTTTTGAAAAACACCGCTTTGCCCTGTCCGCCTGCCAAACCCAGGTCGGCGTCGGCCGCTTCTCCCGGGCCGTTGACCGCACAGCCCATAACGGCGATTTTCATCGGTTTTTTGATATCTTTGACATATTCTTTGATTTCTTGTGCTACGGCTATCAGATTTATTCCGCAGCGTCCGCATGACGGGCAAGAAATGACTTCGCAATAGTTTTTATCTTTGCCGACCGCCCGCAGTATTTCTTTGGCGAACAGCACCTCTTCCACGGGGTTGTCCGTCAAAGATACCCTTATCGTGTCACCGATGCCGTCGAGCAGCAGCGCGCCTATGCCTATCGCCGATTTTACCCTGGCGGATTCGCCCGAACCGCTTTCGGTAACGCCTATGTGCTGCGGGTAATCACATTCTTTCGCCAGTATCCTGCACGCGTCAACGGTTTTCCTGACATCGCTGGATTTTACCGACAAGACAATGTTATCAAAACCCATGTCCTCAAAACGTCTCACATATTCCAGCGCGCTTTCGGCAAGCGCCGCCGCCGTGTTTCCGAACCGCGCCAGTATGTCTTTGCCCAGCGACCCGCCGTTTACACCGATTCGTATGGCGACGCCGCGTTCTTTCGCGGCGGAAATTATTTTTTTCAGCCCTTCGTCCGAGCCGATGTTTCCCGGGTTAATCCTGATTTTATCCGCGCCGTTTCGCACCGCCGCCACCGCCAGCCTGTAATCGAAATGGATATCGGCGACGAGCGGCACCTTTATCCGCTTTTTAATGTCCCCGAGCGCCTCGGCGTCTGCCGCGTCGGCGACGGCGACGCGCACTATATCGCATCCGGCATCCGTCAGAGCGTTGATTTGCTCCGACGTGGCGTCCGCGTTTTTTGTGACGGTGTTTGTCATTGACTGCACGGCGATTTTATTGCCGCCGCCTATAAGCACATCGCCCACCCGCACAACTTTTGTCATAACTCACCCGAACAATCTTAACAAATCCACGGCTATAACAAACCCGAACAGCAGCAATAGCCCGATAAAATGTATATATCCCTCCACCGTGCGGTTGACAGGCTTGCCGCGAATCCACTCGATAATTACGAATATCATTTTACAGCCGTCAAGCGCCGGCACCGGCAGCAGGTTAAACACCGCCAGATTGACGGAAATCATGGTGACCAGCATCAGTATGTTGGCGAATCCGCTGCGCGCGACCTGCATGGTAATATCTATAGTCGTGATCGGACCGCCTATCTGGTCAAGCCCTATAAGACCGGTCACCAGCCCGCCGAGGGTTTCAAGCACATAACTCGCCGTGCGCAGGCAGTAAGGCACACTCCGAGCAAGGGCCTCGCCGAAAGTAAACCGTGTGCGCTCGTTGCCGCCGTAACCTATGCTTACGCCCCAGCCGTAATGCGTCTGCGTGGTTCCGTCTTCAGCCGTTACGGTATAATTGCCTTTCTTTACGCCTTCCAGCAACACCTTTTCGCCGTTTCTGATGACAAGCACGTCGGCTTCGTCGCCCGCGTCCTGAATCATCGAAGACAAATCGACGTTGAGCAAAATATCTTTACCGTTTATCTGCAATACGGTGTCCCCCGGAAGCAGGCTGTTTTCCTGAGTCTGCTCCACCCCTTCAAGAACGTACACGTCGTGAATATACGGCAGATAATCCCCGAAACACGAAAAAGCGATAATAACTATTATCACCGCCGAAATAAAGTTCATAAACGCGCCGGAAAACAAAACGATGAGGCGTTTCCACGGCTTCTGGTTATTAAACGCCCCCGGGCTGGGATTTTCTTCGTCCTCGCCCTCAAAGGCGCAGAAGCCTCCGAGAGGCAAACACCGCAATGAAAAAACCTGACCGTTTTTGAGCGTCTTTGAAAAAATTTTGGGCCCCATGCCTATGGCGAATTCATTGATTTTGAAGCCCAGAACGCGTCCCGCGATATAGTGCCCCAACTCATGAACGGTAATCATGAACATGAGAATAACAAAGGCGACCAATAAATACAAAATTACGTCCAAATATCAAATCTCCGCTGTCAGCGACGCCGTGAATTTCTTGACTTCGGCGTCGGTCTTTTTAATCGCCTCCGCGGATACTTCACCGCGCGGCGAAAAACAGTTCAAAACCTTTTCTATGGTTTCGGCAATGTCAAAAAAGCCGATTTTATTTTTGAGATAAGCGTCCACGCACACATCGTTTGCAGCGTTCAGCACCGTCGGATACAATCCGCCCATGGCAAACGCCTGCCTGCAAAGCGATATACACTTAAATTTATTACAGTCGGGCGCGTAAAATTCCAGGCGCGCCCCCACAAGGTCAAGCGGCTTTACGCGCGACGGAAGTCTTTCAGGATAAGTGAGCGCGTATTGTATAGGCAGACGCATGTCGGGACACGCCATCTGCGCCATTACGCTGCCGTCGACAAACTCCACCAGCGAATGCACGACGCTTTGCGGATGAATGAGCACGTCTATTTTTTCCTGAGGTACATCAAACAGATATGACGCCTCGATGATTTCCAACCCCTTATTCATCATTGTGGCGGAATCTATCGTGATTTTATTGCCCATGCTCCACGTCGGGTGTTTAAGCGCTTCGCGCGCTTTCGCCGTTTTCAGTTGTTCTTCCGTATAATTCAAATACGCTCCGCCGCTCGCCGTAAGTATAAGCCGTTTTACCGCCGCGGAGTCTTCCCCCGCAAGGCACTGCCAAATCGCCGAATGTTCGCTGTCGAGAGTGACGAGTCTGCCGCACGAGTCTGCCAGGCGGCTTCTGACCAATTCTCCACCGCAGACAAGAGTTTCTTTGTTGGCGAGCGCGACGGTCTTGCCCTCTTTCAAAGCAAAAAGCACGGCGTCAAGCGCTATTATCCCTCTCGTCGCCACTACAACCGTATCGGCGCCTTTCGCGGCGTCAATCAGACAGTCGGCGCCTTTTTCGGCGATAAGAGCGGCATAACCCGCGCCGTATTTTATCTTTTGTTTGGCAAGCGTTTCCGCGTCGGAATAAGCGACGAGCGCCGATACTTCAAGCGAATCGCATTGAGAAGCGATCACATCGAGCGTCTGCCGTCCGATTGAACCCGTGCTGCCGAGTACTGCGACCTTTTTCATACGATAAACGTGAATATAAGCGAAACAAAGCAGGCGTTGAGCATCATTCCGTCCACCCTGTCAAGCATGCCGCCGTGGCTGCCCAGCAAACGGCTGAAATCTTTTATGCCCAGGCTGCGCTTTATCAGACTTGCGACAAGGTCGCCTATCTGCGTCAGACACGAGCCGAAAATCGCTATCAGGGCATAGGAAAGGTAAGTGTAACTCTTGCGGAGCCCCCACGCGAAAAACCCCGTGCCGAGCCAGCCGAAAATTTCAAACACCAAAAATACAAGCAAAGCTCCTACGATACCGCCGAAAAGTCCGCCGGCGGCGCCTTCAATGGTCTTTTTGGGGCTTATTTCGGGCGCAAGTTTATGTTTGCCGAACAGCATGCCGAACACCAGCGCGAAAACGTCTGTGAGCGACGACACGAGAAACACGAACGCCAACCCGAGATTCGCCAGCTGCGAGTTGTTGACGAAAAACAGCGACGACAACGTCAGCCCGGGATATATAAGAATAAAGGCAAAATTCATCAGGCCGTCAAGATGTATATTTTTGAAGACGGCAAGCGTCGCCCCGAGACTGAAAATGAGCAGCGTGTAATAGACCACGCCCATGAACCCCAGTTTCAGATAAGGCAACCCGATTGTGAGTGAATAGATTATAAGCAGCGGGTTGAATTCTCTGGGCATTTTGTCTTTGAGCGCCATGCGCATTTCGTTGACAGAACAAAATATGATTAAAGTTATGAGAAAATCCATAAAGAATTTACTCACATAGTAACCCAGAAAATAAAACCCAACCAACGCCGCCGCGATACCCGCCGCGACGATTACTCTGTTTCGCATCTGTTATTTGATATCTCCGAATTTTCTTTCTCTTCCGGCGTAACTGACAAGCATGCGGCGGAATTCGTTTTCGTCGAAATCCGGCCACAGCACGTCGGTAAAATAAAGTTCGGCGTAAGCCGCCTGATACAGCATAAAGTTTGACAGCCGCATCTCTCCGCTTGTGCGCGCCACAAGGTCAAGCGGAGGCAATTTTTTGTAAAGGTAAGTTTCAAAGGTTTTTTCGTCGGCGGTGACGCCGTCGGCGACCATGCGGTTAACGGCGTGAATTATTTCGTCGCGCCCGCCGTAATTGATACAAAGATTGAGCGTAATCGAAGCACAGCCGCAGGTATCCCTTTCGATATCCGCCACGGCGGCAGCCAAATCCGCCGGCAGTTCAGCCATTGAACCCGAAACCACCACCCGGATGTCGCGTTTACGGAAACCGTTTGATTTTTTGAGATACTCGCGCGCCAAATTGAAGAGATTGTCCACTTCTTCTTTGGGGCGCGACCAGTTTTCGGTGGAAAATACATACAGGCTGACATAACTTACGCCGTATTTTTTGCATAAATCCAGGACGTTGTCCACCGTTTTAAGTCCGGCCCGGTGACCTTTGACGCGCGGATAACCGCGCAGTTTCGCCCAGCGCCCATTGCCGTCCATTATAAAACCTATATGCTTCGGCACAGCCGAAAATTCCATAAGACGCCTCCTCAGTCGGTCCCGAACCTGAAATCCGACACGATAAGTTCGACCGGCGTGCCGTCGCGCGCCGCTATCACAAGCTGCCTGTCCCCGTCTTTTGTTTTTTCCGACTTATAAAAAGTAAGCTTGAAGCCGACACCGTAGCCATTCAATAAACCGACCGCGTCGTTGACTTCAAGCCCGATAAGACTTTTCGTTTGCATATCAAACGGACATGATTTCCTTTTCTTTTTCCGCGGTCATCGCCTCGATTGTTTCGATAAATTTGGCGATTGCCTTATCGACGTCTTTTTCGGCGTCGGCGGCGATGTCCTCGGATATTTGTTTGTCATTTTTAAGCTTTTTTATACCGTCAATGGTATCTCTTCTCGCGTTGCGGACAGTGACTTTGCATTCTTCCGCCATTTTTTTGACCTGTTTGACCAATTCCTTGCGGCGTTCTTCCGTAAGTTCAGGAAATACGAGCCGTATCACATTGCCGTCGTTTGTAGGCGTAAGCCCGAGATTGGCGGCGAGAATCGCTTTTTCGGCGGCGCCGAGCGCCGATTTATCCCACAGCGTGATGACCAGCATGCGCGGTTCAGGCGTGGAAATGTTGCCCATCTGGGTGATTGGCGTCATTGTTCCGTAATAATTGACGGAAACTTTTTCCAGCAGTTTGGAATTTGCCCTGCCCGCCCTCAGCAGACTGTATTCGTTTTTAGTATAATCGATGGCCTTGTTGCATTTTATCGGCAAATCATCGCAAATCTTTTGCAGTTGTGGATTTTCATATGTCATAAGTCCATACCTCGCTTCCATAATTTTACTAAACTTTATGCTATTTTACAAGCGTTATTTGATAATTGTGCCGATTTTCTCGCCGCGTACGGCTTTGATGATGCTGTCTTTTTCGTTCACGGCGAAAGCGAGAATCGGGATTTCGTTTTCCATACACATAGAAATCGCCGTCGTATCCATGGCTTTCAGTCCCTTCTGTATCACTTCCATATAGCCCAGCCTTTCGTACTTGACGGCTGACGGGTCCGTTTTAGGGTCTGCGCTGTAAATGCCGTCCACGTTTTTCGCCAGCAAAAGCACATCGGCGTGGATTTCCGCCGCCCTGAGCGCCGCGCCCGTATCGGTGGAAAAATATGGGTTGCCCGTGCCGCAGGCAAATATAACAATTCTGCCCTTTTCGAAATGGCGTATCGCCCTGCGCAGTATATACGGCTCCGCCACGCGGTTTATATTGAGCGCGGACTGGACTCTGACCGGCACGCCCTGCGCTTCGAGCGCGTCCTGCAACGCCAGCGCGTTTATCAGAGTGGCGAGCATACCCATGTGGTCCGCCGTGCTCCTGTCCATATTGCTGCCCTGTCTGCCACGCCAGAAATTGCCTCCTCCGATGACGATGCCTATCTGAATCTTTTCCTCGTTGAGCACTTTGAGCTGGCGCACAAGGTCTCCTATGGTTTTTGTGCCTATGCCGAAGCCGCTTTCATCGGCCAGCGCTTCTCCGCTGACTTTAATCAAGATGCGTTTATACATTGCAGGTTCTCCTTGTTTTGAAAAAAAGGGAACAAGAAAACTTGTTCCCCAAAAATCATTTGGCTTGATTGACTTGTTCCATTATTTCCTGAGCGAAATTGTTTTCTCTCTTTTCGAGCCCCTCGCCCACTTCATATCTGACAAATCTTCTGACCGAAATCTTTTCGCCGATTTTCGCGACTGTTTCGTTTATCAGCGTGCCGATGGTTTTGGAAGGGTCTTTTACAAAGTCCTGTTCGAGCAGGCAAACTTCTTTGTAATACTTTTTGATTCTGCCTTCCACCATTTTTTCTATCACAGCGGCTGGCTTCGGTTTAGGATCGTTCTGCGCCTGCACTGTGAGAATTTCTCTTTCGGAAGCGACTTTGGCAGGGTCTACGTCTTCGATGGACACGACTTCCGGTTTGGAAGCGGCGATTTGCATCGCTATGTCGTGAACAAGTTCGAGGAACGCGTCCGAACGAGCCACAAAGTCGGTTTCGCAGTTGACTTCGACGAGAACGCCGATTCTGCCGCCCATGTGGATGTAACTGGACACAACGCCTTCGGAAGCGATTCTGCCCTGTTTTTTGGCGGCGCTGGCCATGCCTTTTTCCCTGAGGATTTTGACGGCGGCTTCGAAATTGCCGTCGGCTTCAACCAAAGCCTTTTTGCAATCCATCATGCCGACACCCGTCTGCTCACGGAGTTTCATTACGTCTGCGCTTGTAAAATTTGCCATAATTTCACCTCTTATTCAGCAACTGTTTCTGTTTTTTCTTCCGCAGGGGCCTGAGCGACGGCGTCGTTCATGGCGACAGGTTCGTCATCGGTGACATTGACCACAATGCCTTCTCTCGCTTCGATGACGGCGTTGGCGATGATGGAAGAAATGATTTTCACCGCGCCGATAGCGTCGTCGTTGCCCGGAATTACATAATCGACGTCGTCAGGGTCGCAGTTCGTGTCCACTATGGCGACAATCGGAATGTGAAGGTTTTTCGCTTCTTTTACGGCAATCGCCTCTTTTTTAGGGTCAACGACAAACATGCAGCCCGGCATGCCTTTCATGTCTTTGATGCCGCCGAGATTGAGTTGCAGCTTATCCCTTTCTTCTTTGAGTTTGGCGACTTCTTTTTTAGGAAGAAGGTCAAAGTCGCCCATTTTTTCCATCTGGTTGATTTTGTTGAGTCTGTCAATTCTGGTGCGGATGGTCTTGTTGTTTGTAAGAGTGCCGCCCAGCCAACGGTTGTTGATGTAGAACATACCGCATCTTTCGGCTTCCTGCTGAATCGCCGCCTGCGCCTGTTTTTTGGTGCCGACGAAAAGCACCGGCTTGCCGCTCGCCGCTACGTCGCGTACGAAAGCGTAAGCCGCTTCCGCGAGTTGCACCGTCTGCTGCAAGTCGATGATGTGAATGTCATTTCTTGCCGAATAGATGTACTTCTTCATTTTAGGGTTCCATCTTCTGGTCTGGTGACCGAAATGGACGCCCGCTTCGAGAAGTTGTTTCATTGAAACTACTGCCATTTTGTTACTCTCCTTTTGTTTTTACTTTTTGGTTTACAAAAAGTCCTCCCCTGCCCGTATTGTCTCCGTGCGCCACCGCTGAAAGCGGCAACAGCGCGCGAATAGGCACAAGGTGCGTAATAAACCTTGCATAGTATATCACAACAAAACCGCCTTGTCAAAAACTTTGAGAGCGGTTTTCGTATTTACGCGAAAACCCGTGAAAGCCACGGGTTTACGTTTCAATGATTACCGCAATCGCAGCCGCCGTCACAGCCGCAGCCGCAACCGCAATTTTCCTCTTCCTCGACAAGACGGTTATATTCGGCGAAAACTTTGTCCATAAGTTCGTCGTCTTCAATAGGCACAAACAAATCCTCGCCGTTTTCGTCGGTTTCGAGTTTGAAAACGGCGACTTCGCCTTCATCGATATCCGCCATTTCTTCCGCCGGCTCGAAAAAGACGTACCACCCGCCTTCGTACTCAATTGTGGCGACGTGATAAAAATCCACAGTTTCGCCGTCTTCGTTTATCAGTTGGACGATATCCTCGTCGAGTTCTTCCTCACCAACGTTCAAATCTTTTTCGGGTTCCATGACGCCCTCCTATCTTTTTGTTTCAAGGTAACTTTGCAGAATTATGGCGGCGGCGACTTTATCTACAACCTTTTTTCTGTCCGCGCGGCGCACATTGCCTTCGAGCAGCGCCCTTTGCGCCGACGCCGTCGTCAGACGCTCGTCAACAAAAACGACTTTGCCGCCCCATGCCTTTTCCAGCTCGGCGACAAAATCGCGTACTTTTTTCGTCTGCGCGGTTTCTTCGCCGTCGAGCCTCACCGGCAGCCCGCTGACAATGACGTCCGCTTCCTTTTCACGCGCCAGTCTCACGATATATTCCGTATCGGCGGTTATGTTTTTTCTCGTGTATGTTTCAAGCGGATTGGCGATGATGCCCAGCGGGTCGGACACCGCCAGCCCTATTCTGACATCGCCTATGTCAAGAGCCAAAATTCTTCCCATATTTACCTTATTATAAGTATACCATAAACAAGACAAACCGAAAAGCGCCTGATAAAAAATAAAGGCAAAGAAAATCTTTGCCTTACTGCCTGCCGGCCCCGAATTGCTTTTCCAGCGCCTGCTGCCCCTTTTCGGCCAGTTTTTTGGCTTTCGGGTTGAGTTCCAGAGCCATCGCTCCCATCAGCGCGCCCAATGCCACGCCGGCAAAAAATCCGCCTTTCATAGCCACACCTCCCGTATACGGATAGTATGGCGCAAACGGCGTTAAAAATACCGGCCGTTTTATTTTTTCGCTTGTCGCGAACGGTAATCTTTAATGGCTTCGGCTATGGCTTCTTCCGCAAGGACGGAACAATGCATTTTCTGCGCCGGAAGTCCGCCAAGGCTTTCGACCACGGCGGCGTTGGTGAGTTTTTCCGCTTCTTCCACCGTTTTTCCTTTAATCATTTCGGTCGCCGTTGAACTGGTAGCGATGGCCGCGGCGCAGCCGAAAGTCTGGAATTTAGCGTCGGTGATGACGCCGTTGTCGATTTTCAGATAGATTTTCATTATATCGCCGCAGGTGGCGTTGCCAACGGTGCCCACTCCGTCGGCGTTTTCTATAACTCCCACGTTTTTAGGGTTTGAAAAAACTTCTATTACTTTTTCGTTGTACATCATGTCAGATATTCTCCTTTTCTCCATCTTTCCAGTTAAACAGCGGCGACATTTCCCTCAGGGTTTTTACGATTTCTTTAAGTTTGTCAACCGCGTAATCTATCTGCTCCACGGTATTGTCTTTGCCGAAGGAAAACCGTATCGACCCGTGTCCGAGCACGATATCGACGCCCATCGCCAGCAGAACGTGCGACGGTTCCAACGAACCGCTGGAACAAGCCGAACCGCTTGATACCGCGATACCCGCCAAATCCAGCCGATACAAAATGCTTTCGCCTTCTATATACTCGAATGAAAAATTCGCGTTATTAGGCAGCCTGTTTGTTCTTGAACCGTTGAGTTTGACATACGGAATTTCCTTTTCCACCCGCCCGATAAACCTGTCGCGCAGGTTTCTGCAATGTTCGGCGTAAGAACCGAGATTTTTTACGGCGTTTTCGATAGCCTGTCCGAGACCGACAACGGCAGGAGTGTTTGTGGTGCCGCCCCTCATTGCCCGCTCCTGTCCGCCGCCGACGATGAGTTTTTCGATTTTCAGCCCGTTTCTTATATACAGTGCGCCTACGCCTTTCGGCCCGTAAAACTTATGCGCTGACAAAGTAAGCATATCGCAGCCGATATCGTTGATGTCCACTTTGATGGCGCCCACCGCCTGCACGGCGTCCACATGATACAGCACGCCGTGTTTTTTCGCTATCGCCGCGATTTCTTTATACGGCTGAATCGTGCCGACTTCGTTGTTCGCCATCATTACGGATATCAGTATCGTGTCGGGTCTGACTGCTTTTTCCAATTCATCAAGAGAAACAGTGCCGTCTTTGTCGACAGATATATAACTCACTTCAAAGCCGTGTTTTTCCAGCCATTTGCATGAGTTGAGCACAGACGGGTGTTCGATTTTAGAAGTTATGATATGCCTGCCTTTGCTTTCGCGCGCCCACGCCGTGCCTTTAACCGCCCAGTTGTTGGCTTCGGTTCCGCTGCCGGTAAAATATACTTCGTTCGGGCGGCAGCCTATCGCCGCCGCGACCTGGCTTCTGGCGTCATCCACGCCCTTTATGGCGTTTCTGCCGAAGTTATGCTGCGAATGCGCGTTGCCGAAGTTTTCGGAAAAATACGGCATCATTTTTTCAAGCACTTCCGCCGACACGGGAGTGGTAGCCGCGTGGTCAAAATAAATTCTTTCCATTATTTATCTCCCTTTATCAGACTGTCCAAAGTTATCGAATCCAGACAATTGTTGATTGATTTATAAAGATTTTCCCACACCACAAATGACTGGCACGGTTTTTTGCATTTACAGTCGCCGCTCATGCAGTCGACAAACTGCAAGTCATCTTCCACCGCGCGCAGGATTTCGCCCACAGTCGTCTGCCCGGGCGGGTTGGTAAGCACATAACCCCCGAACGCGCCTCTGCTGCTTGACACGACGCCCCTTTTTTTGAGCATTGACATTATCTGTTCGAGATATTTTTCCGTCGTGCCCACTCTTTCGCTGAGCTGTGAAACGGTGAGATTTCCGTTATCGTAATTTTCGGCCAGGTTTATGCAGGCGGACAACCCGTATTTGGCCTTTACCGATAGTTTCATACAAATCCTACCTTTTTAATTCCAACTAAATCACTAGGAGTTTATCACCGGTCAATGCCGTTGTCAACAGAAAAAAGCCGAAATTTTTCAAAATCGGGGAAAAATTTCGGCTTTGAATTTTCTTGTGTGTCAGGCAGGGTTATCTCAAGATATCATGTTCGTAAATAGGGAAATCCTGCGTGAGTTTAAGAACTTTTTCGGAACTTCTTTCAAGCGCCGCCTCTTTGTTTTTGATGAGGTCGGCTATGATTTCGCCGATGATAACCATTTCAGGTTCTTTCATGCCTCTGGTGGTTACGGCAGGAGTACCGATACGGATACCGCTGGTTACGAAAGGACTTTCTTTGTCAAACGGAATACCGTTTTTGTTGACGGTAACGTGCGCTTTGTCAAGCAACGCTTCGAGTTCTTTGCCTGTGATATCGTCTTTCGTGAGGTCAACAAGCATAAGGTGGTTGTCGGTGCCGCCCGTGATGATGTTCACGCCGTTCGCCATGAGAGTTTCGGCGAGTTTTTTGGCATTTTTGACAACCTGCTTCTGATATTCGACAAATTCAGGCTGCATTGCTTCTTTGAGGCAAACCGCTTTCGCCGCGATGATGTGCATAAGCGGACCGCCCTGCGTGCCCGGGAATACCGCCTTGTCGATTGCTTTGGCGTATTTTTCCTTGCAGAGAATAAGACCGCCGCGAGGACCGCGAAGCGTTTTGTGGGTAGTCGTGGTGACTACGTCGGCGTAAGGCACAGGGCTCGGGTGAATGCCCGCGGCGATGAGACCGGCGATGTGCGCGATGTCAACCATCAGTATCGCCCCTACCTTGTCGCATATTTCCCTGAAACGTTTGAAATCAATGACTCTGCCGTAAGCGCTGGCGCCGGCGATGATGAGTTTAGGTTTGCATTCGAGCGCCGTTTTTTCCAAAGCGTCGTAATCGATACGGTAATCTTTTTCCGACACGAAATAAGGCACGACATTGAACCATGTGCCCGAAACCGCGACAGGACTGCCGTGGGTCAGGTGACCGCCGTGAGCAAGGCTCATGCCCATGTAAGTGTCGCCGGGTTTCATGAACGCGTAGAAAGCTGCGAGGTTGGCGTTCGCGCCGCTGTGCGGCTGAACATTGGCGTGCTCGGCGCCGAACAGTTTTTTCGCTCTTTCGATGGCGAGATTTTCGGCGATGTCCACGCACTGGCATCCGCCGTAATATCTTTTGCCAGGAAGACCTTCGGCGTATTTGTTGGTCAGGTGCGAACCCATTGCCGCCATGACGGCAGGCGAAACGATGTTTTCGCTGGCAATCAACTCGATGTTTTGTCTTTGACGGGTCAATTCCAGTTCAAAACTTTCGCAAATCTCGGGGTCGACGGCTTTGAGAGTCTTGAAATCAATCATTGTAATGTATCTCCTTTTTTATTTTTTCAGTTGTTTGTCAAGAAATTTTTTTAACGCCTCTTCTTTCTGAAACCCTACGACTCTGTCCGTGAGTTCGCCGTTTTTGAAAAGGCAGATATTTGGAATGGAAAACACGCCGTACTCAGTCGCGACGGCTTCGTTTTTGTCGATATCTATTTTGGCAAAAACAATTTTGTCTTTATACTGGCTTTCCAGCCCTTCCAGCACCGGAGCCACCATTTTGCACGGGCCGCACCACTGCGCCCAGAAATCGATAAGTACGTATTCGTTTGACTTCAAAGTGTCTTTATAATTCTGACTTGTCAGTTCCAGCATTTCCCATAACCTCCGACTCTGAAATAATTCTTACAAGATACGGCTTGCCGCGTTTACTTAAAGCATACCGTTTGTCAATCAGGCTCAAAGCCAAAAAACCGACTGTGAGCGACGCCACAAACGCGACCAATTGCCACACTTCCGCGGCGCCGCAGAAATAAGCGATGAAAAATCCGATAAGCGCGACGACCAAAGGCATGGTATATACCAAAAGCGACATTTTTAGCACGGTGCCGTTGGAAATATTGACTTCCACCCTGTCGCCCGTCTTGCAGCCGATTGTGTCTTCCATACGCATATCGACGTGGGCGTCATTGGGTTTGACGGCGCACATGCCGCAATGCCCGCACGCCGTTTTACGGGGAAAACGCACGGTAATCATTTTACCTTTGACGGCGATTACCTCCCCGAATTCTCTCATTTCATTCATAATCGTCCGCCGTTGATATCCGCGCCTCTCCGTTTTTGACCAAGACAACCAACGGCAATCCGATGTAAACGGGTTTGGAGTATTGCGGGATATAAACTTCATACCCTTTCCAATTTTTCCCGCGTTCAAATTTCTGTGCAGCCAACTCAATTCTCAATTCTTCCAACTGTTGATTGATGTCTTTCATTTTTTTCTTTGCCTCCTTCATTATGCTGTCACAAAAACTTTGGTCAATATGACAATCTGTTAAATCTGTCAGATTAATGTACTTTCCGTTACGGAAAAAATCCGAAATTTTTTTGCCTTCGTATTGCATAAAAGTTTGTTTATCACATAAGCGGCGATAACTCCGGCGCAAACCGCCGGATAATACGAGATACTGCCGATTACGCCGTCAGCCGCCACAGGCGCGCTTTGTGCGCATACGCACGGAAGGCTGTCGACGCCCGCTTCACGCAGTTTTTTCCTCATAACCCTTGCAAGCCCGTCGCAGCTTGTGGAATATATATCTTTCACCGTAAAAGACGGGATATCGTACCTGTTGCCGGCGCCCATCGCCGAAACTATCGGCACGCCGCGGCTTTTCGCGGCGGAAATAAGCGAAACCTTGTCTTTTACGGAATCTATCGCGTCGACGACAAAATCGAACTCGCGCGAAAAGATTTCATCGGCGTTGCCGGAGCAAAACCGCCGTTTCAACGCCGTGATTTTCAAACCGCTGTTTATCGAAAGCAAACGCGATTTCAGCGCCTCCACTTTCGGCATGCCTATGGTATCGGCCGTCGCGATAATCTGTCTGTTGAGATTGCTGGGTTCGACGTCGTCACCGTCGACAACGGTAATGTCGCCTACGCCCGCCCTGACGAGAAATTCAGCCGCGTATCCGCCTACGCCGCCTGTCCCTACCAAGAGTATAACACTGTTTTTCAGTTTTTGGTAGCCTTCGGCACCAATTAAAGCGACAGTTCTTTGAGAAAAATCGTTCATTTTATCAACGCGATTGCCCGGACGCGCAAAATCAGTCTTTCCCGGCGGATATTTCTATGCCGAGTTCTTTAAGCTGCTTGTCTTCCACGACGTCGGGCGCTTCCGTCATGAGGTCGCAGGCGTTCTGCATTTTAGGGAAGGCGATAACGTCTTTGATTGATGTCGCGCCCGTGAGAAGCATAGTCAGCCTGTCAAGACCGAAAGCGATTCCGCCGTGCGGAGGCGTGCCGTAATTGAACGCGTTTACGAAAAATCCGAATTTGCGCGCGATTTCCTCATCTGTGAAACCAAGCGTTTCAAACATGAGTTTCTGAATATCCCTGTTGTAAATTCTAAGGCTTCCGCCGCCCGCTTCTTCGCCGTTGATGACAAGGTCATAGGCTTTCGCCCTGACTTTTTCCGGAGCGGTTTTCATGAGCGGCACATCTTCGTTTTTAGGCGATGTAAACGGATGGTGTTTCGCTACGAATCTGCCCTCATCCTCGCTGTACTCAAACAGAGGAAAATCGGTAAGCCACAAAATTTCATATCTGTCTTTGTCAATTAAAGAAAACTTCTCGGCGAGATGACACCTGAGCGCGCCCAGCGACACGCATGTGGTTTCGTCGTCGGCGTCAGCCACTATAAAAGCGATGTCGTTATTTTCAAGACAAAGTTCCGCGGCAAGTCTGTCCAGAAATTCGGCTGGCACAAACTTCGCAAACGAACATCTGTCGGCGCCATCGGCTGTTTTGCCGTAATAAGCAAGTCCCTTTGCCTTGTATGTCTTGACCAAATCGGTCAGTTTATCGATTTCCTTTCTGCTGACGTCGCTCTCATGGTTTTTCAGCACCACGCACCTTACGCTGCCGCTTTTGGCCGCGTTTTCAAACACGCCGAAACCGCAGCCGTCAACGATGCCGGTGATATCGCGCAGTTTCATGTCAAAACGCAAATCAGGTTTATCGGAACCGTAATTCGCCATCGCTTCGGCGTAAGCCATGCGCGCGAAAGGACGTTTGAGTTCCAAGCCCTTGACGTCTTTGAAAATAGCGCTTATGAGTCCTTCTATAATCTCAAAAACGTCTTCTTCTTTATCTACAAAAGACATTTCGATGTCTATCTGCGTAAACTCCGGCTGGCGGTTGGCTCTGAGGTCTTCGTCACGGAAGCATTTGACAATCTGAAAATATCTGTCCATGCCGGAAACCATGAGCAGTTGTTTGAAAATCTGCGGGGATTGCGGCAAAGCGTAAAATTTGCCCTGATGGACTCTGCTGGGCACCAGATAGTCACGCGCGCCTTCCGGCGTGGATTTGCCGAGAAACGGGGTTTCTATTTCCAGAAAGCCGTTGTCTGAAAGATATTTCCTGGTTGTCTGCGCGATTTTGCTTCTCACAATGAGGTTATGCTGCAAATCTTCGCGGCGCAGGTCAAGATAACGGTATTTGAGGCGCAGCGCTTCGCCCGCGTTGGCGTCGCCCACGTTGAAAGGAGTTACTTCGGCTTCGGACAAAATGCGGAGTTCGCTTATTTCGATTTCCACTTCGCCCGTTTTCATGTTCGGGTTGACGTTGGGTCCCGTTCTTCTGAGCACTTTTCCGCGCACGGCGATAACATATTCCAGACGCACGGTTTCGGCTTTTGAAAACAGCGCTTCGTCCGCCTTATTGCTGTCGAGCACCGCCTGCACGATGCCGGAAATATCCCTTATCTGAAAAAACAGCAGTGAACCGAGATTTCTGCGTCTGTTGGTCCAACCCATGACGGTGACTTCCTGCCCCACCATGTCGGCGGTGACTTCGCCGCATCTGACGGTTCTTTTCATACCCGATAAAAATTCAGCCATTGTATTTCACCTTATAAAATATATTTTTTGATGTTGAAATTCTTGGTTTCTTTGGCGAGATTGTCGTCCACAAACTGTTTGTCGATGACAACCGTTTTTTCTTCGCCCACGTCGTAAGACACGTCTTCCAAAAGCAGTTCCATGACGCCCTGCAATCTTCTCGCGCCGATATCTTCCGCCGTCACGTTAAGATCATACGCTATTTCAGCGATTTCCCTTATGCCGTCTTCGGTGAATTCGAGTTTAACGTTGTCAACGCCCAGCAGTTTGCTGTACTGCCCCGTAATGGCGTTCCGCGGTTCGGTCAGAATACGCACGAAATCTTCTTTCGTGAGGCTGTCAAGTTCCACCATCACAGGAAAACGCCCCTGCAATTCGGGAATCAGGTCCTGCACTTTCGCGACCTGAAACGCGCCGCTGCCGAAAAACAAAATAAAGTCGGTGCGGACGTTGCCGTATTTGGTAGTTACGCTGCAGCCTTCCACAATAGGCAGAATATCTCTCTGCACGCCTTCCCTTGACACGTCGGGACCGCTGCCGCCGCCCTTGCCTGCTATTTTGTCTATTTCGTCTATAAAAATAATTCCTTCGTTTTCCGCCCTGCGCACGGCTTCGGCCTGCACCGCGTCCATATCAATCAGCCTGTCGGCTTCCTCGTTTGTAAGAATTGCCAGCGCTTCTTTTATGGTGACTTTGCGCTTTTTGGTCTTTTTCGGGAACATATCGCCGAAAATACTGCCGATGTTGATTTCGGCGCCGCTGCCCGGAACGATTTCCATTGATTTCGGCGCGTCAACAACTTCTATCTCAACATGAACGCCGTCAAGATTGTGCGACAGAATTTCGCTGCGGAGCTGTTCTTTTGCGATTCCTTCCGGAATTTCGTCTTTTTTCTTGTAAAGAATGTTTACGATTTTTTCTACCGCGGCGGCGGTGGCCTTCTCGGAAACTTCTTTGAAAGTTTCTTCTTTCACAAGCCTGATGGACACTTCCACCAGGTCTCTTATCATCGATTCGACATCTCTGCCCACATAGCCGACTTCGGTGTATTTTGTCGCCTCGACTTTGAGGAAAGGCGCTTTGACGAGTTTCGCCAGACGTCTGGCGATTTCCGTTTTGCCGACGCCCGTCGGACCTTTCATTATTATGTTTTTAGGCGTGATTTCCTCACGGTCGCTTTCCGACAGCAGACTGCGTCTGTATCTGTTGCGGAGCGCCACCGCGACCGCCTTTTTGGCTTCGTCCTGACCGATTATATATTTGTCGAGTTCGGCGACTATTTCTCTGGGGGTCATGTTCATTTATACCACCTCCACGGTGATGTGCGAATTTGTGTAAATGCACATTTCACCGGCGATTTCCAGCGCCTTTCTGGCGATTTCTTCCGCGGAAAGAGAAGTTTCCCTGTACAGCGCCCTTGCCGCCGCCATTGCGAAATTGCCGCCGCTGCCGATTGCGCACACGCCGCCTTCGGGTTCGATTACTTCGCCCGAACCGCTGACGAGCAACATACTTTCCTTATCCGCCACTATCATCATCGCTTCGAGTTTGCGCGCCGCTTTATCGTTGCGCCACAGCTCCGCGAGTTCCACCGCGCTGCGAGTGAGATTTCCGCCGTATTTCTGCAACATGCCCTCAAACTTTTCGCTCAGCGAAAACGCGTCGGAAACGGTGCCGGCGAAACCTATAACTACTTTGGAATCAAAAATGCGCCTTACTTTTACCGCGTTGCTTTTGAGCACCACGGTCTCTGAAAAAGTGACCTGACCGTCGCCCGCGACGGCGATTTTGTCGTCTTTCTTGACGGCGCAGATGGTCGTGCCTTTAAAAGCGCTGAAATTATATTCCGCCATAACATCTCCTTATTTCAATGATTGGTAAACACGCCTGATTTCGTCGAGCGACCTGGCCGCGAGAAGACTCTTCTTTTTCTGTTTGTCCCGTTCATCATAGCCAAGCCCTTCAAGAATGCCGAAATTGGCGTTCATCGGCTGAAAATACTTCGACTCCGCCGAAGAAACGTATCTTCCGAGCGCGCCGATAATAGTCGCGGAAGAAAAATCCGGCACAGGTCTGCCGGAAAGCCGCATGGCGACGCTTATGCCCGCCGTGAGCCCCGACGCTATCGATTCCACATAGCCTTCGACGCCGGAAATCTGACCCGCGAAGTATATATTTTGATTATGCTTCAAAGCAAAATTTTTGTCCAGCAAATCCGGTGAGTTTATATAAGTGTTTTTGTGCATTACGCCGTATCTTACGAACTCGGCTTCCGCCAAAGCTGGAATCATTCTGAAAACCCTGCGCTGCTCCGGAAAAGTCAGGTGCGTCTGGAACCCGACCAGATTGTACATTGTGTTGAAATTGTTTTCTTTGCGCAGTTGCAGCACCGCCCATGGTCTTTTGCCGGTGGCCGGGTCTGTGAGTCCGACCGGTTTGAGAGGGCCGAACCTTATGGTGTCTTTGCCCCTTTTTGCCATTACTTCAACAGGCATGCACCCCTCGAAAACCATGTTTTCCTCAAAATCCTTGACATGCGCCGTTTCCGCCGACACAAGCGCCTGCCAGAACGCCTCGAACTCTTCTTTATTCATCGGGCAGTTTATATAGTCGTCGCTGCCTTTGCCGTATCTGCTTGACGTGAAAGTTTTTGAGAGGTCTATACTGTCAAAGGCGACAATAGGAGCCGCCGCGTCGAAAAAATGCAGAAACTCGTTGCGGGCAAGCTCGGCTACGCGCCCCATAAGCGCCTCGTCTGTAAGCGGCCCCGTGGCGAACACCGTGATGTCGCCTTCTTCCCTTTCGGCGATTTTGTGTATGACACGGATGTTTTTATAACTCATGACTTTGTCCGTCACCGCTTTTGAAAACAAATCCCTGTCAACCGCCAGCGCGCCGCCGGCGGGAACCGACGTTTTATCGGCGCACTCAATGACATGCGAACCGAGCAGCCGCAATTCTTCTTTAAGAAGCCCGCCCGCCGTGTTTACGTCGTTGGATTTCAGCGAATTGCTGCACACAAGTTCGGCAAAACCGTCGCTGTGGTGCGCGGGAGATTTTTTAAGCGGCTTCATCTCTATTAAATTAACCTCAAAGCCCCTGTCGGCAATCTGCATGGCGCACTCGCAGCCGGCAAGCCCGGCGCCTATTACGTCGATTCTCATCAGTCTTCCTTTTCTTCTCTCTGATACCCGCATTCCTTATTGCTGCATTTAATCAGAGTTTTTTTGTTTTTAAGCGTCTTTTTCACCAGATACTGTCCGCATTCTGGACATTTTTCACCCGTAGGGATATCCCAGCTGACAAATTTGCATTGCGGATAATTGGCACAGCCGTAAAACACATTGCCCTTTTTGCTCTTACGCTCCACGACGTCGCCGCCGCACTCGGGACATTTGCCCACTATCTTGTTTATGCTCCTTGTGTTGTCGCACTGCGGATAATTCTCGCACGACAGATATTTACCGTATCTGCCTGTTTTTTCCACCATATGCCCGCCGCATTTTTCGCATATTATGTCTGTTACGACTTCGGGCGCCTTTTCTTTGAGGCTCTTGGTATTTTTGCACTCAGGATAATTAGGGCAGGCGAGATATTTTCCGAAACGCCCCGTCTTGTAGACCATGAGCGCCCCGCATTTTTCGCACCTCACGTCGGACACTTCGTCGCCGAGTTCCACTTTTTCGTCACTGTTCATTGCCGAAAGAAGTTTTTTCTGGAAAGGAGCGTAAAAATCGCCTATTACCTTGTGCCAGTCGAGTCCCTTTTCTTCTATCTCGTCCAACTGTTCTTCCATGTTGGCGGTGAACTCCGTGTCAACGATGTTTTCGAAATATTTTTCCAGATAGTCGGTAACGACCATGCCCAAATCGGTAGGCACGAGCGCCTTGCCGTCTTTAACGACGTAAGTGCGTTTGTACAGCGTGGCGAGAATTGTCGAATAAGTGCTCGGGCGTCCGATTCCGTCTTCTTCCATGCTTTTGATGAGCGTCGACTCAGTATATCTTGCCGGCGGCTTGGTGAATTTCTGCTCCGCCTTGATATCGTTTTGTTTCAGCGCCTGCCCTTCTTTGAGTTCAGGCAGTTTCGCGCTTTCGGCGTCGTCTTCCGTCTTTTCTTTCGCCGTGCCGTAAATACGCTGATATCCGTCGAAAACAGTGGTTTTGCCGTTTACTTTGAAACCGTACGCGTCGGCTCTGATGAGCGCAGAAACGGTATCGAACCTGGCAGCCGTCGACTGGCTGGCGAGAAATCTCTCGTAAATGAGTTTATAAAGTCTGTATTCGTTTTTAGGCAGTTTGTCTTTAAGACTATCCGGCGTTATGGCGAGATTTATAGGTCTTATCGCTTCGTGCGCGTCCTGAATATTCTTTTTCGATTTATAAACATTGGGTTTCGGCGGGACGTATTCTTCGCCGTAGTTTTGGCGGAGAAACTCTCTCGCCGCCGCCGACGCTTCGTCCGACACTCTCACCGAGTCCGTACGGATATACGTTACAAGCGCCATGTGCCCCATGCCTTTGACGTCTATGCCCTCGTAAAGTTTCTGCGCCGCCATCATCGTGGTCTTTGACGGCATGGCGAGTTTGTTGACGGCGTCCTGCTGCATGGTGCTTGTTGTGAAAGGCGGCAGCGGATTGGAAAGCGACGTGCCTTTTTTTACATTCGCCACCGTAAACTGTTTGCCGCTGAGATCTTGCAGAACGGCGTCGGTATCTTCTTTGTTTGTCAGTTTGAACTTTTTGCCGTTCTTTTCGGCGAGCAGCGCCTTGAATTTTATGTTTTTGTCTTTATCTTCCGTTTTTTGCAGAAAGGCCGTGACGTTCCAGTATTCTTCCGGTTTGAACGCCTTGATTTCCTTTTCCCTGTCAACCAGAATTTTCAGGGCGGCGGACTGGACTCTTCCCGCCGAAAGTTTGCCCTTGATTTTTTTGCAGAGCACCGGCGACAGTTTATAGCCCACAAGTCTGTCAAGCACGCGCCTCGCCTGCTGGGCGTCAACAAGGTTCATATTGATGGCGCGCGGATTTTTTATGGCGTTCTGCACGGCGTTTTTGGATATCTCGTTGAACTGAATTCTGTTTTTGGCGGCGGGGTCGAGATTAAGCACCTGCTGCAAATGCCATGAAATCGCCTCGCCCTCTCTGTCCGGGTCGGTCGCTAGCCAGACTTCTTCGGCTTTTGACGATTCATCTTTAAGGCGCTTTATAAGCGCTTTTTTGTCGGAAGACACAACATATTCCGGCTGAAAATTGTTGTCGATGTCTATGCCCAGCCCTTTCGCCGGCAAGTCGCTTATATGTCCGCCCGAAGCGTCGACTTTATAGTCGCCTCCGAGATATTTCGCTATTGTTTTCGCTTTAGCGGGTGATTCTACTATCACAAGCCTCATTTAATTCCCTCCATTGTCAGCTGGTATTCGTTGCCCGCCAGCCTTATCAGCAGGCCTTTAATTTCCATATCAGACAATATATATTGCAGTTCCGACACGGCGAGTTTTGTTTCTTCAAGCAGCTGGTTGAAATGCTTTTTGCCATAAGCGAGTTTATCCGCCACGCTCTGTTCGCCGAAAGTCAGCTGATGGGCGGACTGTCTTTCCGCCCTGTCCAGCCCCATATCGGCAAGAATATCCTCCGGAGATGTCACAAGCGCGCCCTGCAAGTTTTTGAGCATTTCATTTGAGCCGACCGAACACTGGCTGAAAATATCGTTCGGCACGATATAAACTCTTTTGCCCTGGTCGAGCGCGTGGTTGAGCGTTGTCTGCGTGCCGCTTTTTCTGCCGGCTTCCACAATAAGCACGCCGTCGGAAAGTCCGCTGATGATTCTGTTGCGCATCGGAAAATGAAACTGATTCGGCGGAGCGTCGGGCGGAAACTCGGTCAGCACGAGACCTTGTTCCGCTATTCTGTCGCAAAGCCATTTGTGACCGGACGGATATATTCTGTTGAAACCGCTGCCCATGACGGCAACGGTTTCGCCGCCGCAGTCCAGCGCGGTTTTGTGCGCCGTTTCGTCTATTCCGTACGCCATGCCGCTTATAATCACAAGGCGCTCGGCGAGCCTTTCGGTAAAATACCTTGCGACCCGCCTTCCGTAATCGGAACATTTCCGTGAGCCTACAACACTCACCGACGGTTTGTCAAGCAATTTTAAGTCGCCTTTATAATATAACACCGTCGGCGGCTCGGGAATATCTCTGAGCGCGGCAGGATAATCGTCGGAAAACAAAGTCGTCACCCTCACCCCGCCGGTAACGGCTTTTTCAACGGCGCGCGACATGTTGCCGCCGTCAAGCGCCTGTTTAATTTCGTCGTAAAGTTTCGGACTGACCGCTTTCAGCGCAACGTCGCGGCATGAAGAAAACTCTTCCGCCAAAGCCGAGGCCCCGCCGAAGAGTTCCAGCAGTTCTCTCTGTTTGTTTGAGTAAAGTCCGTCCACGGAATTGAGCGAAATAAGCAAAGTTTCGTCAAAATCAAACATCTTATACCCTGTATTTTTTGTCAAGCGACCTGTACTGCACCGCTTCGGCGACGTGTTTCGCCGCGATATCGGCACTGCCTTCAAGGTCGGCTATCGTGCGCGCGACTTTGAGAATTCTGTCTCTCGCCCTGGCACTGAGCTGCAGATTGCGGAAGGCGCTTTCCATGAGCGCGTTGCCTTTGCCGTCCAGCGCGCAATACTTTTTAGTGAGCTGCGCCGACATCTGCGAATTGGTTCGGATATCCTGCCCCGTGAAACGTTCAGCCTGCACCGCCCTTGCCGCGTTTATGCGTTCCTTGACTTTGCTTGACGGTTCCGCCGTTTCCTCCGACACAAGTTCGCCGTAAGAAACGCTGTCCACTTCGACATGAAGGTCGATTCTGTCCATCAGCGGTCCTGACAGTTTGTGCAGATAATTCTGAATCTGCGTGACGGTGCAGGTGCACTCTTTCGTTTTGCTGCCGTAATTTCCGCACGGACATGGGTTCATGCTGGCAATCAGCATGAAGTTGGCGGGATATGTAACCGTTTTGTTTGCTCTCGCTATCGTAATGACCTTGTCTTCCAGCGGCTGACGCAGGCTTTCGAGGGAATGGCGCGAGTATTCCGGGACTTCGTCAAGAAACAGCACGCCGTTATGCGCCAGGCTTATTTCACCCGGCTTCGCGTTTTGTCCGCCGCCTGTCAGCGCTATGTACGAAGCGGTGTGATGAGGCGACCTGAAAGGTCTGGACAGCAATATGCCGTCTTTTCTGTCGAGCACGCCAGCCACGCTGTGTATTTTTGCCACTTCCAGCGCTTCGTCAAAGGTCATGTCGGGCAATATCGACAGAACCGATTTCGCCAGCATGGTCTTGCCGGCACCCGGCGGCCCTATAAGCAATATATTATGACCGCCAGCCACGGCGATTTCCATGGCTCTTTTGGCGACAAATTGTCCTTTTATGTACTTTATATCGTATTTGCTTTCTTCCGCCGCCGATGTATGCCACTCGCGCCTGGCTACGGGGCGCGCCTCCGTTTCGCCTTTGAAAAAAGACACCGCGCCGCGGAGGCTCTCCATGGCGTAAATTTCCATATCGCTGACATAAGCCGCTTCAGCCTCGTTGCCTTTCGGGATGACGGCTTTTTTGAAACCGCGCTGACGCATGGAAATCAGCAGCGGCAAAATACCGTTGACAGCCTGCAATGAACCGTCAAGCGAAAGTTCGCCCAGCAGGACAAAATCACGGAAAGTTTCGTAATCGAGCTGTTCCGACGCGGAAAGCACCGCCACGGCAAGCGGCAAATCGAAATGCGTGCCCTCCTTCTTCACGTCGGCGGGCGACAGATTGGCGACGACTTTCATCATCGGATAGGCAAAACCGCTGTTTTTGATTGCGGACCTTACTCGCTCGTGCGATTCTTTGACGGCGGTGTCGCCGAGCCCTACTATCACAAAGCCCGGAAGGGCGTGATGCAAATCGACTTCGACGTTTACCGGATAGCCGTCTAAACCGTTCAGAGCGAAACTTTTGGCGATTGATAACATTTTTTACCTCTGTAATTTTTAATTGTATATAGTTTGCCGCCTTTTTTCAAGTCTTTAAGGAAAATTTGCGGGTCAAAGAAAATAAAAAAACGGATTCGCTCAAACGAATCCGTTTTCAGACTTAACTGACGCCGTTGTGAAAATCACACTGTTTCTTTAATTTTGGCCGCTTTACCCGTGCGTTCACGCAGGTAATAGAGTTTCGCGCGTCTCACCTTGCCGCGTCTTACAACTTCTATTTTCGCGACTCTCGGTCCGTGCAGCGGGAAAGTTCTCTCCACGCCTACGCCGTAAGAAACTCTGCGCACTTTGAAAGTCTCGCTGATGCCGCCGTGTTTACGGGCGATAACGATGCCTTCAAAAGCCTGAAGTCTTTCTTTGTTGCCCTCGACGACCTTGACAGACACTTTTACGGTGTCGCCGACATTGAATTCCGGGATGTCGGTCTTGAGGCTTTCCTGATTGATAGATTGAATGATATCCATTTTGACTTTTCCTCCATTTTTACTAAGCGTTCGTGCCCGTTGACAGAGGAACGCCCGAAGTCACTGATAAATAATATCACACCTTTTTTCAAATTGCAAGCGATTTTTACAGCAAATCCGTTTCAAAAGCGCCTGTTATATGGTTGACGCCCTCTTCCGTGACTTCGATGACGTCAAAGCGCTTTTCCAGTGAGAAAATCTCGTTTTGAGAGATAAAACTCTGCGCCGTTTTGGCTATTTTAAGACGTTTCTCTCCCGTGACCGCAAGCGACGGCGCGCCGAACCTGCCGCTGCTTCTGGTCTTGACTTCGGCGAACACCAGCGTTTTTCCGTCAAGAGCGATGATGTCGATTTCGCCTGTAACCGCCCTGTAATTTCTGGCAATGATTTTATACTTTTGTTTTTTGAGATATTTTACGGCGGCTTCCTCGCCCAGGTCGCCTTTTGTTTTATTCTTCATAAAAATTTCCGATGAACGTCCGCCTGTGGATTGGACACGGCCCGTATTTTTTTATCGCTTCGATGTGCTGTTTCGTTCCGTAACCTTTATGCTTCGCGAAGCCGTATTCCGGATATTCCGCGTCAAATTTTTCCATAAGCCTGTCACGGTAAACTTTCGCGAGGATGCTCGCCGCCGCTATGCTGTAACTTTTCGCGTCGCCTTTGACAATGGGAATTATTTCGGAAGGATAATCCAGCGCCACGGCGTCGATAAGCACGGCGTCGGGTTTCACGTTAAGCCGTTCGAGACATCTTTTCATGCAAAGTTTGGTGGCGCTCAGAATATTTATTTTGTCGATTGTTTTTTCGTCTACGCATTCGACGGCGAAAGCGACGGCTTTTTCTCTTATTATATCGTACAGAACGTCGCGTTTTTTTGGCGAAAGTTTTTTGCTGTCGTTGACGCCTTCGATAATATCATCAAGCGGCATTATGACGGCGGCAGCCGTCACAGGTCCGGCGAGCGGTCCCCTGCCCGCCTCGTCAACCCCCGCGATAAACCGCGCGCCGCACGACGCGCATTCTCTTTCAAACACAAGCAGATCAGTCATCAGGCTCCTCCAGCGTCACGCCGCATATCTTGCCCTTGCGGAAATCGTCAATAAGCGCCTTTGCGCCGCGTTCTTCGTCGATACCGCCGCCTCTGACCAGAAACCCGCGTTTGCGGCATATATCCGCCAGCATGGCGTCGGCGTCGGTCATGTCCGAAAGGGAATATTTTGCGGAAAACTCATGCGGATACAGCGCCGCCATCTGAACCGCCAGTTCTTTCGCCAGTTCGACAGAATCAACCACTTCGTCTCTTATGCTGCCGATAAAAGCCAGTTTCGCCGCCTTCTCCTGGTCTGAAAAATCGGGATACAAAGTGCCGGGCGTGTCCATGAGTTCCATGCCGTTTTGCAGCCTGACCCACTGTTTGCCCCTGGTGACGCCTGGTTTGTTGCCGGTGACGGCCGATTTTTTGCCGCACAATGTGTTTATGAGCGTCGACTTGCCGCTGTTCGGCACGCCAAGCACCATGATTCTTGTCGGAATTCTGACACCTTTGGCGTCAAATTTTGCGGCTTTTTTGTTTTCGAGTTTTTTCACCGCGTCGCCGACGACGCGCGCGCTCTGCGCCGCCGTGCCGTTGACGGCAACGGCGTTACCTCCGTTTTTGGAAAAATACGCCAGCCATTTGTCTGTCTTCTTTTTGTCGGCAAGGTCAACCTTGTTCAGCACATAAAGCACGGGCTTGCCGCCTATGATACCGCTGAAACTGTCGTTTACGCAGGAAAAAGGCGCGCGGGCGTCAAGAAGATAAACGACAGCGTCAACCGCTTTCGTGTTTTCTTCCATCAGGCGCAGCGCCTTTGTCATGTGCCCGGGAAACCAGTGTATATGCATGGGTTACTCCTTTTTTTCAAGCAGGTCGGGTCTGTTTTTCATGGTGATTTCTAGTTTGAGTTTTTCCCGCCATTCGTCGACTTTCTGATGATTGCCGCTGACAAGCACTTCAGGCACTTCCAGCCCCCTGAAATTCTGCGGCCGGGTATACTGCGGATATTCCAGCAGGTTGTCGCTGAAACTTTCGTCCACCGTTGACTGTTCGCTGCCGAGCACGTCGGGAATATATCTCGACACGGCGTCTATGAGCACCATGGCGGGCAATTCGCCGCCGGTCAGGACATAATCGCCTATGGAAACTTCCATGTCGATATTCAGGTCAAGCGCCCTTTGGTCCACACCCTCGTAATGGCCGCACAGCAGAACAAGATGCCTGCAAGCCGACAGCTCTTTTACAAGGCTCTGCGTGAGTTTTCTGCCTTTAGGCGACATATATATACGCGTGACGTCGCCGTCCAGCCCGAGGCTGTCGAAAGCGTCGCAGACGGGCTGCGCCATCATGACCATGCCGGCGCCGCCGCCGAAAGGATAGTCGTCGCATTTTTTATGTTTGTCTTTCGAAAAATCCCTGATATTGACAACGTTAATATCCAAAAGGCCTTTTCGTGTCGCCCTGCCGAGTATGCTGTGGTCGAGCGCCGAAAACATTTCGGGAAAAAGCGTCAGTACGTCAATCCTCATGAAACGACACCTCCGCGAATCTTTTAGCGTACAGCGTCAGCACCTTTTCCTCCGGGTCAAAAGACACCACAAGGTCTTTCAGAAACGGAAACACAGCCGTACCGTCCGCCGTGGCGACGTAATACACGTCTGCCGCGCGGCCGTTCTGAAGAATGTCGCTGACAACGCCGACTTCGCTCCCGTCGTCCAGCACAACCCTGCTGCCCATCATATCTGACGTGAAATAACTGTCGTCGTCAAGGGTGATATTGCGCCTGTCCGCGTATACGTCCTGTCCGATGAGGGCCTCCGCCATGTTTCTGTCGGCAATGGTTGAAAACAAAACATAGGCAAACTCGCCGCCCGTCCGCATGGATTTGACGGCGACGTTCTGCCCTTTAATCATGAGATATTTCTGTTTGCCGAGAAAAGCGAGGTCGCCGCACCGGCTTTTGATTTTTACTTCGCCTTTAATACCATGCGCTTTGACGATTTTTCCTATCAGAAACTTTTCCATAAAAATTTCACCACAAATTGCTTTGTGGTGTCCTTTTTCCGCTTTCGCGCGGTTACTCGCCGTCGATGATTTCGACGGTGTATTTTTTGCCTTCTCTGATGCCGACGGCTTTGACAACGGTGCGTATCGCCATGGCGATTTTGCCCTGTTTGCCGATGATTTTTCCTGTGTCCTGAGGTGCGACACTTACGGAAACCTGATTGACGCCGTCGATTTCTTCCATCGTGACTTTTACGCTGTCAGGTTCCGAAACAAGCTGCCTGACAATGTATTCCACAAGTTCAACCATAAATTATTCCGCCGCCGGCGCTTCCGCCGCTTTGGCTTCTTCCTCAGCCGCCTTAGCTGCTTTTTCAGCCGCTTCCTTTGCCGCCGCTTCTTTAGCCAAAGTCTTTTTGGACGGTTTTTTCACCGGTTTCGCCTGCAAAATGCCCTCAGCCACAAGCAGAGCGCGCACGGTGTCAGTCGGCTGAACGCCTTTTGCCAGCCAGTCTTTCGCCTTTTCCACGTTGATTTTTGTTTCAGCAGGCTGTTTGACAGGCGCGTAAGTACCGATAAGGTCGATATATTCGCCGTCTCTTGCCTTTCTCGAATCGATTACAACGATACGGTAGAACGGGCTTTTCTTGTCGCCCATTCTGGTGAGTCTCATTTTTACTGCCATAGTTTCCTCCGAAAATGTATATATAAATTTTTAAAACTGTTTCAGAACGGCAATTTCATGCCTTTTTTGCCGCTTTTACCAAAGCGCTTCATCAGTTCTTTTGTCTGCTCGAACTGCTTGACGAGTTTGTTTACGTCCTGAACCGATGTGCCGCTGCCCGCCGCTATGCGCTTTTTGCGTGTATAATTGAGTATTCTGCAATCGGCGCGCTCTTTAGGCGTCATCGACTGTATAATGGCCTTGAACCTGGCTATTTCTTTTTCGTCGATATCTTTTTCCGATATCTTCATCTTTCCCGCGCCGGGCAGCATACCCACGATGTCTTTGATGTCGCCCATTTTTTTGAGGTTTTCAAACTGCGCGAGATAGTCGTTAAGGTCAAATGACTGTTCTTTGAGTTTTTTCGCGAATTTTGCCGCTTCTTCCTGCGAAACCGCCTGCTGCGCTTTGTCAATCAGCGACAGCACGTCGCCCATGCCGAGAATTCTGCCCGCCATTCTGTCGGGGTGGAAGACTTCGATATCCTCCATTTTTTCTCCCGTGCCGCAGAACTTTATAGGCTTGCCGGTAACGGCTTTTATCGACAGCGTGGCGCCGCCTCTGGTGTCGCCGTCAAGTTTGGTCATGATAACGCCGGTGATATCAAGCGCTTTGTCAAACGCCTGGGCAACGGTCACGGCGTCCTGACCCGTCATGGAGTCGACGGTGAGCAGAATTTCCGCCACGTCCACCGACGCTTTTACGCGGCGGAGTTCGTCCATAAGTTCTTCGTTTATGTGAAGTCTGCCGGCAGTGTCGATGATTACGGTGTCAAACCCGTTTTTATTAGCGTAAGCAACCGCTTCCTTCGCTGTTTTTGCCGGGTCTTGCTGCCCCATCTCGAAAAAGCCGACGCCGGCTTTCCCGCTGACTATTTCAAGTTGTTTTATCGCCGCCGGGCGATATATGTCGCACGCCACCAACAGCGGCTTTTTGCCTTGCTTTTTGAGATATAGCCCGAGTTTGCCGCACATCGTCGTTTTGCCCGCGCCTTGCAGACCGCACATCATGATGACTGTCGGCGGTTTGCTTGCCACGGCAAGTTTGCTTTGCGACGAACCCATAAGTTCGGTCAGCTCTTCGTTGACGATTTTTATGACCTGCTGCGCCGGGTTAAGCCCTTTGAGCACTTCTTCGCCGACGGCCTTTTCCGTCACGTTTTTGATGAAGTCTTTCGCCACGCCGACGTTTACGTCGGCTTCCAGCAGAGCGACGCGCACTTCGCGCATGGCCTGCTTTATTTCAAGTTCGGTAAGACTGCCGCGGCTTTTGAGTTTTGAAAACACATGGTTGATTCTGTCGCTGAGACCGGAAAACAGAGCCATCGTCACCCCTCCAATATCCTTTCGACCTCGGCTATTTTGCCGTCGATTGTTTCGTCCGATACGTTTTTCGAGGCAAGCAGACGGCGCAGTTCGGCAAGTTTGCCGCGCGCCTCCGCCAGCATTGACGCGAAACCGAATTTTTCTTCGTAACTTTGAAGACCGGCTTCCGCTCTTTTAATGCTGTCGCGCACCGCCTGGCGGGATATGCCGTGTTCGTCGGCTATTTCCGCCAGCGAACAATCGAAATCATAATACGCTTTGAGCATTTCTTCCTGCCTGTCGGTAAGCATAGCGCCGTACAACTGGTTGAGCAGGCTTATGCCCAGATTTTTGTCTTTCATAGCAAAAGGTGTAAAGTCTTTTTACTTTACACCCGAAATATTATACTAAATATCAGTTTTCGTCAAGCGTTTGAAGGGCTTTTACAAAATGCCTTCAACAAAAGATTCCGCGTCAAAAGGCATGAGGTCTTCTATACCCTCGCCAACGCCGATAAAGCCGACCGGAATATCGAAATTTTCTTTTATCGCGATGACCACGCCGCCTTTCGCCGTGCCGTCGAGCTTTGTGAGCGCCACGGAATCCACATCCACCGCTTCGTTGAACAGCTCAACCTGCGAAAGCGCGTTTTGCCCCGTCGTGGCGTCCAGCACAAGCAGATTTTTTTTGTCGGCTTCGGGATACTCACGGGTTATGACCCTGTTGATTTTTTTGAGTTCTTCCATCAGATTGACTTTATTGTGCAGCCTGCCCGCCGTGTCGATCAGCACTATGTCGGTTTTTCTGCTTTTAGCCGAACTTATGGCGTCGTAAACGACGGCGGCAGGGTCTGAACCCTCCTGATGTTTGATTATGCGCACGCCGGCTCTTTCCGCCCATACTTCGAGTTGTTCTCCCGCAGCCGCCCTGAACGTGTCGGCGGCGGCGATTACAACCGACTTGCCTTCTTTTTTGAACCGCGCGGCAAGTTTGCCTATCGTTGTGGTTTTGCCCACGCCGTTGACGCCCACCACCATGACGACGGCGGGCGGCATGGCGGCAAAAGGCTCGGCTTCGAGCATATCGACGAGTATGCCTTTGAGTTCGCTCATTGCCCTGTCCGGGTCGGTGATTTTTGTTTCTTCCAGCCTGTCGCGCAGCCTGTCGACGATTTCCATCGTCGCCGCGGCGCCGACATCGCCTGAAAGCAGCAGCGTTTCCAGGTCGTCGAAAAAGTCGTCGTCGAAAACGCCCACCTTAAACAGCTGTTTGAGTTTGAAACCTATGTTTTGCTGGGTCTTTTTCAACCCGTCGATAATTTTTCTGAAAAATCCCATCAGTCACCCACGTGTTTTATCGCTTCGGTAAGTTTTACCGATACTATTTTGGAAACGCCCTTTTCCTCCATTGTGACGCCGTACAGCACGTCGGCGCACTCCATTGTAGGCTTTTTGTGCGTAATGACAATAAACTGCGTGTTTTCGCTGAACTTACGCAGGAATTTCGCTATCCTGTCGGCATTGGCTTCGTCCAGGGCCGCCTCAATTTCGTCCAGAAGGCAGAAAGGCATCGGCCTGACTTTGAGTATGGCGAACAATATCGCCGCCACGGTAAGCGTTTTTTCGCCGCCCGACAGAAGCGAAATGTTCTGAAGGCGCTTGCCCGGAGGCTGTGCCTCGATTTCTATGCCGTAATCGATTTCTTCCTTTTCGGGATCCTGCTCGATTACAAGCCGCGCGTGGCCGCCCTTGAACAGTTCTTTGAAGGTATATGAAAAACTCTTGTTGATTTCCTCAAAACCTTCGTTGAATTTCGTGACGATTTCCTTCGTGAGGTCTTTAATAACCACGCCCAAATCGCTTTCGGCTTTTTTAAGGTCGTCTAGTTGCTCTTTTATTTCGGAATAGCGCTGATACGTCTCGTTATATCCGTCTACCGCCATCACGTTGACCGGCCCCAGATGATTGCGCTGGTTGCGCAGTTTCGTGATTTCTTTCTGCGAGTTTGTCGGGTCGTAATTCTCGTCTTTGTATTGCAGGGCGTTGGAATATGTCAGCTGATATTCGTCCCAGATAGTATCGCGCAGCGTTTCGATGTTTGTCGTGATGCTTTCGAGGTTGAACTCCTCGCGCAGTTTTTTCTCGTTGAGTTCCGACTCTCTGGCGGCGTATTCCGTCTTTTCCCTGTCGGCTTTTTCGAAATCTTCTTTGACTTTTACCTTATCCTGCTCGTTGAGCACGATACGTTTTTTGACTTCTTCCAAATCGGCGTAAGTGGCGTCCTGCATGGCTACTTTCGTCATTTCGGCGTCCAGCGACGCGATTTGTTCTTTGTTTTGCAGAATCTGCCTGGAATTGAGCGTGATAAGCGCCTGGTGCTGACTGAGCTGCGTTTCAAAAGAATCGATGTCTTTTGCCGCGTTTTCGATATTGACCGACAACGTCGAAAGTTTGACCCTGACGTTGGTTATGCCCGACTGCAATGTTTCCTGCCTGGATTTCAGCGCTTCGTACTCGCCCTGCCCTTCGGAAACGTTGCTCTGAGTATCGGCTTTCTTTTCGGACAACTCTTTTATGCTGGCTGCCGCGGCGTCAAGCAGAGCGGTGATTTCCCCGACGCGTCTCTGCCTGCTTTGTTTTTCGTCGGCAAGACGGTTGAAATTGTCTTTTGCGCTCGCGGCGAATTCCGCCGCTTTGTTCAGCTGCTCTTTCGCCGTGGCGACGGAAATTTCGCTTTCATGCAGTTCGGAGGCGAGTTTTTCCGCTTTTGCCTCTACGTCGGCTTTAGCCTGCGTCAGTTGTTTTGTCAGACTTTCCGTTTTTTCCTTTTCCGCCGTTTCGGCGGCAATTTTGTCTGAAATTTCTTTGATTTCCCTTTCAAGGCTCAGCACATTGGCGCCGCTTTGTTTTCTGCTGCCGCCGCTTATCGAGCCCTGCGGAACTATCATATCGCCGTCAAGGGTGACGATGCGGTATTTATATCCGTATTTTTTTGAAAGAGCCACCGCCGTTTCGAGATTGTCCGCCACAACGGTGGAGCCCAGCAATGACGAAAACACGTTTTCGTACGCTTTGTCGTAAGAAACAAGTGAAAGCGCCGTGCCGAACACGCCTTTTTCGCCAAGCACTCTTTCATCGTCGAGCGAACGCGGCTTTATTGATGTTTTAGGCAAAAACGTGACGCGCCCCGCCTTGTTGCGTTTGAGATAATCTATAAGCGACTTCGCGTCATCTTCGTTTTTGGTGACTATATTCTGCAACGCGCCGCCCAAAGTCACTTCGATTGCAACTTCGTACTCTTTCGGCGTTTTTATCATATTGCCCACAACGCCTACGATTTTCGAGGAAAGTTCGCGGTTTTCTTTGCTCTCGCGCAAAAGCACTTTGACACCGCCGCTGAAAGAATCGAAATTTTCGGCGATTTGCCTGCTCATTTTCAGACGGGCTTCGTCCACCGCTATATTTTCGTTTATCTTTGTCAGCCGCCTGCTCATTTCTAGCAGTTTGAGATTGCACTCAGCCGCCGCTTTCTGCGCCCTTTGTCTTTCCGCCGCCAAAGAGTCGCGGCGGCTTTCGAGAGCAGCGAACTCCGATTTGAGAGTTTCTTCTTTTTCGGCGTAAGCGGCTATTTTCCCTTCGAGAGCGGCTATTTCATCGTCTATCTGGGCAATGCGCGTTTCATGCGCCTGTCTTTCGCCCCTGATTCCGGCGTCTTCGCTGCGGCGCTCGGTGAGGTCGTCCAGAATATCCATCATTGTATTCTGCCGTTCTTCGTTGAGCGCCTGCAACGCCGAAATTTTGTCCAGGATGTCGGCGTTTTCCTCATTCAGCCTGTTGAACTCGGAGGTAAGCGCCTCATACTGCGACTGCATGTCGGCCTTTTTTTCTTTTGTCGCCGCGATTTCATCGCCGAGTTCGGCCATGCGGGCATTGCTTTCGTCAATCTGGGCGGTAAGACGGTCGTTTTCCGACTTGAAATTCTTTATCTTTTCCATATTGACTTTATTTTCGCCCGATTGCCGCTCAATGCTTATCATGAGTTCGCGCTCTTTGTTTATGAGCTGGTCTCTTTCGATATCCAGCCGCTCTCTCATATTGAGCGTTTCCTCATACTTCTCGAAAGCCGCGGTAAATTTGGAAGAAACAAAGGCGAGTTCTTCTTCTATTGCTTTGAGACGTTCGTTGATTTGCGCCTTGAACGTCGCCGCGTTGTCATAGTTGTATATGTAGGAATTGACTTCGTGATACTTAATCTGTTCGCTCAGCGCAAGATACTTTTTCGCGTCGTCCGCCTGCTTTTTCAACGGACCCAACTGCCTTTCGAGTTCCGACGTAATGTCGTAAAGACGGGTCATGTTGTCTTTGTTGCGCGCCATTTTGCGCTCGGTCTCTTCCTTTTTCTTGCGGAAATTGGAAATACCCAGCGCTTCTTCGAAAATCGCTCTTCTGTCAGCCGGTTTAGAGTTGAGAATGGCGTCCATTCTGCCCTGACCGACTATCGAATAACCTTCCAGCCCCAGACCCGCGTTGCGCAAAAGTTCGCTTATGTCTTTGAGCCTTGTAGGCGCGCGGTTAAGGAGATATTCGCTCTCGCCCGAGCGATACAATTTTCGCGAAATGACAACTTCGTCATATTCCAGCGGAAAAATGCGGTTTTTGTTGTCGAAAACAAGCGACGCCTCGCAATAACTCATCGATTTGCGCTGTTCGGTACCGCTGAATATCAAATCCTGCATGGTTTTTCCGCGCAGTTTTGACGCGGCCTGTTCGCCAAGCACCCATCTCACCGTGTCGGAAACGTTGCTTTTACCGCATCCGTTCGGACCGACAATAGCCGTGATGTTGGAATCGAACTTGATTTCCACCTTATCCGCGAAAGATTTGAAGCCGTAAACTTCTATTTCTTTTAAGTTCAAAGTGTGTCCCCTTTGTTTTTTAACTTTATATAAGCGGCTTTTGCCGCCGCGATTTGCGCCTGAGCCTTGTTTTTGCCCTGCCCCTCGCCGACAGCCTTGCCGTCAAGCAGAACCCGATAAAAGAAACTCGGTCTGTGTTCGGGGCCGGTTTTGGCGACAAACTCATATTCCAGCGGCAATTTTACGCTTTGGGCGTACTCCTGCAACGCCGTTTTATAATCGTCATACACGGCGGACGAAGCGATTTCCGCTATATGCGGGCGGAGCAAATCCAAAACAAACCGCCTGCCATCCTCTATTCCGCCGTCCAGAACAACCGCCGCCAGCAGTGCCTCGAACAGATTAGCGTGCGTTTTTTTGCTGGTTTTTGCCGTCGGGTCGTTTGATTTAAGGCTGAGATACACGTCGAGCCCCAGACTTTCAACGACGGAAGACAGCGTTTCTGTTGAGACGGCCCGCGCCTTGATTTTGCTGAGCTGTCCCTCCGATTTATCCGCGAAGTTGAAATATAGATATTCCGTAACGATAAAACTCAGCACCGCGTCGCCGAGAAATTCAAGTTTTTCGTTGTCCTGCTGACCCGACTCTTTCGCCACCGATGAATGGCGGAACGCCGTTTCCAGCAAAGCGGCATTACTGAATTTATAACCTATCGTTTTTTCTATCTTGCCGATATCGGTCATTCAGCCGACACCGCCTCTCCAAGACCGGCTTTGATTTTGCCGATAAGGTCGTTTTTGTGCATATTGTAAACCTGCATTATGCTGCCGCAGATTGACTGCGCTTTTGACGACCCGTGCGACTTGATGACAAGTTTTTCAACGCCGACGAACGGGGCGCCGCCGCTCTGATTATAATCCATAAGCGACCTGATTTTGTTGAAAGAACCTTTCAGCAGAGCGCCGCCGAGTTTGGTTTTTAAGCTGCTGTAAACCTCTCTCTTAATCATTTTGAGCATCATGACGGCTATGCCCTCGCTGGCTTTCAGCGCGACGTTGCCGACAAAGCCGTCACACACAACGACATCGTATTTACCGCTGGTGATATCTCTCGCTTCCATGTTGCCCACGAAATTCAACGGGGCGTTTTTAAGCAGCTCGAATGTTTCTTTGGTGAGCTGATTGCCTTTAATGTCCTCCGTACCGTTGGAGAGAAGCCCGACCCGCGGACTTTCCATGTTATACACGGCTTTCATATACGCGTTGCCCATGAGAGCGAACTGTTCGAGCATATTAGGTTTGCAATCGACGTTGGCGCCGCAGTCAATGAGAAGCACGCTGCCCCCCTCCACCGTAGGAAGAACCGGGGCAAGCGCAGGACGGGCGATGCCCTTGATGCGCCCTATTTTAAGAAACGCCCCCGTAAGCACCGCTCCGGTGCTGCCCGCCGACACCATGCCGACGCATTCGGGGTCATCTTTCGTTACTTCCAGAGCTCTGACAAGGGACGAATCCTTTTTTGTCCTGATTGCCGTCGTCGGGACGTCGTCACATGTGATGACGTCGGGAGCGTCGACAAACTCCACCCTGGATTTATCGTAATTTTCGTTTTCGAGTTTGGAGCGCATTTCGCTTTCTTTGCCCACCATGACCAGAGAAATTTCACGGTTGGAGTTGAGCGCCATTACACAACCTTTGAGTATTTCGTCGGGAGCGTTGTCACCGCCGTAGATATCAACCACTATCTTCATAATTTACCTCTGAACAATTTAGCGCCGAGCGCTTTATAACAGTATATCGTAAAAATCGCCTTTACACAATGTTTTCGCGTGATTTTTCGCCAATGTTTCACGAAATCGCCGTATGTTTCACGAAAAAGAAAAACAAAAAAGCGGGTAAAATACCCGCTTTTGTTCAAGATTAGTTTTCCGCTTTGACTTTTTGTTTGACAATTTCTTTGCCGTCGTAAAAACCGCAATATTTGCAAACTCTGTGGCTCAATATTTTTTCATGACATTGAGGACACTCGACAAGCGTAGGCGCCGTAAGTTTCCAGTTGGCCGATCTTGTATGCTTTCTCTGTTTTGAAGTTTTCCTTTTCGGTACCGCCATATTGCACCTCCCCGTTCAGATTATAAAGTGTCTCAATGTAAACGATGAATATTCACCGCGACACGCATAACATTATATAAAACTAAGCAATTTTTGTCAAACAAATTTTAATCATTCGACAAGGCTTTTTGTTTCTCTCGCGATGGAAAGTTCCTCGTTGGTCGGCACTATGAGCACCTTGACCTTGGACGACGGTTTGGAGAGAACTTCGGCGTTCTTCCAGTTGGCGTCGTTGTCAAACTCCACGCCGAGATATTCCATGTCGGTCATGACCAGTTCACGGATAAGTTCGGAATGCTCGCCTATGCCGCCGGTAAAGACGATTGCGTCAACGCCGCCCAGCACAGCCGCGTAAGAGCCGACATATTTTTTGACTCTGTACGCAACCATTTCCAGGGCGAGTTTTGCTCTTTCGTTGCCTTTTTCGGCCGCTTCGGTAAGGTCGCGGCAATCGCTTGACAGACCACTGATACCCAGCATGCCGCACTTTTTGTTGAGATAGTCCACAACTTCTTCCGGTTTAAGCCCCACTTTGACTCTCATGTAATCGACGGCGGCAGGGTCGATGTCGCCGCTTCTGGTGCCCATAACCAGACCTTCGAGCGGCGTGAAGCCCATCGATGTATCCTGGCACTGACCGTTTTTGACCGCCGAAATGGACGAACCGTTGCCCAGGTGGCAGATAATGAGTTTGCAGTCTTTTTTGCCGAGAATTTTGGCCGTTTCTTCCGACACGAATTTGTGGGACGTGCCGTGGAAACCGTATTTCCTGACCTTGTACTGTTCGTACACGTCGTAAGGAATGCCGTACATATAAGCTTTAGGAGGCATGGTCGCGTGGAACGTGGTGTCGAACACCGCCACCATCGGCACGTCTTTCATGACTTCGCGGCAGCTCTTTATGCAGGCAATGTTGCCAGGCATGTGCAGAGGTCCGAGTTCCGCGTTCTTTTCGCAGATTTTTATGACCTCATCGGTAATGACAACCGACGAATGGAAGTCTTCGCCCGAATGGAGAACACGGTGACCGACCGCGGAAATTTCATCCATGGATTTGATTACGCCGCAGTCTTTGCTGACGAGAGCGTCCAGCACCATTTTGATGGCCGCCGTATGGTCCGGCATGTCCTGTTTGAAAACGTATTCCTGACCGTTGGCTTTATGTTTGAGAACCGAGCCTTCAATGCCGATTCTCTCGCAGAGACCTTTGGAAATGACGCTTTCGTTTTGCATGTCGATAAGTTGATATTTGAGCGAAGAACTGCCCGCGTTTATTACAAGAATTTTCATTGTCTGTTTCCCCTTAATCAGTTATTGCCTGCCTGGCATGCGGTGAGAGCCACGACGCCGACGATATCGTCGACAACACAGCCTCTCGACAAGTCGTTGATAGGCTTTGCCATACCCTGGCAGATAGGTCCGAACGCGTTTGCCTTGGCGAATCTCTGAACGAGTTTGTAACCGATGTTGCCCGCGTCAAGGTCAGGGAACACAAGAACGTTGGCCTGTCCGGCAACTTTGCTGCCCGGCGCTTTGAGAGCCGCGACTTCCGGAACGAGCGCCGCGTCAACCTGCAGTTCGCCGTCGATGAGCATATCAGGCGCTTTTTCTTTCGCCATGGCCGCAGCCGCCTGCACTTTGGAAACGTCGTCGTGTTTGGCGCTGCCTTTGGTGGAGAAAGAAAGCATCGCTACTTTCGGTTCGTCTTTGAGAAGCGATTTCGCCGTGTTGGCGCTTGCCACCGCTATATCGGCGAGCTGTTCCGCCGTCGGGTTAGGGTTAATCGCGCAGTCGGCGAAAATAAACACGCCGTCCGACCCCATGTCTTTATTGTTGGTTTCGATAATGAAGTAACCGGAAGCCGTCGCGATACCCGGCACGGTTTTGATGATTTGCAGAGCAGGACGGAGCAAATCGCCCGTGGAGTGGATGGAACCGCCAACCATGCCGTCGGCGTCGCCCGCTTTGACCATCAGCACGCCCTGATAGAGCACGTTGTTTTTGGCAAGATCCATTGCTTCTTCCGGAGTCATGCCCTTTTTCTTTCTGAGTTCGTAAAGAGTGTTGGCGTATTCTTCGATTTTAGGGTTGTTCTGAGGGTCGATTATGGTCACGCCGTCAAGACACACGTCCGGACATTTTTCTTTGATGACCGATTCTTTACCCAAAAGGATAATCTTGGCGAAACCCTCTTTCGCGATGATGCCCGCCGCTTTGATTACACGCGGTTCCTCGCCTTCGGGAAGCACGATTGTTTTGCCGAGCGCTTTGGCTCTTTGTTTGTACGTTTCAATCAACTGTGACATAAAAAACCTCTCAATATGAAAAATTTTATTGATTTTCAATAATTTTCTATTATAATGATTATAATACAACTTAAAAAATAAGTAAAGATATGGAACAAACAAATTTGAAAAAATGCGGAATAATATGCGAATACAATCCGCTTCACAACGGGCACGTCAGACACATCCAGGAAGCAAAAAAAGCCAGCGGATGCGACACCCTGATATGCGTCATGAGCGGCAATTTCGTTCAGCGCGGCGACGGGGCGGTGCTGGACAAATACACCAGGGCAAGGCACGCCGTACTGGCGGGCGCCGACATCGTTGTGGAACTCCCCACCGTGTTTGCCGTCGGCGCCGCGGAAGACTTCGCTTTCGGCGCGGTCAGGCTGCTTTCCGCCCTCGGGTGCGAATGTCTGCACTTCGGCAGCGAGAGCGGCGACGCCGAAGCGCTTGCCGCCGTGGCGGATTTTCTGCTTGACCCGCCGGCGGCGTTTCAGAAAAAACTGAAAGACAACCTCTCGAAAGGCATGTCCTATCCGCAAAGCGTTTCAAAAGCGGCGGCGCGATACATCGACGCCTCCATTCTGGACAAGCCGAACAACACGCTCGCGATAGAATACATCAAAGAAATAAAAAGGCAAAACAGCGGCATTGTTCCGATGACCGTGACCCGCACCAGCGATTACAACAGCGACGATTTGCTGTCGGAGTTCTGTTCGGCGTCGGCGATACGCACCGCTTTCAACAAGCAGGATTTCAAAAAAATAAAGCGGCACGTACCCCATTTTGTTTATGAGGATTTGGTTGGCAACCAGTTTTACAGACAGCAGAACTTTGAAATCTTCGCCCACGGATTTCTCATAACGTCCAACGCCGGATATCTGCGCAATATCTACGGCGCGGAAGAAGGCCTGCACAACAAACTCATCAAAAACGCCACGCTCCCCTGCTATGACGATTTGCTGTTTGCCACCAAAAGCAAAAGATACACGCTGCTGAAAATAAAGCGGCTGATTCTTTGCAGCGTGCTCAATATCAACAAAAACGTGATGCGCAAAGCAAAAAAAGCCAAGCCATACTTCAAGGTACTTGCAATAAACGCCGACCGGTGCGACATCCTCAGCGATTTCGCGGCGCAGGGCGCGGCGGACATAAAAAACCTTGACGAAACGCAAAAAGAAATTTACGCCATTGACAGAAAAGCCGCCAACCTGTATTCGGCGCTCTGCCAAAAGCAAGGCAATCTCGACAGGAGCATGCCGATGCAGAAAATAGACGTCAACGCGTACAAAAGCGGCAAAAAAGGAGATTGAGCGCCAATCTCCTTTTTTATTACATATCCAGCAATTTTTTGATTCTGTTGATTTTGGAGCGGCACGCTTTTTCACCCGCCTCAATGGCGACGGGGATGGTTTTTGTCGTAAACTGCCCCGCGTCCATTTTTGGTATCACCACAACGTCGCCCCTGTTATACATACGTTTTGTGTTTTTCCAGTCAAGCACCTCGAAAGTGCGGAAAATAACCTGAAAAATATTGGGCGACTCTTCAAAATCGCTCTGCTCGCCCAAAGCGTCGACAAGCATTATCACGTCGGGAGCAAACTCCGCCATCGCGTCTATCGGCAGGCGCCACAGCACACCGCCGTCCACAAGCAGCATGCCGTCTTTCTTCACCGGTTCGAACACGCCGGGAATGGACATGCTCGCCCTTATGCCGTCGACGAGTTTTCCGCTTCCGAAAACATAAGGCTCGCCCTCGTTCAAATCAACCGCCACGCACCTGAAAGGGATTTTACACTCATCAAACGTCTTTGCCGTAAGATTTTTATTTATTATTTTCGTCGCCTTTTTTCCGCTGAAAAAGCCGCCCGCCCTTATCACCCTGACGGTAACGTCGAGAATATCGGTCATCTTCAGTTTTTTGATATTCTTTTCAATTTCGCAGAGCGGCGTGCCAGAAGCGTATATCCCGCCGATGACGGCGCCCATGGAACTGCCGGTGATGAAACTCACGGGAATGTTGTTTTCTTCCAGCACTTTGAGCACGCCTATATGGCACGCGCCGCGCGCGCCGCCGGCGCCGAGCACAAGTCCCAGAGTCTTTTGTTTTCCGTTCATACGGGTTTTCCTCCACACATAAAAATAACTATGACAAATTTACGAAAAGCCGGCTTCCGCGTTTGGGCATCGTTGCTGGTCGCGGCGGTAACCGCGGTTTTCGCCTGTAACCCGACGGCTTATATGCGGTCCGTCACAGACGGTCTGGAAATATGGGTCAGCGCTGTTGTTCCGGCGCTGTTTCCCTTTTTCGTGTTCAGCAAACTGCTGACCGACCTGGGGTTTTTCAGGCGGTTCACGAAATTCATGACGCCGGTTGTCAAAAAACTTTTCAAAGCGCCAGCCGCTTCGGGATACATATTTATCGTGTCGGTTATTTCGGGATATCCCGTCGGCGCGAAAATGATACAGGAGTATTACAGAAAAGGCCTGCTCACCGAAACGCAGTGTCGCAAGACCGCCACATTCACTTCTACAAGCGGACCGCTGTTTATTCTGGGCACCGTCGGCGCTAAATATCTCGGGGGCGGAAATATAGGCGGCGTGTTGCTCGTCTGCCATATAATGTCGGCGATGATATGCGGCCTGCTGTTCAGAGGCTTTTATATAGACGACACTTCCGCCGGAGAGCAGTCGGACCCCGCTGAAAACGGCAATCCGCTTGGCGACAGTGTGTATTCCGCCATAACAGGAATCATGAGCGTCGGCGCTTTTATATGTCTGTTTTATATGCTGATTGACATGATATTGTCCCTGTCAGCGGCGGACGCCGTCCTTTCGGGGCACCCGGCGGTTTCGGCTTTTCTGACAGGTCTTATGGAAGTTACGCGCGGCTGCAAACAGATTTCCGCCGTACTGCCCCTGCCGGCCGCCGCCGTGCTGTGCGGCACGCTGATTTCCTTCGGCGGAATGTGCGTATTTGCCCAGAGTTTTGTTTATCTCAAAGAATGCGGCGTGAGTTTCCGACAGCTGCTGGCAGTCAAATGCCTGCAGGCGTCGGTCGCCGCCGCGCTGACGTTTGCCGCCGTGTCGGTACTTTACTGACGGTAAAGCCTAATTACGTCGCCAAGAATTTCAGACGGAACGTAAGCGGAAATATCTCTGCCGAGAGACAACATTTCCCTCACGAAAGAAGACGACATGAAAGCAAGTTCGTCGGAACACGGCAAAAACAGCGTTTCGGTTTTGCCGAGTTTGTTGTTGACCGTCGCCTGAAGACTTTCGTACTCGAAATCCATGAGATTGCGCACGCCTTTGACAATGCAATCAACATTGTTCTTTACGCAGAAATCCACAAGCAGACCCTCGTGGAGAACCACTTTGACGTTGCCGATATCCACCGCCTTTTTAACCATTGCAAACCTTTCGTTTCCGTCCGCCACAAGTTTTTTCCCGGCGTTTTTGGACACCACCACAAACACTTCCTCAAATATGGAGGAAAGTCTTTTTACCACATCCAGATGCCCGATAGTGAACGGGTCGAAGCACCCGGCGAACACACATTTACTCATCTTCGTTTCTCCCGAAAAAACACAGCGTAACATTGCCCATTTTACGCTCGCGCAAAAGCGTGAGCCCTTCGGCGCTCAGCGGACGGGCGTCGTCCGAAAGACGTTCCACTATCACCCTGCCGCCTTCTTTCAGTAATTTTTTATCGGCGATGATTTTCAGCGCCTCAGCCGCCAACGCGCCCGCGTACGGCGGGTCAACATATATAAAATCAAACTTCCGCGGCGGCTGCGATTTCAGCAGTAAAGCGAAATCGCCTTCGTAAACAAAACAGCCGTCGGCGCCGAGAGACGCCAGATTCGTTTTGAGCACTTTCAGACTGTCTCTGTCCCTGTCGCAAAAGATAACCTCGGCGGCGCCCCTGCTGTACGCCTCTATGCCTATTCCGCCGCTGCCGGCGAACAAGTCAAGAAAGACGCTGTCCGCGACGTCGAACTGTATAATATTGAACAATGTTTCTTTGATTCTGTCAAGGGTAGGTCTGACATTGTCGCCGCGCGGCGACACCAGACGCTTGCCTTTCAGTTTTCCGCCGATTACTCTCATATATCCCCGATTACGCGACTTTCGGTAATGATGCCGTCCATTTTGACGTCGGTGCTTTCGTACGGCACCTTGTCGACAATCTGACAGTCGAAAGCCAGCGCTATTTTTTTGATGTCGGAGCCGGCAAGAAATCTGTCGTAATAACCCTTGCCGTATCCCATCCTGCCGAGAGAAAGGTCAAATGCGCTGCCGGGTACGACGCACAAATCGATATCGCGCTTGTCCGCCGTGCAGGATTTGTCTGACGGCTCCCTTATGCCGTATCTGTCCGTGACAAATTCGCCGCCGCTCTTAATATATACGGCGTCCATATGTTCGCCGTCGGCGACCACAGGCACGCACACACGCTTGCCGGCGCGGAAACACTCCTCGACTATGCCGTCTGTAACGACCTCACTGTTATATGACAGGTATACCATCACGACGGAAGCGTCGCGGAAAACTTTCCGCGCGAACAATGCCGAAGCAATCTTTTCCGACCGTTCCGTGACGTCGGTAAGCGAGCCGCGGCGTTTAAGAACCACGCTCCTCAAAGTTTTTTTGTCAACCATCATCTGTTCCTTAAACCGCAAAGTATTTCATACGGTATTGTACCGCAAATTTCGGCGATGTCATCGGCTTTAACGCTGTTTCCGCCCCACTCGCCCAAAATAACCGCTTTATCGCCGCGCCGCAAACCGCCGGCGCCGGCAATGACGCACATATCCATGCACATATTACCGATTATAACCGATTTTCCGTATTTTGTCAGCACATAACCGCCCCGTGCGTAATTTCTCGGCAGACCGTCGCCGTATCCGCAATCTATCACGGCGACCGGCGTGTCTCGCTCGGCGGTGAAAGCCATGTCATATCCCACGCTCTCCCCTTGCCTGACAAGTTTTGTCTCGATGACCGACGCGCAGGCGCTTTTGCCCGCGAAAAGGCTCGGCGTTTTTTTGTCGCAGTATCCGTAAAGCCCCAGACCCACTCTGACCATATCGCAATGGAACGCGGGACAGTTGAGCGCTGCCGACGTGTTGCATATATGACGCAAAGCGGCGGGATACGCCGCTCTGACGACAGACGCCATGCGGCAGAACTTTTTATACTGCGCGAACATCGCCTTCGGGTTGGTGGGCATCGTGCAGGCGAAATGCGAGTAAACACCGCCAACGTCCACGCCGAGAGCGAGACATCTGTCCAGGACTTTTTCAAGTTCCGCCTCATCTTTAAGCCCCAGCCTGTTCATGCCGCTGTCCGTCTTGATATGCACAGAAAACCCTTCGGCTGCGGCAAGTTCCGCGGTTTCGGCGGAATCCGCCGTCAGCGTGATATCGCGCGCGGCCGCCTCCCTCGCCTCGCGTCGCCCCACGTCGGAACACAGCACTAGAACGGCTTTTTTCACTCCCACGCTTCTGAGCGTAAGCGCTTCGTCGAGCCTTGCGACGGCGAAAAAATCCACTTTGTTTTCTATATACTGCGCCACCTGCGCCAGTCCGTGCCCGTAAGCGTTTGCTTTGACCACGGCGCACAGTTTCACGCCACTGTTGAGACGGCTTCTGATTATGTCGGCGTTTTTGGCGATGTTTTCAAGATTGACGCATATTTTCATAAAAAAACTCCTTCGGGTGTTTTGCCAACAGCCCCGTTGGAGTTTTCCTGCGAATATCAATATTTTCTGTTGTCGATAACACGCTTGGCTTTGCCTTCGCTTCTAGGCAGCGACCCGGGTCTCAGCAAAGTGACCTTTGCCGATATGCCTATGCTGCTGCCCACTTCCTTTTCCGCGAGGCTCTTGACGGCGAGGCGCACTTCGTCCTCCGCCTTAGAAAGCGCTTCGGACATTTCCACCTGCAGTTCCATCGTGTCCAGCATATTGACCCTGTCCACGATAATCTGGTAAAACGGCTGCAACTCGTGAATATTGAGCAAAGCAGACTCAATCTGGCTCGGGAAAACGTTAACGCCCCTTATGATGAGCATGTCGTCGCTTCTGCCGATGACCCTCGTCATGCGCACATGGGTTCTGCCGCACGAACATTTGTCGGGAATAAGCGAACACAAATCCCTGGTGCGGTATCTGATGAGCGGCATACCCTCTTTGCTTATCGTGGTGAGCACGAGTTCGCCCACCGTGCCGTAAGGAAGCGGTTCAAGCGTGTTCGGGTCTATGATTTCGGCGATGAAGTGGTCTTCCCAGATGTGTTTGCCGCACTGCGCCTCACACTCCATCGACACGCCCGGACCCATGATTTCGCTGAGCCCGTATATATCATATGCTTTGATGCCGAGTTTTTCTTCTATCTGGCGGCGCATTTCCTCCGTCCACGGTTCCGCCCCGAAAACGCCGGCTTTAAGCCCGAGTTCTTCTTTTTTGACGCCGAATTTTTCAAGTTCGTCGGCTATGTAAATTGCGTAAGACGGCGTACAGCATATTATGTCGGACTGAAAATCCTTAAGCAGGGATATCTGCCTGGCGGTGTTGCCGCTGGATACCGGAATCGCCGCGGCGCCCAGCCTTTCAGCGCCGTAATGCGCGCCCAGCCCGCCGGTAAACAGACCGTAGCCGTAAGCGACGTGCACCTTTGAGTTTTTGTCCGCCCCCGCCATGACAAGGCACCTGGCGAACATATCGG